>Ga0179593_1545185_pt1 | contig 12504 bp, 19 predicted proteins | sample CZODoug2_1_08_16_FD_185931 | JGI IMG/M metagenome (GOLD analysis project Ga0179593, IMG submission 185931) | Vadose zone soil fungal communities from Angelo Coast Range Reserve, California, USA - CZODoug2_1_08_16fungal (PacBio error correction) | ecosystem: Environmental > Terrestrial > Soil >... | reverse complement strand
TGCATGGAGAGGTCCTTTTTCTGTCTGCCTCGTCCTTGCTTCTCGCGTTCCCTCACGACGGCTCTTCTAATGATGATGCCCTTCTGGCCGAAGGGCAGGGTCACCGAAACGTTTTCTTTCCTGCATCATCATCACCATCCCTCCGTCCGGAGCCGCTTTTTTTTGGTAGAGCCTTTTGTTCTCCAATAGGTTCTGCGATTCCGCGGAAAGATTCCTCTGGAGACAGGCCCTTTCTTCTTTCTAGCCGAACGGGGTCCGTTTTTATCGGATCCACGGACTTTCAGATGAACGTAAATGCCCAATTGACCTTCCCTTTTTTTCCGGATCGTCACGGGCGATCCCCCTTCGGCCTGCGTAGGAGCAGTTCCTTTGCGTGATCGAGGTCACGAAGGGTTTCCTCGTTGAGGTCGGCCAGAAGTGAATTTTTTTTTTCCCTTAAATCGTTTGCGTTTTTCGTGATGGTAAACCCACTCCTACGATGAATTTTCCCTTCCACGGCTTTCAATCATCCTTAGCTTCCCTCTGACTATCTCTCACTTGGGGAAAGCACGGTGTCAGGGCAACATGTCTTCTTGGTGTGTGTGGTCCTACTTTTCCTAGAACGAAGCTCGGCGCTTTTCTTAGTCTTCCTTCTCTGTACCTCTTTTTTTTTCTTAAGAAAAGCAGAAGTCCTACAGTTATGTTTGGTGATCGCTTCCCCTAACCCGGGAGAGGCCTGGTCCTAACGGGATGAAGGAATTCCCTTTGGCTCCCTCACCAAGAGTCCCAGCTGAAGAGGACTCCCCCCGATTATTTAACCCCCCAAAGTGTCTGTTCTTCTTCCCTCCGTGGTGATGTTGCCTGGATTCCTGGTGGTTCGGCCTTACGGCCGGAGGACCTTTTTTTTTCCGCGTTCCCGAGCTTCCTCTAGCCGGTCTTCCCTCCGCTTTCCCCCCATCCCCCCCGCTCATGTGCCCCTTCCGGAGGGAACTTAGCGGACCTGTAAGAAATCTTTCCAAGGCAGCGCGTGCTCGCCTCAGTCCGATTGCGAGGGCGTCCCTCCTCAAAGCGCGTCGCGCCCGACGCCCATGAGAACCTCCGGGCAGCCATATCGGTGTCACCGCTCTTTGCGTTCTTCTTTCACTCATCTCACGCAAACGCTCTTTTTCCCTCTTCGGACGACGGTCACCCTAGACATCCCCTCTACGCAGAACGCCCTGAGGACTCCTAAGCCGGCAGAAAACGTGCCGTTCCCCCTCGAAGTGCAAGAAGATAGTGTTCCCCCCCTCCCTGAAATTCCAGCACGGCAAGGCATCCCGATCTCAGACCATCCTCCCTCTTATGGAAGATACAGGTACCCACCAACCCGAAAGAACTTCTTCCCCGGAGAACCCTCCCCTCCTTGCTATTAAGTTTACAGAAGAGAATAGGTCCCCCCAAACGGCTTAAAAAACGTCCTCTGCACGACCCCTCCCCGAAGATTTGATTTGTTGGGCCAGATGGCGCCGTAAGAAAAAGACCGGCTTTTCCGTCTTCGGCAAAAAAAAAACCGGACTTTCTCCGACGCGATCCTTTTTTTCCATGGGACTATTTGTGATTTCCCGAACGGAGCCATGCCGGCCACCCTTCAAAATCGATATAGGTTCATACTTCTCCCCTTGTTGTTGAGAGAGATGTTTAATAGGTTTTCCTCTGATGAGCAAGTGATTCGCGAAGTAATTTAGCAAACGGTTTTTCCCCCGGATGAGAAGTTTGGGTGCGCCTTATCGTGAGGTCGGCTCTGCTTTTCCTTCGATCTCGCAGACTTCCTCACTGTGATCTTCTCCCCACTATGATGCCTTCTGGCCTTCTTTGGCAGCCTGTGCTGTCCTTCCGATGAGATCGACTTTTTCTACTTCTCAGAATAAGGTTTTTCTCCGGGATTTCCTTTTTTTTCTGGACGGGGTGGGTGGTGCGTGACCTTTCGTCGTTCGTTCCCAGCATTACTTACTTTTGTTTTTGCGCCGCTGGCCTTTTTCGCTGGTGTGGGAGGGCCTTTTTTTTCTCCCCAGCTGCGGCAACGTCTCTGCAAGGCTTAGGCGTTATACTGTCCCGTTTGTTTGAACGCTTCTTTCTGAAAGGGTCCGTCCCCTTCTCTCCGGGTGGCGGGAGATGATTCTTTTCACTCGAAAGGCGCTTCACTGGTTCTTTCTCTGGCTGCTTTGTTCGGCCTCCCTCTCTCTCAAGGAGGGAAGGTCGTTTTGCAGGAAGCAGAGCACCTTTTTTGTTGATGAATTCTCCTGAGAGAGTTCCCGCGTCCCCTCACTGGCCAGTAAATTTGGAAACATCTATAGACCTGGGGTACAGAGGAGTTTTTTTTCTTCCGCAGGCCCCCTTCAGGCGGCTTCCCCCCCTTGTGCCCAGCATATTAGCCGCTCCCTCAAGGGGGGTGGCTCGCTCCCGTATCGGCGGAAATAGTAGACGTCCCCTTCGGAGGTTCTTCAAGACCTTATCATTCGGCCTCCTCGCTGAACGTTTCAGCTGGGCCGGGAAGCAATGTCGCTTTGAAAGACGTGATGATGTCTCTTTTTGCCTGCCCAGACGTTCTTTTCAGAAGCACTTCTCCTGGCTCTAACCTGGCAACCCTATACGTCTGCCATCCACCCGCGAAATGGGAATGACCTCCTGATGTCAGAAAGAAAAGGTCCCCTCTACCCATGATACGGGATGATGGGCTCCCGCAAAAATTCATTCGTTCTCCCATCATATGCTCGCGTTCTTCTTCCACCTAGTACACGATGTTTCCTTCCCCCCCGATAGAATTTCCAAAAGTCTTTTGACCTCTATCATTGAGGAACTGAGACTCCTTTTTGAGACGCCAGGCAGGTGCTTTTTTCCCGAACATACTCTATAGCCGGCAATTTACCAGTGTTTCTTCACATTTTCTCTCCTATTGGATGGTAGACAGGAAGCCCGTCTTGGAGGATATAGAGCGAAGTCTTTCCTTTTTTTTGGAAGGCTTTTCCTCTTCCTAAACTATGTTCAACCTTCCCCCAGGCTCTGTGGCTGCCGGCTCATGGGAGTGTGAATGTTCTCTAGGCGGTACGAAATCCTTTTTTCTTTTTCTTTTCGGCAGTTCCCCCGAACAGTAGCCGTTTGCCTTTTTTCCAAGATAAGTCCGCTCAGAATCCTTCTGAAAATTTTTCCCTTTCAGACCTGCTGATTCTTCCTACTCCTCTCCTTTTTTTTTTTTGAGATCGGCCTTTGCCTTATTTGTCATTAACTTTTTTTCCTCCTTGCTCCTGAGCGGCACTTGCATCTTCTGCATCCCTCTCTTTACCTTACTGCTGACCTGCGCACTCCTCTGGGGTCCTTTTCTGAAGTGCCTTTCCTCATCAACAGCACACTCCCAAGTTGCTGCGCGTTCTTTCTCAGGGTGGGATTCATCCCCCCGTTCAGTGACGCTTCAGAGTCTCTGAAAGTTTTTCCCGATAGTCCGCACGTTCGCAATCCCACTGCGAAACAGCCCCGGAATGGGCCGCCCCCTTCCCTGACCCCCCCCTTTCCTGATCTCGGTGACCTGGCGTGCAAGGCTCTGCCCTGACCCTGGCGTCTTTTAGAGAAAGTCCTTACTGGGTGAGAAGTTTCCTTTCAAGAAGGTTTCGTTTTCGGCCAGCATGTTGTTGGGAACATTGGAGTCCGCGCGCCAGGATGGTCAAGTAAGGGCCCGTCTGAAGGTTGCCCCGTCCCCCCCTCACATCCCCTGATGTTGGAGTCGGTATGCTGAGTTCGTTCGTTCCAGTCACTTTAGGACATTTCTCTGGCCTTTTGATGGCCGCAGAGCGCTGGTCGATTTTCCCTTTCCCGGCAGCTTCTGGCGTGGCAGGTCCTGTCCCAGCACGGCTGGATGTCACTTCCCTTGAAAGAAAGAGCCACGTTCTTGCCCGGAACTGAGACATTCTTCTTTTTCCCGCAGGTCCCTTTTAAAACGGGCGCGGCTGGCCCTCCCTTTCGATACGGCAGGACCCTCCGCCTTTACTACGTAAAGAGGAGACTCCCCCGTATTACTGCAGCGGATCCTTTGGTAGGCTTTCTTTCAGGTTGCTGCTATTGGTGGGATCTCAGGCAGGTGGCGGACAGTAGAGTCTTCCCTTATAGAGTTTTCTTGGTCTGGACTACCTCCTTCTTTTTCAGATCCATAGTATCAATCCTCAGGAGGTGAGATGCTTTCCCCATTCATAAGGAACCCTCTTCGGGCCAGAGTTCCAGCAAGCGCGGCCACCAGCTATGAAACCCAAGCTTTTTTCCCCTCGCGGTCCCGTCGCTTGGTCCGTTTTTTTACATCCAGGCGTAATAATCGCAGAAACTTTTTTTTTTCCCCTCCTGGTCACTGTTCCTCCCCGCATATCCGACACGCCTACACCTCTGCATCTTCTCATAAGCCGGAAGAACCCCCGGACCAGGAGTTTTCCTTTTCCTTCGAGGAGCCCACAACCAGGCGCCCCCCCGCGGCTCCACCATCCCCCTTAAGGCTGGTACTTCCCGCGCCTCGCCGAACGATGTCTCACCCCACCACCCTTCTCAGATGCCCCCCGCCCCATTTTGTCCTCCTTCCCGGTCCGCGAGCTCTCAGGACTCCCCGGCAGCACAGGCTTCAACATTTCCCTGCCGGCCAGCATCGCTCCCTCCTTCTGACCAGTGGTTGGCCGAGATCGCCGAGGTGTCTGCGTCGCCCTTTCTAGCTGAGCAAAAACTTTTCTCTGTTCGCCCCTCCCTCCCCCTTCCGGAGGGGGAGTCACTTGTGCGGTCATGAATCACGATCCAGAAGCTCCCCCTTTCCGAGGAACATTCTATCTTTCCTCTCCCTTTCCTAGCGAGGATTGTTTACCTTTGTGGTTTCGAGGCTGTGCGCCTTTTCTTCTTCTCTGCACGCCTAATAGCACTTCCCTCCTCCAGTGATAGCGGAGGTCCCGCGGGGTGTTTCTTTTAGCGCCTCGGCGATTCCTCTCCCCCCCGGTCACTTCCATCTGTTTGCGCTTTCTGCTGGGAGGAGTTTTCTCCTTTTTGGTAAGAAGTTTTTTTTTCTTCCGTAGCTCTCTTTGCTACGGGCCGCTACGGGCTTTCTTGAGTGTTTTGATTTTGTTTGTTGCTGAAGTATCGGCCGCATCTTTCTTTTTGAGGTAAGAATTTTTTACGTTCTTTTCGGGGTATTCTTCCCTTTCTGGAGCTCTGGGACTGGGGCCTTTTTCTCGGAGTTCTGGCGCCGGATTAGGCTGTGGCGCTGCCTTTCTAATGGAGCTGTTCGTGATTATGAGATTTTTTTTTTTCGCTGACGCCTCTTTACCGGTCCGTCGCCAGGCCGCGTCTGACCGCCTGTTCCCTGACAGCTCGGTGACCTCGCCCTCTTCACTGGAGGAATTTTTTTTTCCCATGGTTTTTTGGCCGAGCTGGGCGGGCGGCCTTTCCGAAGCTTTTCTTTGAGCCGTTCTCTTGCAATGCCGGGCGTGATGTCCTTTGATTTCCTCCTTCCCGGAGCGTTACCCGGAAGCAGTTTCCCTTCCAGAATTTTTACGATATAGACCGGTCTTCCGCGCGGAGACTTTCCTCTTCCTCGGCCGTTTCCCTCCGATGCCCACCAGTCCGGCCCTCTCGCTTATTCCTCAGGGGGTTTCCTCTGGCGGAAATCGTTCTAGTTACGTCATAGTCAGCGGAGAGTTCCTTTCTTTCCCCCAGTACCCGTATTTTTGCACAGGTGCCGCGCCTTTTTCTGGAACCCATGGGGCACGCACGGGTGCTCTTTTTCTTACAGGAGGGGATGAAATGCCTTTGGACCAGGATTCCCACGAAACTTTCCCAATACCTAAGCCACATTTTCCCTGCTCTGCGCACGAGACATGGCTTACCTCAAAGAACCTTTTATTCTCGCAGACCCCAGCTACGGGCCTTTTTTCCTTTACGGCACACCTTCTCACCGTTGGACCAATTTGCTTGGTTTCTTGACGCCTAAGTACCCCCCCCCAGATGGGGGTTTTGTTTTTTTCCCCACTGACAAAACAAAATCTTTTCCCAATCCCACCCGGTCTTACGCTGATACTGCGCCTACTGCCTTCCAGGAAGGTGATCCAATGCTTCCTCCCATAAGATAACTTCCTCCCCTGGCAAATTCCTTTGATCTAGATGCCAGGCCTTTTTCCCTTGAGCCCGGCCTGCCCTTTCTTCTTTCGGATCTCCGAGAGGCCCATACGCCGGCATGGAATTCTGGACTTCTCCTGTTATGAAATCAAAACTCGGCCCGTGTCATGGAGTGTGATGTCTTCTTCTTTTCATTTTCCTTCCGTACCGGAAAGCGGCCCTTGCGTCCCGTTCTTCGCCTCAAGTATCCTATACGGTGTTCTGCGCGAAGATTTTTTCCTCGTGCCCGGTCCTTCCCGGTAGAGGTCCACTACTTCTGACATGTTATCTTTTAATAATACATCGTTGTTGTGAGAGATCGGCCATAAGCCTTTTTCCCTAACCTGGTTTCCTCCCTCTGGAGTCCCTAAGCACTGTTATATTAATGATCCTGATGATGGACTTTTCTCTTCCCCATAAGGGTTCCTGAATTGCCGCTACATTGAATGCACACTCAAGACGGCCTCAGCAAGAGCTTTTTCCCTTTCTTTTTGGCATTTCATTCCCCCCTGACGTTGCCGTTCTTCTTTTTTCTGCAGATCAGGAGATCCTCGTAGCCGAAACGGGCCTTTTTTTACCCCAGTTGCGCGAAATGGCCCTTTGCGAGCACGTTCCAAACGGGCAAGGCTTCACGGTTGACCCCTTCTTGATGTCTAACCGGGTCGTCTCTGCTTCGAGTCCTCCTGTTGTTAGCAGAGTTCCCCCTCGGTTACAAGAAGGTCTTCTTGAGGTCGCCTTTGTGGTGTGTCGGAACCTCTTTCTTCTCCTTAGCCTTTTGTCCAGTGGATTCAGGTGTGAAAGTAAAGGGGCGCCCATCATAAAGTAGATGTTGGCTAAGCTTCCCGATGGTCGGACGCACTTTTCCCCATTTCTTGGGCCCTTCGAGTTGCGCTGTCGAGGAACAACTGTGCCTCTCGGCCGCGCGGACTTTTTCGTGCTTATGCCCTTTTTCTTTTTTGTTTCCCTGTCCAGGTTCTCCGCTCATCACCGTCTGCCCCCTGAGAAAGGATGATGTTCCACGTCCCTCGCGGCCAAGAGTGAACAGGTCTTCCTTTCTCCTTACATTGCACGTTTCCTTTCCCCGCCCCTTCTTTTAAGTCTCCTTCCCCCACAGAAGATGGCCCTTATTCCGGCCGAGCTCCTTTGTCGGAGCGAGGTTCTGTGCCCCCTTGTGCACGCCTCTTGACAGGCTTCGCTCTAGATGTAAGCACTTTCTTGCCGGTAGGTTAACGGGCTCCTACCCCCTTTTTTTTGCACAAATGTTTGCCCGGAACGCTCCGGAAAAGGTAAGAAATTCTTCAATAAAGCCACGGCATTTTTTTTTCGATGCTTCCCTAGGCCCCCTTTTCGAGCTGGCTAGAAAAGCGCGGACCCTTTCTAAAGAACCGTCTCAAAAACCCTTTCCGACCGCGTCAACCTCGAACCCCTCCCAGCTCTGGACATGAGACGGACCGGTCCCCTAAGTTTTCCCCCATAGATATTTCCCCTCAAGGATTCCCCCCTCTCCTGCAGGGCACCCGGCCCGGGACCCTGCCGTGAAGAAGATTCGAGTCTCCCCCAAGTCACGGAACCCCCCCGTCCAGCTCCCCGTAACGTAAGGTCCTTCCGAAGCCGCGGCCCAAACCCCCCCCTCCTTCCAGGCGAAGTCACGCCGTCTTGATTACCGGAGAACAGCCCCTTTTTTCTGCCGCCCTGTTTGACGCTTTCTACATCCAAAGGCTTAAAAAGGCCTTACCGCCGAAACCCTTTCCAGCATAGCCTCCCTCAGATCATCGCTGAATTATAGCAGAGTCGCCTTCTCCCTTGAAAGATAAGAGTAGCACTTCTGAACTCGTACAGGTAGAAGCCTCCTTCCCCCTTCTCGGGAGCCCCCCTTTTTTTCTCGGGCATCTCACCGACACTCCCCCCTCGCAAAACCCCACTTTCCCTCTCCCATATTCTTCCTCTAAGTTGTGTTGTTGACTCTTCGGGAGGTGTGGTGGACCTCTTTTTTTCTTCGTGCCTGAGTCTTTCCCCTACTTCTGCCACTGGTTTGAGCGAGAAGGCTTCTAACGCCTTTTGGTGGCTTCGTCTTTTTTTTCGGCCTCTTGTTCGATGGCACATCAATCTTTCATAAATAGGCGTTCTTATGATGGAACAGGACGACCCCCCCCCCCCAGTAGCCTTACTGTCCTTTGTGTCTTTCGGAAGATGACCTTCTTGAGCTAGCCTGTAAGGTTTCCCTTTTTCCTCCCTTACGGATGGGGCGCTCGGGTGCTGCGTTCTTCCTTTCGACTTACCCGCCATTTCTGATGGAGGTCAGCCTGACGTGGAGGGGATTTTTGCGAGCTCCGGTGTAGTTCCTGCGACTCCGCCTCGTTTCCTGTCCTATGAAGGTTATTCTGGAGATGACGAGGGGAATCTTTTTGGGCGTTGCTGATTCTTTTGCTGGACGCTGATCCTTCCCCCTGCCCCTGGCGGGTCTGACCGCCTGGTGTTCCCGCAGTCTCGTGACCGAGTGACTTTGCCCGGCTGGGTGGGAGTGGTGTTCCCTGCTGGTATGACCGGAACGCTGTTCCACGGGGGAGGATTCCTTGCAGCATCGGTCCTCTTTTATGAGTTCGACATTTTCTTTTCCAGCAGTCCTCCACATGAGAGGTCAGGTTTCCGCGCGCAGGACACAGGCCCCCTTTGCGGGACAGGCCTAGTAAGCCAGACGGGTCCTTCCCCCCCAGGAAAGAAACAGCAACTTAGCGGAGTCGTCCTTTTTGGTGGCCCGCCCTCTTGGAATTGATGATACTTTCTCTTCCCTTGGTAGTAAAAGGCTTTTTCGTGGGCAACCCCCCCTTCGGAGGCCTTTGCCAGGCCCCCTTTTTGGGTTATTACTGGCTTTCAATCATGTCGCAGTTTTTTTTTCGACGCTTCCTGGCTTGGTCTTCCCTTCCTGCACTTCTTAGGTGAAGAAAAGCTCCCTTTTAAAGGGATCAGACCCTTTGGCACCAGCTTCCCCCCTCGCCATACCCCAGTCCGACTACGCCTCAACTGGCGATCTCGCCCTCACCACGACAACTTATGATGGAGCCATTTCCCCCTTCCCCTTGACCATCAGCTGGCGCCCTCCCCCTCCGTACCTATGTCCTTCCAAAAAGACTGATGGTCCCTCCCCCCTGTTGGGAGCAACTCCCCCCGGATCCCTTCTTTCCTCCTAACGCGCTCGATTACTTACCAAATTCCTCCACCAGAATTTAGATCCCTGGCGCAGGAGTGCTCCGAAAAAGGAAGGTTTGCATTTTTTGCTCATTGTATACCGTTCCGGGGCTATTCTCAGAAGTCCTTCTCCCGCAGTTTTCAACCTTCCGCGGCCTCCAACGCTCAAAACCTCGTCAAAGGATCATTTCTGGGATGAATTCCCGGAGTGTGGCTTGGATATTCTTTTAGCACCTTTTCAGGAAATCTGGGCGTGCCAAGGAATTTTTCTTCTTTTCATTCCTCAGTAGATCGCCGTCGCCCCGACCTCCTGAGGCCGGTATATTGACGACAGGGAGGGGAATCTGCTGCCATGCCGGATCCCCCGTTGTTGTTGTGAGCCTCTTTTTTCATTCAAGAACGTCGTTCCTCTCTGAGCTTACAGTGGGTTCAAGCCACGGCGATTCCTGATACGGATTCTTCCCCGACTTTTCCCGCTGGTCCGTCGCCAGCTCCAGAATAAGCACCAGGAACCAGCCACCCCCGGCCGGGCAGCAAGCGGGGACTGAGCTGCGGTGGGCCAAGGGCAGGAAAAGAAGGTCTTTTTTTCCTTCAGAAATTCCTTTGGAGGACTTTTTTCCCCCGCTTAGTCGAATTCATTTCCGGAGACCAGCACTCCTACCATCCCCGGGACTGCTGGTGCGCAATTACCCTTTAGAGGACGGTGACTTTTTTTTCGCGACGGTCCCTTTTTCCTGCCCTTGCCCCCCCTTAGGCTAAGTGTTGAGCACTCTGGTTAACGACGTTTCTAACAAACCCGAGTTGATTTCTTCCTCAGGATGGTAGGAAATTCTGCCTCCGACGCCTCGGAGAGCACAGCTTCTTCCCTTCACGGGAAGAATAAGCTTTCTCAAGTTTCCTTTCCCGTAGCTTGTTGTTCTTCTCTATACGTCCTCTCAGGGTAGGACAGCACTTTATTGTCAGGAAAAATTTTTCTTTTTTTGATTTTCCGTCGCTTGTACCGATTTGTGATCCCACAGATGGGGCGGATTCTTTCCGTAGGTGACCTCGGGACCCAGGAACCCCTTCAGACCCTCCTGGTATCCCGTTCTTTTCTCTTCAGGCCGTTTCTCGGAAAAGAGTGAAAACTCTAGGAATGGCCCCTTCAAGGTCTTTTGGGTACTTTGCATTCCCCGAAGTTTTTAAGTACAGCACCGCGTCCCTTCCAGAAGATAATTCGATTGAAACCCTTTCCAGGATCCTCCCGCGTCTACTTGTGGCTTGATTTGGGAAGCCACTTTGAAGGAGGCCTGAGAGAGACCTTTTCTCCTGAAAGGCTTCTTCCCTTTCGTCTCTCTCCCCCTATTTGACTGGCACGGCGTCCCGCTCTACGAGGACCTGGTCAGAAAAATTCCTCCCCCCGGCTTTCCCCGCAACCGGGCCTCCGGCCCGCCCTCTTTCACGCAATCTCCCAGCGCAGAAAGGGTTTTTTGCACCTGAGAAAACCCCCTTGTCAGCCATCAAAGAGCGGATTCCTTCATTAACCCATCTCTCTGTGACATCCCCTCCCGAGTAAAAGCTCGCAGAGTCAGCACAACCCCTCCCCTCAGAAACTTTTTATTCCCAGGCCTTCCGTCCGACTGCATGACCCAGGTCCGTTCTTAGAGGAGCCCCCCCGGCCCTACAAACAAAACTCTGCACGGACATATAAACGACACGTAATCTCAGTGGACGTAGTCGGTCCCTCAAACCACGGCCAGCACCCCTTTTCTTGCCTCCCCGCGAGGATCTTTCTTTCCCCCTGCACCCTCCGTAGAGTGCCGTCTTCTTCCGTGCACAGCACCGGCCCACCTTCTTCCAGGCCGACCGACGGACCTCAATCTCTTTAGAAGATTCCTCAGCGCGGCCGATCTTCCCGGCCACAGTTCTCCACGAGCTTTCTGCCGTCTAAGGTACGCGGGAGAACACGGTGGCTCCCCCTTGCTTCAGTCCTCACCAGAAAGTCCCTTCCGCGCCCCCCCAACATCTATCCTTTTCTCCCTAGAGATGTCTTTTTCTCTTTAGATGGTCGCCGTTTTCCTTTATGCTGCCCGACTACTTCCAGGGTTCTCCAGACGGAAAGGGATAGCTTCCTTTTTTTCTTGCGTTAGAAGTTTATCGTGCCGTTCGTTGCTCTGCTCCTCCCCGTTGCACTCTTGACCCACTGCTGATTTCTCGGGAGGAGATGATGGAGTTGGTAGGATTGTGGAAGCCCTTTCCTCCGGGCACCCTTTGATCGGCGCCGCCTTTGGGGCTGTAGCCGGGATCGCTCTTGGTGCTGTCGAGACGGTGATGGCCGTTTTTTTTTCCCGGATCGGCAGCATCGTTTCCATGACGTACGTGGGGGTTTGTGGTCTCTGGTCGTGAGGGAATGGGCTAATTCTTTTGCAAGGAAGGCCGTTCCTTGTCCCTGGTTATGACGTCCCCCTCTTCTGGCCTAATTTTTTTCTCAGCTATGGGGTGCGTCCCTCATCCCCTTCCGTCTCTGTAGTTCCGCATGGTCTTCATCATCCTTTGTGAAAGAGAAGGTTCCTTGCTGACCGGCTGGGTGGTGCTTTTTGCTGGTTTCTTCCGCCCGCGCCCGCTTTCCCTCTGTCAGGAGAAGCCGGCCCCGGGGCATTGATGACCTCTATTTTCTGACATGCGAGAGGTTCGTCCGGGCATTTTGCACATGATCCTCCAATCATTCCGGTCCCAGGCTAGCGGGAGGCCAGAGAAGGATCTTTCTCCGGCCGTATTCCTCCCACGCATTTATCTCGGCGTCTCTCAAAATAAAGGGGGTGGGCCACCTTCCGTTATCTGCGGAATAGTATCCTTTTCCTGCGGAGGGCGCCCCCCCTCCAGTACCCGGATCAGGCACTTCCCCTGGCCATTGAATCGCCAAGCTCTCCGCTTAGAAAGGAGTTTCCATCAGCCTGTCGCAAGGTCTTTTCCTTTGCTGTTATTCCCCCTTTTTTCAGAAGTGCTGGGACCGATCCCGCCTAGATCGCCCAGTGGTCTCGTCCCCCCGAACCGCTTTCGCACATCAAAAACCCCTTCTTTCTATGGGCATTTCGCTGTCCGCCCCCCCCTCTCGCTGTGACAGACTACTGGCTCCTTGAAAGCCGGGAAGGCACACTCTTCTTCTTCGGACGGAAGGGAAACCCTCTCTCCTCCCTCGCCCGGAGCGCC
>Ga0179593_1412156_pt1 | contig 12504 bp, 8 predicted proteins | sample CZODoug2_1_08_16_FD_185931 | JGI IMG/M metagenome (GOLD analysis project Ga0179593, IMG submission 185931) | Vadose zone soil fungal communities from Angelo Coast Range Reserve, California, USA - CZODoug2_1_08_16fungal (PacBio error correction) | ecosystem: Environmental > Terrestrial > Soil >... | reverse complement strand
TTTCCTGCTGTTCGGGTCTGGGAAATGACCCACTTCTGGGTTACAACTTCGGTCCCGATGTTTTTCCCGGCTGCCCTTCTAGCCTTTTCCCCTGCCATCCCTTTACCTGAGAATGCCGGAGAAGGAGGAACTGACGCCCGTCAAGGCGCCTCGACAGACGATAAAGATACACTTCCCGTCATCCCCCGTACACTAGAGATCATGTCTACCACCTCTCCCTCCCCTGCTAACGATCTCTAGAGTGAAGAGGTTTCGACCAGGATTCTATTTTTTAATATCGTTTATGGTGTATGCCCCCCCTGCGTTTTCCCGGAATAGACTAGTGAGTGGTCCTTTTTCTTGCGTGCGGTCGCTTTTTCAATCACCTGCCAAGTTAGGATTGCCTGCAGTTGCGGTCTAGGAGAAAGTTTTAGGTTGTTAGCGTGTCCTCCCTCTCGCCCCTTTTTACCACTCTCCTAGTTTCCGATACACTCACAATTTGCTCTTTGTCAGCGATTGCTTGTTGCAACTGTTTCTCCCCTGTTTCCTCTAGACTTGAGCCACCTTGTTAATATCATCCTGAGCTTTCTCACTTGCAACTCGGCCCGTAAAGTTTTGGAAGTTGAAACCCTACTGTCAAAGGCTATGAACCCTCCCTGCCGGACGCCTGGCCCTCTTCGTCTACTTACTGGCCCTTTTCCTTCCTTGAGCATTTCCTTGACTTTCCCCCCCGGCGGAACATCTCAATTCCTTCAAGCTTTCGCTCCCCCCAACTCCTTTGATAGTAACCTCCCCAGCCTTTACTTCTTTCTTCTATATCCGCGCTATGGTTTTCTTCCAAGGGCGTCCTCCTCTGCTTCTCCAATGTCGGTGCACGTCGAGATGAGGGATCTCTCTTCTTCCTCTTTCCCTCCCTCTTAGCGATAGCTTTCCCCGCAGCGCCTGAAACCCTACACGATGAGACCAGGCTCCTCCCTTCAGCTTCCCCCATCTTTCTATATCCCCCTAAATAAAGGCTGGCTTGATTGTACTCAAGCCCCTTAGAGTCCCCTGGACACGAAACAATTGATTGGAATGGTCGCCATAAAAAGTTTCCCCCGAATCTTATTGGCTCTATAAAGAGAAAACAGCTCTTCTGGCTCATTCAGGATGCAAGACGTTTTGGAAGTAGGTTTAAAAATGTGGTCGTGTGTCCATTGAGCCCCACCCCCTCCCCATGCCCCCAGAGCCCTAAACCCCCGTGGACCTGGCAATTATCCAGTCATGTCCCCGAACACCGCGCCCCCCCCACTCCACCGGAACACAGCAATACTCCCCCTCCAAAGAGTCCACTGGTTTGTCCAGCCCACCAGCCCCCCCTGCACTCACTTGTAGGCCCTACCCGACTTCCTTCCCCCTGACCAATAAACGACAGCGTGCAGCCCCCCCACCCCCCCCCCCCCCCTCCCCCCGCGTACTGGCAATACTTCGCCCCCCACCTGCATGTGAGAAAGAGCGTTCCCCTGAACCCCCCCACGTTCCATGCTGACTCAACCTTCCTCCAACCGCCAACGCATGGCCGATCAGCAACTTTCCCCTGCGAACGTTCACCCGTCGTAGCAATTACCATATAACTTGTACTATGTTGAATATTGAATTCTTGATGTCAAGAGGTTCGGTATTTTTTCCCCCAGCCGCGGATAATGAGAACAGACCTCCCTTTCGCTACTTTCGACCCCCGGCATCTCTTGAAACACTCTTGTTCTAAGTGTCCAGCATCCTCCTTCCATGAACTAAAGAAGACAACAGCTAGCCTTAGCTACCAATCTCCTCCGACAAGCGGTAGGTTTCGCGATGCCACGAGAACCCATTCCCAACAGTCCTCTCGGTTGATAAACGGGAAACATCCATAAAGGTCACATAGCGATTGCTTTTCTCGATTTCGTCGGTTTCATCAGATCAGCAAAACCTTATCTTGCCACATTCACATTTGAAAAAGCATGAATAAACTTTCTTCTCCCGATTGAAGCCCCCGCACGGTTTCCCTGCCCGAAGAGCGAGTTTAGATTCGGATACTCACCCAGCTTTGAGTCCATCATGATCCTCCTGTTTTGTCCTTTCCTCCGCTTGTTTTAGTTTTCTAAAAGTGTTTTCCACCAACACTCGATTTCTTCGCTTCCCTTCTTCCCCCTCAGTTTCCCCTCTCCTTCTGTCCCCTTTACCTCCTTATTTTTTCACATCAATCCGTGGGCAGGAGTTTTGGGTGGCGAACCAGACATGACAATTCCGCCGTCCCCGATTTTCTGGTGCCTCCCCAACCTTCGCCGTTGCTCCCCAGCGACCTCTTCCGATCTTCCTCGTCACCTTCGGATATGGCTACCATGGAGGGAAAATTCCCTTCCGCTCCGAGCGGTCGATCTTGTTACACCAACTTTCCGGCAACCCTCTCCCCAGTGAAAGTGGGTTCTCGGTCTGAAAAAAGGAGGCGTCAAGATCTGCTCAGGGCCCCACGCGGCCCCGTCCCGGTTTATTCAATACTGCCCCCTCCACTGTTAGTTTGAAAGTTCTACAACGATTCTTGACTACTTTACACAACGCTTTCCTTTTGTACCTCGGGCTCCCCCTCGCCCAATGCTATTGATTGAAGCATCTTCGACTTCATGGGCCTATAGGGTTCATCCGCTAGATTCTCTTCTTGCGGATTGATGACACTCTTCTCCCCTATCCAAAACCTCGGCTTCGAGACTGGAGTTTAAATTTTTTGTCTGTCATTGGTTGAGTATTTCTCATCGACCGATATGCTAGTTTCTGAATCTGGATGGTTGTTCCGTCTCAAGCGAACCTTCGAGGTCCGAGTTTCCCCGACTCCAGCGACGCCAGATTAAATTGCTTGTTTCCTTCACGCTTTCCTTTCTGGCGTTTTCCGCCCCCCCAACCCCCCCCCCTCGGCCTCGACACGAAATCAGTTTCCCCCCCTCTACCTGTCCTTCTGTTCCGCGTCCTTCTTTCTGACATCTTCCTGTCCCAAGGCACTCTCTTTTTTTGACTGATTCCTGTTGAGCTCCTTTCCATTGGCCCGCTTAAGGAATGCGCCGTTCCGGTCGATTGGCCTACCTCACCTCGGTGTTGTTTTTTCAATCCCAACCACACCTCTAACTCGCATCGTTTTGTAGCTTACAGACGACGAGTCGAGCCTTATCTTGTCCTCCCGTTTCCCGGACCCTCACCCCAGCCCGTTTGATCTGTCTCCCACCCGCGGGCATTTTCCTAATACCCTCATAAGGCGGCTCTTCCTATCCATTAGTCTCTTGGACCCAATCCCCTTACATTCATCGCGTAATTATGAATAGACCCCTTCTCTGCCGATTACGCCGATAGTTCAGCGCCATGGACTTTTGACAATGTTCTATAAATACATTGATTTCCACATTTCTTCACGTTTTTTTTCCCTTCCTTCCTTTGCTTTTTTCCTTCCAAGTTGGACAAACGCCTTATCGCGATTGGCGCGCCTTTGTGCGCCCTTGCGTCGTCTACCCCTCAGGGTTCAGTTTGCGAGATAATTAGGGCGAGTTACCTTTTGCCGACTCAGCTGTCGGTCTACTGGCGGGGCTGGGCGACCTCTTGGATCTTGTTTTCGGTTCACGCTTGAAAACATCCCCCCCCTTCTTCTGCCTCGAATAATTCCCATTAGAGCTGACTTCTGGCTTATTTGGTAGTCGACTGGCCCCCCTTTCTGTCCGCCTTCTACGTCGTCGCTCAAATGTTCCAGCCATTTTCTGCCATTTCCTTAGCAGGCCCCCCCCCCCCCAAACTCTCGAAATTATGGCCAACCAGCCTTTGATTTATCCCCCACAAAAGCCGAGCTCTTTCCCGCCACCCTATGTTGATTCGATTCTCTCATGTGGGCTTCGCAGCCGTTGCACACTTGGGCATCGGAACCAACATCAAAGATCAACGATTCGTTCCTCCGGCAATATTTTTCTCTCTCTTTCCTCCTCGTTTTTGTTGTTCTTTTTCGATGGACTTCTAAGTTCAGCGCCTAGTTACTCTTATGTTCCGTTGGCCCCCTTCGTTTTTCACTTCGAGCCCCCTTATTTTCGGCCCACCCTTGGGCAATCGCTTATATTTGTTCATCCCCGAGCGTGTTGCCATGAGGATTTTCGAGTATTTTTTCTCCGGGCCGTTGGCCTATAAGTCCTATGGCCCCCAAAGCATTGGATCTGAAGACGTATGCTCCCCCGCAAGGCCCTTCCACTAAACCCTGTCCTCGGACCGATTTTCGTCCGTTCGATATGAAGTTTGTCACCCCCCTTCCCCTATCTACCAACTTCTTCACTGTCCAGATGTTCCCACCCCCCTTCCCAGTCGACTTTGCCGCTGAATTTAGTCGCATTTCTAGTCTTCCCCCTCGCACAATTCCCTTCAAACCCTCGGGCTAGACCGCCCTTTCTTCTCCCCATGCTCGCCCATCCCCTCCCACTTCGGTCTTCGCCAAACACGCTCCGAAAGCCCTGCCCTAGACTCATCAGCTGAGGAAAATGTCCCCCGGCCCCGCTATCCCATTGACGCGCACGGCAGGTTTAAGTCATACGCGCCGCAGTCCCTTGGCAAGACGAGTTTCTTTCGACATAATACGTATTTCTTCCCCCGGTTATTCCCAATCTGGACTGCAAGAAGTCCGCATGCGTTTATTACAGCCCAATTGAAACCCCTCTTTGAATCCTGTTTCTCCCGTTCTGTGGGAAGTCTTTAAAATTCACGGTCGTGAAGGCTCTCCGTCTCAGTCCTGCCGCTTGTTACTTTTCCGAGGCGATGGCGCTCCCCTGCCTCGTTGGAGGTCCTCCAACCCCAACGAACCTGCGGGTGCATTCGTTCCCCATTTTCCCCCAATTGCGGTAGCGCACCTGCAATTTTCCATCTTCCTTTTCAACGTAACCGGTCATGCGAGCACGGATTAGCTTGTTTATGGTCACAGTAAGGCTTTTCGATTATTTGCACTCGTTTCTTCCCCTTCAAGAGCTTCCAAACCCCCCTCCAGTCGCGGTCGGTTCAACGCAGGAGGCGGAAGGGCTTCGGTCCTTCTTTCATGTTCCCCCCGACTTCTAGCATACCTCGGAAGCCCATCCAGAAAAACCCCTATAGTAGAAACCCGTAATAAGGTACCCGAATCAGAACATTCTTCCACACGCCCGGACGCGGACGTCTTTGTGTTGTTTCGGGGCTAGTCGGTGTGTCCTTATCGCAATCAGCATCGAGACTGACTCCCTAGAGTGTACCTTAACCTCCGATTCTACCAGCTTCATTGTCTAAGTCGCGTTCCCAACGACGTCTCCGCCTTTTTTTCCACATTTACTTCTCTCCGGATTCGGTTTTCCGCACTTTCCAAATAACCCCCGTTTTCTTAGTATTTAAGACATTCCGGTTCCTACGCTCGTATGGGTTTCCTTTCCCTCGTTACGCGACTCCTTTTCCAGAGCTCACCAATACTTTCAAATGAGGTCTTTTCACGGGTACCTTTGGTTCGTCCCCCCCCCTCTACGCGCCGGCGTCAACATCGCGCGGATTTCCTGCTTTTTGTATTGCCGACCTGACGGTTTGCCGCTCGCACCCGGCTCGTTTGACCCCTCACTTTCGTTTTGCGTGCTTCACCTTGCGGCGCCTTTTGCTTTGTCTCCTTCTGTTTGCACCCAAGCCTCCATCTTCCAAACTTCTGGAATTTTGAAAACTACCGGCTTTTTCTCACTCACGGCCGAACCGGTGAGATGCGCGCAATAATTTATTGTGACAACACGTTTCCCCCCGAAAGGGATTCCCCCCCGCTCCCTTCTCTTCATCCTAACAAAGCTCTGGGGTGGGATGCGCCGATCTAAACTCTTCTCGTGGGCTTTCCTTGTAGGCTTTCCTTCCGCCTAGACGTTTTTATTCCCCCGCTTTGCCAAGTTTTTCGGATCCACTCTTGTTCGTCGGAGAGTTCGAACTGCCAGTCAATCCCGGACGAAGTTTACTTTTATCTACGGTTTTCCCCTTGTCTTAACTTGACGTACGGAATGTGCAGGACCTCCCTCCCCCCGGCTCGGACGAGGATTGGCACTTCGATTTTTGATTTGTGTTTGGGAAATGCTTCTTTGTTTTCAAAACCCCCTTTCGGCCAACGATGTGGAGCTGCCCCGGTTCGACTGCGCCCTCAATTCTTTCTCATTGCTCCGAAGGGTTCGGCCAACGAACCCCTCCGGCCTCACGACAAGCATCGATTCATCCCTTTCCAGGACTCTACGTTCCAGAGACTCATTTCAGTTTCCCCAACTTTTTCTTCTGAAGAGGTGCTTCCTTCCCGACAGTTGTTTGGTTGTCTTACCTGTCGAAGTCAGCATAGGTGTTTCCTTGCTGTTTCTCTTTCTTGTTACCTCAGGTCAAAGTTTCAAGAGTCCATCGAAGTGCGTAAATGCCTCAATTCGTCTTATTCCCCTTGTGGTCCCCACTCGCCCGCGAAAAGTCCTTTAAGTTCCAGATCACCCCCAGCTGATATGGACTCTTCTTTTTTTTTTACGCGCGGTGTTTTTCTTTTCCTAACATGGACTCTAGGTGAGCTCTTTATCATCCCCTCAGCACCTGTGTTGAAACTACTGTACACTATTCCCACCTTTTCCTTCCGAGACACCGGGACTCTGATTTCCTCTGTTTTTTTCCCTACTTATCTGGCCCCAATTCTTGTTTTAACTCATCCCCCCCCATAGTGCACTCGACCCCCTTTTGTCGGGACCTCGCTTTTTCTCTGCAAATCGGTCGAGCCCTTTCACCGAATAACTTTATTTTCCTTTTCGCGTGAGAAGCTAGGATTGCTCCCCTGCACTTCTTGTAGGCAGCTCGATGCGCGATCGGTCTAGAGATATCTTACCCCTCCTCCCTTGTTTCATAGAGGGCCGCTTTTCGGTCTCGTCCCTATTTGCTTACCGCATCCCCCTCTTCCCATCGCAATAGAAGAAATTCACGTTCTTTTAGTTGCTACCCAGATTGCGCGAAACCGCTTCCAACAAATTTTTTTTTTCTCCTTTTCCCTATTGCTGCCTTCGTCAGGCCCCCCCGAATCATCAGCCGCGAATGGCCAGATGAAAAGTTACCTAAGGTCCGAGTCTCGGCAGGCCTTCTGAGTTTTTTTTCCCATTATTTTTCCCAACACTGTTTCTGCCGGCCGAAAGTCTCTGCCGGACTGTTCCAATTGGCGCAAGTATCCGGTCAAAGAGCCCCCTGACAAAGCAATTACCGGAAACGGATACCTATTGGTTGCAATCGTAAACTCGGCTTCGCGGGCTAGCGTATTTCTCCCTGTTCCCCCAGGCCATAAAAATGACGTCAAATTCCCCGTCCCCGCTGGGCCCTTTAAAAACTGAGGGAAGACAATTCTCCCAATCTAAAACCTCCCCACGCTGAGGGTACTTCTTAAACATCACCAACCCGCAAGCCTTAAAGGACGATCCCCGCAACCTCCCCGCGAAATAGTTCTTAGACATGCTCTCCTTACGCATCCTTACTTCATCTCTTGCTCCCTCTTTCGAGGCGTTCCTAGCGTCGTGCCTGCGGATACATAGAAAGCCGCGTCGCGCCGTAGACCCCTAAGAGCACATCAGTTTTCCATTGCCCTCCTATCCCGTTTATTTCCCAAGTACAACATCCGCAGACTTCTTAACAATCTGCAACACAGACCGTCGGGTTCTTTGCGTTTTACCGCGATCCCCCCAACCCTCCGGTAACGACTTCCACTTTCCCCCAACTTCTCTGCAAGGTAACTCCCGCAGTGATTCGGATTGTAATTCCGACGCCCTATTTTTCTGGGTACCTTCTCCCTCATTGCCATCGGCTTCATATTTTGCCTCTTTTTTTTTTTTTTTTTTAGAAGAATTTGCGCGGAAGCGAGTTCTTTTAGCTCTGCGCACCCAAGATCTTTGGATTCCAGTCCTTTTCCTCTCCCTCGCGCTTGCACAGCAACCCCACACCCCCCACGTGTGGTTTTCCCCGTCGCACCTTTTTGTCAACATCCCCATCCGAGCAGCCTTCCCCCACCCATCGTTTTTTTTTCCTTGTGATTACGATAGAGTAGTTTCCACAATACGTTGGCGAGCTTAAACCCTGACCTACCCATCACGGAGCTTCGTGTGCCTCCTTCCTCGCCGTTGAAGTGACCGCAGATTCTTTTACATCCGTTAGTAACAGGACGGCATTAACGCATTAAATCCTGCATGATGCGGCCGAGTACGTTTTTTATAGACATTAATCCACCCACTCTTCACCGTTGACATTATTTTACGTTTGTTAAAGAGGTAGATACACTTACGCGGGAACCTAAGAGCGTCTGCCGGAATTTCCCCCCTGAGCTAGTTGTCTTCGTAGTTGTCCGAGCAACACTTCCCCCCTTTTCTACTACTTTTTAACCAAGCGTCTCGTCTTGGTTTTAACGCGTGATTCTGCTGCCGCCTTTTGTCTTGCAAGACTAGCTTCTTTTCTGGGCTTGGGCTGGGTTCGATCGACGGCTGATAGGATCCCCGACTAGCACCGATACAACACTCGGGTTGCGTAGTGTTTCTCCCTTTTGCGCTTCGGCCTTTTTGTTCTTTTCTACGTCTATAGTGCTTGTGTCCAGGATCGGTTCCTCTCTTCTACACTCTGTGCGATATTCTGGACCGCATACCTGGGATCCACTCCTTAAAATAGTGGTCCGGCCCCGTCGGCCTTTTTTTTGAGCTTTCCTCTCGGCATCCCGACCGAGTCAATCTCGACTCTCGACCCGCGACATCCGGCTCGGACCCCTTACATTCTTCCTCCACGCAACGTAAGCCTTCCAGGTGCCTCCGTCAATTTGTTTGCAGCTTTTCCCCCCGAGAAAGGCGTGCCCCGTCACTTTCGCTCTTTTGGTCTCCCATCGCTGCCCACCACCTTCCCCCGAACACAGGGCAGCCCATTACGACGAGCTTCTCTCCTTTTCCCGATGTCGCCCCATTTAAGGAAATCCCCGTTCCCTTCAGCAGGATGCAACCTCTCCGGAACTGTCTTCAATGATCTTCGTGATATTTTCCCGTCCGAGCGTCCTCAAGTTCCTTCATCGAGACCGCTGCCTTCTCACAAGAGTCTGCGATTCGCGATATTCCTGCGTTCCCATGCGTTCGCTTCAATGTTATCCCTCAGTGTGTGATTTTCGATTACTATGAGGAAATATGCCGGCTTTCGCCCCCTTTTTTTTTTACAACACCGACGTGATTCCCTCTTGGGCGTGGTTCTAGCAGCTGGTCCTGCCCGAGTTGGAGGTCGGAATCCCTTCCCCGTTGCGCTTTTTATCGCGTCATCTTTTTTTTACGGCGGGGGCTTGTTGAACCCTCTGTCTTGTGTCGCGGTTCGTTTTTTGTGTGACACCTTTTCCCTTTAATCTCTTTTCGCAATACGCCATTGTGCCGTCGCTGATGGTCGGTCAAGGCGTTTTCAGTGTTCTACGCCAAAACCTGTGTACCCGAGATTGCTGCGGCGCTGAGAACTTTCAAAATCTCTAAATCCCATGGAAACTCCCGGGATGACTGCAAAAGGCTTAGATTTCCAAAAGTATTTTGCGCTCTACCTTTTTGGTGTAAATTGCCACCTAGGGGCCTGGAACACCCCCTCAATCGTTCCTTCCGGACTTTCTTTCCTCCGTCTGTTCTTTAGTCTATGCCGAAGAAGCGACCATTATCTGGTGAGGGGGCTACTTTCGGCTGGGTCCCGTCGTTTGTGCATTTTCGCGACAACCCAATAATTCTTCGCATTAATTGAGTTTTCCCCCGACTCTATTGGGTCTAACGAGGGGGCCAACGGATCCCGATGATTCTCAGCCTGCCCTGTTGGCCCCTAGACACTCAGTTTTTTCTTTGCCCCCCCATTTGAAGCGACCAGCTGCGAACCCTCTTCACCCCCCATCCTTCTGGATAGAAAGGCAGGCGGCCAATATGGTAGGTCCTAGAGTTTGAAGGGAGCGGCCCGGCCACAAAAAAGGCCGAGAGTCACCCCGATTTTCGGAATTGGTTACAGACCCCATTCCGTATCATTCAAGGTAGTTTTAAACTTTCTTCCGTACACGGCACCTCCCCTATTCCCGAACCTCCACCAGGCGATTAGACCCCCATTTGTCGTCCAACATTGCCAAAGAGATAAGTTTGTCAACGTTCTCGAACCCGCCATTGCCATTCCCAAATCGTGGAACACTGTAGAAAGACAATGAGTCGGACATTGCGCAAAGCAAACTTCAACTCTTTTCCAAAGAGCCCCTCAGAATGAAAATGAAGAATTGTTCGTTACTAATCAATTAATTGAGTTTCTGTCCTACGGGTTCCCCTCGCAGGAACACGCGAATTCTACTTGATACATAAACGCCCTTTGCTTTGCCCCCCGTTTGAATATTGCCTCTTTCGGTGCGGATTAGGGAAAACCCCTCCTGTGAAATTCTTTGCCAGCTCGTAGTTACTTACTGCCGCGCCTGCTCGACGTGATGTTGTCTCCAAACGGCCGATGGAGGTTGTAGCGCCAATCTCCCAGAAATGCTTTGCATTTTTCTCGCCGTACAAATTGACTGGTTTTCACCGCAGCTTTCCATCACAGCGGGACACTTGTCACCTAAGCCCCCGGTGGCCGAGCCGGATCTCCCCCCCTTCCACAGAGACAGGAGGATTGACACTCGTGTTAGTACGAGCAGGAGGAAACCGCAACTTGAATTTCCTTCCCCCCCCCTCCTACTGGTGTGGGTCGTCTGTCCGGACTGCCTCCCTCCCAGGGTCCGCATAGGACCCCGATAACTCAGTCTTTTCCCCCACTAGCCCTTTCCCCTATTCGACTCACATTCCTTTCCAGCACTTGAAAACGCCAGATCTTCCTCCGAGGTTCTTGCTCTGGGTCCGTCTCTTTCATCCTCCTAGAAGTTCCAGAGATGAAACTCTCCTCAGAGCAGTTCCCATGACAACCTTTTGATTCTTTTTTCATCAGCCAGGTTTGGTCAGTAAGCTCCGTTTCCCCGCGGTTCGCTGTTATTCGCGCGCCGATCGGTATGCGCTTTCACCTCCCCCCCCGTGTTCGTCTTTTTTCCACCGGGACGGACGAGCGTTTCTGGGTTGACGTCACCTCCCTTTCTAACACTCCTGTTAAAGGTTAAGCTCACCAATTCTTTTTCCTGCTTGTCGGTACCGTCAAGTTGGTCGAGAAACCCAAAAGCGCGTGCCGGAATCACCGACGTTTTTCTTTTTTTGTGTACCGATCGGGGTAGGCCGCATTCCTGCTAACGGATCCGCTTGTTGCCCAAGTCCCTTTGAGTGCGGACCGGCCAGGGCCGTGCTTTTTTCCTGGAATGGATTTCTTGCAGCAATTCCTGTCCCTTCTTCCTTTGAAAACGGGAGAGAAATCGGGCTCCTAAGAAGGGAGGCTGGAGCATCGTTTTCCCTCGGGCCTGTGACCACGTGAAACCCCGAACCAAAGGCCCCTCCTGTCGCACGCGTTCATTTTTTTCTTCTTTTACCAAAGAGGATGTTGGTTAAATTTGCGCCGCCATCCTGCTCCCCTGGTTCTTGTCTGGTCGAAAAGAGCGGACTTATTCCTCGCCCCGCTTCCAAGTCTGATGTTACACCCCAGATCCCCTCGTTACGAGGTAGCTTCGACCATTTGCGGACCAAGCCTTCCCAGCCCCTGCCCTTTTTTGAATTTCCGTCTGTATCCCGCGGGGTGCCTGGGCTTCCGCTCCGGTCGGGTGCGCTAGGACACCCGTAACCCCTACCGTGAGGACGCTTGGCGACCTTCCCCCCCTGATGATTCGTGTGACCCTCCTGAACTGGATTTCCCTTACAACACCAAACGATGTTATTCCCCCTTTTTTCCTAAGGCAAGGCCCAGTGGCTTTATCATGTTTTTACCCTCCGACCCCGGAGTGAAAATCCCGAAGCCCCCTCGACAGCCTCCCTTTCCAGAAACTCAAGTCGAGCCCAGAGAGTTTCCCTCTAGACACTCACTGTCGAATGAAGGTAAGGAGACTTCGTATGCGTTGCCTGCCCGAAACTTCTGTACAGCCCCCCCTTTTTAAGTTTGCGCGCTCTTCCCAAGAATTTTTCAAGTGCCCTTGCACTCGCCTTTTGACTATGACCTTTTCATTCTATTCATTCCTGGAACCGCCGCCCCCTCGCCCCCCTCCCCGCCTAGTTCCGACCCTTCTTTCCGCCATTGCTCTGTCCGGTATGGCCATTTGGCGACGGTGTCCTTAATGGCGCAAAATTTGCCCTCCTGGCATTTGAGCTTTCCAATTCCGTTCCCCCCCTGCCACGGAACAGTCACAAAATTCTCACCTATGACGCCCCCGCCAGGCCCTCTTTGTCTTATTGGACATCTTCGCTCTGCTGTTTTTCCTAATGCCTACCAGGAGATCCCTTATTTCCTTCGATTTCGCTTCAATCGGTGGCCTCAAGCCTCACTTTTTCCTTCTTTATTCCCGGCGGGACTCTGCCGGAGGATTTTCTCAAATCCGTCGGTTCAGGCGTGCGCGAGGGACTCTAT
>Ga0179593_1410712_pt1 | contig 12504 bp, 7 predicted proteins | sample CZODoug2_1_08_16_FD_185931 | JGI IMG/M metagenome (GOLD analysis project Ga0179593, IMG submission 185931) | Vadose zone soil fungal communities from Angelo Coast Range Reserve, California, USA - CZODoug2_1_08_16fungal (PacBio error correction) | ecosystem: Environmental > Terrestrial > Soil >... | reverse complement strand
CCCCTCACCTACCCATTGCTTTTGGTAGGGTATTCCTGACGCTATTTCGGAGACGGTTTCATTCCCTCTCTGTTCCCCCGAAACACGGAACGTGCGTGGTACGCCTTTTTCATGCACGTCGCTGGATGTTACACATGGTTTTCTCTGTAGTTTTCAAAAAAAGGTTTTCCCCTTCCTCTCAGTACCCAGGTTTTGTAGTCGTCGTCCTTGAAAGTTTTCATTCACTTCAATTTCTGGATATCCAAAATTGGCCCAATATCCACACCAGTAACCGCCCCTTCTCTTTCTACTGAGGCGGTTGTGCCCGACTCGGGGCTTATCCCTAAATAGCCCCGTTATTTCTTTTCCTGTGTAGCAGTCTTTTTCCTTATCATTTTGATCCTGGACTCTTTGAGAGTGAGCCCTGGTTTTTGACCCGGCTCACCAGTTCATCCCAGTCCGAGTTCTGCCGGGGTACTTTTTTCTGTAACTTCATCTTCTCATCGGTCCGAAACTGTGTGAGACCACTTGGCCTTCTTCGGCAGTGGCTACTTGGGACCTCGCCGTCCCGCCGTGAATTCTCGATTCCAAGCCCCCACGATCACGATTTTTTCGCGATGCCCCTACCCCTCTTTTTCGGGAGAACCCGCTAGCTTTGTTTTTCCCTCCCTCAACCCCCCTGACGAAACGTCTGTCCCGGTTTTTGACGACGTTGTTTTTTCTTCACTTCAGCACGCTTGCTCGACTTACTTTTGCTTGACCCTGCCGACCGAATATCAGACGCCATCTCGACCACCTTTTGCCCTCCTCAACAGCGGGTCTCCCCCCGTGTCGTTACTTAACCCCCCTTAGTCAAGACCCCCTATTCGTTCCCCCCACGCTTTTTTCCCGCAAATTAAGAATACAAGCAGCACGAATGGTCTGCTGCCTATTACAACTGAACCGGCCGGATCTTTTTTCACCCTAGACAGCAGCCCGACCCCCTCCTCCAATTTTTCCAACGGCGTTTTTCTCGTTAAATGAAATTTTTTGGACCCCGGTTTTGCCCAATGTTGGGCTCGCAACGTCTTCCTGAGACCTCCGGACCCTCCCTGCATCTCCCCCCGTTATGCTCTATCGCTTGGGGTTACCCTTGGAGAAGATTCCCCACGCTCGATGCAAAGCTCCAGTTTCATTTCTTTTTCCTGAGCTTTTCGCTTTTTGGCACGAGACTCCCCTCCCGCTTCTTCCCTTCGGTCACTGGTTCGTGAGTTCCTAGCTACCCGGACAGCTCTTATTTTGGCACTCTTGGATATGAAAACATCCCCGCTCTTTCGTACCCGCCCCCTCATTTTTTTCCTTTTGAATCATCCTTGAGTTTTTGGACGATCCCCCCGATCTTCTCAAACAGCAGGGCGGCTGACCGGTCTTGCCTTTCCAACCTCGTTTTTACCAATTTTGCGATTTCGGCCTTAGGCGGAATACCTCTTTTCATTCTTGCTGTTAACGTCTCCTCCGGCTCGTCCTCCGTAATTTTAGGATAGGCTAGGTTTTCCCCCTGTCCGGGCACCTTTCTTGATACTTCTCTTTCCAAATGTGAAATCTCTCTTTTAATCCTCCCTTTTTTTTGTTTCTGAGTTAGATGTAAAAAGCCACCCCCCTTTCGACCTTTGTTGGCCCTTTCTTTAGAAGTCGGCGATCCTCCAGGACGCCGGAGTCCTCTCGTATTTTTTTTAGCAAAATGTCCGTCTTCGATACTTCTCTTGCAGTCTTTTTCACGCTACGCCTTGCCGACTTGTTCAACGATTTTGGAAAGAGTTTCCCCGCTGAAAGAGAATTGCTTTCGTCTTTCCTTTGATTCTCAACAATTTTTTTAACTGTCCTCCATTCAATCTGTTTTTGCTGCTCCCTTTTTTCTTTTGTGGACGCGTTGTTAGGCGCCCTTCTTTTACCACCGTTTTTCAGCGAATTTCCTTTGCGGTCGTTTCTGTTTTATAAACGGCCTTTCCCTTTTCTGGTGCGGTCCCATTGGCCCCCAATTCTCCGGCGTGTCTTCACTAAAAACTTATTTCCACGGGGCGCTGTCCCTTCTCTCTTAACGCTTCTAGCTTTGACCCCCCAAGATCCGGTTCCTGGTCGAAGTCCGGTTTAGATTTATTCTGATATGCTTTGTACCTCAAAACAGTGTGTTCCGTTCCATGCCGTGCATGTCTCGAGACTTTTTTTTTTTGTACCCCTGCTGCTATTTCTTTCGGTGCGCGCTTTTTGTGATTTTTCTTGCCGGTTCAGGTGTAGATAGTCAGCTTTTGGGCGAGCCACTAGCGGGTTAACCACGTTGAGTTTCGTTTCTTGGTTATGCAGCTTTTAAGAATAGGGATTGCCTCCGTGTGGATATTACGTTCAGCTACATTTTCTAACAGGAGGGCTTCGTTGCTGGATGCCTCCAATTAGTGTTCTATAAGTCCTGCATGTCTATTAGTTCGGCTATTTGTTTTCCGCCCTCAGTTTCTCGGATTTGGATCTCTCACACTTTTTTTCACTCTCCCGGGGCTGCCTTGCGCCTATTTGTCTTTCTGTTTTCGCCCTCCAGAGCAGCGGTCGCTTGGCTCCTGCCCAAAGAGTATTCCTCCTCCCCCCCTTGCTTTGTGAGTTGAAAGGTTGTGAGAACTCACGCTTGTTTCTCTTTACCCCCCCCAAGAGATCTCAGCATGCCTTTCAACTCTTAAAGTGCTTGTCCTTTGAGGTCGGCCCTCCCGCACTCTTCTCGGTCCTGACTCCGGGTCCCTCGGCCGCCTTCTCTGTTCGATTACCACGCAGCCCGGGGGTGAGCGTCAGACTCCTCTCCTTCTGGTTTCCAGAACGTACGTGTGCAACCCCATCTGTAAATACCGGCTATCTCCCCTGCCTCTTTTTCCCTCTTGTTTTCAAGATTCGGACGTTTCTTTGTTTCATTGTCCCCTCTTTTCTTTTGGCTCCCCCTTGATGTACACTATCTGCCGGAACGTACGCCCACATCGAACCTGGACATCTGAGGAGACCCTTTGTTCGCTTTTCTTTTCCCTTTTTGTGCCAGCTCCCAGGTCGTGCGATGGGCAGCGTACCTCGGGCTTGTTGCGGTCATCCAAGTTTTCGTATGATGTTCTGTCCACTCAGCGGCAGTTAAGAACGGCCTCCGAGCAGCCTGTCCGGTGATTGATTCTCTCTCTTTTCTTTCATACTGTTGGGAGACCCCTTCCCCCGACTTTTCTGAGGCTCCCACTTACAAGATGTTTCTGCTCACCTACGATTTCTTCGGACTGCAACCACGCCGCGTGTAGCCGTTTTCAATTTTGACCCCCTCACGGATTGTTGAACCTTCTGTTGACACCGGATTTTCATTATGTGTCGTTACCGTGACCGGCCTAATAAATCAATTTGCCCCTTTTTAAATAACCACAACACCCAGTTCCCCTTCCCAGTCTGACCAGGCTCCATGGTGCCCGGGAATCTGTTATGATTCTCACATAGCTTTCATTTTTCGCAACACGGTCGTCTTCACGGAGACTTTTTTTTGAGGCCCGCTTTAAAACCTGGATGAGTTTAGGGAATTTTTCAACCCCCCTTTTTCGTCCCCCGGTGCCTTACGCCGGGCGTATTATTTCAGGATCTGTTTTGCAGTTCCCTCCTCTGGTGCCGTGGTTTCCTTTGGCACTGTAATAACTGTCCGGGTCCGAGTTTTCTGCATGGCCTGTCTCTTTTTTTAATCTGAAGCCCGCCGTGACTTGCCGAACAGGTAACCTGCAGCTACGTAGGTAGCATCCCTTTTCTGGCAAAGACCTGGCTTTTTTTGACCCTCCCTTACCGACATCGCGTTGCTTTTTTTCGTCTATTTGATTTTGGTTGCGATTGCTCCAAAGTGCTCCCCTAATTTTTTGCCACTCCCCGAGCCTTCGAATTCACCGCGGCATTTTAACATATCCCGTTTCGGTCTTCGCAACGAGCTCCTGTCTTTTTTTGGTGTCGTGTAAGCTCCCCAACGGTTCAAGAACCCTTCACTTCATTTATGTTTCCCTTTTTGATACTCCCTTAGCCTCCCGATGGCCTCCCGCCCTGACGAATCTCATTGCAAGGTCGACCGCCCCCCGGTCGACCCCTCGACAGCCCCTTTAATTCCTTCCAGCAGTGGTTTCAAACAGGCTTGTCGCGTCCTTCAATACGGAGGGCCCCAATGTTTGTGCTTTCCTACGGTATGACCATCCCCCCATCTGCTCTCCGGAAAACGACATCTCAACCTGTACTTACCGTCCTTTTTGGGTTGTTTTCTCGCCGGTCATATCCCTGACAGCCCCTACGTGGACCTCCAAATTCCTTTTTGTTGCTTTCCCGGTAGTCCCCCTTGGGCCGCGACTTCTCAACTAAAGTTCGGATCGTGTACCTTCTTTTGTGAGCAACGGTCTTCTTTTTTTCCTTCTGTGGGAGTCTGTGGCGCCTGAACTCCCCCCTGCACTGATCGTTCCTTGGGCGCCAACCATTTTTCCCGGTCCCCCCTCTATTTGAGTCCCCCAAAGTGATACCCCCTCTCGGTGTGCAACTGCTTTTGTCGATCATTTGACTTCTTCGCTCATTTCCTGTTTTAGGCTTCATTCGGACACGGCGGTCGCGTTCGTTTTCGGACATTCGACCGGCTCTCCCGGCGGCATTTTCGGCCTCGAGGGCATCCTTCCCTGGGTTCAACAACCTTTCTCTTGAAAAACCAATTTTTCAATCTCTCTTTTCCTTGATTACCCCCATTTTCCCATCACATACAGTCAATTCTTTTTTAATTTTTCCAAGGACGGATTCAGATCAAAGTACGCCTGGAGTTCGCTGTTTTGCCAGTTCAGCAATGAAGGCTGCCTCTTCCGCCGTGAGCACGAGACTCTCCGCTGATCTTCTGAAGAGGAACGCTTTCCTTTCACCCAGTTGCAGCGCCGTGTGTTCGTTATGCCCCTAGAGACTCCCCTGTCCAGCCTCATTTGAGTTTTGGGTTTCGACGCTTTGGATGAGTGCGTTTTCGGATCAACCCTATTTCTCCAGGAACTCTTCTTCTCTTGCGCGGGTCTCGGGTAGATACCTTTCACGTCCGGCCGCGGTGAGTTGCCCGTCGCGTGCATTTCCCTGCGTGACTCTTTCACCCCGAAAACCTGACTTTGTCGTTAGTGGCTGCTGTCCTTTCTATGAACCTGATTCTCCGGAACAAGAGTGGTTGTACCGTTTTTTTTGTCTCGCATTTTCGTGATGGTCCTTCCGTTGCGTACCGCCCCCAGTTTTGTTCCGTGCCCCCCGTTTTGTTCCTTGACAGAACTAGAGTGGCCCCCCCCCAACCCCCCCCCCCCCCCCCCCCCTCAGTAGCGGATGGTCGTACCGCGTGTCGCCCTGTCGGGTTTCGTTTTTCAGCTGCCCTCGGCGGGTTCACCACTTGATTGCGTTTTTTTCCCTTATTGGCGCTCATAGAGTGTTACTTCTCGGTTTCTTCCCGTTTTGGCTCTCAACGAGCGCCCGACAGTCCCTTTTGATGCCGACCTTTTTCCGTTATTTCTGCCTTGGATATTCGGATATTTTTGTGTGTCCGCACAACGTCTTCAGGCCCAAGAGTGCTGTCAGTTGTAGCTCGCAAAACGGGACTTCTACTTTGCTTTTGCCCCCTCCGAGGTAGTCAGGGTTAGGGTCACTCAGAGCCGCCTTTTCTCTCCCCGCGTTTGGAGTTCTCGAAGACCCCCCTCCCGTGCCTTTGTTGTAACGGTTGCCTAGAGAATCCCTTCCTTTCTTCTTCCTTTACACCCCTTCGTGCCCCCGTTCCCCCTCGGCGCCCATTTTCGGCAGGTTTCGCCCTCGGCTACTGATTTTTTGGACCGCATCCTGCCCTTTTCCCGTCGTCCGGCAAGACTTCTCCCTTCCCTTCAGTCCGGTTGGTTCGTCAAGATGCCTCATCTGCGGCGCCCGGATGAAGACCTTACGTTTTGTAAACCCCATTCCTGGTCAATACCGTTTGTATTTTTCTCTCCCACAGTATTTTACCTTCCCTTGTCTCTTCTTCCCGTAGGCGTTTGAAGTTTTACTTCGTGTAGATGTTAGACCTTATGATATCCGGTCCCTATACATCGCCATGGTCCCTTTTCGGTCTACTCCCTTTTCGTTTCTCTCCCTTTGCGCATCTCCAGGGCTTTCTTTTTTCCACGGTCAGAGGGTCCGTGGAGGTATCCTGAGTTCTCTTTTTCTGTCTGCCATACTTCAGTCTAAACCGGCCTCCAGGAGTCATGTCTTTTCTTCTCTCTTTCTTCTACCGGTGTTTTGGTGAGAGATCCCTCTTGGCTTTTTCCTTTTTTCTCGTTTCTTCTTGACAGCTTTTTGGTGTTCTACCTCACCGACGTCTACTTGTCTGGACCTACCAGTTTTTCGTGGTTACCCGCTTTCCAGTTCCACAGACATGGATGGCCCCCCTTTTTTTTTTTTTTACGACTCCCACCGGATTCCGTTCCGCTCAGTACTTCCGGATGATTTCGTTAGTGCAATTGCTCTCCATAACCACCCTGTCGTCACCCTTCAAACCCTTCGGATATCACAAACACCATAACAAGAAGAAGGCTCCCAGGTCGGGATTTGACCGATGCTGACTCGAAAACGCCCCCCTTTTCCATCTGGGCAACCCCCCCGGGTCGTTTTCATCCAGGCCCTCGGAACTTTTTTGTCTTGTGTAAAAGGGATCCGTTTTTCCCTTCTCAACATTTGTTTTCGATTTTCCGCCGTTCGATAGGTTTTTTCTGGTAGTTCTCAGTGTGTATCCCTGTCCTTCTGGACAGACTGCGAGAGTAGGCATGGCCTACGATTTCTTGGGGTACTCCTCTTACGCGTGAAGTTTCTCGTCACCGTTACACAGCAGAGCAAGTATGTTCTCAGTAGCCAATAAAGAGTTGGCGTCTCCCCCCCCGACCTCCTTTTATGTCCCTCCCTCCCCATGACGACATCGGCTCCCCCCAGTTAGCCCGTCTATTTGTTGACGCGGTTGTCAGTCAGGATACTCACTCAACGCTGCCTGAGTACCTCCTAGGCGGACAATCAACTCCTACCTCTCCGCTTCCATTCCCCCCAACCCCAGTGTAGGCATCAAGCCCTCTACTCACTTTCGTTTTGTTTTCGTGACGTATCTCCCCCCGCGTACCCCACATTTCTTCCAAAAACGTCGGTGCGAGTGCACCTGTTTCAATTTTTTGAACCCTCGGAGACGACCCCTTGTTCCCAACTTTTTCGACTCCTTTTCCGACCCCCTCTTCCAGCCTTCTATTCGCAAGCCCTGTGGTACAACGTTTTAGTCTTTCCTTGATTTTCCCTCGAAAGGATGGGGAGTCACCCTTTTGGTACTTAACGGATCTTGACCATCCATCAGTTTGCTCCCGAAGGTGTTTATTCCTCCCCTGTCTGCGACCAGGCCGAGCTTTTTGTGAATTTTCCTCAAGAATGGAAATCGCTTAAGCTAAATGGCCTCCTTTTTTTTTAGACTCCCGCCGTTAGCACGCCCTCCTCGGGCCGGAGCCGTGTTCGTTCTCAGACCGACCTCTTACGGCAGCTGCTTTCTTTCTGCAGTTGAGACTCTTGCGAACCTCCCTTTTTCCTTCTCCCCCTGAGGAGCCGCAAGGAGTTTCCCCCGTGCATCAGCTCGATTTGTCTCATATTTCCTTCACAGCAGGCGGCTTGTTTCTGCCGGTTCGTCCGGTTTCAGGTCAGTTCCCTCCTGGCCCGGCCGCGTGGCGTCTCTGGAACGGAGGGATCTGCTCCGTTGTTTAGTGTGTGACCGGTCCTTTTCCAGTTTCCTTTGGCTCGGGTCTCGAGTCCGTAACTTTTTGCAAACATTCTATATTTGATTACCCGCAATTTACCTACTCTGGTAAAAGCCTCCTTTTTTGATCTTTTTCCCCCGAGTAATCCCCTATCAAGATGGTGTGCTCCTGCTTTAAAGGACGCCTCGAGTTCGCATATTCCGGAGAAAGTCGCTAGGGATGGTGGGGGGGGTGGATTCCCGTACCCACTTTGCCCGGTGCATCCTTACGTGCCTCCTACTTCGCTCTGACTTTTTTCACTTGTTCAACGTCTTTAACGCGTATCCCGAGTTCCAGGTTTCTCCTGTTGATTCTAGTTTTTCTTTTTCAAATAGAGTCCCAATCCCATTTTGCCAGGCGCAAGGCTCCGTTTTTTTTTGATTTCGGAGAAAGAGATCCCACCTTACCGCCGACGCAGTGGCCGGTTTTTTTTTCTTCAACGTCACCAGCCACGGCTCCGGCCTACGGTGAGGGTGTTTGTCGCGGGACCCAACTTCACAGGAGTTTGCCCCCCTTTCCCCCAAACCCATGTAATTTTAGTAATTTCAGTGTCCCGGCGATCGGGCCTGGTTTCTTTAACTCGAGTTCTTCCGCGTAAACTGTGTAGATTCGTTATTTACGTGCTTTAAGTTCGTGCTTTTCTAGTCCACTTTTCCGTGAGCGTGCATTAGCCCCCTCCCTCTCCCTTTTTGTACCAACTTGTTGCATTCGGGTTTTCTGTTGAGGGTGTCGACCGCGGTTTCAATGTGGGGTTTAGATATTCAGTGGTCTCCCATCCTTTCGAGGGATTCCCCACAAGAGAGGTTTTAGTTGTCTCATCGCGTTTTTGTGCTTTTCTTTGACCCTCGTTGTGATATGTCAACGCAAGACTCGCCTTATCTCGTGCGGATGCCGACCCATTTTTGTTTAGTCCGGCATTTGTATGGCCGCTCCCCCTTTTGAGTGTCGCACTCAGTTAGCCAGCGCGTTTTTTTTTTTTCTACCCGGCGTCCCTAGACGCACCGAGGGTGACTTGCTCTAGTTCTTTTGTTTTGTTTAAAATTCAGAGCCGCTGTTTCTCGGTTGGTTTTTCCAACTGATGTAGTGTCCCCCTCCCCCCCCTCCCCCCTCGCTCTGCTGTTTGTATTATTCCAACCTCCCCTTCTTTTTCCAATCCCGTATCAGTTCCCAGTTCTTCCATCCCTCCTTTCGTCACCTGTTTCAATGATTTTCGAATCCTCCCCTTGAGTTCGGCTCACTGTTTCCGCTTCGCACCGTGTGAGCACGTTCCCCAAAGGGGTTCTCCCTTTCGTCAGTTAGTAGGATCACGCCTGTTTTTCCAACACATCACTTGAAATACCGTTGCTATTTTTCGTAACCGGGCCACTCCCCTCCTTCTTTCCTGATCCTGCGTTATTGACGGTGTGGTGCTTTCCCGCATTCTTGGCGCCCCCTTTCTGTTCTTTTTTTTCACGTCATTGGAACCTGGAGTACTGAAGTAGTTATCCCTTGCAAGTCCCAGCTCCATGGGGCACGTTCTCAAGCGGGGGTGTGTTTCCATCATCTTTTCCTTTCCAGATTCTTGCTGGTTTTCAATTGTAACCGGCTCAGTTCTGCTATTCGATCATCTCCTTCCTCCTCCGTTGTTGGTGTTCCTCCCCTACCCCGATCGTTTTTCTTTCTTCTTCACTTGACCTTGTTTGTGCCTACAATCACTGTCCGATCACTCTTGCTTCTATTACAGACAACGGCCCTGCGTGTCATCGTTCTTTTAAACGAACTGATGCCCTTTTCGACGTACGAACCCTTTCTTGATTCGATCAGTTCCGTGGTCGGCTGTCTTCAGAAATTTTCCACAGTAAATTCTGTTTCCCATCTACAACTTCGTTTAACCCACCGTCCACCCTGACCTGCATTCTTCTCCGTCGCCGGTGAAGTGAAAGGCCCCCTCTTGTGATTGACTCGAAAATACGCCTATCCTGTGTTTTTTCGCCCCCTAGTTCTTCATCGATTCCCTCGGACGATGATGCTTGAAGATTCAACCCTTTGCTTTGTGGGACTGAAATTCGTTCATGCCTGCCGAGTCGACTACGCCGGCTCTTAGTCTGTGCACGTCAATGGTATTCCCTGGAATACCTTTTGGGAATTCTAATCCTCTGGGGACTAGACCTCACTCTGACGTTCCTAGCAAACCGTACAACCAGCCCTTATCTTTTCGCTCCCAAAAAGAGTTGCGGCTCCTTTCCCCCCCCTTCTATGTTTTTGGACTACCTCAAACCGCCTCCCTTTTTTTCAGCCCGGGTGTCTATTTGCCGCACGTTGTTTTTTCCTCTCCCTTACTATTGCGAACCGGTGCGGACACTTCAAAGATCCGAATATTTTTCCCCCCCCAGTCTTTAACATCTAACCCCCCCGTGTCTTCAAACCTTTCTACGGTGTAGAGGTCGGTTTCTTTCACGTATATCCCCCCCGAGTTCCAGAACATCACTGTACCACCCAGCTGTTGTTGCGCAACTTCACCGTGGTTAACCCGTCCTTGGCTAAGCTTTTTTCTACAACCTGTCAACTTGCCAGGGCGATTTCGGCTAGCCCTGAATCGCCCCTTTCCCTTTTTCCTGTTCGTTTTTCAATGCAAGATGCACTGCGCAACCCTTTTTTTGTAACGCCTTTTGGACCATACGCAGTCTGCTACAAGGGAAAGTTCTCAACCTTTCTTCCGGTTGGTCAATGGGGTCCCTATCGGATTTCCTTTTTTTTTCTCCCCTCATTTTCGTTGCAGAGCACTTGTTGGGCCGCTGCTTGCCCCCATCACCCGCGCGGAGACAGCGTCGAAGAACGCTCTCCCGGCCATTCGTTTCCGGCTTTTCGTTGGAGATCGTGCGCCTCCTTTTCGGCCGCTCCTTGTCTTTAAACAGCCTTTCTCTTGGACCGTGTGAATCCGCTAGAGGGGACCATCAACGGTCCTCTCCCCCCCCCCCCTAGTTGTGAACCCTGCTGTTTCCACTGCCTTTGAACAAAGCGTCTGATCTCTTCGGCTTGCATTTTCCTTACGGCGTCTCTGATCGGCTTTCTTTCTTCTTTTACGGCTCTTAATTCTTTCCGGTCCCTTCTCGTCTTCTTCCTAACCCTTTTTAGTTTCCACCTTTCTTGATATTTGAACCTAACGTTTTTTTTAATCTCTTTTCCTCCTTCCCTTGTTGGGTCTGAGAGTGCCAACATTTTGTAACCACAATCTCAGATCAATGGTGTGGCCCTGCGTCCTTCAAGCTCTTCGCCTAACGTGATGCCTGGAGTTCGCGCCGTTTATGATGAAGTCAGCACACTTGCCGGCTTCCTTAGCTGCCTGCCGACCATGAGCCCTGCGCCTAAGGATCTTTCAACGAGTGAGCGCAGGCAGTTGCCTCCGCCTGCGTTGATGCTTTCCGGTTTGATTCTACAATCGCTTTTTCCCCGGTTCCAGCATAAGTCTTTTTTATTGACAGGGGTTTCGACTGCTCTTTTCCTCCGTAGGTCGCGCACAGAGTGCTAACCAGGCAGCCCTCCTCATTTTGCGTGTCGTCTGCTCAAACGCCGTACATTTTTTTGCCGCTTTGAGGGGAGAGTCTCGGGTCCCAAAGGCTGTTGAACCCTTGCAAAAAGAATTTGGAGCTTCTTTTTTCTTTTCCTCCCTTTTGACTTCAGGGAGCCTCGCTGTTCGCAGTACAGGTTGATCTTTGAGCAGACCTTAGTTTCTGGTACTTCCGTGCCTGGTACTAAACTGATATTCCCCGCCGTCCCTTCGCAGAACCTCTCCTCCCTGAATGTTCGCTGGGCTTGCTGTCCCTACCTCTCCCCTCTTTTCGACCTGTCGGTTCAGTTTGTTTCGTCATTTGCTTCCTGTGCGTTACCCCCGTTTGCGATTTGAGTAGTCGCTTGCGCTCAGCCCCCGGTGTTTCTTATAGTTGTGTTCTTGAATCTGTTATTACGTCACCTACCCGTTTTTTTCACCCGGAGACCTGGATGCCTTTGTTGGATGTCTGGTCCTGATTTATAAGGTTTATCTTCTGGACGGCTCGGTTTTTTTCTGAAGATCTCAGGAGTTTTTTCCTTTTCTCTCGAAACCCCCCGGTCAATATCCCCCGTTTGAGATCTTCCCGCGGAGTCCGTCCTGTTTCGTGTTTCAACGCAGATTCTTCTTTTCCCAACTTTGTGGCCCCCCCTATCGCTGATGTGTTTTTGCCTGTTGACGGACTCCCTGGCGGTTTCTCGTCCCAAAGCTCTAATCCATGCCTCACCCGGTGCAAGTTTCTTCCATGGTCAGGAAGGCACCTCCTTTCCAGCTCTTGGACGACTTCTTTGGCGAGTTGGAACCTCGTCCTCTCTGCAACTCCTCTCAAAGTGGGTGATCTTCAAGAGCCTCATCGTCCCATTTTGAATAGTTGTTCAAACACATACTGGAATACCTTTGGCGTCTTTTCTCTCCTCACCGTTTTTAGTTCACTCCGGACCTGTATGCGCTGGCATCAGATAGTTATTGTGTTTCTATTGCTTTTGTTGGCCCGTGAAATTATATGAGCGAGTCCTTACGACCATCGACCCTGGACCATTTTTTTCATCCGTTGTTTCCTTGCTATCCCAGGTTGTGCCCTCCAGGGTCGTTTCCGTGGACCCCACCTTTTGCGTCTCTCAAATCTCCTCCAGGTGATGTACTCTTGGTCAGGGAATAAACGTCAAGGATTTGCATGCGGGATGGTGT
>Ga0179593_1708627_pt1 | contig 12505 bp, 14 predicted proteins | sample CZODoug2_1_08_16_FD_185931 | JGI IMG/M metagenome (GOLD analysis project Ga0179593, IMG submission 185931) | Vadose zone soil fungal communities from Angelo Coast Range Reserve, California, USA - CZODoug2_1_08_16fungal (PacBio error correction) | ecosystem: Environmental > Terrestrial > Soil >... | reverse complement strand
AAGCCCTTTTTCCTAAATGTTTGAAATTCTTTGTTTTCCATGGCCATTTCCTCTTTTTTTTCCTCGGGAATGATTGCAAGTCATGTGGCTTTTTTACTGGACTTTGCAAAGGCTTCATTGCCCAGCAGATAGCCCCCTTCCCTCCGGGGAACTACCTTTCCGCGGTTTTCGGATTGTATTTTCTCCAAAAAAGGGCGACCATGTTTTTTTCTCTTTCCAAGTGTCTACTGAAAAACGGTAGACGCATCTTCAAGTCACCGATAATATTACTTTTCTTGCTCGAATGGCAAGCACTGCTACGTCTACTGGCTCGATTGCTCATTTCTTTCTTTTTCGACTTCTTCTGTATCCCCAGCAGTACAAACCGCAATTTTTCTCCTTTCGATGGTCTGGCCGTAGCGCTTTTTTGGATTCAAGGAAGGGGATTTTTCCCCTTTGGGTAAGTTGGGCAAAAAGTTTCTTGTTTTCTTATATGATCCCCTTTTTTCTCCTTTTCCCCCCTCCCCCCCCCCCAAAGGACTTTCTCCCCCCCAGGAGAATCTGCGTGACTGTTACCCTTTTTTTTTCCCGGTGGGCGTAATCCTCTATGCGCCGGTTTCCCCCATAAGCCCCTGACCGCCGATGAGTACCAAAAACAGATACTTGGGTCTCCCTTTTCTCCCTCATCGTCTCCTTTTCCCTCAAAAATCACGTCGGTTGTCTTTTCCTCCTCCCTTCTTTCCACGGTAACGTTTTTTGAACGGAGATGGAGTTCCTTCGACAAGCATTTGCCCATGCCCCCTTTTCCCCCTTCTCCAGAACCTTTCCCCTGCTACTGCTTCATTTGCGAATTTATTTCAGAAAATAAACTTTCTCCTCTTTCCGCTTTTTTTTTTCTCACCGACCCTTCTCTGGTTTTCCCCTGGCCTACGGGTTTTCTCGCACATGACGCTTCATGCGCTCTGCGGTAAGGCATTGTGAGACATCCTTTTTTTCCAGGCTAGAGCCTTTCCTTCCCCTCGATATCGCTTGCTCTCTTTTTCCTGAAGACTGTCATGTCACCAACTTTTCGCTTTGAGAGCGCGGATTGGAGTTCAAGGGTTCCTCCTCACCCAGCTGATGGTCCCTTCGCCCTCTTTTTTCTGCTTTTGAAAGCCCTCTAGAGAAGTCGCCCTCCAGTCCCGTGTCTCCTCCCGTAATTGATATTCCTCTTCTTTTTTTTTGCGGTCCTCGCGATCGCAGTGTCCCTCCTGGAGATGGCACCTTCTTCCCTCATTCCTCGAGAGTCGCGCCTGGCCTCCCCCCCTCGCTGTCGAGTACATTTGAAAAGGCATTGAGGCTTAAGTTCCCCGTAATTACGATCCGCGTTCTTCCTGATTCTTTTTCCCTTCCCCTTTTTTTGGCCCCTGTTTACTTGAGGAAATGCGGAGAGATACCCCCCTTAGTGTCTCGAACCCAAGCTATCTTTTGGCGTATTTTTGTCAATGAGGAAGTTGTTTCCCCCCCCCCATATTGAGGGTTTTCTCGTGAGGTCTTGGGTACCCCCTACCAAGATGTCTGACCCCTTATTTTTTTTCCCCCTTTATTTGGTTAATCATCACCTTTGCGAGTCTGGTCTTTCCCGTTTTTGATTCCCCCCCCCCCGGTAAGAGCGCGGAAAATTGCCTCCCCCCCCCCGGCTTTTCAAGAAGGACTTTGGCTTTCCCGGTACGGCCACATGCCCTCTCGGTTTGCGAGATTCTTACAAATACCCTCGCTGACTGCCCTCGCCTCTCCCCCCTCCCTTGATACTTTTCTTTTCGCCCCCCCTCGGCTCAGAGCACCCTCCGAAAGAAGTAATCTGGCTTCCGCGTTATGTCCACCAGTCCTGGTCTTTTTCACGTGCATGACTCCTTTGAGATCTCCTCCCCCTCCCTCCCCAGGTCCTCTACCAGAGTGATGAAACTTGTGTCCGAGGAGCTACCACCTCCTCAGATCGTTACCTACGCCCACATTGTCGTGCGCAATGAAGCGTTTTTCCTTCCCCCATACGAGGAATCGCCCTTTTTTTTTCGATCACAATGTTCTTTCCGGTGGGCGGCATGAGACTCCCCCCCCTTTTTCCCCCTTTTTTACGTAAGCGGTTGATGAAGGTCTTTTTTTTCTCCATCGAAACGTGCTTCTCCCCCACGGACGGCCGTCTTTCCTATTCCCCGAGCTTTTCTCCACGCTTTTGCCTACCTTGACGGACAGACCGGAAGATCATCGAGCACTCCGCGAGTGCTTCTTCTCCCTGCCCTCTCCCCACGCACGACCCTTCTTCCAATTTCCCCCCCCCGACGAGTTTACCAATACGTTTCTTCCCTAGCCTAACAGACAAATCTCCTTTCATTTCCGTTAGCCGGATCGATATCCCTTCCTTCCCAGATCTCCCTCTCTTTACTACTAACCCTCTTCTTCTTTCTATATAGGTTTTAGCAGATTACCCCCTCAGGCGTGAACTTTCAATTTTTTCCGGAGTAGTACGTCTTCACAAGATGTTTTTAGTCGACAATCCCCTGTTTTTGACCCGTTCCCTGCTTCTTGTGGTCGGGAGAGCCTTCCTTGGTGTCCTTCCCTCCATGATCTTTCCGCCGCGGAAGATCTGTCCTTCCACTTCCGGCACAATTTTTCTTCCGGCAATCCGTCTTCTCCCTTGTGGGAAAACTTAGTGTGTCCGGGAGTACTCTTGGCCACAACTGAAGCACCCTTCTCCAACCGTTTGTCCCCTTTTCCCCTTCCGGGAGGTATAAGACTTTTCCTTTTCAGTAAAATTTTTCCCCCTTCAATGCTAGTATTAATAATTCTATTCTCCCGGGTGAGTTTCCTTGGCGGAAACTTAATGTGGGTCGTGGATCCCCGATTTGGGTGAGTTTATGGCAAGGATTCCTCCCTTTCATGCTCTCCCTTTTATTAGCTGCGTATTACTCCTTCCCCTGACGGCAGTTGAAATGCTTCCAAGGGAAGGACTTTTCTTCCTCCCAGAGATTTTCCATCCAGATAATTCTCCTTTTGGGTGTGCTTCTGAGACGGGGATTTTGAGAAAATGCCCGAGGGCGTGCTAGTGAGGCGCGAACCCCGATGGAGACATTCCCCCCGATCTTTGCGGTGATCCCACACGCAGAAAAATAGTCCCGAGACTGGCATTCTTCCGCTCGCGCTTCCGCAGGATGCCCCCAGACCTAAGGTTTTTTGCCTTTCTCCCCCTCTTCTTTCAGCCAGAACAATTGACCGCGCAACCCTTTCCCGTGGATGAGTTGTGAGGAACACACAGGGTCTTTCTCCATCCTCGAACTTTGAGTTGGGAAAACCCACGCCTCCACTTTTTCCCCTCAATTATTGTTTTTTGTCTTCTTTCCCCCCCCCCCTCGCACTTGCCTTCCCTCTTTCTCCACACGCCAACTTGTTCGAGAACACTAGCAAACTTTTTTTTTTGTTACTCCTTTCCCGTGGGCTCTTCCTTCTCCTCACGCTGGTACCTCCAGATAAAATCAGAAGTACGGGAGTTGACGTCCTCCCTTCATTTTCATTGCCTGGTTCTGTACTAGACCATCCGCGCCTTTCGCCGCATATAGTTTTTCTCCCCTTGATCTGCGAACGTCTGCCTTTCTCTTGATAGAGACGCAGCATCGTTTCCGGTAGGCCTGCCCCCTTACTTTCCCCTTCAACCTGAATTATGGACTTTCCCTCTTTTCTTCCCGCTTTCAGAGAGCCCCTTCCCTTGTTCGAGGAGCCTCAGTTTGAGGTAAACGAGTCCCCGCGACCGTTTCTCCGATTTTGGTGACCCCCCACTTTTTCTCCCGACCCTGATTATCAGTGAAGTAACTCCTTTGGATTCATCATGTTTGGGCAACCGGAATTTTTTTCTTCCAGACATCCGCATGTGCGTCGTGTCGCCCCCTTTTCAGGGAATTTTTTTTCGTTGAGAACACCCCCCCATCGCACCTTCATTTGATTTTCTTGTCCCTTTTTTCCCCCCTAAGCAATTAGACCCCCCTTCCTCCCTCCCAAAGCTGTCGATGTTTTCCTTTTATTTGCAAATGATGCCGAACACCCCTTCCACCACCACTTCACTATGACTTACCGTGGTCCTTCTCCCCCCCTTGGGGACCATTTTCCCTATATTCAGCGACAGATTTCACCACGTAGCGTTTTTGTTCCTTTTTCCACAAGTTCGGTTCCTCGAACTCTTTTTTTTTTCCAACAGGCCCTTTTTTTTTCTAGAAGTAAATGATTAGCTCCAAGACAAGTTTTTCCCTCCAGGCATTCTCTCGCTAGATTACGTCCGTCTTTTTTCCCCCGACTTGGTCTTTCCTTTGGGAATCAACTGCCCCGCTTTTGAACAACTTCCTCTTTGGATGGTCAGTTTCTCCCCTCTTCTAATTGAATCCTCTTTTCCTCTCCCCTGGAAGGGACCTTTCATCTACAATCTTTGTAGATGCTGTAGTTTTAGGATTCGCACCCAAGGCTTCCTGGGCTGACAATCGAGCGCCCCCTGTGCAAGAGTAGTTATCCATGGAGCTTCATCCTGCAGCCCGTCCTTCTCCTCTCTTGATGCCCCCGATTTCTTTGACCGTTTCCAGCTGTTCACCTTACGTCTCGCCACTGGTTAAGCGCCACACCCTTTCCTAGGGACCTTCCTCTTTTCATGAAGCGCCTCCCTGTATTGAATTCGTGAGGGCCTTAAGTTGGAATTTGACTGTCGAGGACTCTTTTCCTCTATGCCGACTTTCCCCCCGACCACTCCCCGCGTCAGCCTTTCACAAGCCTTTACCCGCCTGGTCCCTGGCCATGGGCCCGTCATACGGTTCCCAAGGCTTCCCCTTCCTCCACTATCCCCTCTTCCTAAGAGTTGTTTTTTGATCGAGATTTGAAGAATTCTGGAGGACCTTTTTTGGGGGGTGTTGTTTTTCGGGAACATGGCCCTTTGCCCCAGGCTCTTCCGGGTCCCTCCCTTAGTACGGGGGGGAGGGGTTACTGACTTCTCAGCGCTTCTCATTGCCCGAAAGCCCTGAGCACGGGACCTCCTCCCCACTGCTTTCACCCCGCGTTTCTTTTTTTTCTGGACGTCTTCTGTGCCAAAGGGGACACTGGTGGCGCTTCTTCTTTTCCCGACCGTCTGATACTGCACCGGTCCCTTTTTCCCCACCTATTACCGGAGAAAGGCTCTCCCTCCAAGGTTCGCTTCCCCCAAGCCCTACGCTGTTCCCCCGGGGCGGAGATCCTAAATTGATCGGAAGATTGTTCCCCTTTATGGGTCTTTGCTTCTCCCCCTTCCTAAAAACAGCCCCCACCTGATCGCTCTGGATTTTCTGGAAGAGAAAAGAGGACTCTTATGTGTGCGACCCTTCGGGATTTTTGTCCCAAAATTTCTGCGGAGTCTTTTCTTCCAGTGGTTGACGACAATTAAACAACCCCCCCCTGCAGGGACGTAATCTACCCCCTAAATGCCGCCTTTCCTTTGCTTTCCCCCTCCCCTCGTCGAAAGCTGCGTCGTTTTTTATCTGCGCCGCCTTTTTGTTTCCGTAACCAAGTTCCCGCCCTTTGCTCAAGGACCCAAAAAACGCTTTATCGGCGTGCCACAGAAAAAAAACCCCCCCCCCCCTTTGAGGGTTGACCTGCCTTTCTCCCCCCCGGTAAATGGCATCATTCCTTTTATCCTTGGAACGGATTTCTAAAGGCATTTGGCACACCCCTTCCCGCAACAATCGACGCTTTTTCCCCCCCACTGCTATCCTACTTTCTCTCCGCGCCAAGAAAATCCCAGTCATCCTTTTTTGTGCTAAAGATTCAACGATATGGTGTTTCCTGCTCCTTTCCTTTTCCGTCCTCCCTCTATCATGCGGCTCCTTCCTCTTTTGGTGAACTCCTTTTTTCCTTCCAAAGACTTCCATTTTCCCGCGACTAGAGCTGGGCGCTCCTTGGTTCTTTCCTGACTGGAAATTGCACCCCCTCTCTTCTCCTTCGCCCGGTCTTTTTCGCTAGTGACCTCAAATGGCTTTCCCCGCGAACCCAAATCTGACTTTTCTCCCAGCTCGCTGGCCTTTCTCCTCCGTCGAATCTTTCTTTTTTCCTTTCATTGATCTTCCTAATAATGCGCTTCGCTGCTTCTCTTCCTCCCCCAGTGGACAATTGCTCTTCAGCTCCCCTGAGATGTTCCCCCTCGAGGCGCGGAAGCGGTTTTTCCCCTTCTTAAGAAAGGCACTGGTCAAAGGCCCTTTTCCTTCCCCGCCGTACTCGCTCCGCTCCCTTTCTCCCCCAGACACCCGGATGGTACCAGAGTGGGCCCTCAAGATAAAGAGGACTTTTTGCTTTTCTAAACGCCATCGTGCTTTTATCGAACCCAGCTCGGCACTTTTTTTTTTTTTTTTCTGCCAGGGGTCATGTCCCCTTTCCCCCTGAGTGGTTTTTCCGACAAACCATCTTGATTTTGGTTTCGTCTAGTCGTGGGCCTTTCCCCCACGCACAAAGATTTAACTGTCATGATGAGTGGGGAATCACTGGCCCCCACCCACGTGAGTTGTCTTTTTTTTTTCATTGTTGTTCTTGTCCTTCCCCCTCCTTTCTCTTTCAATGGGAAGAAAAAAGGCGGTTTCCTTAGCAGGTGGAAGACCTTGCAGGCCTTTCTCTTCGCGGTGACTCCCTTTTGGTGCGCGATAATTTTCCCCCTCGCTGAAGATATGTTGACTTCCCCCCCCCTTTCCCTTTCTCTCCCGTGATGGAGGGCCTGCCCCCTTGCTCAGAGCACCCCCCGCAGCCGAAAGTGGATTGAGCACGCTTTCCTGCTCCCACAAGTACTTTTCGCTTTCCAGTGCACCCCTTTTTCCTGGGTTCTTTTTCTTTTCTGCGAAGCCATTCTCCCCTCGCCAGATCTCCCCAGAGATTACCTTTCCTTGGCCATCATCACTTTCGGTAATCTCACCCTTAAGCGATAGTTCTCCCCTCCCAGTAGTTTTTCTGAAAGCAGAGACAGGAGCGCCAATCTTATCAATCTTCTCCATGATCGACAGCAGGCAGCGTTTTCTTCTCCTCCCTTCGTTTGGAAAGGTGACTCCTCTTTTCGAAGAGTGATAAGATTGGGGTTTCCAATCGAAAGTGATACTTACTCGGGTCCACGGAGCCTTTTTCTATTAACCCCCCCCCCCGTCCAGAAGTTTTTCCTTTTTCCCCTATTTTTTGGAAGGCTTCTCTTTTTATATTAACGGCGCTCATGAGATAAATTAAAAGCGGCTTTTTCCATTGTTCCGATAAAACGTCACTCCTCCGTTTCAAACCTAAGAGAGGCCACTCTTATTGAAGAATTTATTCCCATACTCCTACTTCGCCGGATTAGATATCCGGCCTCCTTCATCTCTCTTCCGTGCCCCTCCTCAGGGGGGGGAAGGCAGACACGAGAGTTCGGTTGGGGAGACAGAGATTCCTCCCTCCCCCATCCCCCATTAGTAACATAGCACGCTCTTCTTAGAGTGAGGAGGAGTTTTTTTGCTCGCGATACGCTCTCAAGGTAGGAAAGAGACTTGTCGGGTGAAGAGCTGCTTTTCCAAACATCGCATAACACGTGAGCGAAAGACAAGCCCCCCTGGCCAAGGCGCGCCACCTTTGTATATGGTTCCCCTAGGCCCGATAAGCGCGCTCCAGATTATTGGACATTCCGCATACCAAAACCGTCAACGGCGGGTGGTCCTTGCGATCGAGACTCGCAGCGGACCCTATGTGACTCCGGCTCGCCTAAGCCTCTAGCATTCTAAGTTCGACAGGTCCCCCGGATTCGTGAAACTCTTTCAGAGCAAACCTTATGAGGTCACATTTCCTTAGCGCGGTGACGGGTGCTTATAGAAACAAGCTCCTTCCTCAAGATCTTGTACAACTCCATGCGACAGGGCGGCTTTGTTCCTCCATTATAATTCGGAAGCGCCCCCCCAGGGAGATTCGCTATTCAAAAAAAATGTCAAAAGCTTTCCTCGAACAGAGTCCCAGACAAATGGATTCAGGACAAGGTTTCCAGAAACGAGACTCCCTTCTTTCGAGCCTTGAGACTATAGTCTCCTCATGATTCCTCCCCTTCGAGACTAAATTTCGGATTTCAGCCTTAGAAACCCATGTGGGCGTCGATAACCGGACTCCCCGGGTGCTCTCGGTGATTATTTACCAGGATTTTATCGGTCGCTGGTCTTTGCGAGTCTGTCCGCCAGGACTTCTTCAGTTTCTTCCCTTTTACAACGGGCCGTTCATAACAAGCGGAGGGCGCCTTACTTTCTTACTTCCTTGGTTCTGGTGTTGCTTTTTTTTAGCACGGAGCTACATGAAGAGGGCTCGACAAGATCTCATGCGTTTTTGTATAAGAAAGATGTATCCCTTCCCACATTCTTTCAGATTCGGGCTTTTCTCGCGGGCCAAAGGCGTTTCTGTTTCCCCCCGGCCCCCTGCGGAAATGTCCCGCTCTTTCTCCCGTGTGTTTCAGCCGCCTCCGGACGCGCAACGGTTCAAGGGGATGGGCGTTCTTCCCAAACCCCTTTCCCCTCCTTTCAGAAATCTTTTTGTTCCCTTTGGATTTGAACCCCCTTTTTGCCACACCTCAAGATAGGTCAACACTTCCCCGGGCCCTTGACTTGACTCCCCGCCAAAGCAAGGGCTCTTTGTTCTGAGTCAAACGAAATCCTCCCTTGGGTATCTAATCCGCAGTCTTTTCCTCGCCAGCCACGACTGTTACAATTTTCCTTCAATCATTTTTGTCCTTTTTGCGTTGACGTAAGCCTCCCCTTCCTGAAGAATGTATCGACAGGCATTTTTTTCGCCCATCGGCCTTTGAAGCCCTTCAGTCTGATAATGTGCGTTTCCCCTTTTTTCCTTTCATTGTCCCTGCGACTGAGAGATTTTTTTCCCCCCTCAGGATAGGAAGATCCCCCGTCCCTACACGAGTAGGCTTCTAGAGTCTGCTTTCCCTCTCCTGACTCCTTTTTTTCCCTCGATTTGTTATAAATACGAAATCCCTTTCTTCCCCCTCCTTGAAAAGCGACCCCTTCTCTACGATTGGTTCCCTCTCATCCTTCGGGATAGAGGTTACGTAATGGCATGTCTCCTTTCTTCAATTTTTAATGTCGGGATTTCCTTCGTAGTCATGATGCCGCTCCGTTTTTTATTTCTTGTCCCGAATGTCTCTTTTTCCCCGATCGTGCCGTATCTTCTCCTCGGATGAATTTGAGTTTTCTCTCGGTCGTGGGCCGAAATTATCCATCTTCTAGCACTTCTCAAAGACATGGACCCTTTTTCGCTAAATGCCAATTGCATCACACCATCTCCGTTCACCACAAATTTCTCTCATGATCCTTCCCCCTCCTCTGTCACGACCAGCCCTACTTTTTTTGTTCACCAGAGGCCGATGCACGGCCCCCCCACGTATAGTTGGGGGGAAGGGGCTATCATTCAGCGTTCCTCTTTTTTTAGTCCGTATTTAAGGTGTTCTTTTGTTAAGAGTGCCGTCCTTTCTTAAGACCCCAGTTTTCTTCCCCCCCTTCAGTGGTAAACGCCGAGTTCCTTCTCTCCCGTCTCTTACTCCGGCATTTTGTTCCCTTTTTTTGCGTCACCACTGTGAATCCCCCCCTTCTGTAGAAGCTGAGCCCTTTCCCTTTCAAGCCCTTTCTTCAGGTGCTCCCCCTTAATCTGCGTTTCTAGGCCCCCTCTAGCATATCCCAGAGCGAGTTTTTCTTTCGGAGCAAGACACATCGAACAATTTGGGCAATCGCCCTCTCCCGGTCCCCAGAGAGACTCCTTTCCTTCAATTCGAGCCTGGAGGCTCTCTGTAATAGTAATCAGATTGCTGCCCTTCCTTCCCCGTAGCCCCTCTTTTTGCCAGGATATCTTCAGTCTTCGCACTTGAAAGTCCTCCCCCCCCCTGGCGACAATTAAAAGCTTTTCTGAAGAAAGAGTGCGTTTCTCCCGTGTCTCAGGTCTCGTGCGGGCAATTCTCAGCTTCTTCTTTAGTAAAACCTCCCCTTCCAGGTACTGCAAGCATTCGACGCCTTTGCATGGAAATGCCCCCCTTTGACATTTACCTGCTTACAGCATTTTCCCTTCCCCCCTCCTACAAGGTGTTGTTTTTCTTCTGAGGCTTTGAGAGCCTTTCGGAAAATCTTCCCTTTTCCCATGGCAGTGAATTAGACCCTTTTTTAGAGGTGAAGGAGGGGGATGTTGGAAGGGGAAAGACTAATTGCCCCGACGAGGCTCTCCCCTTGAGGGACAAGGGCTTTAAATATTTGTGTAGGTATCTCCCTTTCGTCTTCTTTTCTCTGTGACTCCAGGGAGAAAACTGTGGCGGCTTTAGATCAAGTGGCCTAGATATATTGCAAACTTGCTGGCCACTTCGACGCGAGGCCTTTTCCCCCGGCGACAGCTCTCCTTTTCCCCGCCTATAAGCTCCCACAGGGTTTTCTTGACCTTTTTTTTTTTTAGATTGGCTCCCTTTTTCCCTTTCTCCTTGTTGTTCGATGGGTCTGGCTTCATCTACAAAACAGAAATGCTTTCCCGATGCTATGGCCTACTCGTCCCTGGACTTTCACTACCTCTTCTTTTTTCCCGCATCCGTTCGGGAATCTTTTCCCCCCCCCCCCCTCTGGCGCGCGTTTCCGCAATTCACAACCCTTTGACCCCCAAAAATCCTTCCCTCCTCCTCGCAAGGGACTCGGCGTTAACATGGTCTTGGTGGGCCGGTAATCCTTTTTCCCTTCTGCCTTTCCGATTTTCACCACACAGCTAAAGCCTTCCCTTTTTTTGGACCGCAGCTTCCAGGTAAAATCCCCCGATACGTGGGGAGAACCTCCCCCTCTTCTTATATAATGGAACATACCCCCCCCACGTCGTGCTGGTAGTTTCTTTCTGGATTCCAGGTAAAGTCTATTTGTGGGGAACGGATCGGTGTGATCTCCCTCCCTTTTTCCTCAATTGGGCGTTAGACATCTTTTTCGAAACTTTGGCTAAGTGCTACCCTCTCTCATTGTTCGTACTCCCGAGCCGAGGAAAATGGAAAAAGTTTTTCCTTTGAACGGTGTGCTTTCCCTGGCACGATCTTTTTAGCGGGACAGCGCTCTTTTTTCATGCGGAGCGGCATCATTATCTCCCGTGTAATCCTCCTGATTGAAGCCAAAGTCTTCCATTCTTTTCTCAAACCGCGATATCTTTTTTTCAGACTGGAATTGTCACCACCTTTTTTTTCTTTGCTCGCGTGACCTCAACTGGAGTTAGTGGGAGCTCGGAAAAACTTGAGGTCCAATTCTAGCTTCTCCCCTCACGTGCCGAAAGAAGTAGCCCGTCGGTCCCCGTAATTGATTTTTTTTTTCTTCATCCCTCTGCGGGCTCGCTTCAAGGTCGTACGCAGATCCTTCTATGGCAATGACCCTTTCCCTTCCCTCGAGATTTTTTCTCGTCTTGGATTTAGTACAAAGTCTTAGGAAAAGGCACCCATGAGGTCCTTAAGCATCCCCGTACCCCTTCGCTGAAAAAAGTGCTTCGCCTACAACTTTTTCCAGCTTGGCTGGCGAGGGAAGATTGCTGCGGATTTATAACCCGCAGTTTTATTCCTCTCCCCAGCATAGGTTCCCCTCGGGTCATGCCGGGCCCGTTCCTTTTGCGTGTTCTGAGTAACTTCTTGGGTGGCGCCTTTCTCGGTCAACTCCCCATTAAGAACCCCTCTTTCTTTCTTTTCATTGCGAAAATGTATCACGACCCCCATCACATTCCCCGTTTTGCCGGGTACTGATACTTTCTGCTGCAAAAACGGTAAGATTTTTTCATTTGAAGAAACCTTCTTTCGGGTTCCCTACGGAACTTTTGGAACTCCTTCGGCTCTCGAGGGTAACGATGAGAGATCATCTTTATTTCTCCCCCTCAATAGAACTTTCTGTAGAATCCTTTCCCTATCCGTTTGTTTTTCTCCTGCTGTCAAACGCCCCCCCTTTCCAGATGCACACCCGTTTTTAGTAATCTGGCCGCGCAAGCCTCTTATTGCTCCAACTTTGGTTTCCGCTCCTCCCTGCTCCGGACTCTCTCTCTAGACCTTCTGCGAAAAGATTGATGAAATCCTGGTTCCCCCCACCTCGGAATCTCCCTAAGCAGATTCTTTCCCCTCCCCCGCCCACATTGACTGAAGCTGAAAGCCTCCCCTTCTCCCGACACTGGACCTCTCCCCCTCTGCGGATGCTCAAAAATGCTCGACATTTTCTTTTTTCTTATGAGAAATTTCTCGGTGATGAAGGACGAGTGCTTTTCCCCATCGAAAGCTGATCTTACTTCACCACGGAAGGCGTTATATTCCCCACGAAAGAGCTTTTTCTTTTCTGCCGGCAGCAGTGGAAGGACTTTGCTAAGATATAATGCGATCACTTCACCATTTTTCTTCCCTGAATCAAAGTTCTCCTTTCAAAAAATTTTTTGCCCCCCGCTGCGCCTCTTTGCGGAGACCTCCCTTTCTGTCCCCGCCAAATAGCTAATTTCAGTTAGAAGTTGCGAAAACAAG
>Ga0179593_1667506_pt1 | contig 12505 bp, 19 predicted proteins | sample CZODoug2_1_08_16_FD_185931 | JGI IMG/M metagenome (GOLD analysis project Ga0179593, IMG submission 185931) | Vadose zone soil fungal communities from Angelo Coast Range Reserve, California, USA - CZODoug2_1_08_16fungal (PacBio error correction) | ecosystem: Environmental > Terrestrial > Soil >... | reverse complement strand
TCGGGTATTCTCTCAGAAGCCCCTGCTGATTGCTCCATTCCTGCAGGAAGGAGTTTTCCTTTCGTCTTGGCGGAGATTTTTCCAGCGTTTTTTAAGATGAGTTGTTTATTGGACCCGATTGTTTATCCAGTGTAGGCGCGTAGACCGCTCCGTGGTTTTATCTGAACGATGAACGTAGCTTTCTTTGACAGTCAGAAAGTTTTATCATCCGATTGCGCTCAGGAAAGTTTAGGTTAGGTTCTCCTTTTTTTTTGATATTATCTTTCCCCTTCTGCGAAGGTGTTTTCAGCAATGGAGGTCTTTTTCTCCGAGTGATCCCTCTGTTCCCACATTTCTTTTTGATTCCATGCTTTTCTGTTTTTTTCCGCGTCCCTTCCCCCTTCCGACGTATTAATGTTAGTGGCTCCTCCGAGCCAATCTATTTCATTCCTGGTCTAAGGGCCGTGCGGGTGCTCCCCATCCTTTCACGGACCCACTTCCGTAGACGAAGCTCGTTTGCACCCTTCGATTCTCCCACGTAATCTGAGGAGTCATTCCCCAAACAGGCGAGTTTACCCTTTTTCTTCAATTGGTCGTGTCTTGCTTTTTTTTATCGGGGGGAGAGAGGTCCCCCCAAAAAACAGAACTTTTTCCGTTTGAACCCAACGATGTAGCTTCATCTTCTCTCATGCGTCCAATGTTGTGATTTTTATTTTGACGCGGCGGACGCAATCTTCAAAAAAGGACGCTCCTCTTTGTGTTACGGGTCTGGCGATTTTGCTGAAAAAGCTTACCCTCGGCTCAAAACGTAATGTTTTTCTAGTATTTCCCTTTGTTCTTTGGCCGCCGGTAAATTGAAGGTTCCTTTTTTTTTATAGGAAACGCAGATATCTTTCCGCCCAAGATTTCTTTTTGACTGGTTCCTTTCCCCCTTCAGTTTCTGCTCCCTCCCTTGTTTCTGGGACACGCCTGTCCCCGGACGGCTGAGTTCCTTTTCTAAGAAATCAGCGTCTTAAACTTCCCTTACTCCCGGGAAGAGTTATTCTCCGCTGGGGTTTTTTTTGGGGGGGGTGCCCCCCCCTTTTTCTTTGGCGGAAGGAGAGCCATTCCTTTTTACCAAGCCGTCGGCGTTGTTGCAACGTTCTTCTTGTCCTGTGCGCCTTCCTGACTTTTTCCCAAGGACGCCCCAAGGTACGAAGGATTTTTTTTCAATTTTCCCCTTCCCGTGACAAGCGTTACTCATTGGCAGTCTCCTTTTCACCCTTTGATTCCCGGCTCACAAGTGTTACCCGCAGCCACGCCCTTAACCTAGCGAATTTCACCTCCGGTGATGTCTCCTCCCTGCGTCCCTTTCCCTTGGAGTAGGAGCCTCCTACTCCCCAAAAGAACGCTTCTACGTTGGGTAGAGCCTCCCCGTGGCATCAAATGCTGTTTAGTGGCCTTCCGTTTTTTATCTTTTTGGAGCCTCAGTACTTCCTGCCCCCCTGCGGCGTTCCTTGCCTTTCATACCCCTGTGATGGCTTTCACTTTATTTATTAATAGTGACTGCCAGCCCCGAGACCTCCTCTCTCTGCCGAGTTCTCTGAATCTTCCTTCTTTTGTCAGGAAGTCCTTCCCCTTTTTTTTCTCCCCTTTGTGCAGGCGTCGCTACGGGGATATTCCGTTTTTCTCGTGGTTGCTCGTGACCAAAGGTTACTCAAGCAGTTTTTCGAACTGAGTGATGTGCTATTTCCCCCCGGAGATACTCTTTTTCCCCTTTTGTAAGAGAGATAGACTTTTGCCCCTTTTCCTTCCATTCGACAACTTCTTGAACCCCTTTTGATACTCTTCCCTCCTCGAGTTCGACGACGGTATCAATGTGGAGTTTCCACTCTTCTACTTCACCTTAGGTGCCCCCTCTCCTCTAGAGCCAATCCGCGGCTTGATTTATCTTTTGCCCCCCTTCCTCTTCAGATAGTCGAGGGATTCCGAGGTCTTCCCCCCTCCACGGCATGTCTCCGGGTTGCCCCTCCTGGTTCGGAAACCGGACAGTAACCACCCCCAATCTAGGCAACCTTGCGCTGACTTCTTCAAAAAAATTTATCATTGTATCTTTTTGGCTTCCCTTCCCCATTTGTCGGCCGGACTCCTCTCCTCCTCTAAAATCTTATCCCACATGCGCGGTGGTTGAGTTTTTTTGATTTCGTTCTTGCCGCACCCCCATTTTTTTTTAGTTCCTTGGCCCCCGCCGGCTGCCTCTGCGGACCCGCTCCTTTCCTGGAACCAAGTGAAAAAGGTCCCCGAGTCTTAGTTTTTCGTGATCAAAGATCAGAGATTTCTCCTTTTGCATCAGCAACTCCCTAAAGACCGCGGACGCTTGCTCTCGAGCATACTTCCCGCCCCATTCTTCCAGTTCAGCTACTCTGCATAGTCCTTTTTCAGGTAGCCGGACTTTTTCCTGGCTGATCCTTTCCCCCTTCCCGGTAATGTCAAACCCCCCCTTTTTCCCGTGGACCTTCCCTGGTCCTTTTGAACCTTTGCTTCCTTTTCTTTTTCTCGCTGTGGCCGGCTTCTCGCGCGCCCCAACCCCCTTTACCTTTTAACCAGATGAGCCAAGCCATATTTGCGGTTACCCAAATAGCCCCGACAGAAGTTAACCTTCTTTTTGTAATGTTGCAGCACCTCCTTCCCCACCGAAAATGAGATCCTGTTTTTTCACCCTGACCGAAGATCCACGCCAAATAAGCATTCCCTCTCAAAAAATTGTGCTTTCTTCTGATAACTATAAAAGAGTTGTTTTGGATCATTCCTCCGCCAAGTGGGTTCTTTTTCCCCCCTCCTATACAACGATCACTTTCCCCAGGACTCACACTGCATTTCCCTCAAAACTTTTACCTCTTCCTGTTAGAGCCGGAGGTAATCTTTCCTGCCCCCTTTGATTCTTATTACTCTCTTTTCCTTTGAAGCGACTCTTTTTTTGTGAGAGCCTCCTTTCCTTTTCTGCGGTCTTGACAGCTTTTTGCCCTCAACCTCCACCTTGATGTTTCGAATGTCCCAGATCTTTTTTCCCTGAACCCCCTCCCTCCATAAGGCTTTCCTGGGCTTGGACTCTCCCACTGGCGTACTTCCTATTGAAAAGGCTTTATTTGAGTCCTAGGAGCATCCCCCCGCACTCCTTCTTTACCTCTATTCTCCCTTTATGGAGCCGACGATCCCCCAGACCCAAAGGTTCCTTTCTTTAAAGGCCTTGCTTCTCATTCGCGGCTCCCACTGTTGCTGCCTCAATGAAGGTAAGCGACTTTGAAGCGTCCCCCGAAAGTTTAACCTGTCTACGTACTTCCCCCCAACAGGAAAGCAACTTTTGATCCAAACCCAACTTTCGATACTCCGATTGTCTCCCCCCCCGCCGAAAACCCCCCCTCAGAAACCTCCCCGTTACCTGTTTCTAAATGTTGTGAGGAAGGGCTAATTTTAATTCTTACTTTTTGTTGTGTCGGGAGAGATCTTTGCACCATTATCGAAGCCTTTCCTTTCGCCTCTTCTTCGGTTGTGTTTTCGCCCCCCCCTCGTTGCTTCAGGTAGTTGCCTTGACCTTTGCCTGTCCTGCGTGCGTTTTCAATTGATGAACCTTGAGCTTTCTCTTAACTTTTTAGCTTTACCCGCGGTTTTTTTCTTAGATTCACGTAGAAGGCTTTCGGCTTCCTCCCTTTCGGCTCCTCTCTTTTTGAGGTAGTCTTTTTTCAGTCTCCCCTTGGCGCCTTTACGGCCCTAATTATTTTTGCGGTTCTAAGAAGATCGGTTCTCATCTCCATCCTTAAAAAGTATTTCGTCCTTTGGTCCCTGTTGCGTTGTCAATTTCCACTCCCCGCCTTTACTTATTACTTTTTTGGAGTTCATTTTCTTAACGACCCAATCTCCCCCCGGCAAGCTATTCTGACCCGCTTTAGAACACAGAGGCTTTCTTAATCTCTGCCGTTTTGAAAAGCGAGATGGAACTTGCATCCCTTCCAAGTTTCCTTCGTTTTTTAGGACGAGGACGATCTACGTTTACCCTTATCGGTTTTATTTGCTCTCCTCACTCCCCTTCCGATTTAAACCCCGTTTCTCTTCAGTTCCCCCCCCCCTGGGAGTTTTCTTTCTCTTATTTCTTTATCTTGGGGGAGAGGAGGTGCCTTAACACCAGAAATTTAATTGCCACCTTCGCTTAGTCTTTCGAACGCACTTTCCTAGCTATTTTTCTCGGCTCATACTTCTGTTGGGTTATCCGCTTACTTCTCCAGGTGCCCCCCAAAAACGACTTGGGGGTGTGGTGATCGTGCTTCATGCGCTGCCAAAGAAGGATCCTCTGTGACCCCTGGCGTTGTAGAGTTTTCCTCCATTCGGGGGTTCCTTGAGTGTGCCGTTTTGCAGGGTCCTTTTTGATCTGCCGATCAGCTCCTCGCTGCTGTTCTCGACCCCTTTCCTGTTAACCCCTCGATGGGCTCCTTTGTTTCCTTCCCCTTTTTCCCCCAGTGGACCATGCGGATTTTTTGCAGATCTTGTACCTCAACCTTCCCCTCTCCCCTTTGCGATGTGACCACCTTCGTCGATAATGCCGCGTCTCTCCCCCTATGGCCCCGGCTGTTAGACGGATACCTGCAGAGTTTGCAAAGGCATTCTGGTTAACTCCTTTTGGTCTTACTGCCCCAGTTCAAGAAACGAATACTCGCTCGTTTCTTCCCCGGCATTTTTCTCCCCGAAGTGCGCCGCGAGAATGGGTGGCCCCCTTCACCCTCCCCCCTCGCACATTTGCATTCCTCGTGTAAACCCTCCCTCCCTTGTACGAGATTTCCCCCTGAGTGATTTCTCTTTCGTCTTTTCCAGATGGAGGACGCCACCCACCCTCCCTTTCGACTGGGGTCGAGCGCCCTTCTTCTCTGTGACGTACCTTGGGTTATTTGGTTCTTTATACTCAGTACTGCCCTGTACCTCCTTCTAATTTTTCCTTTCATTACTTGGGCTGGCCCTCAATTCTGTAATTTTTCGCACCATTGCCGCCTAGCGCGACGCTTCCTGATCGGATAGTTCTATAGCTTTTCTCCTCAGAGTTTTTTTCGAGCACTTTGCTTACCGCGGCGATACGGGGAGCGCCCCGTTGTTTAGATGTGTTGTAGACGCCCCGCGTTTTCACGTGTTCGCCTTTTCCTAGAGGCGATCCTCCCCCCCTCTCCTCAGTGTTGTTGGATTTCTGACCAGAGAAAAGAAATTGTTCAGCACGCCCTAGTATTTCCTTCTTGGTAGTCCCCTCTTCTAACAACAATCGACTCCAACTCCTCTAAAGTTCCTCACCTGCGTTCCAACTTGGCGCCTAACACCTGTTCCTCTTTTTGACGAGCTCTCTGCTCCAGCGTTCCGAGTAGTTTGGCTTCATTTCTCGGATGTTTTTGATTTCCCCGCTTTCAAGAAACTGTCTGTTTCAGCCCTCTTTCTGCCCTCTCAAACTTCGTGTACAGGTAACATGGGTGGCCTCCCTCAGCCCCACCGCCCTTTTCAAACGGCACCCAGGTGCCCCCACCCTTTCCTGTTCTCCACCCACGAGAATTCCCGCTTTCGGCGTCCCCCTTGTTTTGGCCGCTTTAATTCGCAAACGAGCCTTCCACCTCCGTCTTTCTTCACCAGTAACTTTCGCAGTTGATTTTTCCTTTCCTGATGCCCTTCCCTTCCTCCCCTGTGCTCGCGTTGAATATCCGAAGTGCTCTTGATGCGACCCCAGCTGACTTTCACTTCCTTTCCCAGGCGCCGTATTAGTACGATTGCGTCCCTTTAAAGTCACTCTGCCCTTCTTTCCGCATCTCCGCTTTTTCCCCCCCCGCCTGCTTTCGCGACGAGAGGCGCTTCTTACGGCCCCTCCCTTACCATTTTCCATACTACTCTCCCGCGATGGATTCGGCCCTTTACTTCAGCGCGACTTTGCACTATCTAGCCCTCCTCTCCGCGGCATGCGTGTCCCATCCCCACCCTTTCGGAGCCCCTCCTCTCTACGCTTTCCCGGTTCCCCCGTCAGATATGGCCGCGTTAGGATCTGGTTTAGATCCGCTTACCACACCCCTTTGCACACCCATTTCCCCGCGCACCCTCACCAAATTTAGGCACATTCCTCACCAAGTAGTTTGCACCCCTTCGACGGCTGTTTGCAGAAGTCCCTGCCGACCCACGGAAAACACCACACGTTGCCCGCCTCCTTTTTGTCCAACTTTGCGCCGCTTTTCCAGAAAACCAGCCTTCCCCCTAGAGTCATGTTCGTAATGCGTCCTTTCTACCCTCCCCTTTCGGTCGGTTCTATATAGGACCTTTTTTTTGTTTTTGATGGGTCGGGTAATCCCACACCCCCCGAAACGAACGAACCCATCCCTCCAAACGTGTGTAACCTTTTTTTTTCCCGTTTCTTTCCCCATGGCTTCTCCTAGTGGATCTCCTCTCTCTCGCCTTCCCTTCGACCATATTTTCTCCTGAGTGATGACGTTGCCGCCTGATGTCCCCCCCCTCCCCTCTAAACGCAATGACTCTGTTTCTGCCGCCTAAATCTCGGGGCTCTCTTTCAAATACCGCCGGAATACGGCGGATTTCTTTTCTTTCTACGCACCATGTAGTCTCCTTTCCCTGTTTGACCCCCCACGGAGATGAGAATTCTTCCCCGGTTATTAAAAACGAACCCTACCCATTCTTTCCCTCCTGACTTCCCGGAGCGACGAGCGAAACCGCTCATAACGGCTTGTCATCCCCTACGCTGAGCGGAGTCCTTTCTTACGAATTCGCACGACGGTTCCTTCTTGCCGATTATACCGCTACAAAGCGTGCCGCCCGAGCGTTCCCTCATCCCAGGCAGCAAGATTTTCTTCCAACCTCCCTTTGGAAACTGAGATACGCCATCGCCCCTCCACGGATCTTGAACGCACCCCCTCCGCTTACCCAAGTAAAGCGGCTCCTCTTTTAGTCGGAGAATTCATCTTTCCTTCATGTTTTTTTTTTTCGCTCGACTTTCCCTTCAGATGCTTCAGATTTGTTTTTAGGATCGCTTCGGTCTTTTTTATTGGCCCCCCTCTCTTTTCCATCTTCTGTAGCATCTATGTCTTTGTTAGAACAATCTTGCGAAGTTTTGTTGTCGTAGACTTTGAACATTTCCTTTTTCCTTAGGATTCCCCCTTCTCTGCAGAGCGATAAGTTCCTTTACACCTTTTTTCGCCGCCGATGCTCCCCCTCTGCCTTGTTCTTTGAAGTAGTGCTTTTATTAGTAGATGAATGCTGCTCCTCTTTCTGCCAGCCCCCTTTCAGCGAAGATGAGGCTTCCTCCTCATTTGCCCCCTCTCCCTCCTGGCTCTGTGGTCCCCCTTCCCCCTCTTCCTTTCGCAAGGAGGTAATTTCAACTTCCTTCCCCCCTCTTTTTCTAATAGCAGCGCGTTCTTTTCTTTGTTGCTTTCCCCAGCTGTCTGGCCCCTTCATCCCATGTTTCCGGAATTCGCCCCTGAGTCATTCCCTCTATCCATCCGGTCTTAGAGCAATATTCTCCCCCCCTACCCCTGTAACACCCTTTTTCCTTTCACTTTTCATGCAACTTAAAATCACTAGGTCGTGTTCGTGATGTTTCTCTTGGTCTGATTCCCGCAAAACCCCCCCCTCCACGGTAACCCTCCCGGAACCCCACCCTACCTAGTTTGAAGAGAATGTCTTATGTTGTCGGCGTTAATGCCTGTTGTATCCGGAGAAGAGGCTTGCCCCCCAAAGTCAAAAGTTTCAACAACGCTCCTGTTCACTCTTGTCTTTGCGGCAGCTTCAGGTCCCCCCAGGGACAATGTCTCAGTACCTTAAACCCCGTAATGGCTTTCTATCTTGTTCCTCCTTCTCCCCTGGGTCCTCCCGCTGACTTTCTTTAGCAGTGCTGTTGTCCTTTCGACCGAGCACCCCTTTTTTTAGCATCCTCGCGCGCCCTCCACGGAAACACGGGTTACCTTTTCGGATCCGCGCCCGAACTTGTGGGCCATGTTTCCCAAAGCGTTGCCGCGGACGTTAGGTACCGACAATCAGTCTTCCGCCCTTTACGACACAGGACCCAATTGACGCTCTTCTCGCCACAATGTGCGGTGCCATTGATGCGCCCCTGACCTGCAGCTTCGCTTTTTGACACACCTCCTTTCCCTCTGCTTAGGCGCCCTCCCCCATCTCGTTACTTTATTCCCTTCTCCAAAAACCAGGTTGAAGACCTCCTCGTCACCTTTTTCCCTTCCCCAAGAGTATTCTTCCTCTCCTGCCGCAGAGGCCACTTTCTTTTTCCGCTCACCGTGTTGCGGCACGACCCCTTCGGCGGCGCGGCTGCTCCCCCGCTCCCTTACTTCCAGATTTGACTCGCGGCTAGTAGCAGTCCTGTGTAAGCTGGACCAGAACCCCCGAACTTGCCGAGAGTGGTATGAAGTTACAACGACGGAGGACCGTTGGGAATGTGCAACGCGCTTCTTCACTAGGTGCACAGAAACCCTCTGTAAATCCCCGGAGAACTGCCGTTGATCGATTCTAACGGTGGATTTCCCCTTCCCCTACTCCCCCCCCGGAATCGTTTTGCAACCCCTTCCCAATCGCCTCCCTCCTACCGCCGCGTCGTACCGAATGCTTGGCCGCCATTTTTCCCGCCGGTCGCCGCAAAGGTTGAGTCAACCCCGGCGATTCTTTACGGACTTGGACTGGTAGTTCGCTACCCCCAAAAGCTATCCCCAGTTTGTTGAACGAGTGATTTCTTGAGGTTACAGGATCTCCTATAGTTTAATCCCCCACAGTTTTGACGCGATCTGCCTGCGACTCGCGCCCCCCTATGTTCTTTACACCCCCCCCCAAATTTTCAAGCTTTGGTACTTCTCACCAAAATCACCCAACCGAAGATAAACGCTCTCGCATTTTCCGCAACGTTTCCTTCAGCGCCCACCCGAGTATTTTCCTTCTGATTGCCAAGTCTGCCTTTTAGAAGCCCCTACTCTAAGGAGGCTCCTTCTCGATGGTGATCTTCTTTCCAATAGTCGAGGTTCCCCCGACACGATTCAATGCAAACCCCTATCACCCATTACTCCTGATGTACATGTTCCTCCAATCCCCCCCCCCACTCCCTAACACCAGAATAAAGTTTGCACAAACCAGTTGTTTCATCTCCGAGACCTTGATTCGCTTCCTTCACATGGTTTCCTTCTTCAAGCTTGAGGCCACGGCTAGCAGGCACTATTCATTTTTTTACCAGATTGTTAGAAGGTTTCCGCCCCTTTCTTGATATTCCCGACGAGTTTTTGCGTGCACAACCCCTTTGAGAGAGACCCAATCCCTTTGCTAGGAGACTTGCACGTCGAAAGATGGTGCATTTACAAGCCTCTTCCCATTCTTTTAGCTTTTCGCCTTTCCTGATCAAGTCACGATGAAAGACTTCACCCTGATTTACCAACTTCATTTTGCCTTAGCCGATCATGTTCTCCGGAAAAGCCACTCTGCCCCCCTTAGATCATTTGCTGGATGTGCGTTTCTTTCCGACCTTCGTTAGTACTCGACCCCTGAACTTTAACTGCCCAATGTCTTTTTAACTGGACCCCAAAGTTATTCTATTCCTCCGGGCTCCCTCGGGTAATTTTACATTAGGGCGGCTTCCTCCCTGGATACTGGTGACTCCTAGGTACACATACCCTCCCCTTCTAACGTGCACCCAAAGCATGCTCCCCCCACTCCATATTTACCTCGCACTCCCCCTCCGTCTTTGTTCCGGACGCCGGTTGTCACACTTTTGGACCTTCCCCCGGTACCCCCCGTTGCGATCTGTGTTTTGGCAAATTTCCCCCCGCCCCCCCCTCCCCCGTACCCCAACGAAGATGATCCCCCCTCTTCCTCTGCCGATCTTCCTCCCCTCCGATCTCCGGGGATCACCCCTGCCCCCACGTCTTTTTGTTTCGTTCTTTTCTCCCCCCCCCGACCAGAACACGAGTCCCCCCGCCACCTTGCAGCCCCCTGCGCAGAAACTTTCAACTCGCCTGGTTTCAGTTGGCTCTTTCCCCCTCTCCGTAACCTCTGTAGAGACAGTTCCTGACGATTCGTCTCCCCGGAATTGCATGGCTGTTCCCCACGAGCTTTTCTTTCTGACAGAATACCCTCCCTTTTTGGCCGCCCTTCCCTTCCTATTTTAGGGGGCGATAACTCACCTCCCCGCGTTCCTCCCTGCGGAATTTTGCTTGATACCATCCGCCAGGTTTCTTTCCGATTGTGAGCCCAAATTTTCTGAATCAAACATCCCCCTTATTCCGCCCCTTCTGCGACCACCGGCCATCTCCCTCTCCTACCACCCCCCCCCAAGAGAACCCCGGCGCTTAGAAAATCCCCGCCTTTCCGCTCTGTCTGACTGAGTCCCCCAGGGGCACCGCGACGGTCTTCCCGCGCACCCGTGTAGAAATTCTCCCCGTTTCATTCCCCGCCAGTAAATCAGGTTCTTATTGTAGTTTTTTTTTTTTTTCTTTTTTTTTTTTTTTTTTTTTTTTTTTTTTTTTTATTTTTTTTTTTTTTTTTTGTTCTCCTTTTCTCTTTTTTCTTTTTTGTTTTTTTTTTTCTTTTTCATAAACACAACTACCTCCCTCTTCAAGTTCTACCTCCGCCAAGTCAAAGACCATTAAGTCCTTCGTCATCAGAATTTTCATCGAGAAGGGACCCCCCGATTTTTCAATCTTCCCCTCCGGTTTTGTTTGTTTCTCGAGACGGGCCCTTCTCGCCATGAACTCACAACTTGACTTTTGCTGCAGCCCGGTTTTGACTGCGCTTCCCCTTGTCTTTGGGTCGGCGATGGATGCCTCTAGACTGCTTTTTTTATAACATCTTTCTAGAAAAACGTTCCTTTTAGTAGAAGGTTGTAGATAGCTTTCACGTTCCCCTTTCCGTGTTCTTCTACCGTAGCCCCAAGAGTGCGAGATGCTCGCCCTTTCGCCATGGGCGTATTAGATGTCCCTCTGCCTTGCATTGCTTTATTTTCTTTGCCAGTCTTCTTCATGGTGTACTTTCTCCTTTTGAGGGCTGCCCGCCTTTGACCCTTGCCTTCCTCATGGACCCCTGATGTGGTCACGTTACCCATCCCTACACTGTATTCTGCGGGTCTATCTCTTTAAGAGACCATTTCCTATTTAATGACACATTGCCGCCCCTTCTCCCTGTATTGGTACTAGTCGTTCGGGGCTCCCTCCCTTTCCCCCTTATCCGTAACGTTCGACATTTAAGTTCTGTTCCGAGACTTCTCCGACTTCCCTTTTCCTCTCCCCCATTCTCCTCCATTCTCCCGTCCCCCCGGAACACTTTTCTGCTGCCCTGTTCACAATCCCTTATTGTTCGTGCTCTTGATTCGTTGCGTACGAGATTGTCCCTGGACCCGTAAACCCTCCCCCGGGTCTCCTTCCCTCCCCCGCAACCCGCTAGAGGACTCAGAAGGGCGCCCTCTTTTACTATTCCTCTTTTCCGCCCTCATCGCTTTGTGGCGCCTTCCTTCTAAGGGTGCCCAAACCGCCCTTGCACCGTTTACTGGTGGTGCCCCACGTGCCTTCAAGCGGTGGGTATTACCCACGAGGATTTTAAGTAAGGTGTTTCCACGTACTGCGGGTCGATTTGCTCCATCTTTCGTTATCGCCGTGGTTGTGCTAGTGCTTTCCTCTGCCATATACATGGCACCAGCAGTCTTCTTTTCACGCCGCCGCCGACTTAGGCTTTTCGTACCTCTCGTTCCCGATGAACGGCGCCCGACTTTTGTGTTGGAAATCTCAAAAGCACTTTCTAACCCGTAGCTTTAGACACCTTTAAATCGCTTCTGCTCCAAGAACCCCCGCCACTAAAACTCTGTTGCGCTGGACCCCCGGTCTGGTTTACGGTAGATCCCCTGGGTCTGAGAAGTATTGAGTGGCCCCCCTCTCCCCAGACGTTTGAGATTACATCCCCACCCACACCGTTCTGACCCACTTTTATCAAGCCCTCCCTTTCTCCTACGAGGCTGGGCACTGTTCCACCTACCCTCCGCAGTTCTCCGGATCAGTGGAACTCACAGTGTGCGGCCCTTCCCCGCACTCCAATCACGGACCCTTCCTCCCCCTCCTGCCACCGACGCAATTATCGCCCCCCTATCCGTTCGTTCTCTTTCTCGTCTCTCAGCTGGCTTACCTCCCACCAAAAATGCTCTTTCTATTTCTAGTGGTTTCTGTCAGAATCCCGTCGGCAGGCACCCCTCTTGAAGTGGGGGAGGTCGTTATTAGGTCTGAACAGTAACTTCCTTTTTTTCCCCTCGTTTGAGTTGATTAGGCCCTCGGGATGTCCCCCCAATAACTGCACCAGCCTCTCTTCTTGCGCCTTTTTCCTCGCGTGCGCTTGCACTCCACTTCTCCGGGCTCGATTTAGACAGTTTTCGCTCTTTCACTAAGGAGATTTCCAGTGTCTCCCCCCGGTATTTGGCGTCGATTTTTTTTTTCGCCGACCAAAGGTTCCCCCGCTCGTTTTCCAAAGGGCCTGACACCACGCCTCCAGG
>Ga0179593_1583063_pt1 | contig 12505 bp, 15 predicted proteins | sample CZODoug2_1_08_16_FD_185931 | JGI IMG/M metagenome (GOLD analysis project Ga0179593, IMG submission 185931) | Vadose zone soil fungal communities from Angelo Coast Range Reserve, California, USA - CZODoug2_1_08_16fungal (PacBio error correction) | ecosystem: Environmental > Terrestrial > Soil >... | reverse complement strand
CTTCAAGCCCGTTCACCTGGCCCCCAAAAAGTGATAACGGTCTTCCGGACTCTTTGTCGGCCATGAATAAAATTGGAACAGCTCCTTGACCGGAGGCCTTTTTCACATTTTCTTCCACAATAGGTTTTTTGACAACGGATATATTGGTTTTCTGGATTATTACGTGGGTTACCTGCCCTTACTTACGCTGTCGCTGATACCTCCCCATAGATTACTACCCGACGTCAGCCCGGGTAGACCTAACACCCGACCTGTCTAGTGCCTCCTCCTTTCCACTTTTCAGCCTCAGACTATAACAATTCCCTCTCTGATGATGAACCCGTGGCTGCTACCAAAGGTCGACCTCTACCCGGAGCGGTGGGTTCCCCCGAGTAGATGGAATCGTCCTACCGACGCTGAGGCGGTGTCCCCAAATCTTATCGACCCCCCCAGGGTTCCTTTCTTCTTAGCCTTTCCCGCTACAGTCACTCGTCGTGCCGCCCCCCTACCCATCCAACAATTCCTCTCTCTGCGCCATTACTCTTCCAGCATCGCACACTGTTCTTTCCTGGGTTGGAACACTTTTCATCTTTGTTACAAGCTTCCGCTCACTTCCAGCTTTTTTCTGGGTTTCAGGAGCATCCCTTAGTCGGGTTCTAACGAAACCGAAATATTATGAATCCCCCTTATAGAAGGGAATTTTCCATCCCAGCGTCTGTCGAGCCCCACATTTCCCCTCGGGGAGCATGGAGGATATTGCAATGGTTTAGATATGGTGGAGGAAGTGGAAGAGTTTCCCCGGCTTTGGAAGGTTTCGTGAGGGAGCGGGGACCGCGGGAGTGTCGTCGTCAGTCGGAAGGAGGAGCTGGCAATGTTTCGTCTGCTCTAGCTGCCCCCCTTGACACTGGCTGCGTGACGAAGCGACTCAGCGGCCGTGCCAGTTGTGTGGATCATCTTAGGGGGGCTCTCGTTGGTGAACTAACTGGCCCTTGTCCGTTTTCCGATGCAGATCGTGAGGAAGACCTTAATTCGGTTGGACACATGCTTTTACTGGGGTTAAACAAAATCGCCGCCGTGCCAGTGTTCCGCAAGCAGAAATCTTTTTACATTTTTCAGTCTTCCCGTGGTCGCCTAGATTTGGCACACGCCGTATCCGCGGAAAAGTGGTGGGGGTTTTTCAATCGATTATGGCGGACTTCAGTTCGCCGTTCGGGGTCAAGGTCCTGGTTTTTCCCCAGACGGGAGGTATCTACCAAACGGAACTTTCCGTTCAGAATGAGCTTCCTTGTGCCTTTATTTCACGTTGCGTCCCCTGAAAAACTAGTGCCGATTCCCTCTGAAGGGCTTTCGGAAGCGATCTTGAAGATCCGGCCTAATTGTGCCCCCTTTCAATAGAGACTTACGTCGACATTCTGCTTCCAGCCTTTGCAACCCCCTTCCGCTGCAGTTTTAGGGCCTAGAAATGGCGTCCCTCACTGTTCCACGACTTTTTATTATGGGTGCTCCAGGCAGATTGTATATTTTCCCAGCGGAATTCAATTTTTTCATGAAAGGAGCACTAATTCTAAATCAATCGCGATTTTTGTTTCCCCGAAGCCGGTATGCACCATTTCTCGTGATGAGAGTGGGGATGTTTCCACCGAAGGACGAAGTCCCTGAAAGGCTATGAGACCATACCCTCTCTCCAGCTTCCATCTCCTTTCTTGCGCAATTCTCCCGGCCTGATGGAGTGTCCTCTGTGGGTACTGTCTTCCTTGAACCCTCCACATGCCCACGCCCCTAGAGTCCTCCGACTTTTGACATGAAGATTTCAGACAGTCCCTCCACCTTAAATTTCCGTTGATCCGGGCAGCTGCTGCTCGAGACCGGTTGAGGAGCAGGCTGCGAGAACGCGTTGTGCCGTTTTTTTTTTTTTTTGCCTTCATCTCCGGTCGCCCGCTCTTAGTCGCCGATTGCGCCAAGCCCTCTCTACGATGAATTTTTTGCCGATACAGCCCCGCGCGAGAACTTCGGACTCTGTTGCCCTGTCATTCCCCGTGGTACGAGGCAGAAGTAACTCCTTAGAGTCGTTGAGACTTCGAGCTGTTCTCTTCCTCGGACCGGATCAGGTTCGGGCCCTCCTCGCTTTTCCGAAGATCGAGTGAGGCCCAGGAGGGACCTGCTGAGAGATTTCCTTTCTCCGCGCTCGCTGCCCCTTCCCTTCAGTCCCCCCCACGTCGTTCTGCCTAGCTCCGTGCTTTTCCGCGAGGAACTGCTACAGCGGTCGATGCCGGTACGGGCATCCACTGCTCTCTCGCCCTTTTCCGCGCCCGCGCCGGCCGTTCTAAGAGCCGGCAGGCACATTTCCAGTGGCGAGCGCAATTTTACCCCGAGTCCGCTTTTCTTCCCCCCTCAGAAGTAAACTCACTGTAACGGTGCCTGATTACTCTCTTTGAATAACCTGCCAATCCGCGAGGAAAGAAATTGGTCTAGTCTTGCCTACGATTCCTTCCCTGGCAGGTGATCCTCCTTCTCCTATTCCCTCGTGGGCCAGCCCCTGTGCTGTGAAGGTGGGAATTTTTTTTCGGCAAGGTGGCCGACTTCGTCGAGCATGAGGTCGTGAAGGTACTCCAGATTCCCCCTCATCGAGGTAACCCCTCTGCAGTTAATTTCCCACGCATACGAAGATCCAGTTAGACTTCGTTGTTTAACTATTAGGGCCCCCGCGCTACCAATCCGATCCCTCATGCAGGGTGCTCCCACCAGTTCAGGCTGGAGCCCCACAAGAAATGATAGAAGACGACAGTAAGTTAATCTAGAGTTTCTTTTCTTTTCCCCCCCCGGTTCTTTCCCTGATGCTCAGGCGCACCTCCGCACGCCCCATAGCAGGCAGCAATCCCGGAATGCCAACGATCCTCCTTATCTAGATATCAAGGCGATTCTCCTTAGTTTTCTAACCGATTCGCGCTGAAGCACCGCATGATGCCCCCCCTTCCTGCGATGGCTCGGGGTTCGTCGCCGACCGGTTCTCGGGCCAGACGAAACTTGCCGGGGGTGTGCGGCGTCTTTTCTCGAGGACCTTTTCCTCGGCTTTTTGACGAACTTTCCGCCTTCTCCAATTTCGCACTTTTGCAGGCGATAGATGAGCCTGTCATCTGGAGCCGAGAAGACTGCCTTAATAGTAGTGAAATACGTGTCTGGGGAGTGCTGGTTTTCGATCTTTATAAGTTCACCAGTTCCCAGTTGCCAAAACTAAGATGTCGTCTCCTCAGTGGACGAGGTAAATTTTTTTGTGAGCGGAATGCTGAGTCTCCCGCGCTCTATTGCGGCCAGAGCTCGTTTCTTAGTTGGTTAACACGGAAAAAACCCATGCGCAACGCAAAAGTATGATCGGTAGGATAAGCAAGTTGGAAGATGGGGTATCCGGTCCCTCTCTCGTGAATGGAGGGACCCCCTTCGGGAAAGGTCCTAGGCTCTTAAGATGGATAGATAATATCCTCCGTTCTTTTTTTGCACCGTTTTTTCCAGGCACTTACCCTCTCTCCCCCCGCTGTCTCAGAGGCATGGCAGGAGCTGAAGACTCGTGGAGGGATTTGGAGAGAATACATCCTTGTGGAGATAAGATCTCTTCTTTCCTGTTGAGCGCGTCTCTCTATTTCTTTTCTTCACAACGTAAGGCAGAATATTCCTATCGTTTCTTTTCGTGTCCCCCCGACAGACTACAGATTCTCGCGAGTGATGCCCCCCTACGAAAAAGTTTCTTGAGGATGCCCTTTCGATTATCCCCCCCCCTCCCCCTGTTCAAGGGCTTTCTCTCCTCCTAGTTCTCTTACTATCGAACCAATCGGAAATATGTGTTTCAGTGAGGCCGACGCAGATGTCCCCTTTCCCAAGACATTCCTTATTCACTAATCTTTTTTTTAGTGTTCTTTGAAGGGTCGGGATTTACTCCCATCCGAATCCTCATGAACGAAACGGTTCCCTCCGCATTCCCTCCGTGTACTTTCAACAAGTCTTGGGAAAGCTCCTGGATCACGGAATCCGGGTAAGAGGTGACGTCCCCCCAAGAGACCGGAGCGGACCGTTTCCCACATATTTCTAATCATAACCCTTCTTCTTTTCCTCTCATCTTGTTGTGAGTATGATTTTCTATGAGATAGTGAAATTCCCCCGGTGACCCAGGCCAGAAGGCTTGAGGTTTAAAATCGTACCAGCCCCTTCTTCTTGCTAATGCTTTCTGGTCACATCTTGGTAAGTACACGCTCACTTGAGGACTTCGCCCAGTCCGCCTGGGTCTCCTATCTTCTTCCCCCGCCAGACCCCTTACCCTGCCCACGTCACCTCCAAGAATGTCGTGCGCAAGTTTAGGGAACTTCCTCCCTTCGCTCTCGGCGAAAAGTCCCCCAGATATGCCTCGGTGAAGACCCGGAATTTCGTCGTCATACCATCCCCCCTTCAATTTCTGGTTGAGCACATAAGAAAGGCGCGAAAGTCGGCATTCCCTAGCCAAGTGTGCCTTCCTAAAGAGTTTCTTTTTCTGTAATCTGGTCTGTTAGGGTCACGAAATGCACGATCGATTATGATTTTTTTCGGGGGTGAACTGAACCTACCAGTAAGCGCAACTGTAATTTTCTTACGCTCTTAATCTACTGTTTTATAACACCTGAGTGAGGAGCTTCCTAAGAAGGAAAGCTGAGGCCGAAGCCATTTTTTTGCTCACCTCCTCTTCTCTGAGCAGTACCAATGTTACCAACCGAGAGAGTAGATCTCTCCAGAATCACGTGTTTCAGGATAATCGAACTGTCACATGCAGTGCATAAGACTTCACTTCGAGGTCCTGTACACATCTGGCGCCCCGGCTGATACCCCCCCTTCTATTGGAGTTTTCGACATGGGGGCCTTCAATATGCACCCTCTCTACGCCCCCCTCTTTCGCTCCCGAGCAGCGAAAAAGAACTTCCGGCCGCGCAACAGACACAGACCCCCTTAAACTGCATTTTTGCTTCTTTCTAGTCCCACTTGATCTTTTCCGACTCTTCTTTCTTGCCACTTGAGCCGGCCCCGGCAGCAGCAAAATTCTTACGAAGATGCGCTCGGCAGCTGAGGTCTGATAGAGAGAATAACTTTTCCTCTCCTTGTACTCTTTTTTCCCTTCTACAACTCCTTCTTCCGAGTCCGTGCCCTAGCTTTACGAAAAGTCGGCCTCAAACAGAAGTTTTCTCGCTTTATTGATCAGAACAGACCCAGTAGCCTCTGGATCCAAAGAGCCCATCCCCTAGTGAACGGCGTCAGGAGTCATGATGAGGCTTTTAGGTGGTTCTGCCCCCTTCCCGATTAAAGAGCCTCTCCGAGCTGCACTTCAGGAAATCTCCTTTTGTGCCATGGATTGTGGTCTTTATGGAGATCCTTGCCTCTGTAAACCTTGCGCCCAGCGCAATCCCTTTTTCCGGCAAACAGACAACGCTTACTCTGAACGGACGGATCTTCTCGAGAAGGTATTGTTGCGCCCTCCACTGGGGAGAAACCCCTATGGCAGATAGATTTTCGGCCCGAGCTCTCTCCCCCCCCCCCCAGCGACATCATTCTACGTCCGTCGGGAGTCGTCTTTTGAGGAGAATGACTAAGGGTCGGCTCGAGACTTAGTATCCTAGTAACCAGAGCACCAGTCTCCTCCTTATCGACTTTCGCCTTTTTTCAAAATTTTCCCCCGAAATAAAAGAGGAACTCCGTTGTTTCAAGAGGTGATGAGACTATGCCCCCCCGGTGTCCATCGTACTTCCTTCCCTCCCCCGTAAAAAATATTGCGGGCCCTCTCGTCCTCTTTGATTTATGTTATTCAACTTCTAGAGAGAAAAGTGACAGGTTGTTAATGATTGTCCCTCCCTAAAGCGGACACTGACCTTCCATTGCTCAGCTTTTCCCCTTTTTTCAATGAGGCCGTTCTCTTTCGCCAGGCTGAAGACGCGGAAGGTTCCTGAGCGGCTGGAGTTGCGGAGTGGATTCCTCACGACCCGTGAAGCGGACCCTCTCTTATTTAATCGGATTCCTCAAGGAGAGATTTCTGAGTGAGAGATGACTCCCTTCAGGATTTCCCTCCCCCCTCTTCTTTTTCCTCCTGTTTCTCCCTTTTCTCTTTCGCCATCACTCTGAGGTCTCCCCTATCCGGTCGAGCACGAGAAACTATCAGAAGTCTTTCTATTGAACCTACTGTGTCCTTCTCTTTCTCGTAGCCACTAACTGATCCCCCCCTTCCAGAAGGTTCCCCATGGCGCCAGGTGCTAGAGCCATGATCGAGCCTTAAATAAAGCCTCTACTTCTTTTTCCCTCTAGGCCTCCTATGTTCGGACATTTCCTGTGTAGGCTTCGTTCCAGTGCAGAGCCAACCTTTTCTCCTCCCCTTCTCCGCTACTGGCGATTCAAAGCAGCACAGATATTTCTTCCACAGTGAACTCCAGTAAGATTTAATGCCTAAAGAGAATGCCCCTCTTTCTCTGCGTGCTTTTTTCCTTTCTCGGTCAAGGAGTCCCCCCCCTCGTACACAATCCCGCTAATTCTCAACTACATACTAGGTGACGCCTTGCGATAGCTGCTTCTTCCCCGTTATCCCCCATCCCCCCCCCCCCAAACACATAGTATCCGTTCATGGTTCCCCCTAGAGACCTCTTTGAAAAGCACTCAGATTATTGACTCGTCTTCTTATATTTTTTCCCTTCATGCACTTTTCACGTGTAGTCTACAACAGGACGGAGAAGCTACCCTTTAAAAAATCTTTTGAAACAGTGATGAAGAAAGTCTTCTTTCAATCGAACGCGTCCTTGTTAAAATTTCTTCCTACCACCCATTCTCCGTCCACGTTTTGAAGTCTTAGCTTTATTTGTACATTGTTGAACAAGTAAGCGCATTAAGAGTGTCTTCTCTAAGAACTTCTTCGCAAATATTTTTTCCCCTACAAGAACTTTGGAAATCTCCGGACGAATTCAGGAGAATTATGACACGGAGAAGTTGACCCCCAAGAATACATCCCTTTGTGTCCCCGCCAGTGCGCCCCCCTCGCCAGATAGTAAGATGACCACAGAAAGACCCTGCAGGTGATAAGGCGCATGACCCGAAAACCTCTGGCAACCAGCCACCTCCCCCCCCTTAACAAGCTTTTCTCCTTTTCTATCAACCCCCTGTACGTCGGCGTCGTTTGTCCAAAAACACGTTTAACTCATGTGTCCCCCCTCAAGAATGGAAGTCGCTCATAATTATTCCCAACCAATTCAATGCTCCCATTAAAAAGAAAAGTTCCCTCACTGAATGTATCTCAAATGACTGAAGATTTGAGGATTTAAAGAAAATTAAATCTATTTGTTTCCCTAGCTGCCCCCCCATTCGAAACCCCCTCCTTTTCACGATAATGTAGTACTTATAAGGCGTATAAAGATGTAAACTGCCAAGAAGAACAGGGGGGGTTTTTCACGTACCCCCCCCCCCCGTTCCCGTTCCTCACCCCCATGATCTTCCCATCCAAATGATCCTCCATTCTCCCTCCTCCTAGGTTGAGATTCCCTTGGTTCTCTTCCAACAGAACTCTCGATAAATTAAATTTTTCTTCTCTTGATTTAATAAGATCTTTTTCCACGTCTTCATGCTGATCCCTGCCCAGACCCCTTCTTTCCTTTCGCGCCGCATATTTTCCTCCCCCCATCACATTGTCCGTTTTGCCAAACATCCTCGTGTGCGATGCTCCTAGTTAATGGCGCGATTGTTGGAGCGGGAGTCACTCTTGTTTTCCTGAAGACTTTTTTTCCCCCCATCCCAGTTTGTTGTCCCCCTGATATGACATTCAACCGTCCTCTGCGTCGTCGGACCAAAATTCAATCCTGACGAAATGTTCTTTTACTCCTCGCGTGCAATCCTCTCCTGGGCGCTTAGACCTTGGGATCAAGTCCCAGGTGAAGCCTTCCGCGAATTGTTATATTCCTTTGAACAAAAGTCTCCCCCCCTGGATACCACTCTTTTTTTTTCGCTGTTATCCTTTCTGAACGTCGTGTAGCCTTTTCTTCCAAGGATAGTAGTAGGCCTAGTTTTCCAGGGAAGGTTAAAAGGGCCGGCATCCCCCAATACAGTTCCCCCGAAGCATTTGACCCCCCCCCCCAAAGAACGATTGTTAATCTGCTGCCTGAAGGTCCCATTAACTTGGTCCTTTTTTTTTTTTCCCCTGTGTCCTTTCCCTTTCCCTTTTTTTCCCTGGTGTACGCTTTTTTTCCTTTTGAACGCTCAGTTTTCCGCTATTCTCTTTTCCTAAGAATTCCCGTTGTTGTGAGAGAAGATCCCCCAGCGGCGGTTCAATGGAACAGGCTACTTATTGACTGCGACGGAACCCCCCCCTTTTTTTTCCTATGAGCCATTGACTCAAATGGCCCCCTGAATGGGACGGAGGCATCACATTTATTACACAATAGTCTTTTGAAAAAGATTCTGTTGCTAGGATTGATCTTCAGTGTTTTATTCCCTGCTTCCTCCTGCGACTCTTTTTCCTTTCCGATGTAATCCCCCCAAGTTAAGAAGTCATAACACCCCTCCGAAAGCTTTCTAAGTACGGTTACCCCTTCGGGTCCACCCCTGCGGCTCTGTATTGATCCCCCCGGTGGATCAACTGTTCAGAAGTACCCAGGAGCTGCTTGATCATCGGTACTACACCCCCCCCAGTCGAGCCATTGGGGTCCGACTTACGCTCGATGCGGTGGCCATCTTCCTATCAAACCAGCTGGATTGTGAACGGGAGTTCTTTTAAGGACACGACTACGTCAATCTTTGCCCGCCCCCCCCCCCCCCAGATCCGCCCCCTTTAGAATCGCATGGGCGGCTGGTTTTCAAAACGGGGAGCAATGGCTTTTGCGTTCACCTAGTCACGTCAACTCTTCTTTTTTTTTCGGCAGGAGCCCACGAGTCGTGGTCCTCCCAACAGAAATAGTCCCAAATTATAGAATTCATTTCTCCGCTCGTGAGAGCCCAAAGGTTTTAATCTTCACCCTCTCGGGAGTTTCTTCTCTTTTTAAATGGTCTCTTTGGTGATTACGGGAAGCCGGGCTTTTGGACGGGAATAGTAGAGGCGATGGAAGAGGTTCCTCTCCGTGCTGTCTTACGGATTCCCTGGAACCCATTGGGGGCGCCGCCCCTCGAGAGTGAAACTTGAATAATCGGCCGAAGCCGCCGCACGGGCCGTGCATTGGCAGTGGTCTTTACATTCGTGATGAGAAGTTATGGTGAATACGCCTATGGGCAGTTTGCGCCTCGAGCAGATGATTTCTGGAAGCTCCTTCCGTTTTCCCATGTGGTGGTTTACCCAACACCCCCTCGTCGAAGCCAGTGCAGTTATGAGCAAGCCTGAGCGGTACAATTTTTTTGTCTTCGCGTCGGTCCTCTTTTGACTCGCACTCCCGACACGTGCGGCCTTTCCCTTTCGGTTCAGCGATTTTGCGATGGGAAGTCCTCGACGGCTTTTCAAGTCTGAAAAATCCTATCCTTTGGTATTTCTCAGACCATTTTACCTTGCGCGTCCCTTCCGTGACTTTCCGGGTTTCTCCCCGGTCAGGTTATTTTTCGAAAATATTTAGAGGACCTTAAGGACGTCTGTATAAAGGCTCTCGCTTTTCTCGTTCACGTCTCCCTGAACAAAATTTCCCGAAGTGCGTGCGACTGATTTCCCCTTGGTGGAGGGGGACTCAAGTTTTAGTGTGCACAAGCTGATGCTTTGGTCCCTCGTGGGGCCGAGAAGAAATGGCGCCTCTTCACTTTTCAACGATTTTGACGGAGGGGCGTCTTTTTAGATGTATACGAAAACCACCTTACCTTACCTTTCCAAGGAGTTTCCTCTTCTTGACATACATTTCCTCTTCGGACAAGAGCGTTTTGGCGGGTCTCCCTACGGCCGATATTCCCATGACTTCGAGACGCTTTCTTTGGATAACAGAAGGCCGAACTCTACGATATACGCTTCCGTCTTACCGAGGATTTTTTCTCGGGAAGTCCCCATTCGTCTTCCTGATGGAGGACTCTGTGGGGTCGCTCCTTGACCTCACATGCCCAATCCGCAGCTTTACGATGGGACCCTTCCTTTCTCTGCTAGCGCGACTTTTTCAACGTGCTTTTTTATCCGCATTCTTCTCTTGCCGTCAGGAGAGGAGTTCTTTGCTGGCTGAAAGCGTTGGCGATTTGAACGAGCCTACGACGCTCCCTGTCCTTTTACGCATCTCGCTGCCAGATTTTCATGTCGCCACGTCTTTCAGGACGTTGATGCTGCGACATGCTCGATCCCCCCCCACTGGCGCGATCCACTTCGGACATGGAAGACCTGGTTCCCCGTGCCCAAACCAAACACACCCACCCCCCCCCCCCCACCACCACCCCCGCGTGTCCTGCCAGAAGGGACCGTCGCGTAATTTCGAAGCATTCGTTTTTCTCCGGCCATGACTCCCGTCTCTTTCTCGAAAGACATCGATGGCACCGAAAGATTCTCGTGAAGAACCACAGTTCCCATAGATTAGGATGGTAGCTGGCGCCATCTCCCTTCCTTCTGCGAGCCCAGGAGACTACGCCGAGGAGGCCTTCGTCATTGAGGCCGCCGTCTCAAGAACGCGGTATCCAGGCGTGAGTTCCTCCTGCCCTAACCGCCGCCTTTTTCTCTTTCTGATTCCTCCTCCTCCTGTCCTTCCTCCCGAGGGCCGACGGTCATTAGTGCGTTTGGGACGAGCGCAAGGTGGGACCCAAAACGAAAGCCGTTCGTTCGGGCAAGTAAGAAGTCTTAGTTTCATGTCACGGTGAGCTCTCGTTCCCCCCTCAGCGCCAGGCCAGACATCCTGGTGGGTAGCGAGTCTTCAGATAGAACATTTGTCTCATTCCTACGCAGCGTTCCCGCGGGCATCCCCTTGCGGCCGATTTCCACTTCCTTTCGGCAAGGTGGACCTCCCCTAAAGCGAGAATGCTTCCTTCTTTGTGAGCAGAGTAGTTACGCTCCCCCGGAATAGAGGGGGCCCCACATTCGCATTCCTTCTCCCCTGATCTCTTTCTTCTTTCCTTTCCAACAAAGAAGGTTCCTCTTGTCGCTGTGGGTCATAGTCACTCAGCTGCACGCCCGAGCTACCACCGATCGAAAGCAGCTGCCTTTTCCCACAAGGATGATGGCGCACCCAAGTTCCTCTCGAATCCCTTTTTATCTTGCGTGATTTGCCGGCCCTTTCTTTCCCCCTCTTTTCGCAAGACGGCGTGTTACCCCGCTCTCCTAAAAGAGAAGCAACCCTAGCACAGAACGATCTTCATGAAGTGCATCGATCTCAAGGCGCTGATCTTTCTTGTGTTCACCGGATCGGCTTCAGATCCGACGAATGACTATTTTCCCTTGTCGTGTTCCGTCGCCTGACCCCGTTGCTGTTCTTTTTTCCAACTGCTGTCCCCTTCTTTTTTTCTGCCGCTGTTCGAGATAGATTGGACGCTGGAAGATTTTGAAGAAATTTCACGCCGGCGGTACCTCTGAAGTCAGGGCTTAGGTCCTTTCAGCGAAGGCTCCTCGCGCACTCCTCATTGGGCGGTTCCTTTTTCCGGGCTCCGCCGCCGACCCTCTAGGCGCGCAAAGATTCCTTCCCCTTTTTTTTTTTTTTTTTTTTTTTCTTCTTTTTTTTCTTTTTGTTTTCTCTTTTTTGTTTTTCCTCTCTTCTTTTTTTTTTTCTTTCTTTTTTTTTTTTGTGAACCCCCCATCGCGGATGAAGTGGCCGCGTCTTGGTGCTGTGAGCGGCTCCTGCTGGTCGCGGGTTCTCCCTGTTAGTCCTTCTGGCATTTTTTCCCCTGGTTGGGGCCCCCCACACCCATGCTCACCAAACCGAGAATGACGGTATTGTCTGGCCGGCGGCGCAGACACTTTGCTGCACCGCGCGCTTCTTCGGAGAAGCTACTTATTTTCCCCTATCCCCTGCTCGAGAATCTTCGACCCCCTTTTGCCCGAGTGGTAACGACGCATAAAGCAGATTCAAACGCGGGCTGGCTTCTTTTTGCCGCAGCTTCTCTGAAGAGAGGCCCCTCCTCTACTTTCGCAGTCCTACGTTCGGTGAATTTCCGGACGCCTTTTCCCTTTCTGCACACCCCGGCCAGCAGAATTACAGAGTGCTGTTCTTCCCCTGACAGCATCGATTCTCCCTCGCGTGATGTTAGAATTCTCCCGTATTCCCACGGTAGTCTCTCGGAGTTATCCCTCCTGAAAGGGCTTTTAGTCGCCGACGCGGTATAGTTGAGGAAAAAGACTGGCCTCTTTTTCTTTAGCTGCCTCTCTATTTTTTTTCTCCTCCTTCCCGAAAGCCTCTTCACGACCTGGGCGTGTGTGGTTTCGTGACTGTTTCTTTTCCAAGCCGCCCTACGTGCACCCGGACACCCTTTCGCTTGACTCCTCCTGCAAGCCGTTCTTCCACCCACTTGACAGCCAGGTCTCCGCTCGTTCCATTTTTCTTTTTCCCCCCATCCAAACCCCTCCCTTCGGCGGTTCCCCCTATGATGTCCCTTATCTCATCATAAA
>Ga0179593_1708738_pt1 | contig 12506 bp, 13 predicted proteins | sample CZODoug2_1_08_16_FD_185931 | JGI IMG/M metagenome (GOLD analysis project Ga0179593, IMG submission 185931) | Vadose zone soil fungal communities from Angelo Coast Range Reserve, California, USA - CZODoug2_1_08_16fungal (PacBio error correction) | ecosystem: Environmental > Terrestrial > Soil >... | reverse complement strand
TTTTTGTCGTTGAACCTTTAACCTTAAAACTCCCCTGCCACGGTCATTTTCTAATCCAATCTTCCGTTTTCATACGCTCACTGCGTGGGCACCCGGAGCCGTAAGAACTTTAGTTACCCATCCCCCCATCAGAATCTGACCCCCCCCCTTCAAAATCGAGTACGCGTTTCTCTCGAGACTATATTTCCCCCCAGGGCGCGGAGTTTCCTTCCCCTTCTCCCTCACACCCTTGTTTCGTTATAAGCCCGCCACAAGCCCTCTCTTCCCATTGATGGCAAAGCCTTTTATGCCATTTACAGTCGGGCACTGCAAGGACCCCTCGGCTCTTTTTGGCATTTTTAGACTTTCGGAGGCATCCGCCAGCTCTTTTTCAGACCCCTCCCATGAGTGCTTTTCCCCCTAAGGAGTTTCCTGTCCGCAAAGCCTCTCGTACCTGTTTAACCCTTTTTACGATCCCTCATTATGTCTCTCAGATATTCGGCGAGGAAGCTTTTCGATCTGGAATCATCCCCCCAAACCAGAAATAGATGATTCCACTTTCCCCAATCTCTCCCCTTCCACATTCTCGAAATTTTTAAGTCTTGGAGGTCCAAAATTTTTTTAATGCGAAAAATCCTAGACTTGTGATTCCACCTTCAAGCGTACTATGAATTCGGATCGATGACCCCCAACGATTCTACTTTCATAACCCAAGCGACTCCCTAATGGGCCTGCTAGTGCCTCTTCTCTCATGGCACGAGATAATCCGAGGTATTTTTCCCTGTATTCCATTCTCCTGGCAGATCTCTTGACTTGGAATTATTCTGCCTAGGGTTCCTTCGGCATCTTGATATTAAGGTCCTTTTTTCCTGGTCTGTCCCCCACGGTACTCTTTCCCTCCCGTCTGAAGCTTCTAGTCCTCGGTTGCTATCCCAAGTATGAACGTGCCGCATTCCCCTCAATCCTTTGTATGCTCAGCTTCTCCCCCGACTCTTTCCAGAATTCTGGACCGTACAGATTTCCCTCACTCTAGACCACCTTTCCCTTAATCTAAGCGGGCTAAACCCCTCTTTTCCCCCCCCCCCTTCATAGCCCCGGTGGACTCTTCTCACCTTTCTGCGGGACTTGCTTCATTTGCCCCTTTTTGAGGTCCCCCCAGTTAACAGATTCCAAGGGTCAGTTCAGACCTAGCCTTCTTTTTTCCGTCGCGTGCCGGCGGCAAGGTCTTTACCAGTTTTTTTCTAACTTTTCGCGTCTCTTTTTCTATGCGCCTCCCTTCCTCCTCCCCGGCTGAGACCCAAACCCCACTAAGATTCTCCCATACTAACACCCCAAAGATATCTTATCCCATCTCTATCGAGTTCTCTTTCTGTTAGTGCCATCATAATTCAGGGTCGAAGCTCTTTCTTGTCTCCTGACCTTTTTCAAGACTTCCGGAATCCGACCCCCCAACTTTTTATAGTCCTCTTCGCCCTCCTCAGATCTGTGGACTTCCCAATGATAGGCCGGGTGTATTTTTCGGCATCTGGCCTCTCTGAGGCCCTCCAGACTCCCTCCCCGAATCGCCAATCTAGATCTTGTTGGTGTTAACCCCCTCCTTTTCTTTTTCCGCTGCATATTAATTTAGCTCGATGGACTTCCCCCGAGAAGGTTTCCGAAAGACTCCCCTCCCTCTTTAACATCCTTAAGGGATCTCTAGATCTCAAACGCCTGAAACCCCCCCCCTGGCATATGTTCGGATATCGCGTCGCAAACTCCCGAACCTTTTTTTGCCAAAGCTTGTCCTAAATTCGAGGACTTCCCTTTTACCCTCTCTTACCAGTGTGTTAGTGATGCCCCCCCCAGTTTGTTGAAGCCTTCTGGGTTTTTTTCCTAAAATGAGAATATCTCCCTTGCTTTCTATGCCAACTGGAATCTCGATTCGTTTCCGGCGTAAGAAGCTTGTAAGTCGATGTCCCCGAGGGGGTTCCTGGTTAAGTCAGGCCCCCCCCCCCCTTTTCCCCCGGAGTAACTTGGTGGAACCTCACGGTTCACCAGCACTTTGGCATTTTTTTTCTTGAAGACTTTTCTGCGACAGTCGATGCCCCAGAGGACAAGTCTCTCTGTGCCACGACGGGAGACCGTCCCCGGCCCCAGGACCTCTTTGCCTCCCAGTTCATCCCTTTGGAGTACTTCGAGCCCCCCCCGAGAATACAGACTGTCGCCCGCCCCTCACTCCTTTATCACCCTTTCTCGATCCCCCTTCAGAGTTTTTCCGATACTCATCCAAGCCCCCCCAGTTTGACCCCCTCTTTTTCAGCCCCTTCTTCCGTCGTTCCGCGTTCGCATAGACCTTTTCATTTGATTAGCTTGTACCCCCTGCCTTTTTCTCGGAAACTCTCTCTCCTTTTTAATCGCCCCTTCGGACTTAATGCCGCTTGGGCGGAATCCCCCGAATAAGCTCCTCTTTTTGGGAACGTCATTTCCTTCTAACCTTCCTCCCCCCTTAGTATGTTTTTTTTCCTGCCTCAAGACTTCCCTTTTAAAAAGTCTGGGGAGGCTGGAATAACTTCTTGACCCCCTAGCAAAAAAGCTTCTCAAGCTTTTTTTTTCTTTGGCTAAACCCCTTCCAAACTTTTTTCTTCAGGGCTCCTCTCCCGATTGTTCTCTAGCTAGTTTCCTTTCCTGTCTTCAGCCTCTTTTTTCGATTCTTAGCGCGGAATAATCCCGCGGTTCCTTTTCAAACAAAAATGAGTTCTCGACCTCCCAACTCTTTCTTGTTCCCCTAGAACTAAAGCCTACACTCTCTGCTGAAACTCCGACTTCAGCTTCTCTCCCCTCCTCCCTCACCTCTTGTGTGGATGTCCAAGACTTTTTTTTTTTCTTTCGACTCTTTCGACCCCTTCCGTTTCTTCCCACCTCCGAGGGCGAAGTGACTAAAATTTTTTTGGACCCCTCGATTTTTTGTGATGAGTTTGTTCCAGGGAGGACAATCCCTCAGGTATTTGATGAGACGCATCCTGGAGTAGCTCAACCCCCCCTTGGTCCAAAAGTTCCATTTAGTTTCATTATAACTTTGCCGCATTTTCTAGATATTTCTCTATTCTCTCATGATCTCATATTTATGTTACACGACTCCCCACTGACTCTAATAGCATTTGTTCCCGAACCCGATGGTCCCCACCTAGCCCCTTCTCAAATTTTATTAAGAAACCCTTTATGTAGGTTCCGCCCCCCTTCTAATGACTCCCAATCTTTTGGCAGAATTTGGGCCACTCCCTCTTAGATTTTATGTTGCTTACAGATCCCTAAATCCTCAATGCCTTGACTTAGCCTAAACTTTTTCCTCTCGAATTCCTACCTTTCTAGTTCCCTCCTCCCTTTTTTGTCTCTTTCTTATTATTTTAACCCCCCGGAACCCCTGACCCCCGGATTTTCGTCGCGGTTCTGTTTTGGTCCGAAACGCGTTCCCCGAAACTCTTTTCCGTTCGTACACTACCTCTTTTCCGTCTCGGAGGCCCCGGCGGTCTGGTATCCCAAGCCTTCTCCCTTGTTCTACCCAAGCCCCCTTTGGTGCTAGCGACCCGGATCCCAGCGGCTCCCAATCGATTATTTCCACCAGGCTCTTAATGACCCTCCCAGACGCGCTCATCTCCCCCCAAACAAGGAGCTCCCCAAGCTTTTACTTTTTAGAGCCTTTTCACCTGTTTCCGGTCAAACGATCATTTCGACCCCTTCGAGTGTCTCCTCAACGCCTTCCAGAAGACGTTGTCTCCGGGATGGATTGCTCGTTATATGAACTCTTATAGGCACGGTTCCCCCCCCCTTGGCGTTTTTACGCCTCAGCAAGATTATGGCTCCCTTTTTCTGAAATCATTTTTTCCCACTGTCCTTTATGCTCTCGCCATCCCGCACCAATCCTACCGCATACTTTTCGGGATCGTCCGAATCCGCTTGAAGGCTGATTTCCAACACTTTCCTAGATTCGGTGTTCCCCTCCGTCCTTTTAAGGTCTCCATTAGGGCCAGCTCAAAGACGGGCTGACGGGTTTCCCTACAGGAAACAGAACTCGGTTGCGCATTTGGGATCGCGCGAATTATTCCCCCCCCCTCACCCCCCTAACTTCCTCTTTTTCGGCTTTTTCTCCCCTAACCTTAGCCGAACATTGGACCGTTCTCTTCTTCGATGTCTTTAATACCCCCTCCGGGTTTTTATCCACCATTAGCCTTTCCTATGACTTCTCGGCCTCAATTTCTATTATGCATGTTCTTTTTGCCCTTTCTCGGCACTTAACGGATATTTACCCTGGGGGACCCCAGTATAATTCTTTTTCCCCTATCCTCGTATTTTCCTTTTAGACTTCGATTCCTGTTTTCTCTGAAATCCAGTCTTCTATCCGCTGGGCGATTTTCGGAAGCCTTTGGGTGCTAGACAGGGTCACCCATTACTCTGCTAGGGTTTTAAAGAACTCTTCCCTTTCGCCCCTGCGCCTTCGAATCTCGGAGTCCGTCATTTCTCTAGGGCCCTTTCCCCCCCTACCTTCGGATGCCCGAGTTTGTCCCCTATTGGAGTTCCCTCCCTTCTCTCACCCCTTTTAGTTCAGACTAAACGGCGAACCCCCTTTCAGCTTTCCTCTCCGTTTAGTTCTTTCAGATTTTTGGTAGTTTTCCCCACTTTCTTATGTTACTTCGAGGTCCTCTCCCCCTCCCTTTTCTCCCCTTCTCTCTTTCCCCGCAGTACGGATCACCAGAGGAGATCTTCTTTCCCTCCGGGAGGTCTCTCAAAAGAATATTTCATTCTTTCGATCCGAAGATTTACAGCAGCTCATCCTTGGAGGGAAAAGTAAGAGAGGTCACAAAGGGGTTTAAGCCTTCTTAAGAAATTTTTTCGAGTTTTGATTCTTTTACGTCTTTTTTCTTGAATTTCTTTAAGACGCGGACCCCAGCCCAGAACCTTAGATAATCTAATTTCCCTCCCTTTTCCGAGACCCCCTTTCTGTTTTTCTTTCGGCGGGCACTTCGTCGTCCTATTCTAAAGTCTGGCGAAAAAATTTGGAGCGAAAATTTTATCTTCGGTTTTTTTTTTTTTTCTTAACTCCACTTGTGTTCCATGTACGGCTCTTCCCATCGTTCCAATTCCCGAAGATTGTTCCCCCCCCAGTCCCCTCATCTTGTCTCTTGACCTCCCTGGACTTTAGATGTCCATGTAGCTCGAGGTGACTGGGACCCTGAGAAGAAAACTCCTTCTTCAAAGAAGAGTCCGAGCGTCTGCCCAGGACCACGAATAGTTCTCCCTTGAAGGGTTTCTAGCTTCCTGCTTTATTGAGCTGACATAAAACGATCAGGTTCTAAAAGGGGCCACAATCTCTAGTAATCCGGGTTCCCATACCGGGTTCCAGTCCCTGAACAGGAATTAAGGGCGCACGCATTCCCTCTTTCGAATCCAATGGGATTTCAAGGGAGCTTCACCCACTCGGAAGGGTATCCCGTCCCTATAGGCTCCATCTGCAGACTCAGAGTTATTTTTTTCGTTCGCTGAGCTACTATCGCTAACTCGTCCCAGACGTAGCCCACGATTCACTTTTTTTGTTATTTCTTCCAAAATTGCGTGTCTGCCAGATCCATCCATCTTCCCCATTACTAAGAGCCTACTCTTCTTCCCCATAAATCGACTCTCCTTAATATCTTCCCCTTCGACTTGATTCATAGACTCCTTCCCATCCTTTTCTCTCCGAAAACGAATTAGGCTCTTTCTTGGTATTTTTTCCCCCTCCCGGATATCCTCCTTTTTTCCTAATTCTTCTAGGTACCCTATTAGTATTTTCCCCTTCCTGATTTTGTTTCTTTTTTGACCCTCTCTTCACCTTTTAGAAAATGTGCTCTCCGCGGTTTTTAAACTCCAATTTTCAAACCACTGGGATCTCTTCCCCTTGTTCTGATTTCCTAGCCTTTCTGCTCAAATTATCTTTTCCCTCCCTTCCCCCCTGTAAGCCTCAATATCAGCGTGTAACTCTTTTACCTCTCACCCGGTCTCGCCCCTTCCGTGGAGCTTCTTTTCCAACCTCTGCCGAATGTCCCCCCTTCCGCTGCCAAAGGGTTCCCTGCTCCTTCTGGAACTTCAATCCCCCCCCTTTACGGCCCCCTTTCGATATTTTTTCTTCCCCCGCTTTTTGACCCTGTTTCGTTAAGAATTGCTCCTTCGCAACTGGACTTTTGATTAGAAGTCCAGACATTTGACCTTCCCCTTCCGTTTTTTTCAGTTAACCTCTGTCTTTTTGGCTCCGGAGTATACAGAGACCTTCCTTGTTATGGTTCCCGCGACCCCTTGCCCTCCTCCCTCACTTTTTTGAGGCTTCGACACTTTCCCTCTTGGTCCCCCCCCCCGCCCCCGACCCCTTCTTTGGTCCTTTATTGCTGAAGTTCTACTGCACTCTTTCCTCATTTTCTCCGCCAGGCCACCCCCTTTCCGGCCCGAACTCCGATTGTTTTTGGGCTTTTTTTCAAGGGCCCAAACGAAACATTTTTCCGGAACCAGCATACCTTTTTTCACGAAGAGGGCCAAAGTTCTCCTCCCGAGTCCCTTTTCCCTCGGGTTTTTAGTTCAGAATAACACCGCCCGAGTCGAGAGCGCAGAGGTTTGTAGATAGGTTTTTCTCTCTTTCTCCGAGTGCTTCTTTGAATCTAAGTTTTTTGTTGACTCTCGAGAGAGGAAAGGACTTCTCACGTAGAGAGAATCCAAGGCGTTTTTTTTTCACTCTGAAACCCGGGTTCAAGCGCTTGCAATTCTGGAAACTGTGTGTGTCAAATTTAAGAATAGGGTGTGATTTGTTACCCGCCAAAGCCGCCCCAAGCGTGTCTGTGACGGTTCCGGGAAGCTTCCAGACATTGGGCCTTTCCTTTTTTTGATTTTTCCCAGACCCTTGCCCGCGACGAAAGATCTGTCTCGAGCTCCAACAAAAGTTCTTACAGTCTCTTCCCCGATGATCTGGAGACCCCGGAGGGTGCGAATAGACTTCCGGGTGGCCTCCCCTTGAACTGTTGAGCGAAAACGTTTTTTTTTTCCCTTCGATGAACGTTCGATCATCAACAAGATTTCTCTTTTTTAGGATCTCCCCAAGCATAAAATAAGATTCCTCTGACCCCCCCTCTTCATCTTTGTTCAGTACACACTTTTTTAGGTCCTTTTGGGGCCTTCACCGGTATGTCTAATTGAGTATCAGTTTTTTTTCCAACACCAACAGGACCTCATGACCTTCCTCTTGGCCTATCTTTCCCTCTAAGAATTGCTTTTGCAAGTATCTCGTCATCTCGGACCCTGCCCCATTGTCCTCTTGCGGACCTGGGACTGTATGGCTTATACTCCCTCACTTTTCCGCTTCGAACCCCATTTTTTTCTTTGTTTTCGACATTCCCTCAGACTTCCAAGACGCAGTTTAGACGAACCCATCAGGTACAAACCCTCCAGAAGTTCTAGTTTCCTCCCGCTTGGCCCTCCCTCTCGAATTTTTTGTTCTGGAAGCGGACGAAAGCCGAAGATCTGGGGTTCTTGCTCTTGATGCACCTTCCCCCCTCAGCTGAAGTGGTCCCCCACCTCATCTGTGCCTCTCTCTTAACTTGAATTCCACTTTAGACGCCTCCTACTTATCCTGTCCCCAACCCTATGAGCTTTTAGACCCGCCAGCCTTCCTTCGTGCTTCAAGAGCATGGCCTCTCCCCCTCTTCGAAGTGCCGAGAGTCTTCCCCCGAGCCAATTTTCTTTAGTGAGGACTTTTTGGCCCTCTATTGAATGCATTTTTTTTTTCTGGTTCCCTTTGATATTTGCCCACGTCACTGCCCTGGATTTGAAATCTTTTCTCGTCCCTTTTAGTCTTCCGATTTTCTATAATATTCGCACCCCTCCTCATTGCAGACTTGACGATTTCTTCCCTATTTTTTTTCTCCTATCGTCCTTTCCATTTCCCCCTCTTGTTAAGCCATCAATCGGGTAGCTCTACGGCGCTCATCTGCCCGTTTTATTCATAGCCTCACTCCCCTTGTTTCCCAAAATCTCATTGCTGGTCTTTCCCACCCCCCTGAGTCACAGTGCAAGAGTAAGGTCTGGGCGGACCCTTGAAACACCTTCCTGTGACTTCCATTTTCGGGACTAGTTCGTGAGCTTCCTTTTCTTCTTGGGTTAGGTTCAATCCCTATTCAGATGTCGGGGGGCCTAAAGTCAACGCATTGCTGAGAGCTTAGCCTGCAGATTTGGTTCGTTCTTTTAAAGGTCCCCCCCGTTCTTTTCTGTCATTTGAGACCTTATTTCCATCCTTTCCGCGCGTTTCCAGGGAGATCGGCTTCCCGAATCCCGTAATCGTCCTCCGCTGGCTGGCGGAGCCACTGCCTTGTTGTAGGGTTTGCGTTTCCTAATCCGCTGACCTCCTCCTTTCCTCCTTTTAATCTCCCTTTTTTTTTTTTCCTCTGTTCGCGAGGAACTCGTCCTGTTTGTCCGCGCGACCGTATTTCAACCCTCTAGAGATCCCGCGACTCCTTTACACAGGACGTCTCCCTTTTTTACTTTGCACCATCCTTTACCTCACTATTATCTCTCCCAACTCTGCGAAAGACCTTTTTTGTTCCCCCCGAAAATTTTTCTTAAACTCTCCCCCTTCAGAATCCAGATCCCCCCTCAGCCTTTTTAAGATTGTTAAACCTCCTCTTTTCCTCGCTAGTTTTTCCAGACCTCTCATCTTTCCCTACCTTTCTTTCTTCCCCCTCAATGTTAATGTCTTGAGTTGGGTCCCTTCGGTTCTGGCTCTTTGATCTTTGGACTCAAGGCTTCCGTCTTCCACGGTTTGGCAACTTTCCCACAGTTCGATTCCCGATTTCCTCCTTTCGTCCCTTTCCGGACTTGAGAACCCCGTTAGATTTCTCTCCCGAAAACTTTGCCTTTTAAATCACCACTCTTCGACCCTGGTCTTCTGTCAAAGATTCCTCCCATTCTTCCCTAGACAGCCGAAGCCCCCTTAGTTTTCCCCCGACCCCCCTGTTCTCTCTTCTAGAATCCCCTAGCCACCTCCTCCCATGAATTCCTACTCAACAGTTGGCGAAATCTGTAAAGCGAGGACTTTCCCTTGTCGCACATTCTTTCCCTTGATCCTTCACCCCTTGAACCTTCTTCTTAGTATCTGAGTGAAGAGACTCCATAAGCCTGCTTCCCCAAACTTTTTTCGGGACTCATACAGCGGTTCCTAAGACCCCCTTCGCTTTGTTTTTCACAATGTGATTCCAAAAGGAGTTTTTGTCGGGAGAATTTTTTTAGTTTGGAACCCCCTATTAAAGGGGTTTTCTGCCTGAAGCGAAGCGTATTGACCGGACAAATATAAAACCCTTCTTCCAACCTTTTCTGCCCCTCCCCCAGATCTTCCCCTGCGATTTTAGTCATGCGTACAATGAGATCTTTGTGTCGTCTCTAGCGTCTTTTCGAGCGTATGGTTAATTGCCCTGTCCCCTATTTTCCAGTCTACTATCCCCCTTTCTTTTGATGCGGACGATATTTTTCCTGCTTGTGCCTTCGTCGGGTTTGTCCACGTCATGGAGAAGATCCGTCTTCTCCGAGCAAGTCCCACAAACTTCCCCGTCTTTTTGAGGGGAGTGTCCTTAGCACCTCCCTCATTTCTTTCCATGGACTTCGCTTGTGGGCTTCTTACCCTTTAAATTTGAGGCCCAGCTGAGTCCTTCCATCCCCCTTCTTGCCCAGCTTCGGAGTTTTTCCACATTCGGTCTCCCCGCGGGTGTGCGGATTTTACCGATCAAGATTTTTTATTCTTCACCCTTTCGAGCAGAGTATTAGATCCAGAAACGAACAGGGGTTTCCGAGGACTCTTTTCTCCCGTCACTCCTCAAACCCTCCTCACGGATGCTTACTTGGTTTGCCGTCTTTGGAAGCGTCAGATCGGGGGATTAAGTTGAACCTTCAACTCCCCCTCCGATCTCCTCCCTTAGGTTCCCACCCCCCCCCCCCCCCCAGTTCTTAATATCGCTTTCCCTGACCTACCGCTTTTAGATTGGGTTTTAAACTCAGTCCCCATGACACCTTCCCATCCACTCCTTCTTTTTATTGACAAACAGGTTTGTGCCAAGGGTGCTCTTTCTACGAGGCCCCGCAGTGGAGCTCGAGACTTTTGGTTCTCTACGAGAGTTTTACTCCTGTTTTGATCTTTCAAAATCCCCAAAATTTCCCTGAGACCTTGTATCTTCAGTAAGCACACCTTCCCAATTTTTCCCCTCGAACCTCCAAATGGTTCCTTTTCTAAGATTTCCTCAGCGGAGTTGCTTCCTGCAGGTTCCCCCCCGGAACAATCTCCCCCTGAGCCCTCTAGGGTCCATCGATCCCTTTGGGGGGGTTTCCCAGAACCAGGTTTCTTCTTTCCCGAAAGCGATTTGAGGGCTGCTAGTCCCGTCCATCACATGATCCCTCGCGGACCCTGCATTTATTGGGCAAGGATAGACCCCCCGTTAGCCTTTGAAGCCCTTTCTGAATCGGCCAACCAACTTTCGTTTCCCTATGGAGACGCCTGAGACCTTTCAGAGTTTTCTTCCCGTTTTGTTCACCCCCTCTCTTTTTTTGACGGCACCCGATGCACCCCACAACTCCAGATTCTCAAGCCTTCTCTCTCCCGCTTTCCTCCCTCTCCCTACTACTATTTAAAGGCCAAAGCTCCTTCTTCGAGAACCCCTGCTTATTTTGTCCCCTACCCCCGCAATAACCCCGGATCCGACCCTTCCCCCTCCTTTTTTTTTCCCTTGCCGTTTTGCCCTTTATCTTCTCTTTAGAGGACGGAACCCTTTGCATTCTGGGGCTTCTGATTCCTTTTTTGCCCTCTTCGGTCCCAGTTCGACCTTGATCTGGGGACCCTCTTTCTCCACCTCCGAAGGACTCCCTACTTCCCCCAAAGTCCTTATTCCACGCCCCTTCTTCGAATTTCTGAGCATCTTCCAATCTCGGCTTTTTTTGAATTTCGATTCTCCCCGCGCATCTCTTTTTTTTATGAGTCTCCTGTTCCCCGAACCTTCACAATCTTTCAAGTATTTGATTTCCCACCTTCTTCCCGTTGACCGGACCTTTTTTCCCCACAACGCCCCCCTCGATTTCCCCCTGCTCCCCGTCCCTCAGGAACGGCGATGGACCCCTTTCTTCGTCTTTGTTTAAGCCTCCCCCCCTAAGAAGGGCCCCTTTTTAAATTTAGAGCCTTTCTTGCCCCACGTTTTTATCTTCTCCCGAGCTCTAGAGCTTTTCCTCACCCTTTTCCCTGTCCCGGAGTGAACTTTCTACTACCCTTAAGCCCTCGGTGGAGATTGCAGATTCTAAGACCTTTCTTCCATAGTTTCCTATGTTTTGTATGTCATAATTCGAACTTGTCTTCATTCTGTGAGAGCTCTTCTATTAGCTTCGGTATAGGTAGAGACCGGTTTCTCCCAGTAACCTCCCTTTGACCTATTTGTTCTTTAAGGCTCCCGATTCCCCCATAGCCTTTTAGTCCTCCTAAGCCCACTTCTTTCTCTTGGGACTTCCTTTTTCCCGGTAGTCCCCTTTTTCTTTAATTATCGTCCCCTTTACCCTAATCGCTTTTTTCTCGAAAGCCGGGTGGACTTTTTTCCTTCTCAAAATTCATCTTGGCCGGTGTGAGGGTCTTTCGAACTGACTGGATTTTATTAATCTTTCCCCTTGAAACCTACCCAGGTTGGTCAACGTAGAGGGGAAACGACCGGTGCCTTTCAGCCCCACAACTCTCTCCGATAACTCGTTTCCTCTCAGAGACTGTCGGCTTTTTTTTCCCCCCACAGGGTTTTTCCTTCACTTTACCCCCTTCTGACAAGACCCCCCTGTAGAGGATTTCTTTTCATTCTCCTCTTTTTTCTCCTTTTTGAAACCCTCCTCCCCGATTTTCTTCCAAGGTATTTTCTTCACCCCCCCCCAATTTCGTATCTCCGTTGAAAGTCTTAACTCTCCCCGTTTTTCCGAGTCTCCCTCCGTTCGTTGCACCCCCAAAGCCTAATGGCTTCTCTTGACTTTTTCTCAGAGAAGACCCCTTCTTTTAGTCCTTTTCATTCTTTTCTGCCCCTTATAGATTTCCTCACCTCTCCCCTGCCTATGTTTCCTCTTTTTCCGAGGACCTCTGAATTTTCTTTTTTTCCCGCTTTCCTCTCAGCCGCTTCCTTCCGAAGCTTCTGTTTCCTTTCCTCCCTCTCTTGAGTTCTTTCTGGATCGACTCTTGTTTCCCCCTTTGCGGGAAGTCCGCGGCTTTTTCTAGCCGCAGTCGATGCCCCCTCTATAAGGGCTCCTCTGAAGTCCTTTCCCTTCTTGCGGATCGAACTCCCCACCGCTCTTTCTTTCCCCCTCCCGCTCGTTTTTGACCCTTCCCAACCCCCTAGAATACCTTAGTTTTTTCCCGCTTAATAGTTTTACCTTTCCCCTCTGTCCCTTTTTTCCTTTGCTCCTTACCGCGATACTGGATCCTGGGTCTTCTGCCAACTTAGAGGTTTTCTTCTCTGTCGATGATCTCAGCTCCT
>Ga0179593_1678684_pt1 | contig 12506 bp, 13 predicted proteins | sample CZODoug2_1_08_16_FD_185931 | JGI IMG/M metagenome (GOLD analysis project Ga0179593, IMG submission 185931) | Vadose zone soil fungal communities from Angelo Coast Range Reserve, California, USA - CZODoug2_1_08_16fungal (PacBio error correction) | ecosystem: Environmental > Terrestrial > Soil >... | reverse complement strand
GAGTTCTTAAAAACTCCTTCCCTTTTTCTTTGACCATTTCTTCCCCCCCCCGAGGGAAGCATCGCGCAAAATGGCCCCCTATTTCCCCTCCCCGAAGAAGACGGCCTTCGGCTCAACAACCCTGAAACCTTCCTGCGGCGTCCTACTTGGAGGAACTATCACCTCGTGCACACCACCACCACCCCCTCTCCCTATCCGATCACACGCCCATTTTCTAAGCTACCACCCAAACGATCTCCGACCCTATTTCCGGTTACCACTGTATTGACCCCCCCACGCCCCCCCACCGAAGCTTACGCACGATGCCCCTCTTACTCAAAAGCTCCCCGTTCTTGAGGCCTTTTTAACCCACGTCGCCCCGCGCTTTCCCTGGGGGCTTTGGAGTATCATTGAAGAAGTCCCCATTTTGTCTCCTTGGGAAGACCTTCTTTCCTGGTGGACTCATCCACGGCACCTAAGGAATGTTCCTCGGGAAAGGAAGTATGTTTCTTTTTCCCTTCCCAAACGCCCTCCCCCCCTTGTGACATCCCCCTTTTCCCTCTTATCACCGGCTCTTTTTTCCCCATGACAGAACGTACTTCCACCCCCCCAGTCTGCCCCCCCCCCAACCACAACGATTCCTGCCATCGAGAACGGCATTTCCCCCCACACTCGCACCACCCTCCCGACCCCATTTTTGTACGCCTTTTCCCAATCGCTGTAAATGCTAGCCCCTTTCAGCTAACGGGCCCGCCCCCCCCCCCCCTTCGCCGATTAATGCTTCCCAGTTATACAGGACTCGACGATCTTTTCAAGCTGCCCCTCCCTTTTCCAGGAAGAGACTTCCCAGCACACGCGCTCTGTTTTCTCGTTAAAAACCCTCCCCCCCCCCATAAAACGACTCATCAATTGACTTCTCACCTTCATTTGAGACTGTGGTTAATTTTTAGCCCTGACCTTTCCTCCCTTCGACTTAAAGCCCTCTGCACGGCCTTCTTTTTATAGGGAAAGTGGTGCCCTTTCCAGGCCACAGTCTGAGTGTTGAATTACTACCGAAACCCCCCAAGGCTATCCTTTCTCCCCCCCTATGCCAAAGCCCCCTTTTCCCCCCCATCTGCTACGAGCGATCCACTCCCCCCGACAGCCGATTTCCGAACAATCGAAGGACCCAAAGGCACGGGTCCCCCTTTTCTAAATTGTCGGATGCCCTGTAGGAAGTGTCGGACTTCCACCACCCTGACAAGTAGTCTGGGCCTCGTTAATACGTTTCTTTTTTCGGACAGGAAGTTTCAAGTGTGAGCCGCATTAGGCCCCTTCTCCTGAGGATCCTCGATCACCTTTCTCCCTCTCGAATGACGAACAGACTAACCAGACAGTTATCCTTTTCTAGACAACATAGCTGTCCGCTTCCTTGCCGCCTCCACCTGACTCGCCGACACGACCCCCAGCAGAAGCAGCGATCAAACGAGAACAACGGGGGTCTCCTCCGTGCGAAGCGTCGGTTTAACACATGCCCCCCTGCCTAGAGAAACCTCACGGTCTCCCTCAAAACATCCCTCCCCCCTGTAACTTTTTTTTAATTGTCATATTCCCCCCCCCGCTAAAGCCATCCTTCCCTCCGAAGCACCCGTCCTTTTAGTTTATGAATCAGTTCTCTTTTCCTTTCTCATCTACTTGTGACGCCTCATTCATTTTTTTTGCAATCGCGTTCCGATGGTCAACAGCGTCGCTGTCCTTGAAGGCATCCCCTGCTCCCACCCTTTCTGTGTAAACCCCACCAGTGGTTTGGCATCGGTAAAAGAGACTTTCCACGATACTACCTTCTTTTTCTCCCCCCCCCCCTGAAGACATATCTAGAAAACCGATCCATCCCCATGAGCCCCTTTTTCAGTAAAAAATCCTGACCTTGCGAGGTTCTTAATAGCACCAGATCTTCCTCTTATTCCCTTAGTTTCTGTTGGTGACGAAATGTTATCAGCATAACCCTCCCCGTCATCCTTCCCCTTGTGCTCGAAGTGTTCGCGGCAGCCTGTAGATATCGTCCAATCTTTCAAGCCCTTATTCCCAACCGGTGAAACATCTTCCCTTTTTTTGACCTAATTCGACGGCAATTTTTGTCGTCAGAGGATTCACTTGCCCTTTGTGTAATCCACTCACCTTTAGTTCACCTTCACGCAGTGGTTCAACCTCCACACATCTTGCCCCCTAACCTTTCCTTGTAGCCGTTTTGCTGCTGCCTCCCCAGACATTAAGCCGGTACTCCGTTTCCCTGTCTTGAAAATGACTCTTGAATGCTCCCTCCAATAATTCCCCGGTTTTTCCCCTTAGTGTGGCACCCAGTCCTTCCCCCCCCACTAGAAGAAGAATAGACTGTAGTATTAGCCATGTACTCCCCTTTAAACCCAGCATTTTTTTTCTAAGCTAAATTTCCCCCCCCACGAGAAAAATAAGACATGTGGTCAAACCCAATTCTTGAACCAGCTTGTCCAATCGCTCGCTAAAGCTTCCCCCTTCGTCTTCATTGACCGGTTCCGGTTTCTTTTCTTTCCCCCTTTTTCGCATTGAGGAGCCCCATATCCACTCTGGGTTTGGGTCCTCCCCCCCCCCCCTCCCTGCTAGCTCGTAGCGGATTTTTGTTTATTCCTTTCGTTTCCTCCCTTTAACTGCATCGTCGGTTCTGACGTCGCATCCCTCCTTTCGCTGTACATGGCAGCATTCCTCCGCCAATAAACCTATCTCCTCCAGCCACACGCGCTTTTTTTTTCTTCTTTTGTTTTTACCCAGTCGGAGTTGCTCCCCACCGGTCTGAAGTACTCCCCTTGCCCCCCGCATGCTTAACCCCTTCCCATATCGGCCTTATCAAACATTCCGCGTGCCAAGTGCACATTAGCCCTGTCCCTAGCCCTTTTACACGGAGTAAAGTATCTCCTTTTTTTTTCGCACGCAGCTTTCCCCTTGACTGTTTTTTTACCTCTCGGTTTTCCCCCCTCCCCAAATAGAAAGTGAGAGCCCGTCCGTTGATCCGATTTAGTTTTCCCGTTTTTTTCGAGAATTAAAGCACTTCACCTTCCCCCTTATTGGAATTCGGTGGAGTGATTTCCTTTTTTCGTCCTCAGAGCTCTTCCTGAGTGAAGTCTTTCCCTCGCAACAGACCAGTTTTCACGGATCCTCTATCTCTTTTCAGCATATGTTTTTTTTCTCGTCTTTCTCGGTAAGTTTCCCAGTTTCTATTTTTTCTCCAGGAATTCAGGACGATTCACGCGTATTTCTGCCCGAAAACGTTGGTTTTTTCTTTCTTAGTGAGAATAATCCTCGTTCGTCGCCTTGATCTTCTTTTCCCGTTCGCGGAAGAAGATTCCCCCTTTTCGCCCAACGATTTCCCCTATCAGATTCCAATTCCAAAGAAGGGTCCCCTTTCTCTTTTCACCGGGCGCACCCTCGCGTTCTTTCCCCCCCCGCTCCGCTAAAAGGGGTTGTGGCATGCCCCCTGTGTTATATCCTCCGCTATTGCTCATTTCGCTGCTTCTGTTTCAACATGTCGGTTGTTTGGTCGACCCTTTTTTTCTCGCCGATCTTATTTTGGGTTTTTTCGCGCGTCTGGATATTTGCTTGTTGTCATGTTCCTTGGCTCCGGGTCTCCCCCTGCCGTTGTCAAGGTGGACCCCTTGACGCGGCCATTTCCTCCCCTCTTCTTACACCAAGATCCCCGGCGCGCTGCTTCACCACCGGTTTTGCCTGTTGCGCCTTTCACACCTAGTCGAGGGGTTTTGCAAGAAGACTTAATTAAGCGATGGTTTGGCGCGTGAGCTGGACAGCGTTCTTGTTTATTGGGGCGACGCCTATGTTATTTCGGGAATTAAAAGTTTCAACCTAAAAACGAGTGGACCGACGCAGGGTCTTCAGCAGTACCTTGGTTCGAAGGTGCTTTTCCCGTTACCAAAGAGCGGCACCACCCGCCCCTGTATGGTAGCGCCTAACCTCCCCTGGGTCCGAGCCGCCCGTCCCTTCCTTTTGTAGAGGCCCCCCTCCACGCGACCCACGTTTTACTTTAGTCTTGTTTTTGGCGTTCCACCCCCGGCGGGCACTTACCTTTTCCTCCGCCGGCCCATGTTTTTTAATTACCGTAAACCGTTTAATCCTCTGGAACCCTTCCAACGGTGCCCGCTTTCAGTTTGGGTACCCCACAGGTCACCGGAGTGTTTCCTCGGAGCGGGCCCTTTGGATGGGCGAGATCATCCCCATCCGGCTCTCCAACCTCGACCCAGTTTAGTACTTTTCTGTAGAAAACATTTTCCCCCCCCCTCGACGACGCATCGCGATCTCTTTCGTTGGCGTTCCCGAGCAGTTTCTGGATTTTGCGGCTCGTTGATGAGCGTGGGTCGAGATGGCGTTGTGGTTTCCCCCCCGTGAAAGTGCGAGTATTTTTAGGAGTTTTTCTTGTACAGTGGGACCCAAGTAAAATTTTTTGTTGACAATGATTTCCCCCCATGAAATGCTTACCCTTTCCCCTTATGAAGCCCCTTTTTTACATTTCCTCCTCGGTCCTCTCTGGAATTTGTAGTACGCAAGGTATTTTGCCCTCACATTTCAATCTTCTGGTACGGTCTGTCTGCGGCGGTGAGGATGGATGGTGGGACGCTTTGATACTAACCTCTCCGGAACGGGGCGTTTTCCCAGGGTCTGTGCGCATGATCTGTCTCTCATTCTTTTGTGGGGAAAACTCTCAACAGTAGCTTAGCCAATTTTTTAGGTCAAGCCTTTTCATCCGCCCGCCGTATACTATTGGGGTACCCTCTAGGCGATTTTTTGCCTTAGGCGAATTTACGAAGATTGACCTTTTTGCTCTGTCACAGTCTGTTTTCCCTTCTTGGGAGAGGTTTGGAGCATTTTGCCTTCTCTTTTTAGCTGTTTAGGATTTCGTCGCCTGAATTCGTTTAATGAGGCTGCACACTTTCTTCTGACCGCCAAGACCCTTCGCCCCGATGTGTCCGGGGGAATTTCCTTCAGGTCAGATTACTTTGCTTAAGTTTAATTGCAACATTTCGTCCCTTTTTTATAGCCTTTTTACTTTAGGTTAGCCCTTTTCGTCTTAGTGAGTTCGTTCCTGTGGAGATGTTTTTTTTTTTTTTTTCAACCAAGTTTTTTTACTTCTGAGTCTCCGGTTTCCGGGAAGGTACGAGGGAGTTTTGACCCACGTCTGACTACTGTATCCAACCGGTCTTTCTCTTTCTTTTTGTTCAGGACAGCCTCATTCGAGGTTCTCTTAGAAGTATATCAAGCTTGCCAATCCCTGGAATCCTTCCCATACTCTCCTGCGGGCGGTGTAGTTTCTTTTTGTCTTGCTCAGGAGCTTCGTTTGAAAAGTGCTGATGAAGCCCGTCTTCCGGTGTTCCAGCACCTTCCTCTCGTGAACTTCTTCTGCCTTTCGGATTTTGGCTGAGATGGCTGTCTCGGATAACGGAGTAGTTTCTTTATTGTGGGCTCCGCTTGGTGACGCCCACCGGAGGGCGGGTGTGAATTTTTTTGGCCGATGCTGTTGTAGCGATTAGGGCATCGGTGTTTTTTTCGGAGAAACTTGGGGGAGTGCGTGTGAATGGGAAAGTTTGTATCCCAGCTTTCTTGCGTCGCTTGACACGATTGGGGTTGGCTGGCAACAACGCCTAGCACTTCCGTTCCTGCGCCAAGGACGGACGGCCATTTGCGTCCTGGCCGCCCCCAACGGAAACGTGCCCGTCCTTTACACCGAATCCCGCACTTTTGAATCCTGGAATATGACTCATCTGGTTGCTCTTTTGCTTCACATACCCTTCTAGTTTGAGGCTGGCGTCTGGCGTCCGGGAGCCTTCGGGGGCGATTTTTCTACTCTTTAGTTCGGATGATCAATCTTGAACATTCTGTTTATCGTTCATAGGCAAGACGACCCCTTTCTTTTGAAATTCGATTGCATCCTTGCGTTCTTTTGATCTTGATCAAATTAGCGAGATTGTACATCCTGCGGGCCTCCCCTTTTTACCAATCCGGGAAGGCGTTTTTTTCTTTGAAGGATAGATTTTTGTGGCATTTTTCTCTGGCTGCTCCCTGTTTTCTTCCGGAAGAATGAAGCTTTGTGAGGCCCTTTTTCGTCTTCTTTCCAATGTGAGCCCGGCCTGGTTCCCTCCCCTGGTCCTGTTGGGGAGTTGGGGTTCCTCTTCCAGACTTTTAACTCCGGGGGAATGGTTTCGATAGAACGCCCCGCGAGTCTGATTCTCTGTCAGCAGTTCGATGCGCCGAATGCGTTTCTCCCCCCATCTTTCTTGCCGCCTGACTTTAATGGGCGGTGAGATACATTGATCTCCTTAAGAAAGAAGGTAATTCCACAAGGTTTTCTGGAACACATCTCCTGTCCTTCCAATTAGAATTTGCTCTTTTCCCTCCTTTTGCAGCCTGCTTGTTCTTTCCGATCAGAGACTTTTCATTTTAATCTCTCTTTGCCAGCAGGTAGCCCCCTCTGCTCTTTATGAATGAGAAGGTTTTTTTTGGTTTTTCCCCCTGTTAAGCCGTTCTTGAGTGGAGACCAGAAGGAAGGACAGCGTTTTTGGCTTTCAGTCAGTTTTTTCGGAGGACTGAAATGCTTGTGGGCCCCCTCGCTCTCTTGCCATTCCTTTAAAAACGCTTTTGGAAGGAGAGTTCTATCCTTACTGCACTGATGGGTCTGAATGGATGTTTGCCATTTATCTGCGACCCTGTTTCACGTCGATTTACTCTGTGATTTTTAGGTGGAGTGTATTGGCCCCACGAGTTTGTAAGTTTCGAAAAGACTTCGTGAGGAAAACTAATCCCAGAAATTCCCCGTTTCAAAGCCTTCCCTTGATCCTTTAGAGTCTTCGGGTCCCCTCCTTTTTTTGGGATTTTTTTTTTGCTGGAGAGCAAGATTGATTTTTTTTTCTCCATTTACTTTGTAGACGTTGTTTTTTCCCCCCCCCCCCCCGAGCCCTATCGGCCTTTCTTCGTTTTTAGTACCACCCTTCAGCGAATCCCCTATCTTTTTAACGCGCGCCGCATAGCCACCATAGCGTGCACCATCCGTCCCGTTTTACGCTCCCACCCCGCCTAAACCGTCTTTCCCGCCTCCGCGTAGCGCACTGGGGTCTTCCACATCACCTTTTCCCCCAAAACCAATGTGCCCTCGCTCTTTGACTCCCCACATCCAAAAACCTTGCCCATGTTCTTTTTATCCACTTCGACATAGGGCTTCCCTTTCCGCCCCCCCCTTCTCAATTCTTCGCCGCTCTCGGCCCCGTCATCTTTTTGCAAGTTGAAAGGACCTGCCCATCTTTCCCTCCCTTCTGAGAAAGTCACCATGTTTTTGCGTTGTGTTTGTGCACATTGTAAGCAACCTTCCCCTAATTTTCCCTTTCCCGCTTTCGAAGGACGTATATAGTTCCCCTTTTTCCCTTCCTTCTTCCCCTTTCCCTCTTTATCGTATCTCCCGCCCCTTCCCGGAACTTATATTCTCTCCTTAAGCTGTGGAAGATCAGAACGTCATGCAGAGACCTGTGCATCCGCCCCTGATCCTCAAGGAAAGTTTTCTCTTTTTGTTCACAGACTCCCCCATTTCCAATGAGATTTAAAGTTTCCTTCTTTTTTGATGCCCATCACACCCCAACCGAAAAAACCCTTTCCCCCCTGTGAGAATCAGGTAGAACGATTCTTTTCGGCTAAAAAAATTATTCTTCTCCCTCATGCCCCCCCCCCCCTTCCTCCATCCAGGACCAGGTTGAACGTTTTCTTCCCCCCCCTATAGCGGCAAAAGCTCTTTCACCCACTTAAGCCTCCCCTTTTCCCCCGGCGGCCGTTCCATATTCGCTCGACAGCAAAATTGACTCCCAATCTCCGCTTCGAAATTATATTCTGAGTAATCCCACCCCCTCCCCCAAACTCGGTGGAACGAGTGTTCCTTCAACTCCCGAGATTATGACATCGTACCAATAGCTACGAAAAACTTCCCGCCTCCTCTTCTTTTTTGATAGCCCAAGTACCTCCGGTCTCCTCCAACCCGATGCCGATGTTGACTCCAAATCTTTTAACGAGGATCCCTATAACGATTTTCTTTCCCCTTTTTTTTCCTTGCGGTCGTTGGGGTGAAGACCCTTCCCTTCTGTTTTGTTTCTTTGGATACCCCCCTTTTGCGTAGATCTTCCCGAGTTATCAGTCTTTTTCTCCCAGTTACTTGAATTGTAATTATTTTCCCTTTTCCATTTCCCACCTCATCCCCCCCCTCGTTTTCCTCGCTACGCCGCGAATTTAACGAGACTTTCCCCTTATTTTTGCCCCCTCCCGTTTCGAAAAAAAATCCTCTCCCCATCTCGAGCAAAATGCATACTCCCCCACCCTCCAGAATGAAACCCCCTCCGCTGGTTAGTCATTTCCCCCCAACAAACTTTTTCTAACTGATAGAATTGGCTAAGCTCTCTGCGACAGCTCCCGAAAATAATCAGTCCCCTGGCCCCATAAGGCAGCCCTTCTCTTTGCCGCTCCCCCCAGAGGACCTTATCCCTTGCCCAGTCAACACCCCCGCGTCGAGCGAACTTTACCAAAAATCCAAAACACTTCCCCCCAGCGTGATCTTGCCAGTTTAACCCTTTTCGGCCCTTACTCTTTGTTGTCAGGAATTTACTCTGCCCTTTGAATTTATCATTAAAGTACCGCTATTAGCTAAGAATTTTACCCCCTTTCGTCGGTCCCCCACGGTCCGCAGCCACCCACCACACTTCTGCTATTTTCAGAACCGCCCCACAGGCTCGACTATAGAGAAAAACTTCCACATTTCTCCCCCCCCCCCGTGATACCTCCCCACTTTACCCCCCCACGACCTCCCGCCACGGTCGAACCGCTACTTGACCTGGACTAAGGACCCTTGCGACCATTCTCTCGTAACCCTTCGGACCTTCCTTCAAATGCAAAGCCCTCCCCCCTTCGTGGCGGGGGGGCTTGAGGCCCGTTTTTTCCTTCATTATCTTCCTTTCGGAGGCGAACCTCCTACATCCTTTCGCCCCCGATCGCATGGCGTCCAAACCCCACTCACGCCTTTCCAGACAGCTGGTTCGGTCAAATCCCCCCATCGCCTTTTATATCCTGAACGCCAGCCCAGAAGGCCGTTCCCCCCACGCCCGCCCTATCCAAGGACATAGGAGGATAGACCATTGGGCAAAAAGGGAGTAAGAGTCAAGTTTTTCCTTTTCTTTTTCACCCCACGATGATCCTCTGCCCTCGCTCCAAGCCAAGGCGACAACAATCAACGTCCACACTTATTTTTTCTAGGTTTTTCGTTTATTCACACTTTCCCCCACCGCCTCCTCACGCCATGTTCAAGTCCGCAGAGGATTTTTCTTTTGGTGGAGTTTTTTTCTCTCATCGCGGACCCTCCTTTCCCTCACGCAGCTTTTGTGATTGTAGGGACATCGTTTAGCAGCGGACTTTCCCGGTACGCATACAGTGAATAGTCCCCCCCAAAAAGCCTGACGTGCTCCCACTTTCAAAGACAGCTCAGACCCTTGGTTTTTCCGTGCACCCGAACACTTTCCCTCGAAAACCCAAAGTACTCCCACTATAGCAGCCCCGCCTCAGCCCAGCAACTTCGCTTTGCTCGCAGTAACGTCCCCTGCCGTTGTTTTTCGGCGGATTGCGAAAGTTTTATCTCGTTCACTGGGCCACAAAGTTTTGCGTCCCCTCGTCGCAGTCGTTTTTTTTGTCGATCTCGCCCAGTCCCGCTGAGGCTTTAACTTTCAATCGGTGGTCTTGAACGACCTCTTGGAACCCCTCTTTTCACAGTTTTTTTTTATCGGCTTACCTCCTTGGTGTAATCTGAAGGCTTTAAAGGGGTGATCACCCTGCGCAACGATCTCCTCTTTTTGAAGTGCACGCGTGCTGCTTTGACTTCCTCATTCCTCATTGAAGTGCCTCTGCACTTTTCTTTTATATCGACCCAGACTTCGGTGGTTGCCCTTTCGTGTTTTAAACCCCCAACGTGAGAACCTTTTCCCTTCGGCGCCGCCTGATTTTTTTTGGGCTCCTTCCATGCCCCTTCGCCTTTTGGATACGTACTTACCCACCAGCGCTGCGATGCAAAAATCGTGCCCTTTTCAATCGTTTTCCGCGACCCCAGCGTACCATGGCCGTATTCTTTCGTTTCTCCCGTTCCCTCTTCCTATTGTATAGCGCAAAAATATCAGCCGGGGTGGATTGATTCCCCCCTCATTCTCTGAGGCCTTATTTTGGTTTTATTTCTGCAGGTTCGTCCTGACCCCCGCGTCGGTTTACGCTGCCGTCCTCCTCTTTCCTTTCCCTGAGCATCCACGAAAGTCAGTCCGGACCCAGCGGACCACGCCAAAACCGTCCTTCTTCCCCAAAAGATGGATCCACATTGTGCCATCAGCTCCGGTCCGAATGACAAACTAACCCTCCCCCCCCTAAAAGACATTGTCCTGTGAGTGCCCATTACTACCGAAGGAGAAACCGGAGATCTTCCAAGAGCTCACCTCTTGTTTTTTTCCAATGACTTCTTCACACCAGTCCCTTCGGTTCGCCCCTAGCCCGATCTTCTCCGTTTGTTGATCTTCGACCTTTGCCCCAGCTTTTCTGCGCGACACGCACAACCCCTGCGAGCGAGGAGTCTTCAAGAACCCTCCCGTGGGTTTTTCATCTTCGAGCGGCCTTTCAGCGGAGCTTCCCCCCCCCCTGTCTTAACCTCTCCCCTTACGGCAACCGGCCGTCCTCCTCTTTGACAGACCTTGTTTTTTTTTTTTTTTTTCGCTAGCCGGCGTTTGACTTTGTTTCTGCAGACGGCCCCTTCGTTTTCCGACTTCACAGCGATCTGCATCGGCAGTTTTCCCCACCGACTCTGTCCCCCCCCGTGAAGCGCTACCTTGACAATTCCGTACACGATTCTGTCACGTTTTCGACAGCATCTTGCGCCCCCCGTATCCCCCCCCCCCGCTTTTCTTTCCCCCCCTTAGTTTGGCACACGTCGCCATCCTCTTCTACTGTGTACTTCGGTTGCGCATATTTTTTTGTTTTTTTCTTTTTTTTGTTTTTTTTTTTTTTTCTTTTATCCCGTTCCTTTTATTTTTTTTTTTTTTTTTTTTTTTTTTTTTTTTTTTTTTTCATTTTTTTTTTTTTTTTTTTTTTTTTTTTTTTTTTTTTTTTTTTTTTTTTTTTTTTTTTTTTTTTCTTTTTTTTTTTTTTTTTTTTTTTTTTTTTTTTTTCAGTTTTTTTTTTTGTTCCCCTTCCGAGAAGATTTTTCCCCAGGTGGTTCGACGTTTTGCTGCTCCCCCCCCCTACCGCCTATCCCAGGGGCTTTTCCCAACAAATCCCCGCCCGGGTTGGGCATCGTGTCCTCCATCGTTTTTTTGTATGCACCGTCCTCGTACACTCCCCCAGGCGCTCCGTCAAATACACTCCCATCCATTTTGCGGGGCTGTGCTTTCGATCCCCCGCGTTTGCACTTTTCTCGGCTACGTACTGACACTGCCTTTCTTTTTTGATAAGTGTCTCTTTTTTTGTGCCGTGCTTTAGGAGGTCTGACCTGTGCGGCTCAGATTTGGATAGAGCTTCCTTTTCTTGTAGGGGCCGCTGGGCCTGACGTTTTTCTAGTTGGTTCCCGGCTCTTTTCACAGTCCGATCTTGCTTAAGGCAGCAGTTTTATCGCCTAACCCGTCGAATGCTTTCCGGTTTTTTGCCTTTTTCGCAAACCATAGTAGTCCCGAGTATCGAGTGATCAATCCCCCGGATTGAAAGGTTTTTCGGCTCTCTCTGATTTGATTTTTTTTTTTTTTTGTTCGACCTCCGGTATTCCTTTTTCGAGCTTATTTTTGTCCGCTGGCTGTTTTCTTCCCATCTATTTGGGGGGAGGGCCCCCCCTGGTTTTGCCTCGTCTTGCTGTACGCCGATGTGAGTTTTCCTTTTCTGTGGCCTTTACCCGGGTCCCAGCCTTTTTGTCCTTTGTCTTTTAGAAGGAAGGTTTTTGCTTGGTGTGCTGCTGATTGCACTTGAAAGTCGAGGTGCTCACGTTTGGGTCCCGTTGCTTGCAGAAAAAGCCGAGTCGGGGTCGTCCCTCTGTCCTGGTGTCGAAGGGATAGTTTCGGCGATCTCCCCTTCCCCGTATAGAGGCGTTGTATTTTTTTCCCCGCATCCCTTTTGCCCCAGAGACTGTGCACTGTAAGGGGTTTTATTGCGGTATGTTTCTTTTTTCGGACGGCCTGAGTTTTCAAGAGTTTCCCCGAGCCTACCTTTTGGTAACCCAAGGTACAGATTCATTTGGTGTCTTTGAAGGCCTCAGGGTGTGGCCGAGCGTTCCCTCCCTTTTTTCAAGCCCGCTAGTTTCCGGTGATGATTTTTAGGACCTTGCACGGAGGTTGCGATAGAGGACACGGCCGTTCGACTCTCCAAAGTTCGAAGCCATTTTGTGACCTTTTTTTTTCCCAGAATGCAGTGATGTAGCACCTCATCCGACACTCGAGAGTGCCCCGTACCGCGCGGACTTGGTCCCT
>Ga0179593_1460967_pt1 | contig 12506 bp, 17 predicted proteins | sample CZODoug2_1_08_16_FD_185931 | JGI IMG/M metagenome (GOLD analysis project Ga0179593, IMG submission 185931) | Vadose zone soil fungal communities from Angelo Coast Range Reserve, California, USA - CZODoug2_1_08_16fungal (PacBio error correction) | ecosystem: Environmental > Terrestrial > Soil >... | reverse complement strand
GTGCAATTAATCCTTGGTCTTCCCTCCCTTACCGACTTTCACGTCCCTTGTTAAAGCCCCCCCCGCTGTCTCGTAGATCTCTCTTACTCCCTTTAAATCCGATCTTTCGTTTCCCCCCGAGGATTTTTTTCTTACCTGTTGACATGAGTTTAGCATGCAACACATGTTTCAGGCGTGCCTCCGTACACAATTGTACCCGCTTTCTTTGTCCCTCGATCAAAAGTGGATGATTTTCGGCCATATAGTACCTTGAAAAAGGGACTTCCCCCCTGACGATGTCCCACATTTACCATTGCTCCTGCTCCAAATTCCTAAACTCTTCCACCAGCCCTTCATCTCTTTCCCCAATACCGGGATATGGGACATCTAGCTCCCAACTGTGCAGGCTTTTGTGTTGCAGTCCCCAATCTCCCGCGCTGTTTTTTTTCATTTTTTTTATGGACAACGCTTGTTGAAGGTTCAACAGAGCGTGCATTCTAGAGCACAATTTTATAGTTCCCCTTTTCCTGTGTAGCCGAGTTGTTGTGTAGGTGGTCCTCCTCCCGCCTTCCTCAAGGTTTTTGGTAAATCTATCTCCGTGTATTTCGCGACACCGAAGCACCAAACAAGTGCTCAATGGACCTCCATCCGCCCCTCTCCTTTCCGGTTTGTATGAACCATGAAGGAAGGTGGTCGTTTTTGGTGCTAGACGTGGTTCTGAGCCTCATCTGCATAGTGTTCCAGCTGACCTTTCCCCTGCGACATGTACTTTCTGTGTCCCTTTATGTTACTGGCAGCTTTTCAACTGGTTTCAATCCTACTCAAAGTGCGCTGGCCATTCATACAGCCCCCTTTTTCTTACTTGCCCATTGCTCCCTTCTTCCTGCCATAGGGCTTGTATCCTGTGTCTCTACCAAGGGTGATTTGTGGAGTCAATTGCTCCCAAAAATCACATTGTTCACTTGTCCTGCTTTTTCCCCCCACTAATTTCTTATTAAGGTGATTTTCCATCCGCGGTGATGATTGTAATCTCTCCTGCTGGTATCATAGAGCCATCGTGCCCAGGTGTTGATGTTACCCTTTTCTCTTTAACGCCACCTTTTGCGCTGATTTCCTTTCCTGTAGTCGGCATAGACTGTTCTTTTTGATTTCTATAGTACGGCAGCGGTTCCAGAGAGAAATCGATATTGTTTGTCCGCCTGGCTTCCGTCACATTTTTCACCTTTTTTTCTGGTAGCTTGCTCCTTTCCTTTCCTTTTGTGAAAATAGGGTAGTGATTTGTTTTCTTCTTTTCCCTGGTAACAGGTGACGCAGCCTTGTCGTCCCTACTCGATTTCTGCTCGGAAGCCAATGACTTAACTAGAACATCCACAGACCTGTCTCCCCTCCCGCGCCCCTGCCTTCGCAAAAAGGCTCACCCCATTTCTCCCATGATCAGAGATCAAAAATGGGCATATGATGGTCTATGATTCAGACGGCCTCTCCTCATCTGACCCTCCCTCCCCTTCCCTGCTGTGGCCCCTCACCCTAATAAGAGTCTTGCCAGAAATTCCTTTTTACAAGGTTAACCATGTTCTTTTTTTTTAGCACTTTTTACCCGTCCCCCTTGACCTTTCCCACAGTCCCTTTCCCTTTCTACTCATAATGATAAGTCGCCCCCTTAATCACAGAAACCTTGTTCTTTTGAATGGGCATCGACATCGATGGATTTTCTTGACCCTTTCCCTTATATTGAAAATAGTACACAAGGCTCCACGTCCTTCCTTTAGCGCCTGTCAGGCTGCTGAATCTTCGTGCTCATCCACCCATCACATCTATCCATCACCCCCCCCTCCACCCGTACCTTTTTCAAACTTTCACCGTGAGATGGTCTTTGATTTGAATCCTCCATAGCCCCCCCCTTGTTGTGTTTCTTTTTCTTACCCCACTCCTTTATCGAATTGCATAGTCCCAAAACGCCGGATGCTATGACCCCCCAACCTGTCAAACCCAAATCCCCCCCCCCTTGCCTTTATAGCACTTGTCCAGATGCCCGCTCTTGCAATTCCCCCCAGCTGGGTCCATCAAAAGGACCAACCGAAAACTTTTATTTGGTCTTCCCCCCGACTCTCCCGTTTCATCATGTGTTTCGTAGATTGCACGACTGCGTCTTAAGGGGGACAGAGGCTTTTTGCAAGGGCTGGTTGCGACCTTGGTTTCTCCCCTTTCTGGCTCGCCCCTTTCTCCCTGGTTCCTTCGCTTTGTTTTCCCGGCACCTTCCGTTTCAACGACACTTATGGACCCTTTATCCACTTTTATTGACCCACCCCGACTTTGATCCCCTTTTTTTTCCCTGCTTCACGCCAGCAGTGGACTTCCTCAAGACTTCTACTTGCTAATCCTGCCTTTCTCTGTCACTACCTCTCGGATTTCGTTTGCACAAGATTATGTCTACCTGCTCTTGTTTCCCCCCTTTTTTCCAATTTCGGGATGGTCAACGTTATCTATTCACTATACTACGGGTTGTAGTTTAGGTTTCTGACGACTCCTTCTTCGCTCGTGTCCCTGAGGATTCATAAGGTCGTGCAAGTACCCTGAAGCATATCCCACAAGAGTGGGCCACCCCAGGAGGGGTGGAGACGACAATGATGGGGGTGGTATGACACAATGAAGAGATGTTGACAAGAGGCGGTTCCCCCCCTGTATTGCCAACACCATCTTTTTCCAAACCAGGCCTTTTTTTTTTACACTCGTCTTCCCTTTTGTTTTAGTCTTTTGAGTTCCCTTTGGTGGCAATGTGTCTCTTGTGGACCATTTTTTCTCCTTGTCTTTTACCCCCCCACCCTCCCCCCCTTTTCTTCTGACGCATAGGGGTTCCCCTTGTTTCAGTCATAACTAAATGTATTTTTTTTATTACTTGACCAGAACAAACCCCCCCCACCCGCCCCCCCCCCCCCTTTCTTTTTTCCACGAAGTTCTTTTGTACCTTCGGTGTAAGAAAACATACATGCAGGTTACCCATACTTACCTAACATTTTTTGCCAAGGCAATTGTCCCACCCCAGGAAGTGCCTGTACCCACTTTTTTGGAATGTCTCTCTAGTCACCCCGCCCCCTCTTTTGTTTGGGTTTTTATATTCACCCACACATGTTTAATCTGATCCCTCACCCCATGACATGTCAGCCCCATTGGTCCGGGATTTGGCCCCAAGTGGGGAATTGTGAGGGCCAATTTGCTGATTCAACCTCCCTTTTCTTCCTTAGGAGTAACACGAACCCACTGGTACCTGATCCTACTGCATGATTAGGGTTTATGTGCGTTTTGTAATTGAGGGGCCCCCCCCCCAGCCCAGAGATTGTTGACCTGTAGCCCCTTTCCATATCTCCTGGCGATTATTAATGCCCAGCCTTGATGATGCAGGTAGACCACAAGGAGAGAACCCCCCAAGGTTTTTCTCCCTGCATGGGGCATTGTGTTAAATAGAGAAAGGACGTATGTTACCCCCCAGAACATGCATGTTTAACATGCCACCATTGTACTTCTCCTCCTCTTTTTTTCTCCTCCTACGTTTTGAGAGCCTTCCCCTGGAATGTTACTCATTCCTTTTCTCTTACTGATTAAACACAAACCTTTACATTGACAACAGAGCCCCGGCCCTCCGCCATTGGTTCATTGGTGTCCAACTACTTTACATTCCCTTTCTTCCCCGTGTCATATCTTTTTTTCGTCCATGTTCAGTCCAATCCCCTATTGATTGACCTTTCTGGGCCCCCCCAATTTTCCCCCCTCAATGCCCCCCAAAAAGGAAAGGCCTTTTTCGTTTGATCTCAGGGGCATCCCTCTTTTCCTTTTATAACGATACTATGCCATCCCCCATTTTTTTTCCCCCCCTCTTTTGCCCACCCACTGTTGCCCATCCATCACCCCCCCCAAAACCATTTCATGTTATGTGCGTTGATATCCTTACCACAATTTTTTTGGTGCTCAAGTGCAAGCCAACCCCTCACCCCTCACAAAGCTGTGGTCTACACTTCCAAACGATACGGCTTACCTGGGTTACCCCAGGGTCCCCTTCTTTTCCAAAAACAGCCATAGGTATTTGTACTTATTGGTAACCCTGATTTTTTTTGCTTCCCCTTAACTTCCCCCCACCCTCCCTTTTACCCCAACAGTGGGAAAAAGCCATGGGGGGGGGGGGTTTTTTTTGGTATAGAATTAAAACCCGCCTTCTCTACCTACAATAACCACCCTATGATGCCGTCTAGCAGGCTGGGGATGGTGAAATACCCCACAAAGCCCACCCAAGTCCCCTGGTCCAGGCTCCATGTCCCCCCCGGCCAGATGACCCCTTAAGACCCCCCCCCAGGAGTCCTGGGGTCCTGGGAATGGTGTGGGTCATTCGGAGTGTTGTGTGTCCCGCATTGGTTTGTCCATCTTCCTTGTCTACCCTTCCCCCTTCCAGGTTTAATCCCACCCCCTCCTTTGCCCTTTCCTTTGTATCCCTTTGGTCCTTTGCTCCTTTCTCCTTTTTAGTTGATAGCGCTTTGCCCAAGAAGCCAGGGTTACAGGGACGACATTAGCGAGCAATTAATTTTTAATGAATACTTTTTTTTTTTCCGATGTGGGGTAGATAAACCTAACGACACCTTTGTACCGGCATTCCACTTTCCCCTCCCATCTCTTAGACATCTTTTGACCCCTTCCCCGTCCCTCCTAATGTGAGTTCAAAATGATCTGTGGATTTAGCAATGGGATCTTGTAGCCTCCCCCTTACTGGGTTGATGTAAACCCGGACTCAATCTTCGGGATTTCCTTAGCAACCTTTGGGACGGCAATTACTCGAGCTCACCCCTTTCATTACTGTTTTATGACCCCAGCGCTAGTAATTTGCCCCATTCCTCCTCCCCCTCTCACTCCCTTTCCTTCCCCTTCAGTTTTCCTTCCATATCGGCACATAGACTGCTTGGTCTATCTGGGCCTCCCCCCCCCCCCAAATATCCAGAATGTATTGTTCCTTTTGATGACTTGGCCATTTCCCTATCACTAGCTGGAATGTGTTTTATAGACTTGTGCCTTGTTTTTATCACAATTGTTTTGAGTCTTGGGTCGTCATCAGGCACTTCTTGTTGGGCTGCAAGCTATCCGTGGTTGTCCGAAGAACCCCACACATGGCCTCTGGTCTTTCCCTCCTTCCTCCCCATCACGGTGAAAAAATTTTTCTCAGCAGGACTAGAAGAAGGGATGTTTGTAGATAGTTTGATGTGGCCTTAGCCCGGCCCCTTGCATATGGTCAGAGAACCTCTACATGCGTCCCCTCGCGGCCGTCCTAGTATGTAGTGGAAGATTTCCTCTCAAAAGAATCCATCGCCAAGGTGCCCTATTTTCCAATTCATAAAGCCTAGTTCTTGTCTGCAGTGCGATAGATTCTTTCGTAGTTTATGATCTTGTGGTATAAACTTGGAGGGCAAGGTTTTTTTTCCAGTGATACAAACCCTCCCCCCCCCCTTGTTCCCCTTTTTTCCTGATGATTCTATCACGGCGATTATAAGGGTATTGGACCGTCCCAGCCCTACTTTTTTGGTCTGAGCTGATACCGCTCTGTTTTTACCAAGAGCCATCACGTGCCCCCCCCTCTTTTTGATCTCCCCGGAGAAGTTCCGCCACATGTTTTGCGTTTCGTCGCAGAGTCTAACGTTAGTTCTCCTGTCCTTCTCACTCAGGTCCTCAGTAAAAACAGTTGCTTCCCTAGTACGAAGCGTGAGGTTTTGTCCAACGGGCTGCGTCAAATGTTCCACTTTGGTAGCTTCCCTTTCTTATTTTCCCCCTAGATGCCTTCGGTACTTCCAAATGTGTCCCCGGAGCCTTGTAGTACCCCCTCGCCCTTTTGTGGACGCCCTGATACTATATTCCCCTCTCCACCAGCCCCCTTTTCCATGCCGACCTCAATCGATCAAAAATGTGCCACACACTTTCCCTCCCCCTGATACGGATTTTATCCATCCCCACATTGGGCAGAGTGCTTTATGATACCAGCTCTCTGCATCTCCTGGAACCTTCTGTGACGGCCCCTAACCCTTACTCTTTTTTTAAGAAATTCATCTTTTTCTCCCCTTTAAAAGGGTGCATTTGTAATCACCCCCTTGCCTCAGTTATCCAGATAATAGGACCTCTACATCCCATTTAATTCCTTCGCCCCCTGCAACCCCGAACATTTCGAGGAATGTCCATTCCCTTTCGATGGTTTTTTCTTGACCTTAGCAGGAATGCCAAGCCCATAAATTCCCCCTTTTCCCCCCTCGTACCCCTTCCCCTCTCTCACTAGTTCCCTTTGACCCAATACAGCATCCCTTTTTTTAGTACCACATCAAATATCCCATAAACCCCCCTCCCCACCTTTCATTTTGTGCATCCCCTTCACTTGAGAGTATTTAGGGGTTGTCCATCCAGCATTCCACTTGTTGGGGTTTTCCGGCGCTCCATCCACTTCATCACTTGATCCCCGGTTTGATTACGGGTTTCTCTTCCTCCCAACCCCTCTTTGCTCACCACGCCCCAAGTTTTGTATACACTTGTCAGCTATATGACCTCCTCTTGGCCACCACATTGGTGTCCCATCAGTGCCAAAGGCACCACCCTGTCCTTTTGTCTTCCCCCCCCTCCCCTCCTCGCCACTCTTGTTTTTTCTCCTGTCAGATATGCCGGATTACGTTAAAGAGGGAAGGGGCTTTTTTGCGATGGTTGTTCCCAGTGTCCCTTTTGATTGTATGGTGTTCTCACTGGAACGCTGGTTTGTCCTCGGCCACCTTAGTCCCTTTTTCAAAGACTCTGATGACTATAGGCGCTCCTTCAACACTTTCTCTCCTGCACCTTCCCCGCCTCTTGATCTTTAACGCCCAGCAGTGTGACTGCTCAAGACTTATTTTCCCCATTTTTACGCCCTGCAAATTCTCATCTGTCCCCGCCACATCTCTTTATTTCTTTTTGCACTCGCTCTCCTCCTCTCCATTCGATGGCTTTAACCAGCGTGGTCACCTTGATGATGGGTGAAAGTCCCCCATATTACTATTCCCCTTATTAATACGTCCTGTCGAGGTAGTCTCCTGTCTTCTGTAGTCTCTGAGTCCCTTTTTCCATCAAGTCCCCCGTACCCCCCCCTCGAGGCACAGATGATTTGGGTGACAAAAGGAGAGGGTGGGCGGACAATGATGCCGAGGGTGGGAGGATGTCCAACCTGAGAGAGGGGTACGTTTCCCCCCTTTTAGGGGGCCCAATGAGTTGGACCCCAAACACTAAAATAACCAAAACCAGTAATGCGTATAGGGGTTTTTTCTCCTGTCTCTTCCCTTTTGGGGTCCATTTTTTTTTTCTTCTGGTGGACCATTTTTTTTTCATCCCACCACCCATGCCTTCCCGCTTCATCAAGGGTTGAGCTGTAGTTATTTTTATATTTCAAGTCACCTTTTATGTACCTATTCCCCCCTTGCCCAACCCACCGTCCCAGGTTTGCACGGGTTGTTCGTCTTTTTGGGGACAGTGTTGTAAGCACATACCTTTTTCATGCCTCCCCCTCTTTCTGTTTACCCGTTTACCATGGTAATCACTATACTTCGTTTGGATGTATTGATATGACCCAAAAAGACACCTTGTTGTTTCAGGTTTTCTTACTTACCCCGTTGATTGATTTTTGCTCCCATCAACTAATGCCCTGTTTCCTTCATATTGGAGGGATGGGTGGCCAATTTTCCTTAGATTGGGGCAAAGGGGCCTCTTTCCCAGCTGTTCCCTGCCTCGTTATACCACAAACACAAGGTAATTTCATTAGATCCACGTTTTCCCTTTCTCTTTTTTTCTGGCTGTCATGTTTTTTCCGACCCCTTATCCCATTGGATATAGACAGGAACCCAATACCTTTTTGTCCTATCGATGACTGCTGACTGGCTTCAAGGGTATAGATTGACAAAATTTATTTTTCCCCCAAGTTTGTGAGCCGTCCTTTTTTTCCTCGTTTTTTTCAATAGAAAAGTAATGTTGCAATCTTTTTTTTTACCATGACAAACTGCACATTGAATTGATTCTTCTCCCAATCAGTTGGTTTTGGTGTAGTGAGAGATCCAGTCAATTTGCATTTACGCGCATGTGTTATAAAGTTCCCCCCCCACCAAACCTACTTTCCCCTTTCTACATAGACAGTCAATCGTGTGTCCCTTAATTGTTTGTCCCCACAATAAAAGAAATATCCAGTGCTGATCGTTCACCTCTCAATTCGCTGGCTTCCCTGTAATCGCCCCCCCCCCCTCCCTGGGATCTTAATTATGGTGCCCCTCAAGAAAGTCAGTCCAATGCCACCACACACACTCATCGACGTCGTTTCTACCTTTTTCCACTTCCCCTTTTTTTTTGTTTAACCTACTAGGCAATTGTTTCTACGACGGGCACCGCCCTCCACCCCCCATTCCAATGGGCCATCAATCTCCACTCACCCATGGACATGTTTTGTAGTTGAGGATCCATCCTTCCCCCATGTGGCTAACCCAGACCAAACAAAATGTTCTTGGTTCTATCAACTTCCCCCCCCCCGAGTACACGTGCTCTTTTTTCAACCTTTTCCCCTTGGAAACCTCCTTTGTAAGTCGGGTAGCTTTTTGCTTACCCCCACCTGACCCCACACTGACCCCACCATTTTTCGCCCATGGTTTTCCCTTTTCGGTCATATTGGTCATAGTTTTCCCATTTCACTTTTTACTTATACTAACTACCCTTCTTACGAGCAGGTTTCTTTTTTTTTATTTTTTGGTCCCTACAAGACCAAAAAGAAAAACCAGGTTTAGCCAGGTTCACCCCCTTTTTCCCTAGGGACCCCATAAGCAACCCCCATTGACGCTTCTGGGACTTGTTTGCGTTTTCATGGTAGTGGTGTAACCTCAGTTACAATATAATTGTTTCCCCAATATTCAGTTGTTGTTCCTCCCCCCACTCTGGCTCATGATCCCACATAGTTTGTTGTACCCTACCTTGTGTACTCTTCTCATTGTTTATTTACTTGTATGCTATCCCTTTTGCTCAAGAGTCGGATTCTTCCTGATCGTCCTCCCTTCGCCTACTTGAATAGTGAATTAAGCTTTATCTCCCATCTCCCGACCCCACTCTTTTTAAAGTTCCCCACGAATGTCTCTTCGCCATCTGCTTTGCACTCATCTACTCTAGATGTGAGGTGGCTCTTCGATGTGCATGTTCCCCTGACTAGACTTTTTTCTCCGTCAAACGTCTGGCGTGAAGCTTCACAAGTTTCCCCCCCGCTTGGGTTTTCTCCAAGGGTTTTGATGTTTCTTTCCCGGCCCCCCCTATAGTACTCCCGCTTTCCCCCGGGATTAACTCCGAGGACCCAGATATTCCCATGCGCCGTTCGCTTCCTCCTCTCCATAAACGTTCTTCAAAGGCATTCCCCGTAAGTTTTTTTTTTTTCCTGGCAACATCGAAACACATGATGCGGGCCTGTTGTTCCTCAAAACCTACCCTTTCGGATTTTTTCTAATTGTCTTGGACCCCTTGCTGTGGCCTTCCCCCCCCTCTGTTTCTATCCCGTTCGGTACTGGCCCGGGTTCTCTCCAAAGATGTGGAGTATGGTCGTATAGCAAGCCGTTCCACTTCACGTTTCATGAAAGGTATACCCCCAGATTTTTGGATTTATCGCCTCTCCCCCAAAATGTGAATGTGGATCCCATACATCAGCATTTTTTCCCCCCGGTTTTCCTGGTTATGAATCACTCGCTGTTGCGGATGGTGTTTTTGATGATTGGTTTTTCTGTTCCTCCTCTTTTTCCTAGTTGCTTAAATATTTCTATTGTCCGTCGTGTGGCCCTTTATGTAGTTCCGGAAGTTTTCCTCTTCCTAAGGAAAGACATCCGAAATGTTCCATGCCCACTCCCAATGATTTTTCTTTCCTTCCCTTGCGCATGGATTGAGGTCATTCATAGATCTGGGCCAACGAGGCAAGGGGTCAGAGTACAAGTCTACCTCCCCTTTGTTCACCTGGTCATCGACTAATTCTACCACCGGGTTCTTTAAAGGTTCCCCTGTACAGCAGGTTGACGGGAGAGATGTTTCCGCTGCTCATAGAGCATCAGCTCCCCTGTTTTTCTTTGATTTCTCGTCTTTTCTGGAATTTTGGTCCCCATGTTTAGCGCGTTGCATTCCCTTAGTTATCTCCCTTTTCTTTTGTGAGTTCTCAAGTAACGTGCCCCCATCCCTAGAATGCTCGTATGGTATCCAAAAGGTTTCCTTTTCCTTGTTAATTAGATTTTTTTCTCTTGATTGGTCTTCGTTTCCCTCTCTCTTTAGGTCTTGGGAATGGAAATGTGCCTTCCGAATTTTTCTCCCCCACCGATCTTTCTTATTTCCTCCTCCTTCCTGAAAATCAACAGACGCATGCTATACTTTACTGACCCCCGCAACCCATTTTTTTTTCCTCAACTTCTCCCTCCACTAACCATGGGAATCTGATTGGATCATGATCCCCCTCGAGCAATTTAGGCCTCATGACCCGGAAATCAGTCCTTGTGTGGGCACCCCCCCCCCCCCTTACTCCGTATTGGAAGAAATTAATGACTTACAAGTTTGCACCCATTGTTGTCGCACGTACCACTGAGCCCCTGGCCTTCTTATAACTGAACTCCATCCCTCTTCATGACTTCTCACTCAATAATCAAGAACTACCCCCTTTCTGAATGTTTCCCCCTTCTCCCCTCTGGTATTTTCCTATTCTTTTTTTTAAATCTTGTGTTTTTCCATAAGGTCACGATCCCCCTTTTCCATGTCTCACTGTCAGGATGCCCCCTATTCGTCCTTCTCTAGTTTCACCAATTCTCTATCAAATCCCCACCTTCTGGATATACAACTTCCCCGGGAGGACGGCATGTTAATAAGCATTGTAAACTTTTTTTTTGGTTTTCGCGCTAATCCCTTGTGCTGCATCATCCACCAACCTTGAATTGAAGGCTGGCTATACCCTGCCCCCCTTTCCGGTTATACCCAACGGCCCCCCCGTGCCTAATTGAAAGTTCTATCTGGAACGTGAACACGCAATTTCAAACCGGCCCCCCTCCCACGTCCCATCCTCGTCCTTTGGCTTCACCGACAGAGCTCCGCATTTTTCCTTTGTTTCGTGCATATGCCTTGCCGGTAAAGAGACTTTGACTTTTTATAACTTTTCTTTTTTAATTGTTTACCCCCCCTCGCCCTTCTAGCGGTAACGCGATGTGTTTCTTTCCCCCAAGTCCCTTTCGAGTTTTTTCCGGCTCAAGTCCACATTTGTATTTTTTGACCAATCCGCAGCTATCCCTTACTTTCGCCGTTCCCTCCCGTTTATGATAAGACTTCTATTAAAGGCTACAGACCTGCAACCGTCCATCGTCCCACCCCATCTCGTTTTTTCGGAGCGGCCCCCTTCAGCGCGCTGTGGATGGGGATCCCCATTTTACCCTTTGGTGAGGATGGCTATTGCCCAGCCCCCCGTCTATCCTTTCCATTCCTACGGTGCCTTTTTTTTCCCCTGTCGCCCTCTCCTTTTTTTTTCCCTGCCCCAAGTGATATCATCTTAAACAAAACACTGTGAGCCGAGCAGAGCATAAACCCCCCATCGGTCGGGACCACGATCTTTTGTCGAAAATCTGCCTTTGGGGTCGGCAATGTGAAGTGGGGGGTAGCCCCAATTTTTGAGGGGGGAAAACCTTTTACCAACACCATTCCTTTTTTTTTTTTTTTTCCACCACCCCACCAGGAGATTTTCGTTTTTTCCTGGTGTGGTTCTTCTTTTTGCTCTGCAAAGGTGTTTTCAATTTTTCTTCCTTGAACCATTTCTTTTTTTTTTTGTTTCTTTTCTTCCCCCATCCAACAATGCTGCTCGCACATGATAGTTTTTTGTAATCCTGTCTTTTACGTATATAACTAACTTACTTTTTTTTCTTTATGTGACCCAAACTACCCCAATCAATGGCTGAATTTGGACCCCTTTCTGGGTTCCTTTTTTTTTGTACAGGTACTTTGTTTCCGCACCAAACCCCCTTTCCCCCCTCACTAATGCTTTTGCCCGCAATGTCATTCCCCCCCAGGAATTAGTTTGGATATGCATAGTAAAAGCCACCCCATTTGTGTTTCCTTTCTTTAGGCAAAACACATTGTTTCCACATAACATGCCGTCCCCCCTATTTTGTCTTCGGCCTTTGATGGGGACAAAGATGGTTTTTTTAGTTGGGCCCCTCTGATATTTCCCTCTGGCTTGTTCTACCCACTAACAGGTAGTGATCCTCTCGCCCTCTGATGATGTGTGTGTCTTTCGAGACTCATTTCTTTTTTACTCCCCCCCCCCCTTCAATATCCATAGTCTTGAAATATGCACATGTCATTAATGGCGGCCTCTTTACCTGCACAGCACTGTTTCTTCTTCAGGTGCCCAATATTCGGTCCCCTTGCGGAGAAAGCATAGGTGTTCCCGCCCTTTGGTACATGGTTAATCACTTTTAACTCCAATGAAGATTAACCCACATTGACTT
>Ga0179593_1437023_pt1 | contig 12506 bp, 7 predicted proteins | sample CZODoug2_1_08_16_FD_185931 | JGI IMG/M metagenome (GOLD analysis project Ga0179593, IMG submission 185931) | Vadose zone soil fungal communities from Angelo Coast Range Reserve, California, USA - CZODoug2_1_08_16fungal (PacBio error correction) | ecosystem: Environmental > Terrestrial > Soil >... | reverse complement strand
GGAGATTCCCCGGTCTAGCTATCCCGCAGCGCTCCCCTTCTTCAGGTCTACATCTTGAACGAGCCCTGGTAAGCACGAGTCGGTCTGGCGAGTAAGGGATCCCCGCAACGTCCGCACCCGGCGAGAGTCCCAAGAATCGCCGGAGCGCTCACCCCTTCACACGTCGTCTTGGTAGCGAAGGAGGTTTAGCAATAATAATTGCGGTCCGCGCGTGGGGACTTGGACGAAGTTTGGCCCTCTGAGAGAGGCGGGGGAAGTTCAAAGCCGGGCGGGGTTCAGGGACGTTAATGTTACTTCATGCGTGACCGAGTTAGAGGAGTCGTTGCCATCCTCTTAGGGAATTCACCGAGTTTTTCGCACTTCGAGTCTGACTAGAGGCGGCCAATTCATTTCGGTTCCTGTGGAATTTTGTCTTCTTGGCACCGAGTCTTCCGCTGGCTCCCCCCCGGGATATCCGTTGTATCCTTCTCAGTAATACGGGCGTTGTGCCCCGCAGGCGCTCGATGTTTTTTCCGTTTTTTAGTCGATTCGAATTTTTTTCAGGTAAATTGGCCCCATACCATGATCAATTTCAAGAATCCAGCTCGTTAGGTGCAGATCCGCCCCCCCCACGTGTCCACTCCCCCCCGCCTACCCCGAAAACTGACACCTGTACCCGACTTTGTTGCTTTCTTACCCCCACTTTGTATGACCCGCACACGCGTTTCTTTTTTTGGAAATTTTTTTCGTCGGCCCCCAATCTAATCACTCGGACCTTCAAGCCCCTTTGGAAGACTTCCTTCTCCTAGGTCGGGACGACGGCGGCCCCTTTTACACATGCCAGAGAGCCCAGTCTTTCCGGATAACAACAACAACCGACTGGTCATATTTTGCCAGGCTCTCGGCTCCGAGTGGACTAAGAACACGTCAACTTCGCTGGCGAATGACAAGTTAATCGGTTTGCCTTCAAGCGCACGGAAGAGGGCCACGGAGGCACAGTATAGGCGACGCCCATGCCCCCTGGAGCTCCGAGCTCTTACTCCTCCCCCGGCAAACAGCAGAACACACACCCCTACCCCCTGCTGCATTTTGACGGGGACTTCATAGCTAGAGATTTTTTTGGACTGGGAGCCGTTCTCTCTCTTTTTTTTTTGTTCCCCCCCCACTACTACCTCCCTGTGAGCTGTCGTCCTCGACATATTTTGAAGCATCCAGCCCTCCGCGGGTTGTAACCCCGGGGTAAAGTTTCCTCCTTTAGGACTGCGAGCACGTTGATCAGCCCCGGAGTTGTTTTTTCCTATAGGCATGCTTTTATTCCTAGCTCACCCACAGTCCCCGCGCGTCCCTTTCCCTGAGCGTGAAGAGGTTCATGAATTTTTCGTTGGTCGTTTCGTAGTAGGGACACCCGCCCCTCCACAATTTGCGTGGCGGCCTCTCGGCCAGCTGTCATCGGGAGTTATCGTTCGCGATGCTTTCATCCTTACCGCTCTATCAGAGAGTGATTCTGGCACCTTCGTCGAGCGCCGGTTCACGAGCCGCCGACTGAGGGAGTTTGGACGGCGTTCGTACCCCCACCCCAGACGACCACACTATCGTCAAAGCTGTCAAACAGCTTCTTCTTACTTATTAAGAGAGCTTTCTGCCGCCGCCACAGTTCAAAGATGGAAGGGGCTTCTCAGAGACGAACCAGCAGCAGTCACAATGAGGGGCGAGCCTTTCCGGCCAGGATGCCGGCGTAATCTCCGCTGTTATCATAGCCTTTTTTGACCAACCGCGGTCGAACATCCAACGATCTAGCCTGGCCCCCCCTCTTTTTGCCTTCGTTCTAAGGACATTTTTCCCAGTTGCTCGGGTACAGCACAACCAATCTCTCAACCCGCCCGTAATCCGTCTTTCCCTTTTCAAAGCCTAGGCTGCAGCTTCTTCCTCTTCCTATATCGATACCGAGATTACAGGCACTGAGGGTTGCCACCAGGACGCCCGCTCTCCTGTCCCAGGTTTGTTTCCCGCGCCCGTGTCTCGATACCGGGAGTTTTGAGAGACAGCGAGTCTGTTATGGTCCTTAGCGTGCTCAGTCTTTTTATCGTAGTGCTTCGTCAGCAGGCTCCCCCAATCAAGCCCTGCTCCCGCACAGTTCGGTTGATTCCTGTGGAGAGTACTGGTCGGTTTCGCTTTTTCCTCCCCAGTAGCTTACCCAATGACTCACAGAAGGCGGTCTCCCTACACGTTTAGTTTCGATCGAAGAGCGTTTGAGTTCAGTTTTTCACTCTTATTTTTCTTTGTTATTCAGAGGTGCGGGGGATAGGAATCGACTTTCGATATCGCTCCTTCCACCATTCCCCCCCCCCACAAGTTTAGTCCGGGAGATGTTCCCCATGACGAGACCCATTGTCGTGTTAAGAGAAGCCCGATGTTTTCGGTGGCCGGTCGTCAATTTGCCTGAGAACTGATCCTTGCGGCATCGCCCGATCTCCGCGAGCAGTGATTGGGTTGCGTTCTCCTGTTTAAGTCCCTTTTTTTTTGAAGCCTGTCTCGGCACTGCCTCTGCGCTAGATCTCTGATGCACACTCCCGGGTGCCCCCGATTTTTATGTTGGTCCGTCGCGCATGTTACAATGGGCGTTATCGCGCAATTTGTTGATTCTATCCACGTGCGCTCTTTTTTTTTTTACCCCCCGACAGTCGCCGGGTGGGCTTGTCTGTACGTCTACCTTTAGCGAGGCCAGCCTCTTCCGACCATGGCGATCGGCGCCAATTTTAGAATATTTGGACATGGGTCGTCTTTTAGTTATTTGTTAGAGGGCGTTGGCGCCTCATCTCTCACTCCTAGGGAGTCGCACTTCACGGATATGGAAGACCCCCCGAGGGCGCCGCCGCATTAGACACCAATTGCTCCTCGCCTCGAGGTCCACACCTCTTTCCATGAGACCTCCCATTTTTTTCTCTGATCATTCCCTGTACATGTGATCATAGATTCCCTTTGCCTTTATAGAGATCCATCAGCACTGCGATGGTTTAGTTGAAGAAGTTTTCAAGGGTGGGCACCTGAGGGAGATGATGCTTCGGCCACGGGATTCCCCACATGGACGTTTCGGGATCTATGATTTCCCTAGATAGGTGATTATAATAGTGGGAGGTTTGTAGGAGCGGGGTGTTCGCTCCAGCGACACCTCCCCTTCACTAACCACATACATCTTCTTCTCTTCAAACGATGTTCTAATCGGGCCCCGGAATGGTCTATGAATGCAATATATATATCTCTAACGCCCTCATCTGTTTTTTCGAGAGATTGAGTAGGGGTCCTCCTTAATAGGAAGAGGCTCGTGAGAAAACCCCCCCCCCCACTTATCCGTAATCCGGGTGTGCGTTCCTCTTTTGATTTCGGTCGACCCAAACGCCACCCCTCCTCCCCACGACCCGATTCGATCAGTCCCCCATAGATCCATGAATCTAGAGAACTGACCTGTAGTGGAGCATCTCCTGGAATCAGCACCTAGAGCCAGACAGGCCACAGCAATGCAGGTGACTTTCACCAAAGTCAGGCGTCCCTAGGTTTCTTCTCATGAGCAGCTGCCATTTTGTTCCTCTAGTGATATACATTCCCGTGAAGTTCATTTTTCCAGAGGAGGAGCCTCAAGAGGTTTGAGCGACCGAGTTCGAAGGAGCATCGGTCTCTTTTCCTGAGTCCTCGCTTGCCATAGCTGGTTGATTGCCCTTCGCGGTTTTTGAAAAATATGAGGTACAGGATCGATCTACCGAAAGCCCTTTGTTTTCCAACGATTATTCCTAAACATTTCCCCCTTTCAGATTCTACCCCCTTTTGCCGTTCGCCATGCCGCTCGCTGTGCCTCTCACTTCTTGGATAAAAGAAGAACCATCCCTTGGTCTCATGGCCGTGTTTGATCTCCCCTTTTGGAGTGTAATTCGCACTTCAGTGGACTAGCCTTTTTCCGCGTTGACCTTCGACGCTGGACACATACGATGGGCACCACGGCGGTTTCCTATCAGATGCATAGCCGGCGGCAGTGCGGCGACCTATTCTGGTCGGATAAGAAGTTCCGCCTCCCCCCCCACGTTGCCCGATCTCGATCGTCCCGCTTTTCGGGCACGAGGATCGGCTGTTTTTTTTTTGTCCTTGACAGACAGACCCCACCGCAACCTCCTGCGGCTTGGAAAACGCCACCCCCTGTTCGCGAGACCCCCGCTCACTTTCTTACTCGCCCCGCGACCGTCCCCCCTCTCACCGTTTCCCGCCCCCCTACTGCCCCGTGCTTCCCAATGCACGGCGATGTCCTACTCATGAACAATACCCTTGGCTGGGCGCGCCAAATGTTTTTCTTAATTGGGGTACTCTGACTGGGGGCACCAGCCGACTCCCTCGCACGGCCAGCCACCTCCCTTGAGGGTGAACTTCGGTGTGCTGATGCACAGTCATCCCTCAGAATGAATAGTCCTCCGGCCTGGAGCCTACGCTGCTTCCCCTATCCCTTTCCGTGATAGTTCCCGATGACTTAGGGCGCCCAGTACCTCTCCGGTTGCGTGAGCGAGGTCCGTCCTTGGGAAAACTCAATTGCCTGTAAAGAATCAGGCGGTAGAGATTTTCCTTCTTTACCATCGGTAGTTTCGCATTAGTTATTATATTTACGTCAGATAACCCTTCCCCCCGGCTTGAACTGTCCGAATGTGAGGAAAGGGAGGTGGTCGATGGTGGGTTGCTTTTACAGCGTATAAGCCCTTTTCTTCAGTTTAGAAATGAGACAAATCGGAGTGTTAAGTCTAAGAAGTGCTCTAGAAAAGCTTTTCCTAGCGATGAGACTTCGTTTTTTCCGAAGAAGCTGTCCGAACTTAGCCGCTCCGTGAGGGTGACCTCGTTTCCTATCGAGTCCCTTCATCCTCTAGTCCATGTTTTTTTTTTATTCCCCTTCCGTTGCGGAAGCATGACGCCACGCGATTTTTGCTCGAGGCGTTGACCTTCTCGTGTGTTTCCTGGTGTTTTCTTCCAGACCCCTTCCGTCACAACCATTTGGCCCCCCCATAATCGGCTTTGACCGTTCTCAGCCTCATGCGACCCCCCCGCACCGGACTTCCCCTCTAGCCCCCCTATGTAAGCTCTCCCCCCGTCGCACGAGCACGACACCCCACTCAACGGAGGCTGCTTTCCCCAGCCACGCTATGTGTGGGCGGTTTCACTATACTACGACAATTTTAACCCCCTTTTTTCCCGTCTAGTACGCTCGCCTTACCCTGTTTTTGGCGCGCGTCCTGACCATCTACCTTCTTTGCGAACCATGTGTGCATTCAAAGGCTCGGCTTAATCGTTTTCTTCTGGCTTAACCCGGTTGGACCCCCACTCTTTCTTATGGGCCCGCGATTCTTGCCCCGCAAGCGGCACATTCTTCTAGTGGCACACACGGTTAGATAGATTCTTCCAACAGTCAGCGCGAAATGCCCTTTCCCTTCCCCTCGCCTGGGCTTTTTTTTTTTTTTCCTTTTTTTTTTCCGTGTGGAGGATACTCGCCGTGCGGAGTCCTTGCTCTGGGCGTCGTATCTCCTTGACTGGAACGACTTTTGTGAGCGCTCATTAAACCTTACGTTGCATACGTCCATCCTGCGGTGCGATCCCTAATTCCCTTGGTGGTCGCCTGTTTCGAACGGCGAATATTGGCGGTCGAGGGCCCCTTGAGTTCAAGCCGAGATCCGCCTCTGTCAACTGCTTATGGCCCGCGGGGCTTTTCCCTTAGTTCCCGCCAAAAACCTCAAAGAGGTCGGCATGTCAACTTGGTCTAAGTTTCCAAGTTGGTTACCAGTGGCTGTCGTCGCGACGTGCTGAAACCGCGTCTCTTCTGCAACCTGCAGAGCGGTGGCGTTGCTGGATGTAGGGTGGCCCCCTTAATGACCCTTATTCACACAAATTTACGACCGCTGCGCTGCGGTCCAAACTGAATTATACGGCTCTCGATCCAACCGATCACACGTCGCCCCCGGTAAGGAAGCCGTTTTCACTGAGAAGACCCAAGGCCACGCACTCCTGACTTAGCAGTAGATACTTACTGCAGAGAAGGGCAGCTTCGCAACCTAAGATGATGTGCACGCCCTTACTACTCTTAGTCAGAAGGAACGACTTACCTTCCCAAGGTCTTTACTTCCCCGAGAGCTCGGCTCAAGAAATGAGGGCCAAGCCCAAAATCCTGGAAGCACATTCTTTAGATGATCGACTAATCGACGATGACTTCTTCATTCGTCCGGAGGAAGTCCTTGTTTCCTTCTGCCCTTGCTGCCTTTTTCTGGGCTTACATTATCCCCCCGCTGCATCACCTTTTTCTGCTGACTGTCGGCACTTGTATAAATTCCGAGCTGCTTTTCTGATATCGGTATCCCCCCCGAAGCTCCCCCTCTCCCTCCCCTTTTCCTACATCCGTTGTTGGTGTTGATTTCTTTGAGAGCTGGAGATTCGGATCAGACTCTACCTAAGAGACGCTCTGAGTCTACTCTCATGAAGCCTTTCAGCAGCCGTTTGTTTCTGTGAAAGCGTTGATCCGGCTCCCATGCACCATTGACCCCCGGCGGATACCATAAACCTGCCGCATTACCGCTAGGAACCCCCTTTTCAAACTCGATGTTAGCGCAGGAGAGCCCCCCCCCATATAACTCTGAGTCCGACCGGGGGGGTTGTCCACGACTCTCAGCCATTCCCCTGGCGGGACGGGCAAACTACGCGGGAGGGACGGCGGACCATACATCTACAGCGAGTGAGTATTCCCCTTTCAATCGTATGCCATACTTCATATTCCTTAGCGAGCATCCGCTTCCTCGTATTGTTCTGGAGTGGGGAATTGCCGTAAGGTCCACAGTTCCCCCGGCGCGGCGTAGGCTTATCCCCCTTTTTTGGTTGCTCTTTTGATCTCCTCGCCTCTCCTTTCGGGTCCTTGAGGCGCTCGAGGTTTTTTTGGCCGTCTATCTTGAATGTTAAATTGTGCCACCCAGTCCATGCATCCTTTTTAATTTGTCAGCTCCCCGCGGTTTGTAACCAACCCCTTTCGACGACCAGCACTTCCTGAACGGACTTCTGTTAACCACTTTTCACATGTTCCTCCCCCGCGTGCTGGTTTTTGTGGACTTGAGTTCCTTCCTAAAAAGCCCTCATCAGGTGGATCTGAAGTTTCGACAGGGTAGACCGTCGTTCCCTCGACCCCCTCCCCCGGCGCAGCCTCTTCGGCTACAAAAACCCTACGGCCGCGAGGTCGCAACTAAGAGTTGATCAGCCCCTTTTATTTTCACGCTGTGCGAAGCCTTTCATAGGTCGGCAGTCCCCGGATATGGCTCGCACAGGGCACGTCCTTGCTCCGCGGAACTCGTATCCCCCCTGAAAAAGACTTTTTCACACCACCTCCCAGCGATTCATGTCTCCCATAGCTGCGACCGGTTTGGCCTTGGAAGCCCTGATGCGCTCCGGTTTGACACTAGTAAGAATTTGATGGGGCGTACGCCCTAGGTGTCAGCGCCCTCCGCGGTTTTTCCCCCCCAACCCCTGTTTAAATCAAAGAGAAGATTCAAGGGTCCTATGCACGATCATACAAGGGATTTTTGTCATCGCCTTTATATGAGAGATCCCTCCCCCCCCCCACATTGTACCGTATCGTCGATTCGTGGGGTTTTCCGGAAGGAAAGGTTTTCGTCTGTCCATAGGGTCCCCCACGCCAGAGAGTTCGGATCGAAAGACTATCTGTCTAGGGCGTGTGGTTTTCTTCATGCTCCATCCCGTACGCCGTCGAGAGAGTGCGTCGCGTCGCGAGCGCGAAGGTTTAAGAGACAGAAGATGTTGAGAGGCTGGTTCTCACCAGGAGTAGTACCCCAAAGAACCAAACACCCCCCTTTTCTCCGTAAAGCTCTCTCCACCATACGTTAGGAATGTCCCAGACACTAAGTCTTCTGCACGACGCCCCCCGGGCCGCTAGGGCAGCCTACTCATCCATCTCACGCAGAAGCATCACTGCGCGGCGAGCGCGAGGCTTTCTTGAAGATATGTCTTTCCATCTCTCGATGCTGAGCAAACCCTCGGTCGCACAAGCCAACGTATCTTCCCCCCCTCATGGTGGGTCGTTATACAGCTCTACCAGGCGAAGAGGGCCCTCACAACCACCAGCGATCACAAATTAAATGTCCTCCCCCCCTTGCAGTTCAAGTCAAGCGGAGCACCCTTTTTATATACTCTTACGATCGCTTACCGCCGTTTCCTCCCCCCCAAATGTTGTGTCCCCGGACGGGGACCGTTGCTCTATGCAGGAACGGCTCCCTTGACCGCGCCCTAGCCTCAGATCCCCAGGATTTTAGACGTCGCGAGATATTTCCAGGCTGGTCCTTTTCGGAGGTCTTTTAGGAGTATGTCAGCAGCAGCACACGCCCTTTCCGCACCGTACGTGAGCTAGTGGCGATCGTACTTGTTAGTTGGAAGTAACATTTTATCTCCAAAAATTACACGCCCTTGTTTCCTCCCCAGTCACGGTCGTTTAGCGATCTCCCCTCGCTGAGGCATGAATTAGTGGTTCTTTAGAGGCGGGTGCACTTCGGTTCTCCTTGTTGTTCTCCCCTCTCGCGTCCTTCGTCGCTTTCTAGGTCTTAGTCCCCTGGTCCTTTGACCCCTCTCTCAGAGGTTGCGGTGGCGTTCTGGGCAATTGGCCTATCTATAGTGCAAGGCCCCGATAGACGATTTTTTTGTCCCCTAGGGTTGATTCTGCTTTCTCCGACAGGAAGACTGTTCGGCTGAATAGGTGAGCTCCTGCCCGCCGGGGTGCTCAAACCTTTTGTTGTTTTTCGAAGGTCAACGCGTAGCCGGTGCGCTTTTTCCCGGTGCAGATTACTAACCTCCTGAGCGGAGCGAGCCCCGTCCCCTTTTCTTTTCTTTCTCGGAGTGAGTATACCATCTGGCAGGGCCCCTCCCTATATAATTGGACTATGGGCGCACGGTATCATCGTATGTTGACATTCCTCCTTCCTCCCTTTTTTTTTTTCCTTTTTTACGCGGTCGGTTGCATCTCTCAATGTAAAGAATAGGGGTGTCCTTCAGGAAGCCAGCGATTTGACTCAGAATTCGTCCCCCTGTCGCTCTCCAATCCTACCGTTTAAAAAACAGTTAAGGACGACCGCCGCTGCTGCCTTTGAATTTTAATTTCGATCCACGGCCCCCCCTTGAAGATGCATCTCCCTTCTACCTAGCAGAAGCTGGTTAGCTCTCAGTCTTACCACTTTCGTGGGCTGCTTGAAGCTCTGGTTTTGTCTTCCTAGGATGATCACCCCCTCGCCTGCCGTTTTCGATTTATGATTAAATCGCTTTTGGGGCTTATTAATAGTGGGCGTGGTCAAATTGATCTGCGTTGTTCGCGGCCGCCCTCACCCTTTCCTAAAACCCACTCCCAGCTTATGAAGATAAAGATGGTTTTCTCCTCGGGAATCGCTTTTCCTGCGATGCGATTTCTGCCTAATGCTCTTAAACCCAATCCCCCTTTGTTGTGTGAGATCTCTCTCTGTCCCCTCAGGCCTCGCCATTATAGGCGAGTTGCAGACACCCCTTGATTTTCTCTTCAGCTCTGGGGTGCGTCCCTTTTTGTGACTGCTGCTCCCCCTACCAACTCCCGCGCCCCCTTCCCCGAAAACGATGATCAGCCATTTTCGAGATGTTTTTCTCAAGCGCCCCGGCCCTTTATCTTTCATACGCTGGTGCGCAAATCCTTTTCTCCCCTTCAAGGCCCCACCTCCCCTGACGGCTGCCATGCACAAGCGGAGCGAGGTAGTCCATTGCTCTGCACAGTTTCTCGGTAGAAAGACGTGTCCGATTAAGCCAGAACCCTGATTTCTCCTGAGTTGTACTGATCGAATGAGGGCTAGGTTTTATGTTTTCTCATGAGGATTTGACTTTTTCCCTCTTTCCTTCCAATATCGGAATGAGCACCATAGTTGTACAGGATCGAGTTTCCCCTTCCCCAATACAGCAGGAGCTCCCCAGCACATCTCCACCCCATGTTACCAGCGATGTTACAACGTTCGACATAGAACGCGCATTTTTCCCTCTCTCCTCTGATACGCACTGCCAATTACTCCCCGCCACCATTCTGCTGGCCTTGGTTGGTTCTGCTGCCGGCTCGGCGTGGTGTGCAAGAACAAGTGGCGCCGTAAGAGTTGAACTTTTCCCCTCCTGACGGACCCCATCTACTTGTGAAACCGCGGTGATTCGCTGCTCCCATCTTCCAGTGCCCCTTTGGAGCGACATTATTCCTTTGGCTCTGAAGGTATCCTGCAACCCATCGTATGAACTATTCCCCTTCCTGGCACTTGAACGCTCCTCCTATGCATTTCTCCGCCCACCTGGTGCACTTAGTTTCCCAAAGACAGTTTTCTTTTCTACGAGGACTCGACGCGCCCTTAAGAGATCGCGACCTTTACCTTCTAAACCCCCTTACACGCCCTACCCTCACGGGAGTTTGCCCCCCCCCCCTTGCCGGCGCTGCTTCGCAGACCCCGACCTTTTGATAACCCTCTTTATTCATTGGGGACTATTCATGTTTCTTTTGACCCCGCTCACATTCTATCGCACGAATTTCCCAAGGGGGGAAGGTTTCTGGTGAAATTGCCGGTGATGTTTTTCTGCAGACCGACTCCGACCCTGGAGAACACGGTCCTCCAGCTCCTTCTCACCTGACCTGTGTATTTTCGTCTGAAGATGATTGGGGATTGGAATCGAGCCTTCATTCCGTAGAGCCGAGGTTCGTAATTGCCCCCCCCCCTCATTGACCTCCCGCGGCTGTATTTCTAGTATTTCACGCGGTAGCGCTCCCGCTGAAACTCTTCTTTGAACTGACACGCCTGTCTTTTACAGGGCGTTTTTGAGCGCTGGTTTTTTTTTTCCCCCCGGGTTTTTACTGTGGAGACGTCTGAGGGTAAGGAGCCCCATTTTTTGCGGCTAAGATTTTATTTTTTTCAGAAAGTGTACCTTATGAGTTGCCCTTTCTACTTTCCGAGCTCTTGTTTCACTCTTCCTCCTGCTCAGGTTGATGTTCTTTCCTGTTTCTCGCAGCGGCCTGAAGAACTAGAGGCCATTGAGGCTTTCCTCCTCTCGGCGTACTCTGAAGCCCTCCCCTATGGTGGATCAGTGAATCAGCTTTGCTGCTTGGTGGTAATGTACCCGCCTTCACCCCCCCGTAAAAAAATAGCGACCGAATCTGATTTCTCGCACAGTGACGCATCTTTTCCCCCGCGAACACCTACTCGCTCGAGTACTCATGAATCGTCCCATATCACCTAGGACATTTCTTTTGCTCTCCGCCGGGAGTGGGAGTTTTTTCCTACTGACAAAGACAACCTTACTCGTCCCGCTCGGGATCTCTTGGTGTCCCCCCTGGAGCTGAAATTCCCATTCCGCTTCGCCTTTCTTATACCCTGATCGTTCCTAGTCTTATGTGATGTAACATGTGGACACAAATCTAGGATGTTACTTTCTTTCACCCTCTGGTCGCAGACCCTTTGGCAGTGGTCGTGGGACCACATCTCCCCTCATATCTCTGTACCCAGGCTCGCGCGATGACAGCAATCCCTCCTAATGGGCGGTGTGGTGTTTTCCGTGTGTGAGTCTCCTTCCGTGCGCTTCCTTGCTCTTTGGTGCGTCGCCTCTTTTTCCTGCCCTCCCTCGTCGTGCCTCTCTTTTTCCCAACGGAAGTTTTAGACTCCTCGGCGGTGCGACCCTCTCCCCGGGAAGATTTTGTTTTTTACCGTCGACGCGGCTACGGCTGGCTTTTTTTTATGTTCCATGCACTCCCGTAGGCGCCCGCGGCCCCCCCCATGTGAGGGCCGGGCTTGGAAAGGCCTTTCCCAAGTGCCACAACAAAAGCCCCCGCGTGGCGTAATGACACTTTTTCTAAGAAGTTTGCCCAAGGTTTCATTGGCGGGTCTTTCGACTTTGTTTAGGACAAAAGCGATATGAAAAATGCCTCTCGAGGCGTGAACTCCCATTGTTGGAACCACAAGGAACAGATTATAACCTCCACCAGAGCCCCCCCCCCTAGAGACTGAAGGCGTCCAACTCCCGGAGGCAGGATTTTATTCACCCAACCTAGATACGCGACCTCCCTCAGTCCGATTCTGAAGTCTCCACAATGCCCCGCAAAACCGCCTCTAGGCCCCTTCTTTAATTCTCCTAGAAGGGACTTAGTCCCGAAGCTGTCTTGACCGCCGATAAGATTGTTTGAATGGACTTTACCGTGACAGTCATCCCAAGCAGGATTGTCCAAAGCCACTCCGGCTCGACACTTCCACATTGCGGGAAAAGCTCCAAACGATTCACAGCAGAGCTGCGATTGTTTACTTTCCGCCCCCTCGCCTTGTGGACCATTTTTTTGATACCCTGTCGTCCGTTATAGTTTCTTTTTTTTTCTCTGACGTTTTTCTGGGCTTGATATATGCATCCCACTGGCTGCTGCCCTCCTTCCCCCCTTCCTGGTCACATGACAAGTTTTTTTCTCTGCGTAGTCTTCCCCCTTC
>Ga0179593_1373882_pt1 | contig 12506 bp, 14 predicted proteins | sample CZODoug2_1_08_16_FD_185931 | JGI IMG/M metagenome (GOLD analysis project Ga0179593, IMG submission 185931) | Vadose zone soil fungal communities from Angelo Coast Range Reserve, California, USA - CZODoug2_1_08_16fungal (PacBio error correction) | ecosystem: Environmental > Terrestrial > Soil >... | reverse complement strand
TTTGCGCCTTTTTGCCCCTTTTTTTACAGTTCTCCTTTAAGGTTGTCTTTGGTTCAAGCTGTACCCCCCAATGAAGGAACCCCCTGGTAGATCCATAGTACCATCGTCCCCTCCTTTCCCTTCTTCCCACCAGGTTTTTTCTTCCAGAAAAGTCGTCGTGATTTTGGCTACCGGGTTTCCCTCTCCCTTCGGGTCATCTTCCCGTTTTTTGAGCTCTGTTGGGCTCGCGAATGTCTGGGCCTCCCTTCTTTTTGTGCTTTCCGTTACGCAAAAGCATTTCAAGCATTTCCCCTTTTTCCGTGGGACAAAAGTTCCTTGACACATTCTTTGCATTTTGGCTTCCCCCCCCCCCCCCCCTGCTTTTCTTGGTGTGGCGGTTGTTCCAAAGTTAGGTGTAGAACAGGAACCCTCTCCTCTTTTTTTTCCATAGTCCCCCTCTTCTAGTAACCCTCGCCCAGTCGACCGCCTTGGCCCCTCTCCTTCTTCTTCATTCTCTTGGAGACCGCGCTTGCACGCGAGACGGATTTTTCTTTCACCCCTCCCCCCTCACCCCAGGCATGAGATTTCGTTGGTTGTGTTGCGGTACTCCCTCTTCCCCTTTTAACCGACTGTCCCAAGGGAAAGGACCTTCTACCCCCACACCCCTCCATTAGGTCGAGGGTGCATGGATTTGCGGATGCTCCACCTTTTTTTTGCTAGCTGGTCGACCAAGACGCTTGAAAGGGTCGCCGAAATTTCATCTTTAGTCGATGTGGGTATCAGCTCTGTGTTCCCTTGAGCTCTCCAGATGCCCGCGTAACCCTAGTCGGTGCCTACCTTATCGATGGGTGCGTGCGTGCATTCCCAGATACTTTTGTTCACGCAGATGCTTCCACTGGACACCTCCGACCAGTTCCCCGCGCCTCGTCCTTTTTTTCTTTCGAACTCCGTTTGACGTTCCCGGTGCCTGCACCTCGTGTGTCGTTTCCCCCCTACTTCGCGTCACCTGTGATCCTCCGTAATGGACCCAGACTACAGTTTTTTCATTTTTCGCTGACTGGCCTCCGAGCACGTTCGACACCCCTTCTCTCCAGGAAATGTCTTACTGCACTGATTAGCTGCTTTTACTGTTAAGTCCGGATGCTGGCGTAATTGGGTTTCCTTCCCAGTCTCTGCGTGATCTTTCCCCTCCAGCTCTACCTCCACCGACTTCTCACGCCGATGCGTTGCAATCCGTTTTTCCCTTGCCGAATTTTAGCCATTCCGCGGTCGAGGCCTGTCCGAGTACTTTGCTTTTTTCTGCGGCTTGATTTGCGGTTTCTTTCAGTTTCCTTCTTTGGCTGGATGACGTCAACAAATACCCGGGAGTCGACTCGCGTTTTCTCGATCTACCTCTCTTCCTTCCTTTTTCCCCGCCCCACTTCCCTCTGGGATACCCCAGACGCCGCATCCAGCGTCTCTTCCGTCCAATGTTTCAGATGTACATCATTTAATCAGTTGTCTGCGATTATGTTCCTTTCACAAAGGAGTTTTCAGAATCTTGGGTCGTCAAACTTCTTCGTGTTTTCCTTTATTCCTCGTGTTCACATGCGCGCCAATCCTTCCAAGAAGTCTTAGGCAGATCCTCCCAAAATCTTCACCTTTTTTATCCTTACCGCACCCCAGATCCCCTTCGCTTCCCGGAAGAAGTACGGCCCTGACCGTAAGCGGTGGAGTGGAGCTCCAGTCCTTGCTCCAAGCTTGAGCCCTTTTCTTCCCAACCGATAATATTCTGTTCTGCCTTTGTTGCGTCCACCTCATTTCTCCTGGGGTTTTTATCAAGTGAGGAGTTCATCCGGTTGGTTGTTTTCCGGTCAAACGAATCTGTCCTTTTTTCCTGCCACCGCTGCTGACTTTCAATTAGTGTTCCCCCCGCCCCCTTCGGCCACCCTTTCTGACACCCCAATATGTCGGTTTTCGGCTTTTTTGTCCGCCACCATGATTCAGTTGACCCTTTTCATTTTTCACCGAATTTCCAGCTTTCGGTAGTCTTTTTCTTTTTTACGTTTCTTCCTTGGACGGCCAATAGCGATTCCTCCCATGCCGGGTCTTTTCGGTGGGCCCGCCCCCGTTTCCCGATTGCGGCCCCCACCCAGAAACTCGATGATGTAAAAAAACTTTCTCTTTTTCCCAGCCCCGCTTCCGGCCTCACTCTGCGTGTTTCACCTTCCCGTCTTCTTTCTGGCCCCGGCCCGATGGATGGTCCGTATCTTTTTTGCCTGCGGACTTTCCTTTTACTCTCTACCGGGTATTTGCCTTTCGACCTCAGCAGACTGGAAGTGTGTAGAGGAGATTGCCTGACTTGGGAAGTCATTCTTCCTGTCTCGGAGTGGAGATTTTCGTTTTCCTTTAGGCTTCCGGGACCTCGTCAAGAAAGACCTGGACTTTTTGACGCTGTTACTTCTTGTTCCTTCGCAGAAGCTGTTCCGTCTCGAGGGTAGCGCCTCCTCCTCTGACTGGCCTGGTGTTGAATGAGTGACCGATGAACCCTTTTGTGACTCCTCCTTTGTCCGCGCAATTAAAGCCCTGGGACTAGTTAGCCGGTGCACCACTTCCTACCATGTTGCCGACCGATTGGTTTGTATGATGTTGTTTGGTGGGGTGGTGGTGGGGTGGTGTGTTTCGATGTTTTCTGGGAAGTTCGTTTCTGAGGGCGTGTGGGGGAGGTTTTGGGTTTGTTGACCTGTTTAATCTGAGTCGGAGTGAAGGTTTTGTTCTGTTTTTTTTGTGGCTCGTTTTTTTCTGGGCGGGTTTGGTGTTTCGGGTTGTCCGTTTGGGGGGGTGTTTTTTGGTTGCGTTTTTTTTGTGTTTTGTTTTGGTGTTGGGTTGGTGGGGGGGTTTCTTTTTTTTTTTGTTGGGTTGGTACGGGTGGTTTTCGTGTCTGTGTGGGTTTTGGGGTGTGGTTTTTTTTTTTTTTTTTGTTTTGGGAGTTTGTGTTTGATGGGATGGCTTTTTGTCTCCTTTCTGTTCGAATGATGGCCGACAGTATGCTCACACCCCCGTGTGATTTCGAAGTACTATCCTTTTATCGTGGCTGGCGCTTTTCCGTGCATCTCAGGATGGCGGATGCTTATTAAATTCCCTGTGGAACTTTACTTTTACTCAGCCTCCTATGATCTTGGAAACTAACTGTGGTCGCTCTCTGGAATGGCTCAACCTTGACCGGATGGTGAATGTGCCTCCCCGGAGGAGTTTTTTCCTGCGGAAAATTAACTGTTCCGCCCCTTCCTGCCATCAACCCCGGCGATTTTAAAGGATCGATCTTTCCCCCTCTCGGCGTGATACTTGACTAACCTGCGGCCGGCCGGGAAGACCCCCTGCCTTTATTTCCGTAGCCATGACCTTGCGCCCCACTCATCTTGAAATGGTCATAACTGGTTCTCATATGTCTTCCCCTATTATGTTCGAAACGGGACTTTTCCTGACTTTTGATTTCCCGGCCGACTCGGACTGTTCCTTCTCGTAGGAAGGTCTTTCTTTTCGCTGCTCCCTGTATTTCGGTTGAAGTGGAGCCTGACCCACAGAGGTGATCTTCGCCCCCCTTTTCAAGGAGCCCAGCAGTCGTAAGTGTGCTATTTGGCGCCGACTCAGTAGTGGATCTGGTCCAATCGACATAAAGATCGAACTGGATTTAGGTTTGTTTCGCTTGGCGGTGTAGGTCTCCATTTTAAACCGCCTATCGAATGTCCGGCTGGGCCCTCCTTCTAGTGAATCTTGGATTTTTCTTCGATCCAATTGCTCTTTTTCGAGATAAGAAGGAATCTGTAATTTCTGTGGTGAGAGCGTTTTTACTGCGCAAGAAGACTGAAACCTAAGACTCAAAATACGACGTGCACCCCCTTTCCGCCCTTACTGTAAGCGGGACAAAGAAGGGGACCTTTCCCCAAAAATCCTTATCCTGAGGCAGACTTCACTGCCCCGTGCTCATGGAACCAGTGTGTCCTACGTTTGGTTGCGCCTCTCCTCCTCCAAAACCTCTCGAGGAACGCCGTGAAAGACATCTTCACAGCTGGAAAGCCGAAGGACAGCGCCTCCTTGGGCCGTCCTCGGCAGTTTAACCCCTTTAGGCGGACGGTCGTTCAGAAAGGCCCCATTGCTAGCCCTGCCCCCGAAAAGCGGCCCCTGACGGCCCTGGGCCTTCAAGTCTAATACTTTAACCACAATCAAGTCGATTAAGGGCCGCTGAGGCCGCTTCTCCCTTCAGAGGTTGACCGACACGCGCATCCACGGTGCCATTAAGGGTTCCATTTTCGCAAGCTTTATGACCATTCTGGCCGACAAGACGGCAGAGAGGAATCTGGCCTTTGTCAAAGATAAGTCTAGTACCGCAGCCGTCTCGCACCAGCCAGTGCACGGAGAAGATGCCGACGTGCCCTATTGTCCGGTCGCATGCGCACAGATTCCGATGGTGATGGATGATTCTTCCCCCGTAGCTGAAACACGGCGCGTCCCCAAGAAGACCTCCCCCAATAGCGCGGATTTATCGTCCGGTCGAGTCGCGGGGACCTTTTAACCACCCCCAGCGCGCTAATGACCCTCACTGAGAGCGGCAGGCAGCTCACTCTCCCGCCATTCGGCGTTTAAACTGGTAAGCAGGTGGAGCTAACTTCCCCCAACTGGTTCCCGACCCACCCCGCCCCCGTAGTGCAAAGCCGACCGCATATTTTCCTTGCCTAATAATGAAGTTGTTGTGTTTTGAGACCGATACCTTTCGTCTGTGTTGCAAGCGGTTGCGGGGGCGTGTCGCCACGGTTGGGCCCCCGGGCAGCTCCACCTTAATGCCAAGTCTTCTCCCCTCCTAAATCCTTTTCGAAGTGTCAGCTGGCTGCTGCCGCCCCTGATCTTGGCCGATCATGCGTGCTGTGCTGGAACAGGATTTACAAGAGTTAACCGGAACGGAAGCGAGCAAGAAGCCGCTTTTTGGGCTTCTGGTTCTGGTGGACCTCCGCTTTCAGCTACATTCGGAATTCTTTCCACTCCCCCCCCTACTAACCCGGTGCGCTCGAGACGGAATCAGATGCCACTGGTTCCTTCCTGACCCCTCCCTTTCATTTTGGAGTGTGATCTGGCTTTTAGGGGAAACGTATCTTATCTGCGTTAGGCTTTTAGTCTCCTCGAGGACCGGAGTGGACGGAAGCATCCCCCCTTTGTGGTCATACTTTCGAATAGTCGAGCGACCTCTTCTTAATGGGCATAAGTCTTGGAGGTTTAGGGTAACTGATCTTGCCTTTTGCTCTCCTAGAATCGGCCCTTCTAGCCTTTTGGTGGTTTCCGTCTGTAGCAGGCCCCGGTTTTCCTGAGTTGTCTGTGACAGTTCCGAGTAGCACATTCTGCCGGGTGTCCGGCCGGACTACATCCCGCGTGGTACACTTCCGCCGTAAAAAATGATGGCTAGATGAAGTAGCGTTTTTAGTCTTCTTTTTTTTTCCTGCTTTTGCGGTGTACGGTCCTGCTCCGGGCCTGTCTCGGGTTCAGGAGGCGTTCCCTCGCCCCGGGAAGGAAATCCGGGGAATGCATCACTTAGGCTACGGCGGAATCCTCTGTCCAGGTTTCTTTACTTTACTGAGGTGGTCCAGGCAGAAAAGGCGGAATTTCCTTCCTAGGGGAGGGCAGTTGGCTTATTCGGCCCTTCTTCGTCCAAAGGCTAATCACATCCTCGTAAATCTTGCACGTTACGGCTCTTCCGGCTATCGTTCTCTTCTGGCCAACCTGTTCTTCTGGGCCATCTCTTAGCTGAGGCCTCTCAAGCGAAAGACGTCTTAGTCTCTCCTGCTTTTTTTTTTTACTCCAACCGTCCCCCCCTCCGGACCCGGCTCGCCGTTCTCGCGGTATGTTTTTCCTATTCCACTACTAAGCCGGCGGCCAACTCGCACGCTCGGCGGATCCGTTGCCCCTCTGAAGATTACCCGTTCTTGTTTTCCCACTTCCCCCGGCAGACGTCGGAGGCTTGACCTTTTCTACGCCCCTTACCAGTCCTCCCATTCCGCTCCTCACCCATCGGGCCCTCCTCCCGTAGACCAGACCCATTGCTCTCGAAACCGCTGCGGCCAGCAGTGCTTGACCCACTTCCTTTCTGGCCGCTTAGCCAAGTGTCCTTTTGTCCGCAACGTCCCACGGCGTTCTTCCTTCGGCCATCAATCGCAGGTCGACTTCATCTAGACGCTGAACCGTTCACCATTTTCCTTTTTCCCCCTCGTTTGTGCTGCAGTCTTGGTTCTTCATGGAATGTTTCCGCGGCCTCCCTCCGACTTTCTCCTGGCATCTGTCCTGGGTCGCCCATGTTCTCGTCCCCCGGCGTGGTTGGCCCTTGAGCGCCTCGGGATTATTCCCTTCGCTGTTCAGGACTCTCCTCTTTCCGCTACTGCACGATGCCCTTGCCCCAAGTTTTTCGCCCCCCGAACGCGCCAAACCCGATTTCGCCAGTAGTCTGCGGAAATGAAATCCACCTATTAGCACTGTCGCCTATGAGACCCTGCCTTCCCCTCCCTCCCCTTAGGTAGGTCGAAGTCTTGTTCCTAATAGGGCCGTCCCGGTCCTCTTTCAGGAGTGTTCGCAGTTATTCCCAGGCCAGGGCGGCTCTCTAACTTCCTCTGTCTCCTGGACCCCCCGCAAGCCCACATCTTCTAACAGGAGGGAACTTGTACTTCTCCCCTATCCATGCGGCGGCGGAGGCCAATTTCGCCCTGCAGAAGCCCAGCCTCGCAGGCAATTCAGGTGAGGGCTGACCCTTCTCCCTCTCCGGTTCAGAAACCGTAAACGCGAGCCTCTTAGAGAGGTTCAAATATGCAGTCCGCGTCCGCGAATCTTCTTCCCGTTTCGAACTCCATACCATTTCCTCGCGTAAAGCACGTGCAGGCGCTCTGTATTTGGACGACCCCCCCATCATCGAGGCGATTCCCTTCCTCTCCTTTTTTTTAAGGTTTAAACACCGTTTCTCCCTTCCTTCGGGCCGCATGACCGCAAGAGCAGTTTGTTCCATCTCGAGTCTGGGTGTTGGCCGCAACGTTGACTTTTTCCTCCCCGACGCCTGATGTTGAAGTACGCCCGCCGTTCCTTCCCAGGAGCATCAACGTACAACCACCCCCCTCCTTCGACTCGCTTTGTACCCCCCCCTTTTTTTTACCCCTTTCCCTTATTCTTCTCGAATTATGGTGGCGCCCCTGCCCCTCCAGATTGGAGTCAAGAACTTGTTAAGGAGTCGGTTTTTTTGCCTTCAAACATAATTGAAAGTCGCTGGTTCATTTCCCCTACAGATTCTGGGACGTAAAAAACCCACCGTCCTGTTTTCCTGACACCCTATCACGTGATAACACACCCAGTTGAAGCTGACTGAGAAACTGCATCGGCAGACAGTCCCTTCTTTTTTAAACGTGCTCTAGTGCATTCCGGATTCCTTCATCTCCAACCCTTCCATCCGTTTGCCGTTTCTTGGCCAGTTTTTAAATTTCTCCTCCCGATTTCTCTGCGGTGACGTTAATTTTGCATTGAGCGTGGTGCTGATTGCCGTACCCGCTTTACATTCATTTATCTCAGGGTGACACGGAAATCACCTACCAGCTTCTCCCTGAAGCAAGTTAGACGAGGCCCAGGCCACGAATTTTCCCGAATGGATAAATGCCCCCCATAAGCGACGGACATGTGTTAAATTATCCAGTTCTGACTTTCTCAAATGTCGCTCTTTCCCCTTGATTATCTGGGGGTACATAGATAGATGCGGGGAGGCTCGCGCGTACTCGCTTATCTGTTTTCTCTTCCTTTCTGTTTTCATCCCCCCTCTGCCGGGACGAACTTCAGTCCCACGCACAATACCCTCCATCCCATCCCCTCCACAAAGGCAGTACTCCTTCCCAGCTCCTTCGGCCGCCTCGTTTCCCTTAGTGACAAAGGTTCCCTTTGGTATCCTCTTCTTGATATTGCGGGGAGTATAGCTTTGGATGAGAACTTTCCCCCCCTCCGAGAGTTTCTCCGTTGCTCCTCCCCTCTTTCATCCATAAGGCATGACTCTCCCCTTTTCTCTTTCGAAGCCTCTTAAGCCAGAAGTTTCTTTTCGACCGGGCTTGATTCTTTATCTCTCGGCTGCAGGAGAGCAGTTCTACAACGTCGGGATTGTTTTCTTCTTAGATAAAACGTGAGCGCCACGTGGCGTCTACTTCCTCTTGACAGATGTCAAGCACCTGCCCCCGGATTTTCTCAACCCACCCTTCCCGCTTCAGGGTTCTTTCGGTGTCATGAGTACACCGCCTTCTTTGCACTCGAGGATGAAAGACCACCCTCCCTGATTTACTGTATCCTTCCCACTCGTTCACTCCTCCCCCCGGTCCCTGCGTGTAAGCCCCCCCTCGCTTCCTTTTCCGCAATCAAGACATTCCAAGCTTTGTTTCCCAGAGAAGGGTCACTACCGATAGACCGGCCCGTCCGGCCTAGCCATATGTCGCGGAATCAATTCCACCCGCCCCGACGGAGGTCTTGTTTTTTCTTGTTCCTTTTTTCTCTTTCCCTTTGGCCCACGGGGGGGGGGGCCTGTTCCTCGTTGCGTTGTAGGGGAAGTTTGCAACCCCCCCCCCGAACCCTTCGGTGGGGAGGTTTCACTGTGGTAAGCTCGTACCTTCCTTTCGTGCTAGCACGTGAGCCTGTCCTCTCTTCCTGTTCTCCAGAATTTCAAAGTTTCGGGCGACTGTTAGAGTTGTGGTCTCCGAGATTTCGCTTGGTCCCCATACTTTTTTTCTCTTTTCTGGCGAAAAAGTCTGTGACTTCCCCCTCAGCCCCGCATTGGCCCCAGCCAAACACCATCACCCAATTCCCTTTACCCCCTTTTGCCCTCCCTGTTTTGTTTCCCCTCTTCTTTTTTTAAACCTGGTAGCTTATGGCAACTGAGTTTCCGATAACGGCTTCGAAGGACACAAGCGGGGATGTCCCGCCCGTCGCTAGCAACCTTAGCGCACACCACTGTTCCGAGACGTCCCTCTCTGCCTTTCTCCCACTCGCCCCTCCCTCCTTTTCTCCACCCAATGTGGATACTATGTTGGTACATGTTCTTCATCTTCATGTCTTTTTTCTTTTCCTGAGGGGGTTAAAGCTGCCACATTTCCCTCCCCCTTCTCGTCTGTTTTAACCCGTGTTCCTTAAGAACTGTCCTGCGACACAGAATCCTTTTTTCTCCCTTTTTTTTTTTTTTTTTTTCCTCTCTCGGTGTCGCGTTCGTTCGGCCCCTTTTTTTCCTTCTTTTTTTGTTTTTTTTCTCCTTTTCGTCAATGAAGGGAAACCCCTCGAGGCCGATCCCTTCTCTTCCAACCTTAACTTGACGAATGTCCATGTTTCTCCAATGTGTGGAGACAGAACAGTCGTTTTTTTTTGTCACCTTCGTGGTTCCTTTTTCCTTGTCTTTTTGCTTCCCCCAGGGTGGTGCGCTCTTTTGCCCCTCTTTGGTGTAAGATCCCCCCATTCTCCTCCTCCACCTCAAAGCCGCTACAGTTTTTTGTTGCCAAACAGTTCTGGCACCCTTCTTTTATTTTCCGCTGCTTTTTTTTTCGGGTGACAACTTTTTTTTTTTTTTCTCACCGTTCCCGGGGCGACCGGACCCGCGCCGGCGAGGTTCCCCAGCGAACCTTCTTTTCCCCTCGAACAGTAGCATGCAGTTGGCTACGGCTGCGTCAAGGAATCTTTTATACCGTCGCAGGTAGCCTTCTCTGATCTACCCCTCCCCGTCCCCCCCCCTTCCTTCTTCTCCCCTTCTTTTTTGGGGTTGAGGATGAATACGCCACGAGGTTGCTCACGTTTCCCTGTAAAGACGTCCCTTAATCCCCCAACAACCCCTCTTTTTTTTATTTGATTCCGGCTTGTATCGCACAGGGCTTTCCGGTTCGGTCGACCCTTTCGAAGGGTAGAAAGCTGGATTGCGTTTCTCCTACTCGGCTTAGCGCAGTTGCTTACTCCTCTATCCGGATGAAGGTCCTCTTTCGGTTCGTTCCCTCGGGTTTGAGGGGCGGTGCAGCCCGCTGTTCTGTCTCTTCGGTATCACATTGACCCCTCCGTCGCCCTAATCAACTTTTTCGGTTCCCCTGAAAATCCGTTTCTTTTTTCCTTTTCTCTTTACCTTTGGCTCGTCGGCCTCCTGTTGCTCTTTTATCAGAGAACTTTCACCGCGCCGTTTTCTTCTTTCCTCTTCTTTGTTCGCAGTAAGCGATCTCATCCCAGGATGACAGCCACTTTTTCCTTTCTCCTTCGCAAGTTGAACAGCAGAGAACCGGGTTCTCGGCTGTGGAATTGGTCAAAACGGAACGCGCTGCTTTCTCCTCAGCTCCCCGCACACGATCGCTTCTGAGTTTGAACACTTTTCCGTCCCCTCCGATTCTCCCCTTTATCTTCCTCCTTTCTTGAAGAGTAGGATGGTTTAGTCAGGATTTTGTTGTTTTTGCGGTTGCTGAAGTGCTTTCTTGCATGTTCCTCCGACCCAATACAGGAAGCGACCGCAGTTAGATCAGCTTTTTCCTCTTCTCTAGGCCCTCCCCGATATGGGATCCCCATCGAAGCAACTTTTTTTGTCGGGACCCGATCCGAGTTTCCCTTCGTTGAACCACTCGGTGTAGGAGTCTGGATGTGGGCATGGGACCAATTAGTTCGCCTTGCTTTTTTCCTTTCCCCTTCCCTTAGCCTGGTCGCGCGGTTGATGTTTTCCTGTGTTCACCCCTAGACGCTCCTGTACCCTGTGTCTATTCTCTAAGCACCCCACCCGCATGCATATGCCTTCTCCGACCAGTCTCAAGTCGCTTTTTCTAAAGTCCGGACACTTCCTCAGTTGTTGTGTAGATGCATGCTATTTCCCTCTTTTTTCCCCCTATATTTCTTTTTCCCGATGCTGCGCCTGATTTTTTCTTCCTCGGTGTTTTATAAGTGCTGCTATTCCCTTTCCTGTGGGTTTAGGTAACCCTAGTTGTCGGTGGACTTAACCGCGCCCCCTTTCCCCAATATGTTCCTTCCCCCTTTTCTCTTGAAGAAAATATTTTTTTTCGTTGCGCAACCATGTTCAGAATCCGGATGGTCAGTTTCCCAGAATCCACCGCGCGTCGGTAGTCGTGTCTGGTTTTTCTTTGATGATCTCCCCGTCTTCGTACTCACCAGAAGGGTTCTTTTTTGAGCCAAAAGTCCCTTCTCTTCCACCCCCAGTGAGATTATTACACAACCCCTTGGCTGCTGATCTCCTAGGACTGCCAACCAGGTGTTTAACCAGGACAACGGTACTGGTGTCTTGGCTTTCTCTTTTTTTTTCCTTTTTCTCCGCACTCTGCCTGCGTCCCATTGCTGTATCCGAGTCCCCTTTTATGCACGGTTTGACGCCGCAGACTTGAAGTTCGCTGTTTTTGCAGAGTCGGCGGATGATGGCAGCCCCGTCTCAGGGGACCTCTCCGCGCCTCTTTTTTTGCCCTCTGCTTGTCAGTGAGGCGGAACCTCCATCTCTTCTTCTCCCCCGGATGAGTGCTGCCCTTTGGGCCTGGAAGATCGTCCGTTCGGGTTATCTTTCCTTCTTTATTCCGGAGGAATGGATGTAGGCCTTCCAGGAACATCTATTAGTTCGACTGCCGCCCTGCCCTTTCCCAATTACCTGCTCCTGGGAGATTCCTCCCTCCCCCTATTCCTCTGTGACCGCAACGAGTGGAGTGAATTTCTCCCTTTATGAGAAGCGTTTTTTTTCAGTGGAGTTGGACCTTTTCCTTTTCCTTCCTTCCTACCTGGCTTGCATCTTTCTTTTGCTCTTCTAACGTTCATCGCATTTCTGTATTCTGATCATTACCTCACGCGTATCTTCTTCCCCCTCTCTCTTTCTTGGCAACGGCCGCCCCTTTAGTCCGATCTGTAAGGTCCGGACTTCATTGTGCCGCCGGTCAAGTCTTTTCTTTCACTAGACCAAATGGCCGCCAACCGACATCGCCGTCGATCGTTCCTTTATCACCTCCTTTCCACGGGGTCGGTCTTTTTTTTGATCCTTACCCGCCGACTGCGAGTAATGGCTGTGCTACCGCAACCTGAAGCAGTTCGGGCTTTCGTCGCTTCCCGGGAGACGCCTCCGCAAGTGGTCTTGTCAACATTTGGGTGAATAGTGTTATGCCTCTTTCTGACCCTGACACTTTCTATCTTTCCAGATTTGTTTTCTTTACGTTACGCACCTTCCTTGAATTTTCTGTCTGTTCTCGCCGAAAGAAGGCCTCCCTCTGGTGATTTTTCCCTGCACCCAGAGTTTGACTCTTTTAGTACTGCCGCCCGCGAAGCTTTTGCGGATTTATCCGATGAAGGATCCCTTTTATTTTCTCCTTGAAATACCAGTCTCATTTTCGGATTCTGGCGCTGTTCGGTGCCGTTTCTCTCCTCTCCCTGAACGGGGCTTTTTCTGCTGGGCTTTTCAAAACTGTCTGTGCGGGCGCTTTTCGTCGATACGGTTAGAAGACGGTCCAGATATCTCATTCCTCTCAAGTCTTCTCCGTGGTGATTCTGAA
>Ga0179593_1335927_pt1 | contig 12506 bp, 17 predicted proteins | sample CZODoug2_1_08_16_FD_185931 | JGI IMG/M metagenome (GOLD analysis project Ga0179593, IMG submission 185931) | Vadose zone soil fungal communities from Angelo Coast Range Reserve, California, USA - CZODoug2_1_08_16fungal (PacBio error correction) | ecosystem: Environmental > Terrestrial > Soil >... | reverse complement strand
CGTCGAAATCCGACTCGTTTTTTCCTTCGTTTCCCACCTTGAATGGCGTTTTCAATTTTGAGCGTCCCACCCAGCAAGAACTGTCTCTCCTCCCTTTACGTTTTTCTCCTCCGTTTCCTTAGACCTTTTTGGCGACAGTCCCCTTTCCCTTCTCTTAGAGCCCTTCTTGCTACAAGTCCTTCCTAAATTTTCCTCTGTGACTCGGCCCTTTCGCTATACGGCACTATCTCCTCGAGCTCGCCTTTTTTGCCCGATCCGGTTTTTGCCCTACGGCTGCGTCCCGTCGGGTCTTTCTCCAACCGAAGCCCTCTTGAACCCCAACCTCGATAAACAAAATTCCCTGTAGGGGTCCCCCCCCCAGGACGTCGGTTGAGCTTTTCTTTAACTCGTGAATAGCCTCCCTTCTAACAGAAGCATTCTCCGATTCACAGTTCGCCTAACGATACTACTAGGACTCTTCGCAGCCTGATTTTAGGCTTCTCCGATTTTACACTCTTCCCAATTGCGGCCACTTCCTCTTTTCCCTTGTCAAAGATCCCCCTGTGACCCCCCCTGGAGTTCTCGTTTAGGAGAGGCGCTGGGTGACTGTTACAATTCCCCTCCCTGCTTCCCCAGCCCGTGCATTCCGATGTGCGCCTTTTTGTTATGAGAATTCCAGATAGCGGGAACTTAGCCTTGCCGGTCCATCACTACGGTGTCGTTTGTCTCAACACTGACCCGAAATTACTTCCCCTCCCCCCTATTTGTTCTCGAGGTGGGCGTCGGCGGTGGCAAGCGGCACTCTCCCCGTCAGGACAGGCTTCCGTCGGAGCCGATATGACGGGCGTTCACGGCGATTTGTCGACTTCCCCCTCCCCAAAACATCCGTAATTTTTGAGAAAGCTCCTTATTTTTCTCATGGAACGGTCTTTTTCTGGCACTGAATAGCTGTAGGCGCTCCTTCCAGTCGCGTTACTTTTTGTTCGGTCATTTCTCTTCCGGCTCTTTCCCCCCGGTTATACCCCCCCCCTTAACACTGGAGCCCTGAACCTTGTGTTTCCCCCCCTCATGCGCACCCTTCTCACTGAGGTGTCGCCGTCTTCTCCTCATTCTCATATTATTGACCCTTTATTTTCTTCGCATGATAAGAGACGGATCGGAAACGCCTATTGCCACTCGACAAAGGCATTGCTAAGAATCTCCCTGTCTATGCCCCTCCTCCCCCTTCCTAGAATTCAGTCTGTCGTTCGTGCACAATCTTTTTTTTTATTCGCTCCTTTAGATGTTTTTTACTTCCCCCGGCCGCGACCGGGACGCATCCCAACCTTTTCTTAGTTCTTCCCGTGCGAAAGAAGTTTTTTTATGTTTCTTTCGAACCCCCCTGAGTATACGCCTCCCCGCACGCCTCGTCCCCCCTCTTGTATCTTCCCTTCCGTATTGATGTAGGAGATTTTTGTATCTTGCTTTCTGCTTCCCTCACGAATGCTCCTTTTTTTTCCCGCGGTGGTTCGCGATCTGCCTTGCGAGGATTGACTAAAAATTTAGGGTGCATCTTGTTTTTCTCCTTCCTTATTTCTTATCAGCGGGGATCCTGTAGGGTCTCCCGCCGGACCCCCTTTTTAAGCGGTGACGTTCGTCTTTTTTTCTTATGTCTGCTTTGGCTTGCCGTTCCTCCCTTCCTTTCATGTCGAAAGCGATCCCTTTTCTATTGATCCTTGTACTGGCTGTTTCTTTTTGTTTACCATGCCGTAGCCTCGTTCGTATGTCTCTCTCAGGACCAAGAATCCCTGTCCCCAATTGCCCTCGTTTTGAAGCCGTTCCTTCTTTCCTGCTAATGTCCCCCCCTAGCGTGCAGTTAACCTCTTCCTCCCCTTAGCATCCCGCCCCCCCGGGTATCGTCTCCTGTGGCCGTATCTTCACTGTCGTTGGTTCATTCTTGACTCGTTTCGTTGAGCCGCGTGGCCCGGTTTCGGTTCTTTCCTTCCTCTTACATGATTGTGACATCCCTTCTCCCGTACCCGAAAGGTACGGCCTCCCCCTACCTTGTTCGGGCGCTTGCCGTTCTTATTTGTCCCCCGCCTTTGATTATCTGAACGGGATATCGTCCCTCCGATCGCTTTTTCCCGCCGCTATCACCACGGATTGAGGAGACTCCCGCGCGGGATCACCGGAACCTGGTCCCAGCCCCCAGCAAGATCGTTCTTCCATGAACCCCCTCGCAGGAGGTGCGAATAACTTTTACGCCCGTAAATTTACTGTTTTTAGCTGTCCACCATCGACGTACCCCTTATGTTGATTTTTTTTTGAGCCTTGCTCGGTTTTCCTCCTTGCTTAAAGAAAGTTGCTTGAGATGTGATTTGCTCCACCCCTTCCCTCGTATGTTCGATCCCCCTTCGGCCGATGACGGAATGCGTTTCCCCCTCGTGATTTAAATCGTGACCTTTTCGGTCATTCATCGCATAAAGAAAACGTAGTCCGGGGTAGAACATTCCAAGAAGTTTTTTCCCTGGAGTTCGGTTAGAGCCTTCGGAGAGAGTACCCTTCTTCTCGTTTTGAGTGAGTGTGTCCACGATCATTTTTTTTTCATCGTATACGACTTGTCGCCGACCAGTCTCCGCCCTGCGTTCTCCCGACGGGCCTTTAAACAAATGACGCTCTGGTTAGTTCCCCGGTCTCTTTTTTCTTTTTCTCCCCTGATTTTTTAGGCCCCGCGGCTTGAATGAGATTACTTCCTTATTCTACAACAGAATGGCGCAGTCACTCGTACTTTATGACTAAACTTTTTTGTTTATAGGATAAGTGAGCGCCCCCCTTTTTTTGATCGTCCTTTCCGTAATTCCCCCAGGCATTCCCGAGGGATCGTTCTCCTTTCGTCCCCCTCAGCACTCTCACATGGTCATCTCTTACCATCCCCCCTCCGGAGAAACTTTTCGTCGAGACGCGATATTTTTCCCCTCCGTTCTGCGTGAACTGATTTACTGTAAACTTGACCCTCCTTCTATATGGGAAACAGCCTCAACTAATAAGCGCGTGGCTGCTCGAAGAAGGCAGCGCCTCCGGACATCCCTGTCGGCGTTTGCACGGGTTCCCCCCCTCGCCCCCTTCCTGAGAAGGTTCGTAGGCCTCCCTGTATTGGCCTGCACTCAGATTTGACTGCCCCGCCCTTCTTCTCTCTACCCTTTTTCGCTTTCCGACGCGTCATCCGCTTAACCAACCAAAGTGTATTCTCCCTTTTGCAAGCGCGAATGACCCTCTCCCGTCTGTCAACAAAACTCCCAACCCCCCCCGGTCGCGGCCGCTCTTGGGCCTGAAATTGGGCCCTTTTTTCTGGACCTATATAGAAACGACTAATGGCTTTACTACCGACTATGGATTCGCTCCCCCCCCCCCATCTTTTCTCAATTAATTTTTGACGCCACCGTCTGCTTGATATCCCCTGACTTTGCTGCGAATTTACTTCTAGACTTGGTGCCTTATCTCGTCCCGAGTCCATTCCGGCGGAACTGCTAAATAAAGGGTTCTCCCCACACATCTGTGAACTGACCCTTTTTCCAAACCCCCGACCTTTTATTTTCGGCCTTTTTCGGGTATTCCATTTTTTTTTTTACAGACGTGCTCGGAAAAGAACGCTTCGTTTCCCATCTCCCCTTTTTTTCAGCGATTGTTTTCGGCGAGCTTCGGGCCTCCTTCCCCCTCTTGCTTGTACTCATGCCCCTTTTTATTTTTTCCACTTTTACGCACATGTTCCGTATTCCCTCAGAACTTTGTATTCATTTTTTCATTTCAATTGATTCCTGCTTTCAATAGATACCTCCCGATTACTGACACCTCTATACGGACATTCAAGAGATACTATTCCACTATCGTTTTTTCCTGCAGGATTTCGCGTTCCGACCTTTCGAACCCCATTTCTCCCTTTTTTCTCCCTTCAGACCCTTGCCCCAAACATTGAACCGTGTCATGCTGTGAGATCAACTTTACTAGTTTCACCCTTCTATATGCGTATGATCCTGCGGCAGAACCACCCCTCTTCCACCAGGAATTTTAGTTCCCTGCCCCTCCCCCAGTCACAATTTTTGGTCATAGAGCCGCGTCCGGCCAATATCTCCTCCTTTCAATCAGATTCATGACTGGCCTTTCAATCTGATCAGGAGAATAATTTCGAATCCATGCTTCTTTGTTGTCTTCCGGGCTCTTCCCCGAACCCCCGCCTTCTAGACAGACCATCAAATTTCCCTAGTCACCCTTCGCGACATAATAAGTTTCTGTCCTGGCTCTAATTAGCTTTACCTCCCTAAGCCTTTTTACAAACGTACTGCATTCACGCTTTGGGTTGTTCCCCTCCCTAGCCTCTCAATTCGCTATCTAGCTGCTTCTTTTCATCATAGGAGAGGCCCCACTTTGCCGTGAGAGGTCCACCCTTTTCGAGCCCTCGTTCGTGCTTTTATATGGATAAGACCCTGATGAATCATTCTTCCGGATGAGCGTACGAAGTGGCGTCCCTCTCCTGTTGAACTTTTTGCCGAAGCTTTTTTCTCACAGGTTCCAAGTCCCCCTTTTTTTGACCCTTGTTTAGGCTTAAAAAATTTTTGACCAGGCTGTTGCCGCCCTCGATTCACCGCCTCCCCCACAGGTTAAGTTTGCCTGGCTGACCCCCTCCTATTAGCGAAAAAGAGTTTTTCCCTTTATCGATCTTTCTTTCCGATTTCGCAAAAACGCCTTCCTTTTTTTTCGAGGAGCACACGCTACCCTCCCTGCAAGACAATTTTTCAGTAAAGAGTCGGTTCCGGTTTCACCTTCTATCTAGACCCGAACGACGCTCGATGCGCATTTTTAATTTTCCTTGCAAGTTTTCCTTCCCGACGCGATTTGCCGGTCCTTCTACACTTATTTGATTCATTTCATGCATGCTTACTCACCTTCTTCCCATCGGTTCCTTCCCCTTTTTAAATCCAGTGATTCATTTACCCCCTCACCATCGGCCCGACCTCCTCCTCAAAGTCCCAAATTGGACACCCTGCTGAAGTCCCTTTCCCCGGAATTTTCTCAGTTAAAAACGCCCCCCCCCCCCCCCCCCCCCCCAACCATTTTCCCCCTCCTATCTCTCCCCCTTCCCTGATTCCGAGACCCGCTATTTTTCTTTTCTCCCTTGTGAGGATAGGCTGTCTCACCCCATTCCCCCCTTAGCGGGTTCTTTGTATAAAAGAAGAAAAGCGTCTTGTCCCTTCAGAATTGCGTTTTCTGCCGGGTGATGGTAGCTGGTTTCTTTCTTGCTGAGTTTTATTCTCTACTCCTGGGTGTTCGATCCTGTCGGCAAACTTCGTGCTCTTTCCCCCACCCCCCTCCCGATTCCCCGCCAGACTCTTTAATTATATCGTCCTCTTTGACGCGTGTTCTGTCCCCGGCCGTAGAAATTATCCTCCCGTGCGCTTGAGGAACCTCTTAACATTTCTGCGCCACCTTCAGGTGTTTTTCCGCAAAGTTAGTGTTCCTTCGCGTCCGGTTAGCCGCCTCCTCAACCGAAAGAGACGCTTTTTCTGGGCTTTTACCCCTCTTCCCAACGTATTAGCGTTTTTTTCCCCTTCCCCATCTCCCGTTTGTCGGATGTAATTCCCCAGTTAATCTCCTTTTTCCCAGGTCGCGGCGCCCCCCGATTTCCGTCCTCGCTTTTCCTTCTTCCCCCGCCTTTGTCGAACATTGGAGCTCCTCACCCTACTTTCGGCGCAGCCTTTAGGCGTCGAAGCCTTCCTTCGAAGAAATGGACTCCCCTTCGTTACTTGCCGCCTTGTTGCTGATATCCACCTAAAGTCTTACCCCAGATTTCAGCCCGCTCAAACCCCTTGTCCGATCTACGGTTCACGATGATTCGAGGATCGCGGTGTTTTTTTTGGACAGATCCCGCCGTAATTCCCCCTTCCTCGCACGAAAGTCTTTTCTTCGAGAAACCATCCCTCAGCTGCTCTAAACCACTCTCCAAAATCCCCCCCTTTTACCGAGATGTTCGTGCGACGTGGCCCGACCCGTTCCTTTGCGAGTTCTTACCCCTTAACTGGGGAATACCCCTTACTGACGCACTAGCTCTTCACCTTTTCAGTTCCTCTTATCATTCCCTGAATCGCTAGTTCGCCCGATCTTCTCGCCCCCTTTTTCTTTTCCCCCCCCCCCCCGTACACACTTTTTTCTTCCTTTTCACCTGGACCCTAAGTTTCCCCCTGGCGTTGCGGCTCCTGGCCTCCCCCTCTTGTGCTTATTTAAAATTCCTCTCTTTTTTTTTTTTCCCCGCCGGAGAATGCCAGACGTCAGTGTTCTTGGCCCTGAAGTGACCGTGATGCAGCCGGTTTTCAATGGAACTCCTGCCTTAAGATCATATTTCCTTGTTTCAGTTGTGTAGACCATTGCGATTTAATGTCTATCTTTAACTTATTAGTTGGCCCCTCTCTTGCCAGTAGTCCAGCCAGGCCCCGTCTCTCCTCCCTTGGATGCAGCCGATTGTACTTTGGTTTTTCCAATTGCCTCTGATCTTCACACACATCAGAGTAACGTTTGGCGACCACTCCCTCCTCCCAAGATTCTTTGAATGGGCCCCCGCTGTATTAGACCGACTAGCAGGTCCGGCTCTATTAGGTTCGCTCTCCTGTTGCATATCCTTTCTTCAGCATTTGTCTTTTCTCTCACGTCCCCCTTCTCTCACCTGACATTTTCTTACCCCCCGCTTGAATTACTTGAGAAACCCGTTTAAGTCTCTTGTCGCCTTCTCCCGCTCCCCGGTGGATATGCGCAGCTTTTTCTGGGTCTTCCTAACGACCCTCGCACCGGCTTTCCCTCATCCCCCACGTCTGACCTAGTAAGCAGCTGTCATTTATGGACCACTCCCCTTCATTTTCACATCTAGAATTATTTGATGCAGTTATTTCGTTTCCACCCACAATTGATGCGGCTCACTTTTCGATGTTTTTTCCTAGCGATATTCCCCCGAACTTTAAAATAATCTGCTTTTTCGCCCCTTCCAGTGCACCCCCTCATTGATTGCTGGTCTTGGCGATTAAGCTTCCTTCCCCGAGCAGAATCCTCCCCTCCACTTCCCTCAGCATGTCCAGAATTCGTCTCTTGTTCGGAAAATTTCCTAATATCTTGCTCGCCAGGCTCTCTCTTGCAAGACCGCTTTTGCAATTTCTCCCCTGCAGGCCAGACAAATTCCGTTTGAATCTTTGGTTGCTCAGTCTCTTCCGAAATTCCTGTTTACCCGGTTATCCCTGTCGTCCATGAGTACGAGGTTGACCTTTCGAGCCTCTTGTGTTTTTTTTAGTCTTCTGCATGGCTGAATTGACAGATCTTCCTATTCTGCCAAGTGCGAATCCCTTGAACCGCCCTATCTTATACCCCATTGTTTTGTGTTCGTTGGGACCGAAGGATGAGAGTTCGTATCGTGAGCGCCCATGTGCCAGCAAGTCTTAAATTGCTTCGAAACATTTAGTGAGGTCCTCTCTGACTGGCACACTCCTTCCCCATTTTTTACCTCTAAGCATCAGCCGTGGAATTAGTTCGGTGAGCCTTCCTCCGTCCCAGAAGAGCTTCCCCCGTATCGGAATTCAGTCCCTCGTTTCTCCCCTCCTTCCGGGAGAATTCTGCAAGCCGTCCTTGGATCCACTTACGGCCCTAAATTCGTGATTCCCTTTCAGACTTTTTGATGTGTTCTGCGGATTTGAGTCTTTCTTCTTGACGGAAGTAATTGATACTTTCTCCTTGCGCGTATAGGCGCGATCTTTCCAGAAGTAGTACCCCCCCCTGGCTGAGCAGACCGAGTCGGGCTTCTCATTTTTTCTCCCCCTCTATCCCTCAGCCGTCTCTTTCTCCAGGAGAGAATATATCCCCCTCAGCCCCGTCCAGGCCGGTTCGGTCACCATAGAACGGTGCCCCTTTTTTCTTGACTTTGTTGTCGTCGATCAGGTAAATGGCAGTATCCCCAGCAGTTGTTCTCCACTTGGTTGTTAGGAATTTTTCTCCCCGTCGCTTGTTCAGCCTCAAAAGATCTGACTATCGAAATTATTTTCCTCTCAAGTCGGCAGCTCCCTTTCTTTTTGCCCATTACAGAAAACTTCCCCCTCTCGTCCGGGCGTAAAAAGTTCCAAACACTCCGACATGAGTTCCCTGACGCTATAGGCAGACCCAGGGATGTTTTCTGATTGTGCTTTAACATAGTTCCGACGACGGTTTTTTGAATCTTTTCCTACCCGTCCGCCAACTGTCCCCGCCCCCGGGTCTCTCCCTTTTTTGAGCGGTCCCAAATGTCTTATTACTCTGGATGTTTCCCCTTCGTTCGAATTCGCGGCGGCGCCGATGACTCCCCCCGTTACTGGGGATTACTTTCCTCTTTCACCCGCCTGTCGGCGCAAGTCCCCTCTTTCTTCTCTTCCTACCTCTCGTTGTTGTGTTTCGTTCGACCTCTCCTTTTCTGGCTCCAGCCGGTTCCCCTATTTTCCCCCCTACCGCTTGGCGACGCTCCCCCCCCTCAATGAACCCATCGCCAGGTCCTCGATGCGTCCTTTTTTCGCGGAAAAATTCTCGCTGCCGGAAGAGTCGGTGACTTGCTCTGCCGATACGAAAGACAGGTTATGAGGAATAAACGCCATTCCCCCCCCCACTATGGGATTCTGCTCCTTGACTCTTCACGAGCACCCAAGTTAGGCCGTTGTGAAAGTTTGTGTCCGCGCCCCGGACTCCGGACGTTTGTTTATGCCGATGCGAGCCCCTCCACGGCGTCGGAATTATGTCGGCCCCTAATTCTTCTTCTCCGGTCACGTTTCCAACTCCGCTCCTTTTCCACTTTTTCCTCATAAAAAAGTTCTCTCCCCCCAACCTTTGATGTTAACTGATGACCATATATGAATTAACTCTCCGTTCCCCCCACCCCTACCCCCCACCTGGCTTTTCCCTGATTTGCAACGACCTTTTGATCGGCGTCTTGATCTTCGACCCCCCGCCTCGTCCGTGGCCTATTTTTGTGACTCTTTTGCGCACAGCCGATGACGTCCTCGCCTCTTCTCCCGCCGATTGTGGCTTGACGGATTCGTCGCGTCTGCTACTGCCGTTCTGAATAATTCCTTCTTTGCAAGATAAGCCCGGCCCCCCATCTTCCCGTCAATTTGTTCTTAAGGATCTTATCTCCCCCTTCCCTTTTTAAGGGGCTTCAATTAATGTACGTTATTTACGGAACTCGAAGAAAGCTTTTTTCCCCCCTCACACCGGAGTCCTGTCGTCCCCCTGGTGTAATCCCCAGACGGCTTTATCACGCTAAAAAGAGGAAGAATTCAAGATTTTGGCTCCCCCTTTACGACTTCTGTATATTTGCACTTCACTCCCCTTATTTTTTCCGTTTCCTCTATTCCCTACGGCACCCATTTCTTGGCTGGTCACAGGGTAATCGCCGCCGAGCGTTGCGAAGGCAGGAAAGTCGACACACAGCAGGTAAATCAAAGTCTAGATCCTCCCTCCGACACGTCTTAGTCTCCTTCCCTCTCCCCCTACACCCAGCAACCCAACTTTCTTGGAAAAGTCTAAATCAAACACCATCTGCCCCCCCGGACGCAGCCCAATTCCCGCTTCCCGATCCTCCTCTCGGCCTTACCACCCCTACTCCCATCTACGTCCCTTATTTACTCTCACCCCGGACCGTGCACGGTCACCGATTCGCTAACTTCCAAGTGTCAAGCACCTCCTCAGATATCTTTACCCCCCCTCATCCCCCTCTCCCGGCCTCCATCTCTCCCCTCCTCCTCGCTCCGCTGCCCCACTTCTCTGCCCACGCCCTTCTCAACACGACCCAATCGTAGTTCCTTTTTTATTCCTAGTTTGCACCCTCTCCCCCGTTCACCCCCGTCCGGATTCCCTTTCCGCAGACACCCCTCCCCCCATTACTAGTCCGCTCTGTTTTATACCACCCCACTCCAATGCCACCCCACCACATCCCCACTTCCCCCCCCGGCCTTCCCCCCCTGTTCACGGCCCCCGGAATCATCTTGATCCTCACCTAATTCCCAGTAGCCTCCACTCCCTACCAAATTCTCTCTATCTCCCCCCACTGAACTTCCCCCCCTTCCTGCTATTCCATCCTCTCTCGACACCGATTTCACGCTCCTCCCCCATTTACTCTAACCACCCCCTCCCTCTGCCTGATCTTCCCACCCACCTTAATATCTCACCTTACCTTTTCATTACCGTCATGTCACTTTCTCTCAATCCGCCTATTTAGGCCTAGCTGTTCCCACAACCCCGACCTTCCCACCATCTCCTCCTTCAACCCACCAAGCCCATTTCTGACAACACCCCTCCCTACCACCACATATAAGCCTCTCTGGACCGTGTGACCCCACCCTGAACCCCTCTTAACCGACCTACGCCTTCACCCCCCCCAATTTATCCCTCCTCTCCCACTCTCCTCCCCGCCCTTCTCCTTTTCGTATCTACATCTAACCCTTCCCATCCGTCCTACGCCCGCCCACCCCCTCCGCCATGCCCCTGTTCCTGCCCCCTCCACACCTGTCTCTCACCTCCCTCCCCTCTTTATTCGTTCCCTTATTCCCCACCCCGATTCCCCATCCAGGCCCCCCCCCCCCCCTGCCACCTCTACTGCTTCTCTGCTACGCCTCTCCTTTTCCTTTACCTATCCGCCCCCTCTTACCCCCACCTTCTGCCGCCCACCCCTTTCGCATACCCGACTATACCGTGCACTTGCTCCCCTTCTCTTTTCTCTGACTCCCATTCTCGTACTCTACGCACGATCCCTACCGCCCACTTCGTGTATGTTTTCTCAATTCGTGATGAATTTCTTGAGAGTATAGTCCCGACGGCCCAATGACCCACCCCACCACCCATCCCACGTGGTGGGTTGTGAATTATTTTTCCCCTTTACAGCCACGTAAGATCGACGATTACCCCCGCTTATGTAGCCTCATCGCGCTTCTTCCCTTCCCCGACTCTTCCTCCCGATTCAGCTCTCCGAAGGCTGACTTCTTCGATTTGATTTTTCTTCTTTTGCCGGGATCGGCCTCCGCCCTGTTATCTCCGACCACACGCCTGTCCCTTTTTACTCAACTATTCCCCCCTCTTCCTCCCCTTAAGGTTTAAACTCCAATCTTCCTCCTTCTTGACAACATTCTTCCCCAGGAGCCCTTTTTTTAAGAACTCTTCTCGCGATTTCCGCCTAGGGAATTGGCCGGAGTTTCAGCATCCGTATTTTCTCTCAGCTCGTCAGCGGAATCACGTCACGTGGATGATACTCCTTTATCCCTACTTTTTAACTCTCTCACGCAAAGCCCTCATATTCTTTTTGAGATGAGTTTCCGCGGATTCCCTCTTCACTTTGGAACACGGTTTAAGAAGGTTGAACTTCTTTTGTTACAGCACACATTTTCATTTCACTAACCCCAATTTTTTGACCCTTTTCCCAACCGTTGACCCTTCTTGCAGACCCCCCCCCCTTCCCCTTAATTCCCCCCAGACAACAGATGGCTTCACGCGCTGCAGATGTCCCCCTTACCGGTGGTCGTAAAATTCAATCCTCCCCGCCGTTTTACTGAGAAGCCCGAATCTGTTCACCATGACTCCTTGTCGTCAACCAGGGTCCACCCCTGTTTTTTGGGGCTCGACAAGTTCCTACCCTTCCCCAGACGAACGTACACTCGTAGTCTCCGACCTTATCGTTACTGGTCTGGACGAAGTGCTCTCATCGCCAAACGCCCCCAATTATCCCTATAGGCGCGGCATTTCATATCCTTTTATAACCCCCCAACTTTTAAACCGCAATCTTATAGGGCTGCATGTTCAACCCATTTCTTCTGTCTCTGAAGGCGGCCCATAACCATGTCGGCCACCTTAATTTTCTCCTTGTTCCAAAGAACTTGAGGAAATTTCCCATTTTTTTCCCCCCCCCGGCGTGGCGTCTCCGTATGAACGACCCGAGCAACGATCTGTCCCCCTCCCTTCCCCCGACGTAATTTTCCGGTTTATCTGTTCCGTACATCTTTCTCAAGCCCATCTGAATGTTTTCTTACGGGTAATTTTCTTCGACACCTTGGAGCGGCCTTTCGTAAAAATTAAAGGAGCGGCTACTGCACTCTTTAATCGTTGAGCATCGCCCCGCTCGCAAAGTCGCGACGGCCATTTTTTCTGGCCGTTTGCGCTTTTTATTCGGCGGAGGTTTTTTCTCTTTCCCTCCCTTCCCGTTTGCTTCGCGCCGTGCAGTCCACCCCGGCGTTATCTGTCCACCAACTCTTCCTAGTAACTCTTTTTCTCGGTGCGTATTCTCGCCCTTTTTCTGTTTCGCGGTTCATGTTCCGAACCCGTCGCGCCGGGCCCATATAGGCCCTTCCCGTTTTTCGTAGTACTGTACGCCTTCTGAAATGCGCGCCCACTGGCCCCGTTGGCCCTTGCGCTGACCCCTTTTAGTGTTCCTGCTCGGTTCGAAGCCGATGTTGAGCTTCCCCAACCGATGCGGGAGGAGGATCCTCCTTCCAGGATATTCAGGTGTT
>Ga0179593_1676371_pt1 | contig 12507 bp, 18 predicted proteins | sample CZODoug2_1_08_16_FD_185931 | JGI IMG/M metagenome (GOLD analysis project Ga0179593, IMG submission 185931) | Vadose zone soil fungal communities from Angelo Coast Range Reserve, California, USA - CZODoug2_1_08_16fungal (PacBio error correction) | ecosystem: Environmental > Terrestrial > Soil >... | reverse complement strand
GGCGAGGGGAGCTTTCTTTCCCTTTTTTCCCCCTTCCTTTCTTTAGCAAGCTTTTCTCTCCTCTTTCCTTTCTCCCTTTTCGACGACGCGGTAATATAATGGATTTCTTTTTTCCCTCCCCCCTTTCGAACTACTACGAACGTCTTTCCCTTTCCCTTCCGGTACACATCCTCTCTTTTCAGCGCTCTTATTTCCTCAGTAACCATGGAATCTCTTTCTCCTCCCCCCCTCTCGTACCCTGTGCATTTCTCTTCCTTTTTCTTGATGGGTAAGAAGAGGCGCCCTTCATTTTTCCTTCCTCCCTTCTATAATAATAAGATAGGAGGATCACCTCCCCCCTTTCCCTTTTCTTCTTTCTTTTTTTCCTTCCTTTTCATGAGAGCAGAATTATATATTCAACCCTTTCTCCACTCTCCCTTCCCCTTTTTCTTCTTTCGTAGAATTGGAGAAGGATTAAAAGAGAAGGCCCCCCCCCCTCCCCTTCCCCCTTTTTCTAACCGACAGCCTGCGGACTCCTCCCCCCTTTTTTTTCCCCTATAGAAGGAGATACACTCTGCCCTCCCTCTCCATTCCCCCTCCATCCTCCGTGAGAGAAGGATGAAAATTTCCCCCCTTCCCCCCTTCCCTCTTTTTTAGCCAGGGCGCAGGAAATACTCTTTCCCCTTCTCCTCCTTTTTCCTCCCTTTGTGGGAGTTGAAGGGGAGTTCCTTCTTCCCCCTCTCCCCTTTTTTAACCTCCGCATCCCTTACTCACACCCTCCCTTCCTTTCCCCCCCCCTCTTAAGGAAATAAGCCTACCGCTCCTCCTCTTTTCTTTCGGCAATTTAGAAGGTTACTCGAGCCTCCCCCTTTCCCCCCCCCCCGGTTGTTCTCCCCGTAATGGATAGAAAGCTCTGAGCACCTTTATTTCTTTTCCCTCCCCTTCTAGGACGATTAGAGACCGCTGCTCCCTCCTTCTTTTTCCTCTAAATGATTGGTTTTCTGACGATCCCGACTCTTTCCCCCTCTTTTTCATGTCGGAGATATTGAGGCTTTCCTTCCTCTTCCCCCCTTTTCTCAAATTCGCATCAATACCTTCCTCTCTTTCCCCTTAAGAAATTTTCATGCACAAGAGATGGTTCGTCCCCCCCTTTGGGGCGAGTAGCCCCCCCCCCCCCCCTTCCTTCCCCCTTTTCCTCTTTTCCGGCTGGAAAGGAATAGTGTTTCCCTTTCCCTTCCCTAGAGGTGGTTTTCAGCGGTTCTCGATTACCCCTCCCCTTTCCCTTTTGAAACATGTTCAGTCGAAGATGGCATGCTTCGCGTTTCTCCTTCTTTTTTTTTTTCTTCCTGTCGAGCGGAGAGAGAAAAACTACTGTGCCGTTTTTCTTCTTCCCCTTTTCTTTTTCCCCCATGAGCTTGATGTATCGGCGTGTCTCGTAGATTCTGCCGCCACTGTCCTCTTTTTTTCCGAGTTTAAGCCCCTTCTTCTTTCTTCTTTTCTCATGTGCTTCAGGGTGCCCCCTTCTTTTTTCTTTTCTTCTTCCAGTGGCGGAAAACTTGTCCCGTCCCTCTCTTTTCCTTCTTTCAAAGGGAAAATAACATTTCGTAGTCTGATCCCTACTTTGCTTCTCCCCCCTTTTTTTAGGCTTTTCCCCCCCCCTTCCCAACCCCCCCCTTTTTTCCCGGGTCTCAGTACGCAGTCCCCGGCAATCCACTCTTTCCCCTTCCCCTTTTCGGGAGAAATGATGAAAGTTTTCGGCCCCCCTACCCCTTTTTTTTCCCCATTCAAGAAAGTGGAAGAATAGTCCTTTTTTCTCCTTTTTTCCCCTTCTTTCTCCTTTCCTTTGTCCGTACATCTTGATACGAACTTCCTTTCCCCTTCCCCTCTTTCTCCTGGACAAAGATAAATCGAATGATGAGGAAGTCATTTTCCTCCTCTTCTCCTCTCCCTCCCCGAGGTATGAGAGTCTTTTTCTTGATAGGCTTACCTCTCCTCTTTCCCTCTCCTTCCTTCCTCCCTTCCTCTTCCCATAATTATGGAAAAAGGCTCTTTCAGTGGCGGGGTTATTACGGAGTGGAATCCCCCCTCCCTCTTTCTGACCCCCCCCCTGCCTCCCGCTTTTTCCCCCAGGAAGGAGTGACTCTTCTTCCCTTTAGGAACTCTCTCTTCCTTTCTTTCTCATTTTTTTACATCCGCAGATCCCTTTTTTTTTCTTTCTCTTCTAGCTCCCTTCCTCATTATTTTCCATTCCTTATCTTCAATCTACTCTTCTCTTTATTCTAATTTCCTCCTCACTTCTTTTAATCGATTTCCATGTACTCACATCCTCGCACTACCTTTTTTCTTTTTTTTTTCTTTCCCTTTTTGCTTTGCCTTTATGAGGGTAAAGAAGAAATTAAACTTTCCTTTTCTTTTCTCCTTTTCTTTTTCCCTGGTTCTATTCTCGTACGCGCCATTATATTCTTTCCTTTCCCTTCTACATTACCAGTAATGGCCTCTCCCCTTCTCTCCCTTCCCAATTATTTAAAAGTCTCGAACACCCCTTTTTTCCCCTTCCCCCCCCTTCCTTTCCGTAGAGAGGTTGTTTTCCCCCCCTCCTCTTTCCGGTCTGGTGAACCCCCTCCCCCTTCGTCTTCTTTTTTGCACGAAACGACTTCCTCCCCCCCTCAACAGTTGCTGCGCTACTTCACTCAAATTTACAAAGATTGCTTCCCCTTTTTTTTTTTTCCTTCCGCAACCATGCAAAGCATGGAAGACATGCGGGGGAACCGATTCGCTTTCGGCAGATTACGAAAAGTAACCGCCCCCTTCCTCTGCTTTTCCCCTTCCTCATCAAGCATAATCTGGCAATACGCCCCCCCCCCCCTCCTCCCTTCCTTTCCCCCCCCCCCCTTTTTTTCCTCCCCCCCCCTTTTTTCATGAAGAAGGTGCTTTCCACTTCCCCCCTTTTCTCTCCCCTGAACATGTCCCCCTTCCTCTCTCCCTTTCCCAGAGCAAAGCGACCAGAGCCTCCTCCCTCCCCCCTTCCCCCTAGGAATTGAAGCAAGTAAAAGCTCATTACCCTTTTCTACCTCCCCCTTCTTTTTCTCCGAGGAAAAGTAAGAGTTCCCCCTCTTTCTTCGATAGCCGCGTCCTCTTCTTTTTTTCTTAAGTAGGAGGAAAAGAAAAATTTTCTCTTCCCTATTCTTTTTCTCCCCTTCCCCGCAAGGGGTAACGCCTTTTTTCCCCCCCCCCCTTTTCCTCCCTATTCACCGGAAAAAGCTTGACTTTTTTCCCCCAGGATTATGGCGCAGCCCGTTCTCCCCCCTCCCCCTTTCATTTTCCCTCCCCCTCCCTAAGCCGTTCGTTACACCCCCTCTTCCCCCTTCCTCCTCTGCAAGTTAGAATGAAACTCATCTCCTCTTTCTCCTCTTTTTTCCCCTCTTCGTGCGAAGGAAACCGTCTCCCCCCCTCTCCCTCACGAATTACCAACCCCTCTTCTTCGGATGGAGTAAGAAGATTTCCCCTCCTTCTCTTTTCCCTTCCTCTCTTTTTTCCCCCCTAGCTTCATATTGTAATGTACGTCCCCCCTTTCCCACCGTTAAAAGAGGGGGATTTATTCCTCAATCCTCCCCCCTTCCCTCCCTCTCCCTGGAGAAAAAAAAGTCGTGTTCTCTTTCTTCTCTCCTCTTTTTATGATCATGCTCTCTCTTATTTCTTCCCCCTTTCCCTTCCCTTCCTTCGAGAACAAAGAGCCTTATCCTTCCTTCCCTCCCCCTCCTTAGGCGGGCCCTCTTCTTTACTTCTTTCCCCTCTTTTTTTTGACCAGAGTAGGCCGAGTCGGCTCCATCTTTTCTCCTCCGAAAGTCGACGACCCCTTCTCCACCCTCCTCCCCCCTCTTCTTCCTCTGCCGACAATTAGAAATAATAGAAACTAGGTTTTTTTTCCCCTCCTTCCTTTTCTTCCGGAGATCAGGAAATAGCAGGCTACTCTTCCCCCCCTGTCGCGAGAGTTGAGTCTCGTCACCTCTCTTATCCCCTTCCTCCCTCCCTTTCCCTTCTTTTTCGATATGGAAGTAGCGAGTGTCCTTTTTTTTTTTTTTCATTCTTTGAGAACATCTACCTTTCGACGGGAGTAAAGAGAGCTTACCATGAATTCTCTCCCTCCCCCTCTCTTGATTAAGCCCCCCTCCCCCCCCCCCCCTCCCTTCCTCCCCCCTTCTCTTCTTCCTCCTAAAGGATAGGAACCCCCTTCTTCCTTCTCACTACGCCCCCCCTTTTTTTCTTCGAATAGTAATTTGACCCTTCCCCCCTCTTCCGCTTTTCCTCACTTAGAAATGTTTCTCTTTACTTCTCCCCCCCTCGTTAGAGAGACTTTCAACCCTCCTTCCCCCCTTCCCCTTTATGGGGTGAAGTCCAGGACTTTCTCCTCTTCTCTCCCCCCCCCTCTCCTTTCCGGGTGAGCGCTCTTTTTCCCCCCCCCCTTCCTTCTTCCAAGAGAAGAGATGGTTTCGATTTTCCCCCCCCGCCCTTCTTCCTTTCTTTCCCTCCCTTCCCTACCTCAGAAAAAAAGAAGCAAACGCCTCCCCTTTCCGGAACAAGACAGCATAAACTGCCTCCCTCTCAGCCGAGATTGAGAGAAGTTTTTCTTAATCTTTTCTTTTTTTTGTGTTTTTTTTTTTTATTTTTCCCCGAGAAAGAAATTGCACATCTGCCTCTCCTTTTCCCTTTTTATCGTTAGGAAAGGATTATAGTTTCCCCTTTTCCGTAGGCGTAACCGACATTCTTTTTTCCCCCCAACCAATTCCATCCAAGAGCAAGTGAGGGCACCTTTCCCCCCCCCCCTTTTTCCTTTTCCTCTCTCCCAAAGGAGTAGTTCAGCCCTTCTTCCCCCCTCCCCCCTCCTCTCCCGTGAGATGTCAAAGTTAATTGCTCCTCTTCTTTCCCCTTTCCCCCATGGGGTAAAAACCGCCCCCCCTCTTTCTTCCCCCTCGAAAGTTTAGATAGTATGAAACATTTTCCCTCTCTTCCCCCCCCCAGACTTTTGGATCCAGAAGATGAGCTAGCTCCCCCTTCTTCTTCCTTGTGAGAATGAACGTAAGAGACGCCTCTCAATATATTAATTTTTGGTTACAGATAAATCATAATTTCCTCCTTCCCTCCGGGGATTGAGAAAAATAAGACCGTTCCTGCTTTTTTTTTCCTTTCGAGGAGATGAGAAGGTTTTCCTCCTTTTTCCCCCCCTATTTCAGGTAACTTGTGAGCCAAGCCTTTTCCTTTTTTCTTTCCCCCCCTCTACGCATTCGAAGAGCAAAAAGGCCCCTCCTCTCCTCCCCCCCTCCTCTTCGGAGGGAGTGGAAGACTTCTTCTCCTTCCTTCCCTCCCCAGTTCTTTACCGTAGGAGAAGAACTACCCTTTCTTTTTTCTCCTCCCTTTGCGAATAGCCTAGGAGAGTTCCTTTCTTCGGCCCCACTTCCCCTCTTTCTTTTTAATGATGATAATCGAGACCCCCCCCCTCCCCCTCCCTCTTAATCTTCTTCCCCCCACTAAAATAGCAGGAAGAGAACTCCCCCCTTCCCTCCCCCGGACCCTTCCCCCCTTTTTCAGCGCGTGGCACAGCGCCGCTTTTTCTTCTCCGAGAACAAGATTGGGATGTGGAAGGCGCCCTCCCCTCCCTCCCTTCCTTCTTCTCGTGGATGGAAGGTTTTGGAAGAAGGAATTCTTTCCCCCCCCTCTCGTGTCGGATATGCCACGAACTTTCAAGCAGAAGACAAACCCCCTCCTCTTTTTCTTCCTTCCCCGAAAAAAGCAGGAGAGCCCCCCCCCTTCTCCTTTTCCCTCTGCACAGAGCCCAATCGACCCCTTCTCTCCCCCCTTCCCCTAAGATTTGATTGGATTTTTCCCCCCCGAAAAATCCCCCCCTTTTTTCTCGCAGAATGCTTCCTTTCTCCCCCCCCCTCCCGAGGTCGTCAGCGACGGCCTCCCATACTTCTCCCCTTTCCCCTTTCCCGAATACGGTGATTCCCTCTCCTCTTCTTCCCCCATAGTCTCAAGAAGATCGCGGTCCCCCCCCTCCCTTTCTTTTTCCAATGAGGATATCGTAGGAGAGGACCTGCTCCTCCGCCTCCCTCTTTATTGAGAAGTTTCAAAGATGGTTTCTTTTTCCCGGTTCAGCGACCTTCCCTCCTTTTTTTCCCCTCCTTGATCAACAAAAGTACCCTTCTTTCTTTTTTTCCTTTTTACTAGCGATTGGCGATAAAATCCTGCAAGCTCTTTCTTTCTTCTCGTCTCCAGCACTTTTTCCTTCCCCTTGTGCAAGAGATGTTACAACATCTCCTCCCTCCCCCTCTTTATCCACAAGAGACGACGGCTTTCTTTATCCTTCCTTCGGCGCATGAAGGAGCCGCCGCCCTTTTTTTTTTTTTTTTTCTAATAAGACGGGAGATCACCCCGCCACCTCTCCTCCCCCTTCCCCCCGATAAAAAATGGGTTTTTCTTCTTCCCTTTTCACTTCAGACCTTAGAAATATTCGTCCTCTTATCTCTTCTTCTTCCTCGGAGGGCGGCGAGAAGAAGGCCCCATTTTTTTGCCTTTTCCCCTTTTCCTCATTAGGAAGGAATACCTTCTACCCTTCTTCTTTTTTTTTTTTTTTTCGACCCCCTTGTGCGACGGTCATTCGGCCTCTCTCTTCCTGGGAGGGAAAGTAAATCAGCGATGCTTCGTTGCTTCTTCCTTTCCCTTTTTTCTAGTTTTCTCCCTCCTCCTCTCCCCTCGCCGATCCTTCACGCTTTTTCATCGGCCTTGGGTTCTTCTCCTTGGATGATCGCCCCTGGACCTTATTTCGCGATACGGGGCTGACACTTGATCCCTTCCTTTTCCAACGCGGCGAGATGGTGACGCTTCTCTTTCTTTCTCTTCCCTGCAGGCAAGGTCAATTGTTCCCCGTTTTCCTTTTCCTTTCCCCCCTGAGCGCCGCACCGGAGAAGAGAGGTGGCCTTACATCCGCCCTCTCTCGTCCCCTTCCCTTCCAGAGAAGCACAGAATATATATCTTTTCATCCTCCCCCCTTTTTTTCCTTTTCCCCCCTTCGCCGAGCGGCGTCAGCTCGGTCGGCCTTTTCCCCTTCCTTTCTTCCTTTTTGGGGGGGGGACTTGGGCGCGAAATTGACCTTCTCCTTCATTTTTTTCTTCTCGGCAACAGATACGCGCTTTTTAACAGATCGTGACGTCTTTTCGCGGTCTTCTCTAGCCGGCCAGCACAAAACAGCCCCCTCTTTTTTTCCCCCCTTCTTCCCCTAGCGAGGGGAGAGATTATAATGCAATCTTCTTACAGAGAAGGGGAAGACGGTCTCGGATTGACTGTACCTAAATAAAGATCTTACCCGGCCTTTATATTTTCCCCTTTCCCTTTCCCCCAGAAGAGCGAGGAGCAGAGGAGGAGACTTTTCCTTCCCCTCTCCCTTGCTTCCGGTTGATGTGGAGCCGGCACTTTTCACACCCCCTCTTCCCCCCCGCCCTCCTCGGAAGAAATAATGACAGCGTACTACCCCCTCTTTTTCTTCCCCCTCTTTTTCCATCTAGGCAATTTTAGAGACAATGGTGAGCTCCCTTCCCCTTCTTTCTTCTCCCTTCTTTTTGGGTTAGCAGGCTGTCTCTTTTCTTTTCCCCCCCCCCTTCCTTAACCGGCGGCGGAGAATTAATGAACTTTTCCTACCCCCCTTCGCCCCTTCTGGAAGGAGTATAGGAGTGGTCTCTCCCTTTTCCCTTTTTTCACATTCGCCGGAAACTTCCCCCCCCTCCCCCCAATCTGCCAGACACTTCTTGGATTGTCCTTTCCCCCCTCATTCTATAAGAATAAGCGACGTTTCCCTGTCTGCCTGAGACGTACCTCCTTCCCCCCCCTTCCTCCTCATTTGATCGAAGCGATGATCCCGCACCACTCCCTTCTCCCCTCCTCGAATGAAAAAGTGATTCGTGCACTTCTTTCTTTCCTCTCTCTCTATTCCACTTCGGAAACTTACTGCTCTCCCCCTTCTCCTTGAGGGAGATGTTCCTTCCTTTCTTCTTTTTTTTTGGAATAGTAACCCTTTTCCCCTTCCTTCCCCCCCTTCCTTCCCCCGATCGCCGCAATTGCAGCCTTATTTCCTTCCCTTTTTTTTCCCTCAGGACTGAAATTACTTCTGTTCTTTCTTATCTTCCCTCCCTTCAAATAGATAGGAAGGATGAACCTTTTCCTTTTTTTCTTCTTTTCCTCTTCCTTTTCCCTCCCCAACCCTTGTCATAGCGGCGACATCTTCTTCTTTCCCCCCCTTTATGATAGGTGAAATGGAGGGTCCCCCCCTCTTTCCCCCTTTCCCTCGTGGAAATGGAATTCTTTCCTTCTTCTTCCTTTTTATTATGGATCGTCCGTAGGACGGAAAACACCACTTCCCCCCCTCTTTTTCCCCCTTCCCCTCGGAAGAATGCGCAATTCCTTCCCTTCCTTCGAATAAAAAAGACCCCCTTCCCCCCTAAAGCCGTTCATTGACAACCCCCCCCCCCTTTCCCCTGAAGTTAGCTTCCCTCCCCTCCTTTTCTTCATTAAGGAAGAATAGACCCCTTTTTCCCTTCCCTTCCGGACAAATAAGACCGACCATCCTCCCATTTCCCTTCCCTGCACGCGAAGATCTCTCTCTGCTTCCCCCCTTCCCTTCCAAGGAAAAGTAGTGATCGCCCCCCCTCCCTTTTTCTTCATTTTGCCGTTAGCAGCCCCCTTTCCCCTCCCTCCTTCCCACACCTTACGGCCATCTCTCTTCCCCCCCCTCCCCCTCTTAAAAAGGATATTCCACCTCCCCCTCCCTTCCCTTCTTTGAACGGCGTCAACATTCTCTTCCCCATGGTGGTGGAGAAAGGATTTTACATTCCCCCCTCTCCCCCCCCCCCCCTGGAGAAGAAGAAAGTCTTCTTTTTCCCTTTTCTTTCAGCGCACATGAAGCGCTCTGATGGTCGTCCACCCTCCCCCTTCCTTCAGAAGAAGGATAGAATGACCCTTCCTTTTTTCCCCTCTTTTTTCCCTCTCCCCCTTTCCTGAAGGCGGGCGAGGCGCAGATGACTTTCCTCCCTTTCTTTGGCAGGATTAATCGATTCCTCACCACCCCTTTCTTCTCGATAAAGATGAGGTGCCTCTTTCCTCCTTTTCTTTTCTTCTTTTGAACATGCTTAGGCACCGGCTTTCCCCTCCCTTCCCCCCTTTTACAGATTTCGAAAGGACGCCTTCTTCCAGTCTTTTGTTCTCCCCTCCTTTTTTTAGTAATACAGGAGAAGTTCCTATCTTCCTTCTTTTTCTTCTCTCCTGCTACAAACCCCCCTCTTCCTTTCTTAGTAAAGCAAAAGGGGTTACGCCCCACCATTTTCTGCTTCCTTCCCCCTCCCCTTTTATAGGAAGGATGGTCCTTTCTCCCTTTTTTTCCCCCCCCCCCCTACTGCCCATCGGGGGAGGGAATGGTGTCCCTCCTTCCCCCCTCTTCCGAGCGTGAAGAGAAATTACCGTGCTACTTTTTCCCTCCCTCGCAGGTGACGACCCCCTTTCTTTTTTTCTTCCCCCTCCTTCAGCCTACAGGATGATCCCCTTTTCGAGGCGATGGGAATGGATTCTCTTTGACCTTTCCCCTTTCCTTTTCCCTCCCTTTTTAACCCATTAGAAAGAGAGGCGGTCCTCGTCTTTTCCTCCTCGTAGTGGTGAAGGCGGTATGCTTCCTCTCTCCTTCTCTTATATTGAAGGAGGAGGTTCTTTCCTTTTTTTTCTCCTCCCTTCTTCCCTCATTTCCCCAATGCATTCCTTTCTTTCTTCCACGAAAAACACATCGCCTGTCGCTTGTGCCCCCCTTCTCACTCGGAGAGACCCTTTTTTTTTTCCCTCCTCCCCTTAAGGCCCTTGTCTTGGGTGAAGAATTCCCCCCCTCCCCCTTACGGCGGTCTGAAAGGAAGCGCCTTGCCCCCTTCCCCTCTCGAGAAAGAGAAGGTTCACTTTCCCCCCCCCTTTCCAGATCCCCAGGTCTAGAGGGTCTTCCTCTTACAAAATGGAGGAAAATTACTATCTCCTCCCCTCCCTTCCCTCGTTTAGAGCTCCTCTCTTTCCCTCCCTTTCTTCTTGGATTTTCGAAGATCTTTTCTCCCTCCTACCTCGAAGCGAGGTAACATAGCCGATCCTTCTTTCCCCCTCCTGATTCAAGAGAGATGATCTCCCTTCTTCTTTCTTCACCCCGAAACCTTTCTCCCCCCTCCCTTCGAAGATAACCACAAGGGTTTCGTGTTTCCTTTTTCCCCCTCTGCTAGATGGGTACCTTATCCCCTTTTTTCCCTTTCCCCCTTTTTTTAATTCATCTGAACAGTTTTCTCCTCCCTCCCCCGAGAATCATCCATCTCAGTTTTTTCCCCTCCCCCCCCGAGAGAGGATTTCCCCTTCCCTTTTTTTCCCCTGACCTTGAGGACTTCCTGAACTTCTTTTGTCCTGCGAGAAGAATTTCTCATATCCACCCTCCCTCTTATGGGAAAAAGAGTGCATCCTCTTTCTTCTTCCCTTCTTTCTTTCCCAATAGAGAGAATAAAATCGCTCCCTCCCTCCTAGCCCTCGACCATCCTTTATTTTTTGCTTCCCCCCCTTCTCTTTCCGTAGTGATAAAAATTCCTCTCCCCCCCCCCCTTCCCTTTCTTAGTTCGTTATACCTTTTTTTTTTTCCTCCCAATGAGTGGAAGAGACACCTCCCCTTTTCCGGAGAGCCCTCCCTCCTTTTCTTCCCTTCCCCCTTTTTCCCCGCCCCAGCATCCCTTCCTCTAATGACCCGCACCCTCCCCCTTTTTTCTCCTGATAATTAAAGAACAACTCTACTTCTTTTTCTCCCTTCTTTTCCTCCTCAGGACATCCCTTTTCCTTTCTCCCGGACTAAAAAAACTGATTTTTTCCCCTTTTTTCTCCGTGGGAGTTGCATTTCCTCTTTCCCCTCTCTCTCTTTCCAAAAATCAGTGAGAGAGCACCCCCTTTTCCTTCTCCCCCTCCCCACGTAAAAGCAGTCGTCTCCTCCCCCCCCTAAGTAACCCCCTCCCCTTACCTCTCCTCCCCCCCTCATTTCGGCAAAATTTAGAAAGGTTCCCTGTCCCATCCCCCCTCCTTGTGGTATAGACCCCTCTCCCCCCCCCCCCCCCGGGCTAAGCTCTTTCTTTCCTTTAGAACGGATAGCAATTTTTCCCCTCCAGAAAAGTTCCCTCTTTCTTTCTCCCTTCTTTCCTTCACCGCTTATCCCCTTCCTTTCCCCCCGCCGAGACCCTACCCTTTCCCCCCCCCCTAAAGAGTCACCCTTTTTTTTCCCCCCTCCTTCTCCCTCCCAGTCCAGAGCACTCTTTCCCCTCTTTTCCCCCCAGATATGCGGAAGCTCGATCCCACTCCCCCTTCTTCTTCCTTGGGAATAAGACTCCCTTCCCCTTTCCTTTTTTTTTCTTCAGGCTTTTCTTTTTTTTCCCTTCTTCTTCTTTATATCGAAGAACTGTATTCATTTTTTTTTTTTCTTTCCCCCCCCTCCCAAGTCAGTGAAGGTTTTTTTGTTAGACAACCCCCTTCCTTTTCTTTTTCCCTGCTGCAAGGAATACGTGGGCCCAGCTTCCCAAGAGCGAGTCTCTTTTTCTTCCTCCCCCTCCCATAAAGGCCCAGGGAGCCTGGGAACCCACTCCCCCCCTTCCCCTACCTTGAAGGATGGAGCGCCTCGACCTTTTTTTTCCCCCCCTCTAAAATCGTCATCCCTTTTTCTCCTCCCCTTTCGCGAACAACTCCTTTTACTTTCCTCCCTTTTTCCTTCCCAGATGAGCGTGACATTTCATCGTCTTCCCCCGTAGATTCCCTCCCCCCCTTTCCTTTTTACTTCCCCCCCCCCCTCTTTTTTTTTCTTTCTGCCGAAAATGTATCATTTACCGGTCTCCCCCCTTTCCCCCCCTCTCAAAAGGAAATACCTCTCTTTTTTTCTTTTTTTTTTTCCCTTCCCCCCCTTCTTGGATTCTAATTCCTCTAAAGTGAGGAAAAGTGGTACTCTTCTTTGTTAAAAGTTCACCTCCCTTTCCTCTCCTTTTTTTTCCCCCCCTATTGAAGCCAACCTTCCTTCTTTTTCGAAAATTAATGTTTCGTTTCCTCTTCCCCCTCTTGAAAAAGAGAACCCTTTTTCCCTTTCTCTTTTTCTTTCAAAAGCCTCCTTCTTTTCTTCCTTAAGGCCCATGTCTTCCTTTTTTTCCTCCTCTCCTCCCCTAATAGAAGTAAAGGAGGGCGTCCCTTTCTTTCCTTGGTGAAACCCCAAGTGGGACGTCTCTCTTTCTTTCCCCCCCCTGCGGAAACGGAAGCTGGCCCCCCCCCCCTCCCCCCCCTGATAATAGAGCTTCTTTTCCTTTAATTTCTTTTTTTTCGTGTACTTGCTCTTGGACAACCTCCTTCTTTACCTCTCATCTGCCGTAAGGTACGACTTCCCCCGTACTCCCTCGAGATATTAAAGACGGATAACCCCCCCTCCCCTCCTTTTCTCCTTTCTTGTTT
>Ga0179593_1504280_pt1 | contig 12508 bp, 8 predicted proteins | sample CZODoug2_1_08_16_FD_185931 | JGI IMG/M metagenome (GOLD analysis project Ga0179593, IMG submission 185931) | Vadose zone soil fungal communities from Angelo Coast Range Reserve, California, USA - CZODoug2_1_08_16fungal (PacBio error correction) | ecosystem: Environmental > Terrestrial > Soil >... | reverse complement strand
TGTTGGTGAGTCCTCTCTCAATGTACTAACTACCCCAGTTTCGCGCGACCCCAAACTCTAGTTGCAACGTTCTCCGACCCAGCCAAACCTAGAGGCCAACACATCCACTTCGGGTTACAGCTAGTGCTGTGCCCGTCGAACGATTTTTTCAAGCATAGCGGTTTTTTTCTTTTCCTATGATCGGAGTGCCTGCCAGTCGGCGAGCCTGGATTACTTCTATAGACCTTTTTATGGGTGGTAACCTGCAGTGACCCAGGGCAAAATTCGGATATTTAGATGGAATTCCTGTTCTTGAAGATTTTTTCACTAACCCCTTTTTTCCTCTTGATAGCCCTTTTTGGGCCCACATTTTAGACTTTCTTCCCAGAGTTAACGACAAAGTTTTCCCCCAGACTCCCTTCCCGATTCTTTACCCCTTCGGCGCCGGCTTCCCCATAACCCCCCCTAGCTTCCTTGGTCCCTGAAGTTCGGGGTGGACGTTCCTGTATGTAGACGGCTTATTGAGGGGTCTTTTCCTTCTGGCAGGGTTCTCCGTGCTTTGTATGTGTTCTCCACTGGTCTTAATGTTGCTTGATTCCCGTTGCCGTAAGTTGAATTCAGTCGGTTAGGGCCTCCATTTTCCCCGAGGATTTCCGCGGCCCCCTCCAGCCACATCCAGTCTCGACATTGCCCCTCGATTGTCTTCTTCCTCCTGTGTCTTTTAGAACGTATGGCGCACAAAGACTTCTGATTCTTGACTTCTGTAATAACTTCCCCTATACCTTTTTCCTTTTAGTCCCCCCCCAACAACCCTCTGGGTCCGACCCTCTTACACGTTTCACGTCGGTTGAACCGTCGAAGGATCCGTTACACTATGAAATGATCCCTATTTTCACTTGTTCCCAGCCCCCTTTTGTACATACCTGCCATCTTTTTTGCTAGGAGTGCACTTTTTTCTGGGGTTTTGCGGCCCCGCCCAGAGTCCCCAGGGATCGACGTTTTTTTTCCCTGGGGTGAATGACTTCCCACCAATTTGGCCAACTTAGTTTATTTAGACGAACCCTCCCGCTTCCCTCCGATATCGAAACTAACCCCCCCTCCCCCCCCCTGACTTGTATGTAACTTTTTAGCTGTTTGGTGCGGACCTCTGCTTGCGTAAAGCCCTTTGTTCGATGACTTTCGCCAAGCAGGCACCACTCCCTTCCGGCCGGTTCTCGCCACGTAGAAGTTTTATGGATCGCCACCGATGACAGCATTTTTTCCCGGTTGAATTCCCTTGTCAAGTTCGCTTTTTCCATGGCGTTCTTTCTGCGTTTCTTCAATGTGTTGGTCTTGCCCGGTAGGGTGCAGGCTCAGAGTAATGACGGGACGTCCCATTCTTCTTGTCTTTTTCCGGGCCGAAGAAGGTTTTGAAGTAAGACGGTTGGGCGTCTACCGCGACCGTTCCCCCGGATTTTTGCTCCAGTACACCTACGCAACCTTATCCAACTGCGGGACAACGGCGGCCATGAGAATTCTGTCGCCTTATGGTTCCCCCATATACCTTCCCCGTGCCGGACTGGTGGCCTTTTACGGATTTGGTCTTTTTTTTTTTCATCCAGGGCTCTTTCATTTAGCTTCACCTTTTGTAGAACTGCTCCGGAAGTTAGATTCCCGGCCTATGCCATCGATTACTAGTTGCTCGCGAACTTTCCTGTTCATAGGGATCCCCCCATCCCCCTACATCACCGCTATGTCCCTTTCGCTTCTTTTGCATGAGAGCCCACCCTAGGAGGCTTTGAAAGGCTTTTAGTAACCCTTTGCGTTTTTCTCCTCACCCTTACTTTTCGACCTTTTAACTTTTCCTTGTCCTTGTTTTCCATGCTTTTTTAGAGTAAACTCCCAACGTCGTCCTTCAACTGTCTATCTCTTATCCCTGATCCTGAGATGTACCCCCCTTTTTAGTGACCCTTTGCCCTCCCCGTAGCTTAGTATTGGAGCCAGTTTTTCAAATTTGGCACGTAGAACGGACCGTTTTCCCAACCCCCCCTCCCTCCGAGTGATCCCGGGGCCAGTCCTTTCCCCCAGCCTTCCTTTCCACGTCTTGATTTAATAGAGGTTCCCGTTGTTGTGTTTTTTGTTCTCTCTCGGCTCCCCTTTTGCGATCATTCCCTCCCGGTGTCATTTCCTGCTTTCGCCCCCCACAGTTTCGGTGCACGGAGCCGTGCCGAGGTCTTGTCCGGGCTAATTCCTGGGCTAACCAGAACACCCCTCTTCCTCTCATGCGTCTTTCCGTGCCTTCTATACGTTCCCCCGTTTATTATTCTGACACGTCCCAGTACCGGAGTAAATCACCCGACCCCTCCTTGTTTACGATGCTTTTTAGTTTTTTTTTCCAATCTGAAACTCTTGATCCCCCCAAGATTGTACCCCCGGGGTCCGTCCTTCACAGGCGCTTTCACTTTTATCCGTCTCCCCTGAAATTCTGTAACCCAGCCTGTAAGATCCACTTTACTTGTCAACCTGGGGACTTTAGGGAGTGGTCGGTCTTGATGTAGTCTGCTTTTGATGTTGTGATTTTTCCCTTGTCTTCCCCCCCCTAAGACGTTACGATTCCTCCACTTTTATTGGAGAGAATGGAGGATAGTTGTCAGATTTCAATTGACCTTGCAGATGGTGAGACACCACATCTCCCCAAGGCCCCTCTGAAGGTATTTTAGATGAGACATCCCTTTCTGGGTTTTTCTTTAATATCCTTTTTTTCCGACGGTGAGCTTCCGGGGGCTCCTTACTGTGCCCTTTTTAATTCCTGGGCGGGATTTGGTATGGCGGTCACTTTGGCCAGTTTTCCGGATCTTCCAGTCTCGGTTTTCCTGAAAATGTAGTCCAGTTTTTCCGGCCGTTCATCCAGTCATCGTTTATGAGGCGCCCCCCCTTTCCCCTTTTCGAATCACCCGCGGTATCCCGCCCACTGGTTTTACAAGAGTTTCCCCGAAGATTCGCTGGTTTAGGCGCCTCTGATTGTTCCTTTTCCCCGCTATATTCTCTTTTAGAGCCCCCCTCCTGCCCCCCCCAACCGAGGAAATCACGATTTAGTTTAAATTTGATTGAAGGTGGGGCGTGGCCGCTTTGCCTCAATCAGCCCCTTGCTCCGTCCCTTTATCCCCCCTTGGCCGGACCTTTTTTTTTTCGGATAATGATTTTTCGGCCTGTTGCTCTGTTTCTCGGTTGTTGCCCTTTAGGTTTTGCTCCCGTCATAATGTTTCCCTAAAAGAGCAACACCGTGTTCCCGAACCCGATGTCCCCGACTTCCTGTTTTTTTTTTTTTTTTCCCAACGCTCCCCCTCCTGGCCCCACCCCCCCCCTTTTCATTGGATCAGCGCCCCCAAGAGTGGCCGGGCAGTTTTTACCTCCAGCCCTTTCTCGAAAGATCCCTGGCCCTTTTGACGTGCCGTAAACGACAGACCTTTGCGCACGGGTGGACATTCCCTTCCTGTTGGTATGGCAGTGGTCGTCTTCCCTGGTTGTAAAGAACGTGGATCGCGGGTCCTAATTCCCCCAAATTCATCTATTTTTCCCTACACGTTGTTTTGATCCTTTTCTGCCGCTGCTTTCTGTGGCAGGGGATTTTTTCCCTACCAGAGCTATGATATATGCACGGCCTGGATGGGTGTTTTTGCCCGAGACCCGCCCCCCTCGGGCTGCGACAGCTCCCTTTCCCTTCCTTTGGAAAGGGGAGGGAAGGTCAACAAAAACACAAAATGAGTTACAGAACCACCCCAACCACCCCTCCCCCCGGCTGCTTTTTTTGTGGAAACCAGGTTCGGTACTTTCATTTTCCTCCATTCTTTTCTTTTACCCCCGCCCTACGTATACCATCCCTCCCCCGTCGTTCGACCCCCATCCCTCTATGTGGTAAATTGTATTTTTAAATTTTTCGGAGTCCGCCCTGACGTTCCTCCCTTCTTGTGAAGGTTTTCAGTCTAGATTCTTCTTTTCCCTTCCTTAGTTCTGGTCCCCCTCGGGTCCCAAAGAGATGAATCAGACTTCTTGATGGCCTCGCGCAGACCATTTTCAATATATCCGCAAGGCTTTTCCCCAGGTGAGATCTTTTCCCTCAGCCACATGCTCTTTTTTCCAAAATGTTTTTTTTTACATCGTTGCTGCTTTCTCCGGTTTTTGACCCTTTTTTTTTCTTTTTCTGCTCATGTCTCTCTCCCCTGATGCTGAATTGGCCTTTCTTTTGCTGACCTTCCCCCCCTTTGATTAGGCGTTTTTTACAGTAGATGTTTTAGCCTTTTTGTAGGATATTTTTCGTTGCCCATGCCAGCCTGTTGCGGCTCGCCCCCTTTTTCAGGTGTGCTCCTTTTTCTTGCAAGCAGAGGATTTTTTAATCCCCTCCCTCCCCTATCTGTTTTGAGTCTCTTAACACTCAGACCCTTGTCCAGGAGACCCCACGCTTTGTCCCATTCCTTCCTTCCCAGGTACTGCCCCATGTCGAACCGCCCCCCCCCGAATACGTTCAGGACCCGATCAGCAATTTTAAGCGAATGACGCCGAAGGACTTTTCTGCTGCGTCCCACTTAGCGCTTCCTCTACGGGGAAGTTTCTTGGGCGCAGGTTGTCCCTACTTCCCGATTCCGCCTTTTTTTACCCCCCTAATAGCGTTATATGCCAGGGACTGATTATTAGGTTGCGCGAGAGAGGGATCCTTCTTTTTCATGCCTGTGGTGGTGTTGGCCTCCCCCTACCTGCTCAGACTTCCTTTCCCCTGACCTTCTTTTTGCCCCTTTCCCCCAGACAGCCGATTTTAACGTCTTATTTGGACATCCTCGCCCGCACGTTTCCCAGGTGCTCGTTTCTGTGACGACGGTGTTTGTTTAGCTCCTCTTTCGCGTCCTGGTATCGTTACATTAAGCCTTTTCCAGCCGGTTTCTGTTCCTTCTTGGCCCAGGTTTTTAGCCTGATCTAATCTTGGCTTTCTTCGAGACTTCCCCCCCCTGAGCATTCGTACCGGAGGTCCCGGCCTCCCCTGCCCCCTTGAGGCGTTTTTCTAACGCCCCGTCACCTTTCCCCTCCGCTGTTTTCCCCTAATTGGAGTGACTAATTTTTTTTCAAGGCCCCCCCACGACGTGCTTCTTTTATCCAGCCGCATTAGGTTCCTTTCCCCATTTTCCCAGGGACCCACTGTTTTTCCATAGTTCACGTTCTGCACCCCCCCCCCCTTCCCCTCGCCCAGGGTCAAATCTTTATGAGTAGGCTAGTCCAGACTTTGAGTTTCTCCCTCCACAGCTTCGATCAGAGATGTCCGAGCAATTAAGAGCCCCTATGAAATTTTCCCCAGTGTGGTTGTCAACGGAAAGCATTTTCCTTTTATTTGAATTATAAGAGTCGATCCTTTTCGTTTAGCGCTCGGGTTCGGGTTTTGCCTTGACTGTTGCCCACCGCTCGTCTTCCCACAAGCCTACCCCCGATGATCAAGCACGCAGCTCACGAAGACGGCATGATCCTTCCTGCCATTCCTTCCCCGTCCTTTTGGCGGCGGCCTCATAGGCGCTCCTTTCGGTTAGTTGATTGCGCGGCCACTCTCGTCTGTTCCCCGAAGGGTTTTTGTTTTGAGAAGTCTTCTCCAAAAACACACAACAAGCTGACTTTAGTCACCCGAAAAGCCAAGAGAGTCTTACTTTTCTCTGGACATAGGTGTTCATATTCCTGGCTTTGGGTCCCGGTGGGGTTTTTTATTCTAATTGCTTACCCTCCCTCGGAGTGTTTCCAGTTCCGGTTTTCTTGGACGGAGCCGGTTTGCCCGTTCTAGGCATTCCTCTACGGCACCCTCCCGTCCCAGTCTGCTAACGAAGAGAATCCGGCTCATGCCAGTGAGCCTTCTTCCGGTTTCCTGAGGTTTGCAGTGAGTCCCCAAGAGGAATTTTCTCCCCGTTGCCCCCCGCTGATCCTCGAAACTGGGAGGTTAGAAAGTCCTGCAGGTGATTTTATATTTTCCCTCATCGCCCCGGTCCTTCCCCTTCCGATACCATCTTTCCTTCTAGTAATGGAACGGCGCTTTAAAAATGGACCATTCGCGAACCCCCCTCCCTCGCTTGACCCTCTTCCCTTGAAGTAATGCGAACCCCGATTATCTTCCTTTATTTACATTAGGTTGAATTGTTATGCGCTAACATTTAGTCGGTTCCTTATCCCCTCGGGGTCTCCTTTGTCTGCTTCTTTTGCCCCTCTTGAGGTTCCAGACCCCCCCCATTAAAGAACGCTTTCCGCTTCTCCGTTTGCCTGTAATCCCCCCCAGAGAGGTAGAGTGCAACTTTCCTTCCTGTAGATAGCTTTTGTGGTTCTGTTTTAAGTCAGCGTGTTTGCAACCTTTTCTAAGCCCCTCAGTTCTCCCTGTCCCGCAGGATGGGGGAAGAGGCGTTCCTCTTAAGATGCCTTTTTCCGGACAGATCTCCTCTCCTCCTCCTTTTCGATTAGGGCTCTCTTCGACACCTTCCCCCTCTGCGGATTGCAAGCGGCTCACCTTTTGGGCTATCGAAGATTTTCTGTTTCGTTTTTTTTCAGGTCTGGTTCCCTGTGACAGATTCAGGGCTTTTTTCCACCGTCCTTTCCACGATCTACGGGCGGGACTGTAAGTTCACTCTACCTATCCAGCATTCTGGAACGGTCCCAGGCACTCTCGTAAACTTCTTTTTGGCTCGTATTTGGCGGTATACCCCGTTAAAGTTACGATCTATAGGGATGGCGGGACTTCGAACCTAATTTTTTCTATCAGCTTCTTAAACTGATCTTGTTTTTTGACTCCCGCTGTTCCCTTAGGTCACCCTCGTCGGAGCTTATTAGTTCTGCGATCTTTTTGGTACATCTTTGGAATCATTCTTTTCATTGTCTGTGCGCAGCCGCGTGATATCTGGAAGTTCATTCCGGTGATGTTAGGACCCCTGATCTCGCTGATTTTTTTCCTTTAGGGAGGCAAATAAGAAGGGCTATATCATCTCCTCTTCTTCCGTGGATCAGGATTCTATTTTTTTAAGCCCTATCCTCCTGTAATATTTGCAGGGACTTTTTTGAGAGGGTTTAGGCTTCGTCTTTTTCTCCGTTTGGGTAAAGTGTATATTTACAGAATCGTAATCCTTCACTATCCCTTAAAAACTTCTTTCAGGATCCAATGCCGAGTTTCCTGGTCTGCGGACAAATTGTCTCCAACCCCATTTTACCCCCCCAGATGTACCCATTTAGCCTCTGATTTACTGGACACTCTCCTCTTAAGAGGGGTATGGTTGAGTCTCACTCCCGAGCAACCCGAACCCGCATTCTTTCGGTTCCGTCGGCCATGTGTGTGGTAGCTTTTCCCCTGCCCTCTCCTTCCCCCACAATTCCTCTTTTTATATGACTCGCAGAAATTCCTGCGTACCATTCGGGTTCGTTGACGGAACTCGGGCTTTTCTGGGTTTTATTCCCTCTCCCCTAGTCTTTGAAATTGTTTCCTCCCTTACTGGGTCCAGCCAAACCGAGGGTCGGGCGGCCTTCCGGTGCAATTCTCAGTCCCCCCGGGCAAACGTTTCGATCCCTTCCCCCACGTCTTGCAGTTCCTTTTGGGACCGTCCACAACTAAGTGCCTTACCATGACATCTACGGCTTGGACGTACGGCTATTTAATCGAACGGTTCCTCCCCCTTTAGACCTGTAAAGCATGTGCCGCTTTTGAGACGGGGCCTTTTAATGTCCCCCTGCACCGGGAAAGAGCATGTTTAATCCCCTATTCCCCCGCCCTCCATTAACCCCTTCCCTCCGTAAGTGGTTACTCGCCTTAGTTGTTGCTTGGTTTCTCCTCCCGCTCATTTGACGCTACGGCTTTCTTGTCTTTCTGATTAGACGATAGGCCCCGGGACGGCTCCAGTTCCACCTTCCCCCTGTTTTCTCCCAGCACTCCAGGCCTTAATCCTATGACCCATTTTGCCGAACCCAAATGTCCCCCCGCCCGGGTGCCCAGTCCTGCAGCCTTCCTCTCTCCCCCCTCCGCCTTCCATCTTTAAACACGAAGGAATTGGGAACAAGCTCCCCCCCCTTCTTTTGCCCTCAAGCTTCTTCGCGAATCTTACTACTGCCGGTCTACCCGGTCCTTTTTCGAATTAAAGATCGTTCCTTATTGCTCTTGTCCATGTCTTGCTCCCCGGATCGCCCCAACGCGCTGCACTCCCCAGTTGCCTTACAGCGGCATCCGCTCCCCCCCTTCAAATAGTGACTCAGCTTATTCCATTTCAGGAGCCACCTTTTTCGATATTCGCCATCCCCTCCTCTTCTCTGTCGGTTTTTCTGGACTTCGTGTCCTCTTTCCAAGCATATTCCTCATTCATTCCTTCCCCCCTTGTAGGTAACAATACTGATTATGGTAATTGTTTTCCCTTCCTTTCTTTCCTGTCCCCCCCTTCGGTTTTTTCTCTCCCTTATTCTTCATGTAATGTCTCTCTATTTTTCTTTTTTTTTTTGTCCCCATTTCCTCAAGACCGTACCGTACAAGGTCTTGCTCCTTCCTGTTTTCCTTGGCGGTCCCTACCAGAGGCCACAGGAAGAATCCTGTCCGTCAGCAATCCTCCGTTCCCCCGACGTATGTCGCCCTATCATTGGCCTGAGCTTGTCGGATGTATATACTTGGCCCTTTCCCCCCCCCAAGGGCGTGCGAGGCTATAGACATCGGTACCCCTCCCCCTTCCCCCCCTAGCTTCTCATGCCGATGGATCCTTGTATTCAGTTAGCCCAGTCTTGCTGAATTCTTTCCTTCGCTATCCTGCTCAGTTGGCCCCGAGGGACCTTCCCGTATTTTTTAGCTTTTGCTCGCTGTTTTTTTCACCCTTGGCCTTCTGAGATCGATTGGCCCTTTCTGTAAAGAAGTCGCTGGAATCTTGAAGTCCTTCCTTTCAAGTGCCGTTAGGTTCAGGGATTCTTTCTTTCTCTTACTTTCAGTTTGGAGGAGGGTCCTGACCTTCCATCCTGGCGTCCTGGCTGTTCTTTTTTGGCGACTTCATATTAAGCTTTGAGGTATGCCAGTACGATCAGCGTTTAATAATAGGGAGGGATGCCTTCGACGCTTTTCCGGGCATCTCCCCTCCTCCCATCAGAGTTCAATGAGCTCCCAGTCTTTCCCCGCTCTTTTTGATATCCTCTTCTTTTCTCCGAGTGATTTTCATAAAATTCCCTTCTTTGTTAAGTATGTCTTGCCCGCTGTTGCCGTCTGATACGTTATTACGCCTTCCCATGCCCTCAGAACTGAGTTTTTAGCCCTTTTTTTCCCAAAGTTTTTCATCAGCGAGCTATGGCGGAATTCGCCGAGCCTGACGGTCCCTGCTTCGGAGAGATTTACTTACCGGAATTTTGGTACGTTCGGACACATCCCCGGCCACGTACTGGTGTTTCGATGTCGCTTCAATTGTTCGTCTTTTTCCCATGCTCAGGCCCGTTGTTGCCCTTTTTTATTCCCTTTTCCTTGTTTGTCCAGGTTTGCAAAGTGAGGCCATTTTTTCGCCCGTCCTCCCGCCTATTTCTGCCATACATAGTTGCCCTCCTCCTTCCTACGTCCTTCTAGGAGCTAAGGACTGTTCTGCCCCCTTACTTATTTCCTTTTCCGGGGACCGCTCCTTGTTCCGCGTCGCACCGCGTGCCCCTTCCGTTTGACGGTCACTGCGGATCTTGGTTCGCGTCCAATCTGGCATTCTCCCGAAGTTACCTCCTCCTAGATCAGCGCTTTTCCCTAGGATTTTTGATCTTTTCGGGTTGCTCCCGTTTTTTTGGGAGTGCCTGTCAGTGGGCCGGCAGACCGTTTTCCTTTCCTAGGTACGGCAATTTCAGTTTTTGGCCCCTTGAATTAGTCGCCCGATTGAGCTTCCGCTTTACCCTCCGTTTTTAACCCTGATTTCTTTTCCAGAACGCTCCCTATCCCCGGAGCAGGTTTCCCGGCGTTTTTTTTCTCCGGCTTTAGGCTAGCACATTCCTTACACGGAGACACTCCTATTATTCTTTGTTAACGTCTGCAGTATATTCCCCCTGTATCCCCCAGCGGAGAATAATGACTCTTCATTATCCTCTTTCCTAGGACCCTTTAATTAATTGGAAGGATCCCCCCCATCATTTCTTAAAACTTTTTTTTCCCACCCTGTCCTCCACTTCCGTATTCCGTAATTTTCGAACCTCGTTGACAAATTCTGATCTAGTTTATGATGGGCGGCTTATGCCGAGACTTGATTTTGCTAAGTTTTAAACTTTTTCATAGGGATTCCCCCCTTTTCTGGAGTTTGTCTCCTTTCTTTACAGCAACGCCAAGAAAAGTCCATCTTTGCTTTTGCCTATTTCGAATGTTCTTCCCATTGCCACAAAATGTAACCCTGGTTCTACTTCGTCTCAGAAAGCTTCTCCTAGTATGTCGTCCGTTTCTATTTGATAGTTGTCCTTAGATAAGTTTTCCAACCCAGTTTTTCAATACCTGTAGAATGTACCCTCTGTTTAGCGCCTATATTCGGAAGAGACCTTCCTTTCCCATATTCTTCCTCCGTTTTAGCTACCCTATATTTTAATACCGTTTTTTTTTTATCTATCTCGTCGAAAAGTTTGTCATCATGTTTTTTCTGAGTGTTTCCTCTGATTTACGCCATCGTCGCCTAAAGGATCAGGTGGCTGGACCTCCCCTTTTCCTGCCTTTTAACTCTGCCCCTGCAGGGGGAAAGCGTCTGAACACTACGCAGCAGATTTGACCGTTGATAACATCAGTAATGCGGCAGTGAAAGCCCTGCTGAAAGGCGGTCTTTAAATAGGGTCCCAATCACCCCTATGCGAGTTTTTTTGTCTAGCACGCTTGTCTCCACCCTCTCTCACTTTGTTCCATGATTTTTAACCCTTCCTGCCCATAAGTTGGATTCTCTCAAGTCTCAACCTGAGACTTTTTTCATAAATTCCTCGGTTTCCTCACTTAAGAACCTAGGAGTGTGCTTCCTTGCTTTTTTCCCCAGGCTAAGGAGTCGTAGCCTCCTTTCCAACCGTCTTTACTCAATCTTTCCTATTAGGCTTGGAGCGGTTCGACATTCAATTTGATTGATTTTTTTTTTGACACAAATCCCTCCAATGTTTCTCATCCCCTCCAGGGTCAGTCTTCCGGACGAGATGGTATCATACGCGCTTTTGGTCCGCTGTCGTTTTTGGGGGCGAAGTTTTTTTTCTTGAGAACTATCCTTTGCGCTTTCCCTTTGGTGACCCCTACGGGCGTGATTACGCCGTTCCCTTTGGTCAAAGCCGCAGCAATTTTAAGACTGTCTTGCCATTCCCCCACTGACCCTTTTTTCCCCCCCCCACGGCTCGCCCCAGGGGAGATTTCATCCCTCGCTTTTGTAGTTTGTGTTATATTAAGTCCCTTGGTACGACAATTTATACCTCTTTTTCCCCTCCCCCCTTTCCCCCCCATCGCGGCGCACTGATCCCCTGACTCTTTACATCAGCTCTTCCGGTTCAAGACCGTTTCCTCTGCTTGGGGTCCCTTTTGTCTTTCATCGGCGATTATGCTTTTCCTCGTCGGTCATCTTTGTTGCCCACTTCCTTGTGCAACCCCGTTTGTAATGTTGATCTCAGTTTGTAATCTCCGGGTTCGCTTTTTTCCCCCCCCTTTTTTCCCCCTCGACCACCTGGGCAACCTTCCTTCTTGGCCCTCCTGCGCTCCATAGGCAATTGATTCCCTTTCTAGACTCAAACTATCAATTTTTACCATTCCCTTCCCTTTTTCCTTGCACTTGTGTCTTGCTCCCTCCTCCGATTGTACCCCCAATCCATTCTCCCTACTTTTTTCGCTGCTTGGTTTTCAATAGTCCCACTACCATTCTCCTAGTTGTCTTGGCTCTCCTTCCTTTTTTGCCACTCGGATCAAGTGGAGGGCTTGCGCGGCTGATCTGCTGGATCTGCCGCCGCCCAGGTTTACTTTCGGCTTCCTCCCCCCCTTTCCCTCCCCCTTCCCCCGCCCCCAAAGTTAAGTACTGCCTGTCCCCTAGCGTTCTCCCGCAGCTCAGCACTCCAAGTCAAATCCCTCGCAGTTTCGAAATCACTCCCTCCCTCTTTTTACCCTTTTTTTTCTTTGCTGGTTGAGTCAGAAGAGTGGTGGGACGCCCACGCCGGTGCAGTGTCAGTGCGGGCGGAGGTCATGGCGTCCAGAGGTATGTCTCTTTTTTTCACCCCACCCCCCACAGCCTTTTTTATCTGCCTCCCGTGGTGTGTGTTTGTGGTGTTTCTGTGTTGTGTGTGGGTGGGGTGACCTTTCCTTTCCCTTCCTTTTCTCCCGTCTCTCCTTATTCCAGGGTCCCTTCTTTGTACCACAGGAGGGAGATAGTGCAGACTTCGAATCCCTGCGGCTTACTGCTGATCCGGTATGATCCGCTTCCCTCTCTCTTCCTGGACCCCTTCCCCCCCTGTGAACGTTGCCCTTTCTTTCGGCTTTTTGTGTTCTTCTTTTTTCTAATTTGTCCCTGCCGCTGTTTGGGATCCTTGTAGTTTCTGCTACTGCGCTTCTTCCTTG
>Ga0179593_1432822_pt1 | contig 12508 bp, 15 predicted proteins | sample CZODoug2_1_08_16_FD_185931 | JGI IMG/M metagenome (GOLD analysis project Ga0179593, IMG submission 185931) | Vadose zone soil fungal communities from Angelo Coast Range Reserve, California, USA - CZODoug2_1_08_16fungal (PacBio error correction) | ecosystem: Environmental > Terrestrial > Soil >... | reverse complement strand
TGTGGTCTGTTCTTCGTTCTTTGGGCCCCGTCTAGGTAGTCTGCTTGTTTTTTCCGTTCGCAGGTGAGGGTCGTGGCCAAGGTTTTCAAGCCAACTGCTGGCATCTTTCGATCACCCGGCCCTTGATCGGAGCCGCTTACTTTGACTTGGTCATCCCGACGCCTGTGGCTGTTGAACCTCTTCTCCTTTTTTGCCCCCCTCCCACCTATGGCCCCGGTTGGAGGCGTACGTCCCCTTATTCTTGGGTTCAGTTGCGTCGTCTCCCCGGTGCTTCAAGTCCCACGCGCCGGGTTCTCCTCTGGTCGATCATGTTTTGACTTTTTCCCCCTTCCAATGTTTCGGGCACACCTTCACACTTGGGAAATTGGCCGCTGTGGCACGGGAAACCCGCGCCGACGTGTCCATATTTAAACCCCCCACCCCGCTTCCAACCTTCCAGCCGTGGCATTCCCCCCCCCCCCCCCCACCTTCCCTGCTCTCCGGTTGCCCGACGCGTTGCGTCTGAAAGTTCTATTAGTTTTTGTTTTTTTTTTGTGGTGATACGTTTTATTTTTTTCCCCAGGTTAAGTGTCCTCCCCAGTGATGTTCTGGCCTGCTTCTGCATGCTCCTTATGACGGGTTTCGTCCTGTCTCGCCCTCCCCTCTCCTCCCACCCCAGGGGCGTGGCGGTTTTGTGGCGTAAAACGGGGTTCCCCCCCTGGGAATTTCATAAAGTTCCGATAGTTTCTCAAGGTCCTTGCGTCTTCCTCCTCCCCACCCCATGGCAGTGTTTAGGTATACCAGGCGTCGGATAGGTGTTTCCTGGTCTCCTGGCCTTCTGAGACCCTCTTCTGAAGTGCCTTCTTTTAGCCTTTCTGTTTCTCCACCTACTCCCCCTTTTTTGGAGGCTTTTTGGTTTCCTTGAGCGGCGCGCCCGACATCTGCCCCCCCAATTTCAGAATAGGCCTCCTCCTTGACTAAGGACCCCGGCAGCACAGAGCATGATTTTTTGACTGGTCATCAGGGTAGTGCTCGCCCAAGTATGACATCCCAACTTTTGTTATTGACTTGGGTATGGGTCATGTTCCCCACGTACACCCTCCTAGCCACGACCAGGCGCTGATAGGTCTTTTCCCCGCCCCCCAGGTCTTCTGCGCTTTTGTTGATACAATTCCTACCGACGGCGTGAGTCATCTTTTGCCCGACCGCAGGCTACAGGCCAGTTTCCTTCTTCACCTGGGAACGACGTCGACCCCCACCCGTCATGCTGGGTGGCCCCCCCTTCGTGACAGAATTTTTTCCGCCCGGGATCCCGTCTTAGGCGAGATTTTTTTTGTAGTTTTTTTGGCCCCTTTTGTTTTTAATTCCTTCCCCGTCAACACGTTTTCAGCCTTACACGTTTTCTCTGTTTTCCGGTTATGTTCCAACCAGGGTCATTATGCGTGTCAACAGTCAATTGCAATGGGACCCCCTGGACTTTGCCAGCCCCACCCCCAGACCTATTACCTTTTCCTGAATTACGTCGTGACACGGCACGTTTTTTTTCCCCCCATCTCGTAAGTTCCCGTCGATCACCTCGTCTCCCCCTTCTGCGGCTTTTTTTCCTGCAGCCTTATACCTTAAGCCGCAATTGTCCAACCCGGTTCCCTGGCTCGGGTGTTGTGGTTGCCGGCTGCCTTTCCTCGGGGTCTCTGTACCGGTGACCTGCTGTGTGGTCTGCCGATCCCCTCCCATGTGTTTTCGGTGCCCTCCGATGCCGGCCCCCCAACCCCACGCTCGTCGTTCCTTCACTTACCGTTTTTTGCTGATGCTTTTTGTTTCCTTCCTTTGGGCCTGAAGAGGTGTTTGTTAGTTCTTCCATCCCCCCCCCGGCGAGCGGTGATTCCTGCTTAAAGTGACCCGGGAATTCATCTGTTACGCCGTTTGTCCCCACGATTTTCTCGCATCAATCATGAGGATAAGCTTTCCCCCGTGGAAATATCTTGCTTTCCCTATTGGTCGATCGGGCAATTAGAGGCCGACGAGTTTTTTCTTTTCACGAGTTTTTCGTCCTGTGTAAGTGTGTCGAGCGGTCCCCCCTTTTTTGACCCTCCGTTTCCTTTTGGGAGTGACGAGGCCCCCGTCCGGCGGTTCGACACCACCCCTTTTTAAGTATCGTGTATCAGCTTAGCGGTCCCGAGCTAATTATAGTCACGAGCTGGCGGATTACGTAGGTTTGTCTCAATTTTGCGTGTGGTAGCATTTTTTTCCTGGGCTCTGTCACCTGTGCTTGAGTCACCCCATTACGTTGTTTTACTAAAGCGTGGTGGTGCGACCCTTTTTTCCCTGTTTTGGTTTCACTTATAGAGATCCCCAAAACCCTTTACCTAACGCACTTCCTGTGCGAAGTTCGGTTTTTACGGGGAAAAGTCACAGGTGGCCTGGGAATCCTTTCGTCGGATACGGGGCTCTCGCCTTTTTATTCTATCCTTCCCCCTCCCCGTTTGTTTTTTTTTGCTAGAATCATGGCGCTCCGCCTTCTCCGCCACCGTATGTTTAAGGAATTGAACAGTTTGCAACTGTGCCCTTTCACCTTTTTTTTTTAATGCACCAACCCATTTTTCCCAAAGTATGCGTTTTTTTATCTAGAACGCTGTTTTACCACAAATTCTTCCACGAGGTCCTACCCCACAACTTCCACGGGCTCATTCCGGTTTAACCAGCCCCGGCACTACGACACACGGTTTTTTTTAAATTGCGCCATCATTCCTTTGAGGATTAAGTTTTAAGTGCTTACATTCAAGTTAACAGAACTCTGACTAATGCTCATGAAGATCACTTATCTCACTGTCCATGGGGATTCACGGTCGTTGGTCTATTGCGTCCAGACTGAGACGACCTCGGTTGACCCCTCCCCCCTGAACCCGTGAGCGTCCTTGACCCCTCGTTATCCCCCATCTATCTTTTGTCGTATCCCCTTTTCGGACACACGGCCGACCCTTCCCCAATTTCCGGGAGGCCGCGCTTATGCCCACCTCTCCTCCGCTAGCTTTCCTCGCCCCGGCTCCCAGCCCCTCCCCTATAAGTTCCCCTCTTCCATTTCGCTTACGCCTCGTAACCCCCTCCTTGCTCCTTTTTCCCCGCCCCCCCTACCCCCCCTTCCATCCCTCGCCTTCCCCTCCCTTACCTTCCCCTACCAGCTCGCTCTTCCTCTCTCCTCCCTCCTTGTAATTTCTACCCGGCAGCTGCTCAACCCCCATTCTAAATCCTCCCCCACCCCCGCGATCCTGCACCCCCCCTCATTCCTTGTCTCATCCCACATCTCCATTCTCCCACACACTCCACACCCTTCCCGCTAAATCTATTCCAAAACTCTCTATTTTCCCACCCGTCTTGCTCTCTCACCCTCGCCCTATCTTTCTCCCTCCCCCCCTCTGTATTACTGCCCACTTCCTTCTTTCCCCACTACCCTTCTAGACCCTACCTCTACCTTTCTACTATCCTTACCCATTCCCCCCTCTACCCCCCCCCACACCTTTCCTCCCCATCCCCCCCCCCCTCCCCTTCTTCTTCTACTCCCCTCTCCCCCTCCTCGATTCCTCCTCGCCCTTTCCCCTGCCGATCCGCTTCGCACCCCCCTTCCCCCTCTCCCCTTTTTCAGTCCCATTCCATCACCCCCTTTTTTTCCTACTCTTCCTCTCTCTTTCCCACAACCCCTCTTTCCCCTTCTCCTTCCCCCTCCCCCCATTACCCCTTCACCAACCGCTTCCCCCCCTCCTCCCCTCCTCCTCCTACCTCTTGTCCCCCCTACCCCCCGCCTTCCTCCCCTGCCACTCCACCAACCCCGCCCTCCCCCGCTTCCCCCCCTACTCCCCCTCCCTCCCCCCCTTACCCCCCTGCCTTACCCTCCTACACTCCCCTATTTCCCTTCGTCTTCCATCCCATTTCCACAGCACAACTTTCCCTCTTTCTGGTTTAGTCATCCACGTTGCCTCCCCCGCGTGCACCATCCCCAACGCCCCCCTTCCTCCGCTCCTTCAACCATTGTCCCCATCTTTTCCCCTCTCAAGCCCCCCCCCATCCTCCCCTGTGCCTCCCTCCCACACAACCACCCTTCTTCCCCCCCCTATCTCTTTTCCTTCCTTCATTCTTTCTCTCTACCCTCCTTTCTTACCCTTCTCACCTCCCCTCTTTGTTCTTGTCTGCTCTCCTTTTCCTTCTTTCATCCCCATTTATTCTTCTTCTCTATCATGTTTTCCCTTCTTCTCCACCTCCCCCCTCCCGTCCTCCTCTTTCCCTCTCCCTCCCCCCCCGTTGTCTTTGTGTCTCTTCGCACCTTTTAGACCCTATTTCTCCTTACCTCTCCCTTTCCACTTCTTTCACTCCTTTTTCGCCCTCCCCCCACCTCCCACATTTCCCCTTCATTACCCCCTCCCGTACTCCCCCATGTTTCCCTCCTTCCCTTCCTCTATCCAGTCTTCCACACTCTCTCCCTCTCCCTTCCCGTCTCATCTCTCGTATCTCCCTTTTCCCCCTCGCTCTATTCCACCCTTCCCCCAATTCCCCTCTCCTCCCACCCTCCCCTACCTCTCCTCCACCCCCTTTTTACCTCTTTCCCCTCTCTACCACCACCGTCCCCATCTTCACTCCTCTTCTCCCTTTCCTTCCCCCTCTCTCACCCTTAACCACCCCCCCCCCTCCATAAAAACCATTCCCCCTCAGTCCCCCTTCTGTTACCCATTGCCCCCCTCCACCTTCCACACCCCCCTTTTACCACCCCTCCCCCCCCCCCCCCTTTTTTTTTTCTTTTTTTTTTTTTTTTTTTTTTTTTTTTTTTTTTTTTTCTTTTTTTTCTTTCTTTTTTTCCTTTTTCTTTCTTTTTCTCTCTCTTTTTCTCCTTTTCCTTTTTTTTTTTTTTTTTTTCTTCTTTTTTTCTCTATCTTTTTTCTTCTCTTCTTTTTTCCTTCTTTTCTTCCCCCTTTTTCTTTTCTCTTCTTTTTTTTTTTTTCTTGTTATCCTTTTTTTTATTTTTTTTTTTCTTTTTTTTTTTTTTTTTTTCCAACGCTGGCCCTCCCGTAACTAGGCAACTGTCGGATGTAGGAAATTCAGCAGTTGTAACGGGCAGACTCGCCGAGTCGTGGTAGGGTGTTGAATTTTACCACCCCAATACGGTTGTGGCCCCCTCCCACGCCCCTTGACATCCCCCCCGCTACTCCAGGGGGAACACTTTTTCTTTTCCGACTCCTGTTTTTGTCCTGAGTGGACCTGGCAGTCCTTTTTGGCAGCCCCCTGACCTGTGCCCCCGATTAGGAAATGGACTTTGGGGGTACAAGTCCCCCCCCCCCCGGCGTACTCTGAGAGAGTTGGAGGGTCTAAATAAGACCCTCTTGGCACGTGGTTACTCTTTCATGTCCCACTTTCGTTGATGTGCTGTTCCCCCTTTCCCAAGCTGCAGCTCTGTACCCCGAGGGGCTTTGGTCTAGCCCCGGATTTCTCTCTCGTCCACGGCGTTTTTCTGCTTTTGTTGCAACGTTACCTTTTCGTCTTTGTCGGTAGATGGATCGGGCCCTGTTTGTGTGCCCCCCCCCCCTCGGACCAGTAACCACTTTTTTGTGGGTTTTGCCGACCCTTTTTGGTGACCGCCCCGTTCCCCCACCCGCATCCCCATTGTGCCTCGGGTGAACGCCCTTTCCTGGATTCCGGGTCTTCTTTGCGTGCACTTTTCTCCTATTTCGGCCGTTGCCTTTGGACCTGTTATCCCGGCCCAAGGGATCCCATGAGTTCTAGAAAAGTTCCTATTTTTTTTGAAAGCTTGTATGACGCTTTGCTAGGAAATTGTATATCGTTTTTTGTGATTTCCCTTGACTCGATGTTTGCAGCAATACTTCCCTCCCCCCCGCTCCCTTTACCTTCCCCCTCCCACAGGATGTTCGGGCTTTTTTCCTACTTCGAGCTGCGTAGTGTTCACAGGCATCTCGTCCTGGCCCGAGTCCCTCGTCCCTAAGTTTAGCTTCCCCCTGTCCGCATCCCGCTGCGGCCCCCCTTTTTTTGTTGACACAGTCGTGGCGTTTTCTTTGTTTTTTCCGTCGGCCGACGGTTTTGTGTGATTTTGTCGGGGCTTTTTTTTTGTTGTCCCCGCTCAACGGTTTTTTTGGTGCCGGACCTTCCCCTTTTTGATATTGGTTGAGACCCGATGCCGAGCTTGATTTTTCCCTGGGCGAATGTGATGTTTCCCACCCCCCACTCCTCCGCCGTGCAGGTTTTTTGAGTTGAACTCGATGTTGTTGACAGGAAGTTGAATCCCCCCCCGGACCTTTCGGATTACCAGCGTGGGGCGGCGCCAATGCCCTGGTTTTCGACATTCCCTCTTTCCCCCCCCCTCCCTGTAGGCTGGCTTCCCTTTTCCCCGTGCTACTTACTAACACCTTCCTTGTTTTCCAAGTAGCGATCCCCCCTCACCTGTCCCTTCCCTTCTGCTAATTGCCAAGACCCTTTTCCCTTTGTTGGTCTTTTCACGATCGCGCCGTGAGTGATTCCCCCCGGCCTTTGGTCGCCGTTTTTCACCCGTACTTCCACCTTTTGAGATCCAGCGGCGTTTTTTTGTGAGGGGGCCCCAGTTTGAGGGCGCCTCGTTTTGTCGTGGTGTTTTTACGATGTTGCTTTTCATTTTTGTCCAAATTCGGGCAGGTTGTTCGTGTTTCTTTTTTTGTGTTTTTGGTGTGCAACATTTGATGTTCGGGTTTGTTTCTGCCCTTTTTCAAGACACCACAATTTTCACTGTTGCCCAATTTTTTCACCGGCATTTGTGTTCCCCAGTAGTCACCCCAATGTACCCCCCTTTTCTTTTGACTCCATCACGTGAGTCTCTGCCGTTCAGATACCGTGGTGTCGCCGTCTTAATATGGAACCCCCCGCTGCATTTTTCCCTGTCCCCGCTTCCACTTCAGACCTGCCCAAGGCGTTTCCGGGGCCGCCCGAATTTGGTCCTTTACCAGCTCGCATCCCGCCTTCGCGTAACCCTACCCTTTGTTTTTCGTGTTTTCCGGTTGGCGGTGTTGTTCGGGCGCTGACCTACGGTCCTTCCGCCCCCCTTTGTAAGATTCCCCCTTTTGGAGAATAGACGGTTTACCTGGGACCCCCCTCAGGGATCCCTCCCCAAGGTTTCGTTGGCAGGAGCGACCGTGTGTTTGGGAGGAGTTGCACCATCTTTTCACTCCCCCCTTGTGTTGTTTTGTGTGCTCTTGATTGGATGTTGGACTGGTCTTGCCCTTTCAACAATACGAGTGTACGGTCTTTTATGTTAGGAGGCAGTCCTTTTTTTTTTTTCTTTTGGCCTTTTTTTTCCCTCCCCGTGATGGCAGATGGAGTTAGCAAAGTTTGCCCCGCTCACATAGTCCCCTTTTTTCATCGTAGCCTCTTTTCTCTTAGAAGAGCGCTTTTTTGGAGGGAATTATTTCTTTTTCCTGTAGGCCCCACGCTTTCCTTGCGGGGTACCGCGTTCCGTTAGTTGACACACTTTTCGTTCTTCTCTTGGGGTTACTCTTTATGGGTCTTGCCTGATTTCCCTTTACACACTAGGTTTATCGGTTTGGATCTTTTAATTTTCAATTTTTTGTGGAGTGTGCCAACCCCCCATGACCCAGTGTTACTTGTCCCTTCTCCCCGGGTTGTAACCCTTGCCCAACGAAAGCTGTCCCCCCCTAGGCCAACCCCGCCCCCCGAGTGGGACCCCCTTCCCCCCCCCACAACCTCCACCCTTTCCGGCAGAGCCGGTCAACCCTGTCACCCTTCCCCTTTTTTGCAGACAGAGGCTGTTCGACCTACCTAGTTACTGTCTTTTTTCCCTGCCCACGGGAAGTGGTTTCCACTTGGTTCAGCTGTATGCCTTCTTTCTTTTCATCGCTTGCAGAGATTTCCGCTCTGCCATCATTCCCTTTCTCCAAGGGAGCCTATCAGCGGCGACCCGCCGTCCCTTTTTGACAGGATTCCAAAGAACCCTGTTTTTCTTTTTTTCAATTCCCCTCGCGTCTCTTTCCCCCCCCCCGCTTCTCCCCCTGGGGACCCCATTTCGCCTTTTTGCTCCTGCGGGCCTCTTTTGCCCGCACTCTTTTTTCCCGAGATCAGCCTTTGTAATCCCTTCCTTACGTTTGCAGGGCGTGTGTCCCTTTTGAGCCAGCAAGGAGTCGTCGGCCACCGGGTTGTACTCAGAAGCCCTTTGCTTCCCGCGGGCCCTGACCAGTGCATTTTTTAGCTGCCCTTCATGTGATTTTTTCCTCCCTTAGCCCGCGTTTTCACCCGTTCCTTTGCGGCGGATGGCCCTTGGGGCTTTTTAAAGGGTTTTCCCCCTTACACACCAACCAACTCTCATGAAGCCTTTTCGACACTGTTCTTCGTGCCGAGGAGTGTTGGGAGTCTATTTCCACCCGCGGGTGGTACGCAACACCACCTGGACCCCTTCCCCCCCCAAGCCTCCCCTTTTAACCCGGTTCCCCTTTGGCCCCCTTCCCCCACTTTGCCTTCTACACCCTCTCCTCTTTTTCTCTTGCATGCCCGCTGTATTTTTTTCCTTTCCTCTGGGCACGTTTTTTTTCGCCCGTCACTTCTTCGGGTTTAGTTTCTCGGTTTCAACTTCCTGTGGGCACCCACTGCCATCCACCTTTCTTTCTGACGCGCCAGAACACCTGAAACCTTCCGTAACAATTTTCCCCTTTCCCCTACGTCTGACCCCTCATTCGGAACAAGATTGTACTTTTTTTCTTTCTGATCCCCCTTCCCCTTTTTCCACGCAGGATTGTTAACTTCTTTACTAACCCCCCCCCCACACGAATGTCCATGCTCCGTTTTTTTCCCTTTTGACCGACACCTTCCCTCAAGACGGCGCGTCCCTCCCCTTCTCCCTTTCCCTCTCGAAAGAAGCTGGCGGCTCCCTCTTTCTTCAGTACTCCACCCCCCCCAACAAGCAGTCGACCCAACTTTCTTTCCCCGTTGTCTTACTCGGTTTTTCTGGCCGTAGTGTGAGCTACCGAACACTTCTGTGCGAGGTAGTGCCCTTGTCGTACACGTGACTTCCCGTCCTTTTTTTCTACTTTTTTGGGCCTTTGAGTTTCCTTTTCTTTTCGATCAACGCCTCTTAGAGGCTTCCTCCAATCGCTTTAGCAGAAGCTTTCCGGATTAGACTGTTGGAAGAAGAAGTTGTTTTCTCTCGATGTACGGTAGTTTCATGCCTTCACTGTGGGATCTCCCGGTTCGTATGCGACCCCTTTCTACGTCGTTCCCCACGAGGCCCCCCCCGCCCAGGGGGCGTTTTTACCACACAACCTTGTCTTCAGTAGTTGCCTTACTGCTTCAGGGTCGATGTTTTTCAATGTTGAACACCTGAAGCCTCCTCGTTTACGGTCTTGTTCCTCCCCCCCCCCCTGAAAAGGGTCATTTGTTTTGGTGATTTTCCTTTTTCATTTGAGACCCCCCTTTGCGTTTTTTCACATGGCTTTTGTGCCTGAACGATTGTGCCCCCCCCTTCGACCCTGTCCCCTGCGACGACACTTTTCGTATGTTATTTTTGACGATTTCTGTGGCAGATCTTTTTCCCTTTTACAACCCAGACCCCCAACCGAGCCCCCCCCCCCCTTTTTTCCCCTCCGACCCAAGATTTTATTTTTGGTGGTCATCTTCCCCCCTTCCCTCCTTTTTAATCTTCCTCCGTGCACGGGGTGATTTGTTTTTTGTTGAAATGTCCCTTCTTTTTTGGTCAGTTCCTCTCGGTAGGCGCCCACATTTTTGGTGAGATTTTTTTTAAACTCCTCCCCTGGTCCAGCCCCTTTACTTCAGGTTGTTTTTTCGCCTTCCTATCATGGACCACACACATTTTTCCCCCCAGACCCCATTGGTCAGGCCCACCTTTTGTCGTCCCATTGTTACCTCACCGACAAGACATTTTGACAATTTTCCCATTAGACCTCTTCCCGCTCATTATTGATTCGACCAGTTTTCGGAAGCTCGTCCTAGTATCCTTTTTCGGGACCTGTACTCCCCCCATTTTTTGTCATGATGGCCCTTTACGCCCAGTGCAAGCGTAACTTTCCCTCCCGACCCTGCTCATATAGAAGCCACGGCCCTCCGTTGTAACACTGCCCTAACCTACCCCGTTGGTCCACAACTTTAATCAAAAGCCCACCCAGTCATCGAATTGTGAATCCTTGAGTGTTTTGATGTTATTTAGGCCCCCAAACAAGAGGCCCCCCTGACCTAAAAAACATTAGTGTCTGTGCCGAAGAATCCTCAGATGTTGTGTGATCTGCACTCAATCCACACAACAAACCCGTGTTCCTAGTGGTAGGCTTGCTATTCTTGTCCCAGCTTTATGCCAGCCCTCCCGGCCTTCTCCTGCCGTTGGGTTCGATCCTTTGGTGAAGTTCTGTGTTTACCCGATCAACAACCTATGGCCCCAGTGTACACAGAAACCCCCAACGCTCCTTCTAACCATTTTACGAACCTTTCTTAGTACCCCGCCTGACGACGATTTTTTTTTTACCGACAGGAATCCCATTAACCGTCGGGGTGCCGCCCTGACCCCTTACTGGGACTTATATGCTTCTTTTCATCTCTTTCACCTTCAATTTGGTACCCACTAAGCTGGCGTTTATTAAGAGGCAAAAGTGCTCCTTAAATTCCCAATGGTTTCTCTAGCCCACGGTGAACCCGGTCCTTCGATGCCCCCCACCAACTGTTTGATCTTTTTTCCAACCTGTACTCTTATGACAGTGTATGATTGTTTCTGGTCCGGGCAAGTAGGCCGGCAGGGTGTCGTCTTTTTTGTTTATTTTATGAGAACGACCCCTGTTCTTCCTGGACTTCCGTTTGTCAGTAGTGCGGTTTCTTTGTTTAAGATTTGTTGGCTGGCATCGATCCAGGAAGTTTGCTTTTTCGACCCCTTGCCCGCATGTGCAAACCCGTTAATCGTCAATAACTCTACCCCTTTGTTCGTCATGGCCGGAGCCCCTGCCTTGACATCCATGTTTGCAGCGAACGTTGCCCCTGTATCCGGTGACTCGTGGTATGGCCGTCTTTTCCGGTTTGTTTTGACTGCACTTTTACCTCTAATTCTTAGTCCCCCTTTTTTATAGATCTGTCCCTGTGTTTCGAATTTTAGTCATTTTCCCAAATGCTTGTTCCGTGCCTTCAGTAAAGGTGTCGTGAGTTTTAGTTGTTGTTGCTGTTTTTCCATTCCGATTGTCCCGAATACCCACTTCCCCCCCCTGCCCCATCCACTCTCCAAATGAGTTGTCCGCTCGTGCTTTTCTCTGGTTTAGGGGTGCACGGTTCCCCCCCCTGTTTTCCCTGTCCCGGAGGATTCCCCCCTGTTAGACGCTTCTACACACCTTCCTGGTGCAGTTCGCCTGGTCTGCTTTGGGCGTCCAGTCAAGGACTGGCTATTGTGAAGCCGGAGGGGATCGTCTGAGACAATTGCTGGTGTAAGTTTAGGGCCCCGTCGTTTTTTTCTGTTTGTCGTGCACGGCTAAACGGTGTGGGTGGGAGACCCCGTGTTGTCCCTTATTATGGTTATTTTTTCCTTCGCGTTTACTGGCATCGAAGTTTTTTAGAGGCCCCCCCAGTACGAAAGGATGCCCCCCCCCCCTTTTTTCGATTTTTTGGCGGTTCCGGGTTTACCCCTCGGTACACTTTGTTTGTTTTTACCTAGACACGTGGCCTCCAATTTGAAGCCTAACCTGCCAAGCAGTTGTTGGTTGAAGGGATCTCCAAGGAATAGTTCTGCTTTTCCTTTACTCCTCTGCCCCCCGAGGTAATTTCCCTCGTTACTTGTAGGGCGAGAGAGTTGTTTTTCCCTTTCCCCAACCTTCCCCCCGGCACGCTGCGCGTTTTTTTTCACCCCTCCTTGTTGGTTGCTGCTTCACTTTTGGTCAGCCACCCCCTTTCAGTACGATCGAGACGCTTGAATTGTTCTTTTCGAGTGCGCTTTTTTTTTTTTCTTATTTCTGGTGGGGCCAGGTTTTCCTTTTTTCCCGGTCTTCTTTCTTAGGTGAACTTTTTGTTTTGGTCTTTGGTCCACACCCTGCTGGTGTTCGCTGTTTTTTTTTTCAACCACCAGCCCCCCAGAGGATTTTTTCTTTGTTGGACCAACACCCCACGATTTTTTTTGCTTTCACCCCCTGTGGGTGCTTTTTTTTTTGTTGCACGGTTTGGAACAATTTCACAATATTGCCTCCTCCAGCAGAGTTCCTTGGGGCCTGCCGTTCATTTGAAAGTTGTGTGTCGGCTTCTTTCGGGAATCTGCCCCGCGTGGGTGGGGATCTGGCCCCTATGCCGCACCCGGCCCAACCCCCATCAAAGGGTTTTTCTTACGGAACCGCCTATTTGTAAGAACAGACTCTGCGATTCATTTACTCCTTCACAACCTCCCCCCTGGATAGATTGAGGAGTCTGTTTGACGCTTCTGCCAGCCGTGCTTTTTACTGGCCCCGAGCCCCTGCGCGACTTTCCCCTTGTACCTACTCCTCGTGTTTCCGGCAACCCCCCCCCCCAGGACCGCAGC
>Ga0179593_1304422_pt1 | contig 12508 bp, 21 predicted proteins | sample CZODoug2_1_08_16_FD_185931 | JGI IMG/M metagenome (GOLD analysis project Ga0179593, IMG submission 185931) | Vadose zone soil fungal communities from Angelo Coast Range Reserve, California, USA - CZODoug2_1_08_16fungal (PacBio error correction) | ecosystem: Environmental > Terrestrial > Soil >... | reverse complement strand
TGTTGCTCCTACGCCCTTCCTGGGTTGAGACGACCCCACCTTTTTTTCCAGGGCTACAAGCTGTCATTTTGTTTCCGTCAACGATTTTTTTCCTTTTCTGACCGATTTATCTCCTCCAGCCTTTTTTCTCCCACCGAGATCCTACCCCCCAGCAGCTTTCTTCTTTTTTTCTGTAACTCCCGTGGCCTCACTTGCCGCCACCTTTTTTCTTTTGAGTCCCTTTTTGACGACCCCCCTTTCTGACTGTTTGACCTTCTTACGGGGTTGGGGTTGTTAAATGGCTTGTACGCATTCTTTAGGGTCATGATTCCCTTGCCCCCCTTTTGCTCCTTTTAAGGTGAACTCTACCCTCTACAATGACGTTTTTTTTTAACCGGAGTCGTGGAGGTCCCCTCCTTCGTATGATGTTCCTTTTGAAGTAGATGGTTTTTGTCCTTGCCCGGCCCTTGTTTCTTCACCCCCAGATCCTTGCTTTTTGGTTCTGCAGGTGCGCCACACCCCGGACGGGTTTCCGTTTTGGAATGTTGCTTCCCAATGTTTTTCATTTTTTACGGTGTCGTTTTCCTTCGTTCCTTTGAGTGAAATGTCCCACCTTTCCCTCGAGATCAAGATGCTTGGCGGGTTTCTTCCATATTCGGTGCTCTCTCCCTCTAATGGCCCCTTTCCCGGCGTGCATCCCGAAAGCTGCATTTCCGTTGCTTTCCTTTCCCCAAAGTTTGGAAGCTTTGTCCCCCCTTTTTCCTTTTCGGTTTTTTAGCGAAACTTCCCGTGCTTCTGAATTTTTGCTTTGCTTTTTTCGACCCTCCTTCGTTTCGGCCCCCCCCATTGTTTTGTTTTTGGGTCCCTCCGTAGCTAACAGCCCCTGGCTTTTCTTGTCGTCCGACTTTGTCTTGTGATGTTGCCCCCTTTGCTATTTGTGCTGAGGTTGCGTTTTCCCTCGTCCCGATTTTCTTTTTGCATCTATGAGGGCCAACTACCCCCGGTTGGCATCGCGTGGTAGGGGCCCCCCCTCACATCTCAATGCGTGTCTTATCCCTTTTCTTCTTGGTTTTTTCCATTTTTTCGGATCTTTTTTGAACTTTTTCTCCCCGCCCGATGGCTTTGTTCCCTTTTGTGACCCGTCCTAGATAATGTTCTATTTTCTTCTTTTTAGATCCGATTGGGAGTGCGTATTTTTCCTGCCTTCGAGTTGACGGTTTTTTTTAACGAGGCCCCCGGGCGACGTCGCCGACTTCCCGTCCCATTTTCTCCTAACCCCCAATCCCGCTTCCCTTTTCTTGTCCACCGGGACGTTCCCCAATTCCCTCCCCATTCAGCTAGGTTTTCATATCGCGACGGACGCGATTGACTAAGTGTTCCCCCCCTCTTTGTGGCTTTTTTTTAGGTTTTTTTGGGTCTTCGTCCCGTTGGCCTGCACTTGTTGGAGTGAAAACTTTGATTTCTTTTTTCTCGTTCTTTTTTCTTTTCACATCTCACAGTGCGTTATACATGCCGCCCTGCAAAGTTCCCTCGGAAAAACCTTTTCCCCCACCCCGTCCCGACCCCCTCGCTCTCAGCAATTCTTTCCTTTCCCCTTTGCCCCCGTTCCATTTTTTTGAAGGTCTCCTCAATAAGGGAAAGGCATCACTAGATATACCCCCCTTCTTTTATTGCTGGTTTTACAAATTTTCTTTGGGGTGCCACTCCGGTGCCCTCACCTCTTTTTACTTAATGTTTTTTGGCGTCTGCCGTGTCCCTGATCTTGACGTCTGTGGGCCGGTCCTTTCTCCGTCTGATTTCTCAGGGGCTCTACGGTGTTTCTGACCATCGCTTTCGGGTGTCAGGCTGGTCTTCTTTTTCACCTGAAAAATTTTTTTTCCTGTGCCGCCAATCGTGATGGCGCCGGCGTTCTTTCTCGTTTTTTCTTTTTGTTCATTTACACCTTCGGTTTTTCCTCCCCACACTCCCAGTTTGCCGTTCGATGAGTTTTCTCGTCGCGAATGTCTTCTGATTTTCAAAGATTGGTTTTGCATTGCCCCTGTTCATCTCCTTCTTGGGGCGTTTATCTCGTGTCCTCCGGTAAGGACCTTCGAAGTTCCAACTTATTCCCCTGGCTTTTCTTTTTTCTGTCGGTTTTACTCCCCCACGATTGTAGGGCAAGCGTTTTTTTTAACTTCTGTGGCTTGCAGTCTTCGCTGTCAATTTTTTAGCCTCCGCCTGATCTTTCTTCAGTCCTTTCTTGACGGTGACTGTCCTCTCCAGGCCTCTTTTCCGTCTTTTTGTTTAATGTATTTCCATACTTCTCTGTATGAGCTGATTTGGTGCGTTTGTCGCTCTTTTGCGCCGAACTTTTTTTTTTTAGTCTTGCATCGCATGTTCCTCGTTCAAGCTTCTTTTCTCTTTTTTCGTCGGATAGAAGTTCCCCCGTGTTTTGCCTAGCCGATGGTCATGGCTCCTGGTCCTGCTAACCACTCTTCGCCGGGTTTTTTTTCCCCCCCTCCTTTCCCTCCCCCCTTTGTTTTGAAGATCTCTCACCCCCAGAAGTCTAGCGCCGAGTCGGCGGACCCCCATCCTCTGGTCCGGGTTTACCCCAACAACCTGCGGGCTGAACAGGTCCAATCATTTCCCCCCCCCCCCTTTTTATTTCCCATTTTGGTGGGTGTGGTGGGGTGGGGGGCCCATCGATGTCCCAATCCTTTCCCCTTTCCCTTCTGCTTGCTTTTTTTCTTTCTCGGCGCCGAAACACTTTCCCCGCGCATACACTCCGGGGCCCCCCTCCACCTTCCGTTGTTGTCTCTTTCTAATTTCGGCCTCGAACCTTTTCTCCTTCCCGCTTCCCTGGATTGCTTTTCAAACCCCCCGCGAAAGTGGCCCCTGACCTTGCCCCCTCTGCCGACAGCCTCCGCCCAATTCTGATTTTGTTGCTTTGAACCCAAACAGCCCGAGCGCCGCAAGCCCCCTTTGACGTAACTGTCGTGTTGCCCGAAATTGGGCTTCTAAAAATGCCACGCCTGTTCTTTTATGATCCCCCCCCGACTCTTCCCGATGGTCGGGGCACCCTTCACTTATTTAGTGGGACTCTCTCCTTTTGGGTCGGCGGACGCCTAAAATCCCCATCTTCCAGTGTCTTGTTTGTTTTTCGGTTGGTATGACCCCCCACAACTCACCCACCCAACGGACCCTCCCAGCCGGGGCATCCTCCCCCAGTATGGTTTGGGGCTGTTTTTTTTTTTTGACTTTCGTTGGGGCACCCGGGTTACCGTTTTGGTTGTTCACTTTTCCCCTGAACCGCTCACCCTCTCTTATCTGGAAAAAGACCCGATTGCTTTCCCCCCCCTTCGAGACGAATTTCTAGTTATGGCAATGGCGGAACTGGAAAAGGTCCAGTCCACCAAATCCAAAGGGATTTAAAGGTCAGACCAATTTCTTCCCCAGCCCGGTCTTTCACGTCTCAAGCTTCCTGCAGTTCTCGGAGGGTCTTCTTCCCAATTGAACATTGTGGGTTCGTGTGCTTTTTTTTTATCTCCCCTCGGGTATTGTTCTTCTTTTCTTTTTTTGTTATAATCGCTATCATACCCGCGTTTTGGGTTTTTCACCCCTCTTTGTTATAGGGACTCGATTTTTATTTTCCTTTTTCAGGTCGGCCGGTTTTTTTTTTTTACCCCCTTTAACGTTTGGTTTTTCCCCTCCCCCCCGTGAGTCATTTTTTTGACCCGCCTTTCCTCCTGTCCCCTTTAGCACTTTTTGGTGTCGACGACTCCAGGACCTACCAGTCGTGGCTGTCCTGCCCCCTTAGCTAAATTTCCCCCCCTCTTTCCCCGCGGGCATATTGCCCCTGAAGACCGCTTTCAAGTTTATTAATTAGCTTACCCTTTCGACATGCGGCTCTCGGTGGTCGGCTTATTCATAAATCTCCTTACCAATCGCTCCCACGTTCCCTCCACGTTCTTCCCTCGAAGGCGCTCCGGCCGCCCCAAAGCACTGTTTACCGAATGAGGGTTCGATTCGACCCCGGTCTGCAATGTTCACCACTCGTTCTTTTTTTCACCCCCACTAAACACCCCCCTTTCTCCCTAACCCTACCCCCTCCTGAAAAACCCCTTTTCTTTCGTCTACAACTTTTCCCCTCTTCCCCTGCTTCGAGATTTAGGTAAATCCCCTGGTTTTCGAAGAAGAAGGATTTTTCTTTTCTCTTCGTTTTTCCCCCCAAAAACGCCCCACTCTCTTTTTTTACAGTTTCATTTTTCATCCCTATTCGTTTCATTCTAGCCCCTGCTTCCTTCTACGAAGTATGACTACCCGGGGGTTGGTGAACGGAGTCTTGCCCCCTTTTTACAAGCCAACCCCTAATCTGGATTCTTCCTATTTCGTCCCCTTTTCCCCTTCCCCCGCTCTAAACTGTGACGGCCCAAAATTTTTTGAAATCTCTGAAACATTTCCTTTCTTTTTTGACCCTTCCTCCTTAACCGCCGCGTACTCATTTTTCCCTTGTTTCAAACCTATCTGGAAGGAACAACCAGCCCTCGGCAAGTTTTTGATCGTTTTTCTCCTACTCTTTCCCCCCCCCCCCCCGGCTGCGAAAGGAAATCTCCGATCGACTAACCTTTGGAAGTCCGCCCCACTTTCCCCCTCCCAATTCCTGGCCTTCTGTGATTGTTTGGTTCTTTCCTCCACACATGTCCCACCTTTTTGATTGCCGTTTATCGAACACTGTGGTCCAATTCCAACACCCTTTTTCTCGTTTTTCTCGGAAGACACGCAACATCCGCTTTCTGACCCCCCTTTCCTTTCCATTAGAAAAAGTACTTTTTTTTTTTTTTTTTTTTTTTTTCTGATGCCTGTACACTTCCATGTTCTTCCCCTTCTTGGAACTTCCCTTCCCTTCAGTATTTATTTTCAGCAACCCTTTTCGGTTTTTCCCCGTCCCCCTTCCTCCAAGGTTTTAACCTTCGTTTGGTTCCCATTTCCGACCTTTATTTTTCCTTTTCCCTCTATTTTGCTTTTTCAGGAGCGTCTTGTTTTGAGGCCCCCCTGCATTTTTCTTGTTTTTCTACACCCTCCCCTCTGGGTGTGAGGGGATCTCCTCCTGGCCTCCTTGCTTTAAGCCTTTTCCTTTCTTTTTTTCGAGTTCTATTTTTGTTTGGAACGAACTGGCTTAACTCGTTTTGTATTTCTCCTTTCCCACTTCCAGGTTTTGGCGGTCTGTCTCCACCCCTCCTGGCGTCGAGCCCATCTTCCCCTTTCCTCCTCCCTTCCCGGCATTTTCTTTTGAGTTTTCCTCTGCCAATTCCCCGGAAAGTTGCTTTCGTCCGCCCTTTCCTGATCTCTATTTGCCACCCTTTCTGTTTTCCTTTGGGTGCACCTTAGTGACAACGCGGTTCCAATCTTGGCCTGCACGGTCCAGTTCCTTTATCCCCTCAACCCCCCCACTTTACCCATCTTCTGGTTGAACCTTCAAACTGTCTTTCCCGCCTTTCACGAAGTTTCTTTCTTGAAGTCCCTGACGATTCAAGTCGTTTACGACGGTCTGGCTTGCCTTTTTTTTTTCGGGGTATTTCCTTTCTTTTCGGAATTTCTTTCCGGTCCCTGTTGCCTGCCCAAAATTCCCGCTTCCCGTTTTTCCCGTGTGCAATCTACTTTTCTTGAGGAATTTTCATTGTTCGGCCTTTTTTCTTATTTTTGCTCTTTTATTATCTTTTGGACTTTCCCAACCCCTCATTTAACGCGCCCTCCATCCACTCACCCACCATGTCGTCTCCAAACCCAAGGACCCTTGCTCTTTTGTTGGCATTTGTTCGATTTGTCCCTTTTCGATTTTTTTCAATACGTTTGAGTTTGTCCCCTCTTATTTTCCCGCGATCTTTCACTGGCGGCTTGGCCTTTTTTTCCTTCTTTTTACTTTGGAAGCCAAGCTACTGGCGGCGAAGAGGCGGCATCAATTTCACACTTTTCCCTTTCCTCCCTCTCCCCCAATTCCTTTTCCCAGTTTCCGACACTTTTCCTTCTTTGTCTTGCCCTTTCCTTCTCCACCTCTTTTTTCAAGAATGGATGGTTCTCCTACGCACCGTTATTCTGGCCCAAACCACCATTGTTTTTTTCCTGGGACGTCTTTAAAGACTTCTCTCCGTGGTAGCTGCCCTTAATGTCCTCGAGACTTGATTGGTCTTTTGTTGGCCTGCATAGCGAGCATGCGGAGGTCTCCGTGGATGGACACCTGGCCTCTTTTTCTCCTGCGAATTTCCACTGTTACTTTTTCTTAGGGTATGTTTTTAGTTGGTATTTTTTTTTAGGATCTTTCTTATTATGTTCATCTCCGTACCCAACTCCTTGAGGTTCCCTTCTTTGTCAGAGGTCGCCCCCTTCTTCCTGCGGCTTGTGCTTGGGTCCTTTGATGAGCGCCCAGTTTTTTTTCTCTCTGTTGGAGCGTTGGACGGCGGGTCGCTCGGACTTTCTTCCTTTTTCCGCGCCAACGCCGCCCTCTTTCCGTTGCCCCACTGTGATGGACTTCCAATCTAACTTTGAGCGCGTCGACATATTTTTCCTCGGCCTTCTTTCATGCTATTTGCTGCCCCATCCCCCCCGTCTTTGAAGTCTTTTCCTGTTGTCTTTGGTCCTGTCTCCAAACTTCGCAACTTTCCGTGGGTGCAGGAGGGGTGCGTTGTCGGATTCTGCCCCTTCTCTTTTTCATTGTAGGTTTTTTTCCCCTTTTCTCAAAATTCGAACCCCCTTCTTCAAAGGTGCACTACCCACTAGAAGAATGGAATGCGCGTTTACAAGCCAGGTGAAGCGGTTGCCGTCTTCCCCCTTTTAATACCTTCCCAGTCGGACAAGGTTTTAATATACTTCGGCTTTTTCTTGTCCTGGCGGGAGTCTCCCCCTTTTTTGTTTCGGGAGACCTGTTCACGCTTAGAGGCTGTTTGGCGACCTTTTCCTTCCTTTATCTGTTTTTTTCCATGGTTTTCTCTTCTTAAGGACGGTTTATGACAGGGTGGGTTTTTTATCAGTTTTCTTGAGTCCCCTTTTCAAAAACCCGTCTTGCCTGTCGGATGTTCGGAGGACCCAGCACCGAACACCAGTTTAAGCTGCCTCTTTTTTCGGTTTGTTCTTCTCTTTTCCTGTAGTTCTCTTGGGTGACTTCGTTGTTTTTTTTTTTGTACCCCTCCCTCTTAGGGAACGCACACAAGGGAATCACTGATGAGTTTCCCCTCTTCTCTTTTTGAGTGTCCGATTCCCCCATGCCTTTGTTTGTCCCACCTTTCTTCGCTTTGCTCTCTTGTCTTATCCGTCCAACCCAGAAGTTCCGGAATTTGTAATTTTTTCAAGTCTGCAGCTTGGCTCCCACCTTTTTGCTGAGGTAGTAAGTAGTGGCACTACACTGTGGCAGGTCCCCACTTTACTGTAGCCTCTTTAGATCTTTACCCTTTTCCCCTTCATTCTGGGGCTTGAGTCCCTCTTTCCTTAGTTAGTTTGGCCTTTTTGAGATTGAAGGTTCTTCATTTTTACTTCGGGGTACTTGTCAGGCCATCTTTTTCTTTGCGGCTGTGATGTTGGGTGCGGCCGATTTTTTCCTCTCCCTGACTTCCCTCGATTAACTCTCTGTTCTGTTTTCCGAGGTTCGGTGGTTCGTCTCTTGCGCTCTCTGCATGCAGTTTGGCCGACCGCAAGATGTGCCGTAATCGGGTGCCCCCCCTCACCTTTCTACTTGGGGAATCCCTCCCCCCTAATAGTTTTCGTGTTGCAGAGATCATCCCCCCCTTTCCCTTTGAGTACCTGCCCCGTTCAGACCCCTTTCCGGTGGGCCTCCAAACCCCTGGTGCCTCTCACGATCTCCCCCTTCGGCCACCGTCCCGTTCAACAATGGTGTTTTTAGCTCCCAGTCAATCATTCTCCGTTAAGCTCCTCATAGTTTCCCCTCCCCCCCCATCAGCGCTTGAACCCGGCAGTGCCTCCTTTTTCTTCACCTTTCCTTTCCTTCTCCCCTCCGTCTCCCTCTGCCCCCTTTCCTACTGCCCGCCATTCGGCTCCAACCGAAAGGAATGTGCCGAAGACCATGAAGATTACTTTCCATTTTTTTTTTCCTGACCCGGTTATTTTTGACACCCCTGAATTTTTTTTATTGCTTCCTGTCCTTCGTTCCAGGAAACTTTTCCTGGAAAAAACTTTCCCCAGGTTGCTTTTTTCTATCCTTCTCCATATGCTATTATTAGTTTCTTTTTTTTGCAAGGCAGCCCCCATCCCGTTTTCTTCCTCGAGGCCTTTTCACGATCTTGACAACTCTCCCCCCTTTCGTTTTGTTCCTTTCCGCTTTTTTGTTCGTCCCACAGACCCCACGGAGGGCCCCTTCCCCCCGCAGTCCACCCCTCCCCCCAAATTTCTTGGCGGCTGTTTAACCAATTTTCTTTTGCTTTTTACACCTAACCAAACCCGTTTTCCTGGTCACGGGGCTCGAAACCTGCGCTTTTTCGGTGTTTACCACTATCTTCTCTACACCCACAATCTCCCCTACCGACCATGTCCTTCCTCCTGGCCTTACTCTGAACCTTACCCGCTCCGTCCTCTACCAGGCTCCACGGCTTCCTTCCGCAAGCACCAGACCTGGCGGCTCTCCTTCCTTTTTGATTTTTTTCCCCCCTTTTCCGGCGTTGAACCAGCAACCTTCTCTAGGCCTTGCAGATGTTTATTGATCTATTTCTTTTGCCGACTTCTTATTTTGAGGCTCTCTTTCCCCCAACTCTTTCCTCGTTGCCTTTTACCAACGCTTTTTTTTTCATCGCTCCGTCTCCTTGAGGATTTCCCTTTTGATTGTTTTCTCACTGTTACGGGGCAGCTTCCCCTCCTTTCTAAGTTCCCCCCGGAAGAACCCCACAGCCAATTCCCTCCTTCGTCCCCTTTTGAGTCAAGGTGTCTTCCCTAGTTGTTTCCGGATTTGTGTGCAGCGGACCTTCCTACCATGTCCGCGGGTGCGCCTTTTAACACCCCCTTCTTCAACTTACTCTTCCCGTTCGATCTTTTCGACTCCTCCGCTTTTTTTTTCGCTCAAGTTTCTATTAGAATTCTAGTGTCCAACTGCGGTGGCTCTCGGTTTGCCGGCGGCCCAAAAATTCTCACAGTCCTCTTCCCCCCGACTTTCCCCACCTTAATGGGCCCCATCGTCAGCTTCTCGTTTTTTTAAGGCTGCCAAGTGCCGCCCCAATGCGCATCGACAGCCTGGTCGTCTCATTTTTCCCTCCTTTTTTCCTGTTCCCAGGACCTGGCACTTTTTTTTGCTTTCCACTTACATAAACCTCAGACACCCCCTTACCCACAAGGGAAAAACCAACAAACCCCCCCAAAGCGGCTCCTTTCGAAATTTTATCCTGCCAGCTGTGCTCTCTATTCCCAACGTTCGTTATCCCTTCCCTTCTGATCTTTTCTCCCCCAAAACGGTGCCCCCTCACTTTCCATTTTTTCCTGGTCCTTTTCTCTCTTGTACCCCGATGGGTTAGCGAAGTTTTTCTTCCCCCCACCCCCCTTCTTTTTTGTTGTTTTTTTTCAGTTTCTGAACACCAGTACGATTTTTCGTAGGCACAAGCACCTCACTTTCCCCATCCTGGTAACCCAACACCGGGCAGATTTCGAGACCTTTCCCCTCCACCGTCCCCCTTTTTGTAACAATTCTTTCCCCCCCATTTCTCCTTTGGGTTACCCCTGTATCCCTCCGTTTGACCCTCCCGACCACTTTCTGGTTTTTGCCCCCCCTTCTTACACCGCCTCTCTTAGTGCTTACTTTTCATCCCCCCCCTCTCGGAAGGCCGTTCCCTTTTTCCCTTTTTTTTCTTTTCTCCGGTCATGGCGATATTGTCACTGTCACCGGGTCTTTCCCTCCCTTCTCCCAACCCATTCCTCTGCTCACTTTTTTTGGTCAAACCTTTCCTCTTTTTTTTTTTTCTTTTCTTTCCATTCCCTTCCCCTTGTCTGTTCCCCCGAGTTTATAGTTTACAATTTTGTTCAATCCAAAAGACTCTTCTCCCACTTGCCCCTCCTTATTGTTCGTCTTCCTCAATGGATCCTTGCCTTTTTCTTCACGTGCCCTACTTTTAGATGGGCGTTCACCGTCATGCGGGCCCTTTTGGCTCCCCTTCGTCTTTTTTTTCCCATGCAATTTTCGCCTCCCTTTCCCTTCGCCATGAACTTGTCTTACCCCTGTCTTTATCGTCGTGGCTTCGATCATAGAGTTTTCTCGGAAATTCCGCTCGTTTCCCCCTCCCTTGACAGTCCTTCCTTCAACGACCCTCCCTCCTTTGGACTTTTTTGTGGTGATGTCCCTCCTCCGGGCTTCTCGGCAATGCTCTTCCTCCTCTCTCTCTGGGGGCCTGCCAGATTCACCAGGGTTGCTAGCAGGTCGTCTCAGTCCTCTCTTATGTTCCTTGTTTCTTTGTCGTCGACCACCCCAATTCTTCTCGGAGTTACCCCTTCCCTTTTTTCTGCACCTTTTTTTTTCTGCCGGATTGTTCGTCCCTCTCCCCATGTTCCTCAGTTTTTATTTCCTTTCATCCCCCCTCAACCAAATCCGGATGTCTTCTTTTCATTTTTTTACACCTCAGTGAAGCTGAGTCGCAACCTACTGTTTCCCCTAGAGTCCTTTCCAATCTCTTTGAAGTTGAGATTTTCTAACTCACACAAATGTCACTCTTTATTTTTTTTGAACTGGCCCCGTTCGTGTGTCCCTTTCTTTTTTTCCCTGTCCGAAAATTCCGCTTACGGGATCGTCCCGTCCCTCTTTCCTTTGGACTGATTTTTGGCCTGAGGTCCCGGGTGTTCTGCCCAATTTTCCCCTCTCTCGCCGTTGCTTCAATTTGGATGCTGTTCACAAGGGCCGGAACGGTGACCGGCCATCTACCCTTCTTTTTTTCCACCTGCACCTCGTTTCCTTTCCTATTCTTCCCCTTATGTTGCTTTCGGTCCCCCTAGATTTTTTCATTTGAACCCTCCAGTTTTCGATAAACCTTTTCCCCACGTGCTTCCTTCTTTTGAGACACCTTTCCTTGATTTCATACGGCGTTTGGTCATGTCCTCTTAACTGCCTTGTTTCTTTTCTTTACTTAGTTTCGGTGCTGTACTTCAAATGGACCCCCCTTAGCTTCCACAGGCTGCCGTTCTGAGTTTCCGATCGGTTTTTATTTCTTAGACTCACTTTTTTAAGCTTTCTTCCTCAGTCCTTATTTCCCCCGCTCATTTTTTAATCCTTTTTTGGCATTCCTGAATTCGGTTGAGGAATGGCCCTCGAAACCGTTTTCCCTTTTCAGACTTATCTTTTTTTCCTCAACCCTTGTTTCTTGTGCCCCCCCACATCTTTCTTTTACAGACGTTTCGTCATGTCCCGGCACCGTCCGTCTTTCGTCCCCCTCTTTTCTGGTCCCCCTTTTTCTTGTCCCCCATTTTTTCTTTTTGGAGCCCGTTCTTTTTCTTCCCTTCTTGTAAACGATCCCGAGGAGGAGCTCCCGTCGGATTCCTCCTTTTTATCCTGATTCCCCCCTTTTTTCCTTTTTAATTTCTTCTGTGCTTTTTTTTCGATTGGTAAGCGCCCCTTGCGTTCTTTCATTGAAACGGAGTGAGATGGATCGACCTTGCTGTCCTTTTTTTTCTTTCTTTGCTTGCGATTTCTTTGCTTTTTTTTTTTTTCGTCAGGGGTTAACGTTGGTGCTGATGCCGTGCCTTTCCCTGTTGCCTTGTGGTTGCGCCCGGGGGATACCTTCTTTTCTTGGCGCCGAAAACTCTTCCCTCATCGCTTCGTTTCAACGTTTTTTCCCATACTTCCCTACCTTGTGGAGGCTCGTTCGCTAACTTTTTTACTCCCTTCTCTCGTCCCCTCTGGGTCCCTTTACTAAGGTTTCTCCGTTAGCGTCCGCTTGCGGGTGCATGGAGGGCATTCTTTCCCCCCCCCTTGAGGCGCTGCTTTGAGGTATCTGCTTTTTTTCTTCTTCGGCCCTCTTCATTGCGTTTTTCCTTGTCCGGCCGGAAAAGGTAGCAATGGCGACCCGGAACCACTTCCCTCTCAAACTCCTCCTCCTTGACTTCCCATTTGGCTCTTTTCAATTCCCTTGTTTCCTTTAGGTTTCGGGATCTCAAGAAGTAGGCAAAGAAATAGATACACGGCTTTCTTTTCCCTTAAGAGTTTTCTTTTTGGTTCCTCCCTTGCTTTTTCCCCCCGCTTCGCGCCCTTGTGATTGGCGACTTGTCTTTGCGTGAGGTTTATTTCTTTCTTCCGTCTTTCTTTATCCCCCGGGGGCGTTTTTTTTAGTCTCATTTTCCTCGCTGGTTAGAACTGGAGATTGTTTTTTTTGTTCGGGGCGGTTATCCTTCCCTCCTCCCCCTTCTTTATAGCCCCCCTTCTATTGTTTTTTTTTTTTGATTTTGTTTGTGCTTCTGTTTCTCTTTCGTTGTTTTTTTTGTGCTTTGGTCACTACCGCCGTCGGCCCAACACAGACCACGTGCCGGTCTAATATGCTATCTCGTATTCAGTCCCCTTCCCCTTTTCTCGTGTCCCGAC
>Ga0179593_1642955_pt1 | contig 12509 bp, 13 predicted proteins | sample CZODoug2_1_08_16_FD_185931 | JGI IMG/M metagenome (GOLD analysis project Ga0179593, IMG submission 185931) | Vadose zone soil fungal communities from Angelo Coast Range Reserve, California, USA - CZODoug2_1_08_16fungal (PacBio error correction) | ecosystem: Environmental > Terrestrial > Soil >... | reverse complement strand
CTGTGGAGGTTGCGGATGGGACGCCGGTCGGCGTCCCGGTTCGATGGACTTCCCCCTTCCCTCTTAACCCTAATATGCTGCTCCCCCTTGGCAGTTCGCTTCTCGGGTCCCCCAGTTTCTAGACCTCCGGTGCCTCCATAACTCGCGTCCACCGTTGAGGCACTTTTTTTGTAGGAAGCGTTCACCCCAACTTGCGATGTCATACCAGTATGTTGCTCCTTGAGCCTTTCTTTTCTTACCCTGCAAGCCCCAACTGTTAGATCCACTTTTTTGCCGGATTTCAGGACGGATTTGACTTCGTCGGATGCTTTCATCTCAGGTGGCCTTTTCAAAGGTGGTCCCCCCCCCGAGGTGCTCGGGAATGCGACTTCGATGAAGCCCATGCCCCAACCCGTCGTCCGACTTGTTTCTTTCGAGGTCTTTCATATTACGACCTGTAGCAACACCCCGCGGCGCATTTTCTCTGGCGCGGTTCGTTCACTCCCCCTTCGCGGTGCAGGCATGCCCCCCCTTTGATTCCCCCCGGCCTCTCTTATCCTGTTGATTTTCCAGTACGACTTCACAAAAAACTTATGGCCGTGAGTCTTAGGGCCCAGAATTGCTGCTGGGTCCTCTCCGTATTTTCCCTTTTTTTTTTTGGAATCATTAACGTCCATTCCACCTTTCGAGTCTCTATCCGTCAACTGTGATTCCAACAGGTTTCGGTGTACCCGTGGAGACCGCGATTTTTTATACCATATAATCTACTTTTCTTCTTCGACATGCTAAAAGCCGTCCTATGAGGCGGCGCATCCGGTTGGGGTTCGCCCCCACCTTGGCCCCAGCCACATTCTTTGCTTAGATGACCCCCTCCCCCCCAGCTTCTCTCATGTGCAAATTCGACGGGGATTTAATCGTTCGATGGAGAACCTTAAAGACGTTTTTCCGGTTCGGGGTACCATGCACGATCGCGGCGGACCTCTCTTAACGAGTGCCGGCCCTCCTTTTTCCATTTTGTTTTGGTGATCACTTCCCAAGCGCTGCCGCCTCGGCCTCAGTTCTTTGTAGCTTGTCCCCCCCCGACCTTCCCAAGGGATTGGACGTTTTTGAAACCCTTCCGGTATTTGAGCACCACAGGTTTCCGACGATACCCATTTGTGCCAGCCGTTGCCCCAATTTCCTCCGTTTTCCCAATTTTTCTTCTCACGCTTTGTTTTTTCCCGGTTTGCCCGAAGCGCTCTCTCGTCGCCTCCCCACGGTGTTGCTTACTGGTAGGATCGAGACAACCACTGTCTTAAAATTTCTCCCGTCCTCCGGTTCTTTTCCTAGAACCCCTCGCCGCAGATGCGGTGTCAGAATCGATTCTGGACATTGTGTACCTACTCGCCTTTGAGGGTTTTTTACTCCTTCCAAAGCCTTACTCCTTTTGATCTGATCAAGACACCGAATGCCCACTCCTTCCAGTCGGCCAAGATCCTGGGTCTTGTTTTTTTCTTGACTTTTCTTCCTCCTAAGTGTTGTGTTTCTCTTTCGATTGGGAAGTTCCCTCCTCCGAACTATTCACCTTACCCAGGCTTCACTGTGCTCCTTTTTCGTGGCATTCTTCTGTGAGTTTCCAATAGATCCGTTCCGGCCGCGAATACGACAAGATTTTCATCACCCATTTTCTCAAGCATCTCTTTTGCTGACCGTCCATTTTTTTCGATTTTGTTGGTTGTCAAACTCCCCTCTCTCGGCTTCTCGGCCCCTCGGCAGTTCACTCCGTCTACCTACAGGGCAGACAGGGCGGATCGCATCGCGTCTCGGTGTCCGATCCGGGGAACCTCACCTGGCCCTTTTATCAGACACACTTGTACGCAGCCTCTTCTTTTTTCGGTTTCTCGACCCACGGTGATCTTTCCAGCTTCCTCTACTGATTTACCCTCCACGCGGGGGACAGCTTGGCCCCCTTTCTGAAAACCCCTAAGAAGGACTCGTGCGAGTTGGCTCCCCATGCTGTCTCTGAGAAAGTCCATGAACAAAAATAATTGGCTCCCCCGCCTCGCCTTTTTTCCGAAGCTCCGGTACCCCCGCCATAAGGACAAACTTTGTGGACACCTTTACGATTCTGTCCATCCCTGGTCCCTGAATCCCCGTTTCTTTTTCTTTGTCTTTTTTTTTGAGTTCTCCGCGAAAATTTCGATGTGTTTCCAGGATTTTAGGGTTTCAACCCTTTCACAGGTCGCTTTACGTGTCACTCAAGTTCTTGTGATTGTTCCTCTCTTTAGTAACACCTCTCTCCTTTCGTTTCCCCCTAGAAATTTTTAAGGATACCTGTGACTGGTCAATTGACTCGGACCCCCAACCTTTGGTCCACCCCCTTTTCCTTTTTTTCTCCTGGCCTTACCAACTTTTTTTTCGCTTAGTGGTTCTTATTGTCTTTACGCGGCTTCATTCCTAACCCCCCTGCCGAAGTTTTCCAAGATGGCGGTCCCTATCCTTACCCTAGTTTTTGGTTACTTACCAGCCAAGGGAGTGACTAACTCCCCCCAGATGAACGCGCCGCTGTTTTTATCCACGTTCGACCTGTCTTCCACCCTACTAGCCCACTCAAATTTTTCAAGTATTGTACATTCGGCTGTCGGGCCATGTTCCAGTTGCTATTAGTAGACCCCGGCAAGTCTCGAACTTCCTGGACACACCTCTCAAGACTTCCTTTCCTCTCCACCGACTCCAGGTAACAAAGTGACTTCCGAGCTGATTGAGCGGCTATGAGGTCTTTGGTGGTTATTTCGTTACCCCTCGCTCGTATTGCAGCGGGGGTTTGGTTTTCTCCGACAAGGTCCTTATCAAACAGTCTCGCCTGCCTGCCCCGCCTTCCGCAAGCTTTTTTTCTTCATTTTTGATGGACTCTACTTTGTTTCAGTCACTTCAGCGCTTCACCTGAAACCTAGGCTAGACTATGGCGGTTCCTCAGAGAGGTGAGGGCTTCCATCCCCCTGCCCCGACCGGTCTCTCTTCCCACTTCGGACCCAGAGTTCATCTTTTTACTCTACTTTGTTTTTTCGAGATCTGTGGGCCCCTGCAGGTTGAGGATGGATCGCCTTTCGGGTTCTCCCCCCTCTTCTCTACTTTTCCCCATCGTACTAGGCTCGGTTTCCCTTTGAAGCTTTGGCGAATACTGGACCTCGAACTCGGCTGCCACGGTGTGTCAGCTTCCTACCTCTTCGCCCACTTGTTTTCCATCTCCTGGGTGTGCCAGTCTGATGACCCCACTCCGCTGCAACCCGATGGCGTAGTTTGTATTTCTTGTTGGCTTTTTTCTTCCCGCCCCGAATAGTGCGCCCCCTTTACGACTAGGCGGCACTGGTCAGTCCTTGATGTCCATGGCTCCGGCACCGTTTTTCCGTCTTTTTTTCTGACGTTCCTTTTTTGCCTTAAGCCGACTTTTGAAGCCTGGCCACGACTTTTGCTCGAACATGTCACTTCGTCCATTCTGGGTTTTTTCTTTGTTTCCTTCACTTTCGACTCTGAACCACAGCGGCGCCTTTGATCTGGTTCGGCCCTCCCCGTTCCTTTTTCGGTGCCCTTTGTGCCCCGATTGACCTTCCGAAAACCCTGCTCTTCGGCAGTGATCCTACGCCCTCCCAAACCCCAAATGTCCCTGTTTTTTTGAAAACGTGTGAACTCGCCCACTAAGTAGTGCTGGGTTGAAGCCAGGTTTTGGTGCGGTCATTACCAAACCTGCTGATTCTCTCCCTCACTTGCTTACCAACTCCGTTAACGATTCTACAGCCTGAGTTGGACGCCCGGCGATGAAAGCACCTACCTTGATTCCCTTCTCTATCCACCAGCGATGAGGTCCCATCCTTTATTGGTACCCAAACTAATGGCACATCCCCCCCCCCTTCCCCCCCCTTTCGGGTGGATTTGTACATCCTCCCCAAAGACATCGCGATTGCCTTACACTAGTACTTTGTTCTGCTGCTTTTCGTCAGTTCCGTTTTTAGGGGGTTTTCAGGTGTCCAGGAACTGGATCGCTGGCGGCCCGGACCTGCCATCCCCCTTCAATATTTTGTTTCTGCTGTCTTCGAATCCCTAATGGCTAATCTTGGTCTTGCCGCTCAGTCTTTTCGAAACCTCGGGTCGGCAATGGCCGTCCCCAGGGATGATTGAAATTCCGGTGAGTACGTATGGCGCCTTCCCGGTGCCCGTGGCGCTCCCCCCCACCCTGGCTTGCAATTGGTCTTTTCCCGAAAGCCTGGGTGCGTTTCTTGATGTCGCGGCCCTTTTTGTTTTTTTTGTGTTTGTCTTATTTGTCTTTGTGGTTTTGGGTTTTTTTGTTTTTGTTGTGATTTTTGTTTCTTGTCTTTTTGATGTCTTCCCCGAGCAAATGCGGCCTACCCACCCTCTCCCGAAAAACTTCCCGATGTTCCCTGCCCCTATCGCTTTTTTTCCCGACGACATCGTTTTAAAGATGTCAGGCACGCCGATATTGACATGGCTTGTCTAGCGGCAGTGGCTGTGGTCTTTCTCGCAGACTTCCTTCTATTTCATTTGACCACGGCCCCACGCCTGCAAATCGTGTCCCAATGCCAAGTGTATCCTGGTCTTGTTGATTCTTTGCCCCTTCCCCCATTTTTTTCTTTTTTATAGAGATTGTTTTCAACTCGTTTCCAGCCATTGCGACTCTCCACAAGCCCTTTGCCTTTGCTGCCATGCACCGGACGTTCTTGTTGTCTTGAGTCATACTCTCAATAGAGCCGGGGACCGCGTATACCCTCAAGCCCAATTCGTTCTTTATTATGCAAGACATATCCTCTTGTGTACCTGCAATCTCCCGGCGAGTCTTCTGTGAACACGGACCCCGTCGTTCCTTATTCCGGACTAACCTATTTTACCCCAGTAAATTTGTTATACTACCTCCCCTTGACGCACTTCGCCCCCCCTCCCTACGTCTCTGGTCCTCCTGTGCAACCTTCACCATGGATTTTCCGGTTATCAGCCAATGCTCCCTTTTTCTGTGCAACCGGTTTTTTCCGGACAGTGGGGTCATCGGGCTGCACCCGTGAGGCGCCAGGCCCTCCTCCAGTGACTTTATTTATTTCCTTGGGCTCCCCCTGCTCTTTTTCACGCTACCTCGCTTGCCGCCGAGGACGGAAGCGTTTTCCGCCCTCTTAGGTCTTCGTCCATGGGTCCTGAACAACATATTTTAAGTCTTTTGCACCTTCCTCACGTGTCGCTCCGAGCCCCTCATGTTTTCCCCCCCCCCTCTGGACCAGTTGTGTCCAACTTAAGAGTGTGACATCTCAGAGCCGATATCCCTTAGTATTTCCCTGGGTCTGATGTTCTGGCCCTTCCCGTTGGACCGATTTGGCTCCTGTGCCAGTATTAGTCCTGACCTCTTCACGTATTTGCGCATAGTTTTTTCCAACTCATAAGGCATCCCTTCCGTCGTTGTTGTTCACTCTCCGGGGTTGTCCACAATGTTTCGTTTGCCTCCCTTCTTGGGACTTTTTCTAGAGACTCCGCACCCCCGTCACATGGCGGACTGACCGCACCAACCTGGCGTCATCCTCCCTGATTGCTTGAGCGTTACGCTCTTTCCCGTTTACATCAGGTTTTTTTGTTATCGGGTTTTAAAGGATCACCCACATCCAGAAGACGCTGGCCTCTACTTTTAGAGTTCCACGCAGTTTTTGATTGTGCCCTTATACATCCCTTGTGGCGATCCAACCTTCAGCAGTGGCTTTTTTTGTGCTCCTTGTAGAACGCTGCCTGCGAAAATCGACCGGTAGTTCACCGTGTTGCCGCATTTTCTAGGCGGCGTGTTGGGCTTACTAGAAGTCGTGAGCCGCTTCTCTCATGTTTTTGCGCTCAGACTACGGCCGGACTTTCCCGAAGATGTCACCTCCAGTTCCCTGGCACCCCCGTTTCCGAGCTGAGTTCTTCAACGTCTTCGGTTGCTTTGGGAGCGTTTTACGGCCATCGTCCCTTCTACACACTCTAAGGTTCTTTTTCTGTTTTTTTCCGATCTCACAAAGATTTCTGTTCTTATCTGCTGCAGATGATGAGGACCGCTGCCGGCACCTCGGTACGATGAATTCGCCGATCTTTTCCATTCCGAGCTTTTTTTTTCAGAGTCTTTGCGCGGTGGTGATGGACTTCATCGAGCCGCTAACGGCCGCACTCCATCTTCCTTCATATTTCTCCCCTTTAATGTGTTGTGATCTTGATATGGTGCAGGTAGTGATGCCTTGCGCCTTAGGCGTCGGTGAGCCTGCGGCACTTACACCTGCACTTTTCCTTCTTACGAGTTTTTTTACTTCCTCTCGGGATCCCATCATGATTCGACCTCCTTTGTCCTCTATTCCTTCCCTCCTTATGGGCCCGTGTCCTTCTCTTTCCTGCTTATCCGTCCCATCTCTCTTCACCCCTTTCCTCCCCCATACCATCTTTCTCTCCTTACCCAGCCCTACTTTAGAGTTTCTTCGCGTGTCTACACTTTCCTTCCAAAGGCTTGCAGGCGTCCACCCCGTCCGATCTGGTGACCAGTCTTTGTCGATCGCTCCCACCACCACCGTTGCTTTCTAGTTGTAGACTTTGCTTTTTGACTTTTGACGCGCCAGAATCCTCTACGTGCTTCTACAGCTCGGTTTGGCGGTTTTTTCCTGATGGACCTCGTCCTTGGTGAAGGCCGTCGTTCTTAACTTGTATATGTCCTTTCAATTTTTGGTTTGATAACTACGAATTCCGTCCCCTTGAATCCCCTGGCAACGACGCTACCCTAACCCCTTCTCTTGGACACAGGGTCGGCTCGGGCTTGGTTTGCCCCAGCCGCTTTTACCCTTGGTCCACCCCATTCCCTTGTTGCTTTGCGGTTCTGGCCACTACCCTCGGGCAGGGCCGTTTTCATCGGCCCAACCCCCTTGTACGTCTTCTTCACGGCCTCCTTTTTCTCCCTTCGCTGAACACAAAAACCTTTGGCCCGGAGGCGCAGTTAAAAGAAGGAGTGGTGGGAAACCCCGCCTTTTTGGGTTGTCGAGTCATTCCTTCCTCAACCGGTCCCGAGTCTCTTAAGGCAATCTGACCAACAGAGCTTAGGCCAAAGGACCTGTTTTTTCTCCCCGATCGTCCCCCACTTCTCTGAACTTCTTCTTGCCTTGCCATTGCTTAACAATCCGGAACTGGATTAGGCTGTCCCGTATGGCGCCACCCCGCCCCAGTCTGCCCCATCGGCCTTTCGCGAGGGCCTTGACCTCCATCCCATTAACGTGGCCCTTACTTTTGGTATAAGTCCTCTGGAGAACTGTCCTTGTCACGTCCGTTTCCGGCGTTTACCCATGACACTTGTATCGCGGCGACATCCTCCGGGCATCGATTTGGTTACCTCAACTTTTTTAATGCTGTCTCGATCCATGTACAGGCCCATCGCTCTGCAGCGGCAAGATCATTTTCGGATTGTCGAATCTACCCCTGGTCTTCCCCTGGCGGCCTATTCTTTGAAATCATTCACTATTCTAAGTTTTTTTCCTACCGTGGGAACCCGATACCCACTTGATCGCCCGCGTTTCCCAACCCCTTGTTTCACTTGGCTGATAACCGAAAGGTGAGTTTTCCGGACCTCTGCCCGCCTCCTCCTCTCTTGATTTTCGCTTTCCCGTGTGCTCCACAGGCGCGGATTAGAACAAACACCATCCGCGGCAACTTTCTTCGTCTTGCCGGCTTCCGCCCGCTTTTTTGTCACCGGACATCGCAAGATTTGCAGCAAGACGATTGTTGGTACTCTTGGCCTTCCTCTTTTAAGTGTTTGATCCGACCAGTCTCTCTCTTTTCATCTGGCCTTCCGCAAAAGAATGCCGTAAGTCCGGAGATCCTGGGTCTGTTTGATCTTCTGTATGCCTCAAATTCTTCTTTATCCTCCCTTTGAGACTTTGTTTGACCTTCTTTATCCAGAGATCACAACCCCCCCTTATATTCTTGGCTTGTCACCTCTTGTTTTTCGTGCCTCGAGACTAAGGTCCGGGATATTAAGCCCACACTGCCCTTAGGCGACCCGCTAACCCTTCCCTGCTGCCTCCCCCTCTTTACGATGTTTTTATTGAAAAAGCACCTCGCTCGGCGGCGGTAACTTCTTAGATTTTCCCTATGTGTTGTGCTCCTACTCCCTTGTGGTGAGGCGGCCCGCATCCGGCTTCCGTTGCGGGCCGTCAGGGAAAATCCCATTGTCATTTCTTATCAGCCTTGATTCAGGCTGTTTTTCAACAGGCTGTTTTTCCAAGTGGGGATCGGTCCCACGTGAGATAGACCTCCGGACTGATCCTACCTTTTCAGCCTTATCTCTATTCAGTTACAGATACCGCTCTGCCGCCGACGGAGAAGCTATGCCCTGAGTCCTGCTTTCTCCCTCCCCCCCAACCCATTGAGGTTTCTTCTCGGATCCGGGGATGTCTGCGATCCCGAATGTTTCCCCAATCGTGCAACGTCGTGGACATCCGAGGTCGCCTCCGGCCTTATCCCCGTCTCGTCCCATCCTCTTATTTCTTTGCAATGGTTCGCGGCCGTTCCGATGTGTGACTGTGCAGGATTAGTTGCCCCCCCACTTCCCCCCTTGCCGTTTTTTCTTACTCCATGTGTCCTTTTTTAAAGTTTGTGCTTTGGTTTCACTATCCTGGTCGTCACCCACTCATTCGTGGTCCAGTTTTCCCCTACCTTCCACTTTCTTCGATCGACCGTTTTACGGCTTTAATGCCCTTGAAACCCCACAACCTGGACTTCCCCCTCCTCTCTTTCGATTTTCCTTTTTCTTCCCTGCGTCCGGGCCCGAAGTTTTTTTGTAGGGAACTGCTCACGCCTCCAAGACCTTTTAGAAATCATTTTTTGCCGACTGCAATAAAGCCCACCCTATTTTGTGTCTATGAAATGTCGCGTTTGGGTCCGACAGATCATTTTGCCGGACCACAATCCCTCCCTCTCCCTCTTTCTGACCCCTTCGCATTCAGGCGGATTTCGGACATGGGCTCTGTGAGATCAATTTTCCAAGTCCAGCCCGGTGCCCCCTCCCTCCTGCGCACCCCTCGACGCGGCCTGATCCCCGAAGATCCAAATCAATTTTTCCTGACCCAAGTTTTCATTCCCTTACTGGAGGCCCTCTCGGTTGAATGGGTTCGGCTTTCAAGCCATCGTTCCAACAAATTAGCCCATCGGTCCCCGTTTTCTTTTTTTTCCAACTTGGCATCCACCCATGATTTTTGGGACGCTCCCCTTTTGCCTGAAATGCGTTTCGGACACGATCGAGGGAAAAGAGGTCCGTCGAGAATTCGTCCTCGCTTTTCCGGCACCCCTTTCGCGGTTCGAGAGTTTCAGTTTTATTTACGCCTCTTAGAAGCCGCCCTAGAAAGATCGCCTACCTTTTACAGATCCTTCTTTTCTCCTCTTTTGTGGAGATTCTGCCCTTTCTTTGGATGTCTCTTGCAGCCCCGGCGTGTTTCGGGTGGCCGATTGCGTCCCCACCCCCTACGCTTTTCCATCTCTGCCTTCGCTATCATTGTCCGGTCTAATCCTCTAGGCTGAACTCGGTGCCGGCAGCGTTGTCAAGCTTGCGGCAATTGTGGCGTTCCATTTCTTTTTGCTTTTATGAAAACCACTGCCAGTCCATACCATGCGAGTTGTAGTCGTGGACGATGGCCTGTTCACTCGTGAACTCAGCTCGGCGGGCCTGGCAGGACCTGGCTGGGACCTTGGGAAAGTTCGTCGCCCCGTTTTTCAGTCTCCCCACAAGTAGTTGCCTGTGTCTTCGGGGAAAGTTCAGACTCGATTCTTGAAGCCCACAAGACCCCTGCCTATCCCTTCTGAAACTTACTTCCGGCCCCATGGCTTGTCTGTCGCCGGGTCCTGAGCACCACCACGGCTTCGGTGATTGTGCTTGCTTTTTCCCCTTTTAGGGTTTTCTTTCCCAGCGCACATGCTTAGTACTTCTTCACGGCTGATTCGGCATCTCCTTTCCGCGCTTTGGGGGGTTCTCCCCCCCCCCTTTTTTTTCCCTTATGTACCAGAATTTTTTTTGGTGACGCTCCGTCAGTGTGTGAGGGTGGCATTTGGGGTTCGGGTTAATGCCATTCACCCTTTTCTGTCTCTATCCTCGACCACTTTTTGAGGATTCCCCAATGAGTGGACTTCCTTTTTGGAAAAGCTCGCCTTTGGAGTCATTCGACATCTTAACAAGCGGTCTATGTTTTTGTCACTTGGGGCTTGGGGGGGGTTTTGGGTGTTTGGGGGGTTGACTTCTTATTCTTTCCCATACATCCTGGCCCCGCCAAGGCGTTCGCGGGGCCTCTCAATCAAGCCTTCTTCCCGACTTGACCGGGGATAATGCTCTGCGATCTGTTTCAACCCCCGACACGTTTCGGAGTCGGGGTAAAATGAATATTCTTTTTCTTTTCTCCTGGATCTCCCTTAACTTATGCCTTGCTCCGCACATGGAATACGGAAGAGCTTGGACTACGGAGTTTTTCAGTTTTTTTTAGATCCCCTTTTGTTTGTTTCCACGAGTTGGACTCTTACATGAGTTTTTCGCAACGGCCGGTCTTAGTAACCTGATCCCTCTGTTGCCCCCTATCGTGATCGGCACTTGGCTGATAACCGCTCCCTGGTTTCGTTTTCACTTAGCGCCAGCGACGCGCCTCTTTTAGCGCGGCCGTGTCCCTTTTAGTTTTACCATCTTCGGATCCAAATCCGTGCCTCTTTTCCGCCTCTTACCGAAGCGCCTGGTTCGTTTTTCACCGAAGCAGCGAAGATGGCGGGACAGTGCAAGGTTTCTGATTCGGTTTCTTTCTCGCTTCCTGGATGTGTGGAATATCTCTCCTTAAAGGAACGGATCTTCCTGCTTCTTTCACTCCCAGTTCCATCGGCACGATTCTGGGTCTGTGATTTCTTTTCCGGCTGGACGACTTTCCAAATCTCTTTTTACTCATAAGCGTTTTTGTTGTTGATTCTTTTTCCATCGGCCCTTCTTCCCTCACAACTGATGCCCACAAGGACCCCCATGATACTCTTGGCTTGCTTGCACGTGCTGGCATTCTGTTGTTTTAGTCAGATCCATTTTTAGCCGTTTCTTTTCTATCGTTCCCCCAATCCTGACTTGGAGACACAGCCTCAATCCTACGATTATTGTGAACTCATCATTCAGCGATTGGTGTTCCCTTCTCACGTTTATGCGGCCTCGACGAGCCCCCCGAAGATGTTGGGTTCTTCCCTACCACTTCTTTTCAATCTTCGATCGCTTTGATGTTCGCGTCCGGGAAATCCCTTGCTTTAGGATCCCTCCAAATTGACTCGAAAGAGGTTTTATATGTGCCTGGGCCCATGGTTATCGTTTCGCCAAACGTTTTTTCGGCTTGTACTACGGTTTCCTTTATCATACCGCTTTTCCATTTACTTTCGACAAGCTACCCCATGCCATTCCGCCGAGGTCCTTCTCTCTTTGGCAGAGTCCATGTTCCCGGAGCAAGGTCCGTCCCCCCTCTTTCTCCGTCCTCTATCAGGATTCCGCAACCGTTCTGTCCCCGACTCGTGAAAACGTTCGTGGACCCGACGAGGTCGCCTCCAGTCCGCCTTTCTTTTTTTTATTTTCAGCATGATATTTTATGAGGCCATGGCTTTTTAGCGACCCGGCTATGTTTTTGGGCGGCCTGTGCCAGGTATTAGTGTGTGGCGACACACCCCTATGCGCCTTTCCTCAATTTTCTTGTTAATCCCCTTTTTCCTTTCTTTCTTTTGCTTGTTCTTCGGACACTATGTTCTCCTCGTTGCAATCCAGCCTGGGAGGTAAAAGATTTAGAGACGCGCCTTTTCTTTTACTACTGACCATGTCCACCCCTTGGACTCCCCCCCTCCTCCTTAACGTTTCCCTTCCTTCGTTCACCAAAGATAGCGACAATGCAGCATCCGGGCCCCTTTTTTTTTTTTTTCTCTTTGGCTTCAACCTTGACCCCCCTAAGAATGAGTGTGTTCTCGCAGTAACACCGTTTTTTTTTACCCTCCATTAGTGGTGCACAGCCCCCAGGTGGGACGCTGTGTTCTCAGTCGCAGGGCGCTTCCCACCACACCATTGATTTCCCGGCACTTACGTTGTGGCAGTTATTTCTTTGTCGTTTCCATTTCTTAGGTCCCTTTTCACGAGCACGTCCTCCGACTTTGACCCCTTTTTCTACAAAACATTCACGAACGGCAGCTGCCCGCCGATGTTCTTCCTTACCAGTGTCTCCCCCCCCATCTTTTTTTCTTGAGTCGCATTGAGGTTTGGGCGTTCCCTGGCCATCGTCCACTTTTCTAACAATCGAAATACGATATTGCGGCGGGTTTTTTCTCCGACACGACTTTCTCCCCAGCTTTTCTTCGCCTTTGCCCAAGTTTTCTTCCGCTCGCCGATCCCGCTACGATTACGTAGAGCATTCAAACGGAAATACGCTCGATATGCGGTCCTTTTTCTTGCCTCCTGTTTCAAGAGCCCGACGCCCCCCCCGAAGATCCTCAATCCCCCCTGCCACAGA
>Ga0179593_1498888_pt1 | contig 12509 bp, 12 predicted proteins | sample CZODoug2_1_08_16_FD_185931 | JGI IMG/M metagenome (GOLD analysis project Ga0179593, IMG submission 185931) | Vadose zone soil fungal communities from Angelo Coast Range Reserve, California, USA - CZODoug2_1_08_16fungal (PacBio error correction) | ecosystem: Environmental > Terrestrial > Soil >... | reverse complement strand
TTCCCCCCGTGGGCCTCGCACTCTTGCTATCTTTCCCCTTGCTGTGTCGAACATATGAATGAAAACCCATTTGGTCTTCGGCAGTCAGTTGGGCCATCTTTGCCCCCGTTGCCCAAAAATTTATTTCGCTTCTGGATCACACCCTGTAGCTGCGCAATCGGTTAATTCGTTGACCGTCGAATTTTTGTGCGTTGTGAACCACGCCAAATATTCTTGCAACTTTCCCGTTTTACCCCATTTCTGCCCCTCTCTCTGCGTTTGCTCTGTTGTTATGGGTGGGATTTTCGTTCGTTGGTCACCCCAAACGCCCGCTTCGGTTTCCTTTTAAGGTGCCCGCTTTTTTCCATGCCCTCTTGGTTGCATTGCGCTCTTTTGTTTCGCGTGGTTCAATGAAACCCTTCCCCCCCAAATTCGGTTTTTTTTTTTATTGTTTCTATCGCTTTGACTGTCGGGCGGGTTTTTTCATCTCGACTTCCCCCCGTTGTTGACTATGTGGCTGGTCCAATCTTTTTCCTGGGTTCACTTGGACTGTGCTCTCCGGCTTTTCCGGTTACCTCCTTTTTTTCCGCAACCGAGCTTTTTTCCTTCTTCGTCGTGCCGTTCCCTTGCGCCATTTTGAGTATTAGCAAACCTTGTTAGGGTTCAATAGAACTCGCATGCCACGCTCCTTTCTTTTCTTGATCTTTCTGCGTTCAGCCGTCACCCCCCCCGCCAGTGTGCGTGAGTAGTCCGGTGTGGTTTTTTTTTTTGGTTGTGGTGGTTCTCCTTCTCCTTCTGACGGGGCTCTTCTTTTCAGTCAAACACTTTCCATTTGTTTATGTTGGAGTCGACTTTCATGGTTGGGTCTTTTGGAACTTGGGGTGAGTTCCGGCGCAACCTGTTCCCCTGGACAAGGCCCCGCGTTGTTTCCTTTTTTCTGCCCGGCGGCCCAGCGTTCTACAGGATCGGAACGCCAAGTTCCCGGGGATCCATTTTCCTCCCGCTCCGCTCGCTTTTCCCCCCGGATTCGGGTTTTTTCCCCAAGCCATCTTGGGGATCGCATCGCCTTTTTTTGAATCCTGGCGGGTCTGTCTTTCTCGATGTGCTTGTTTGCATTTGTGGGCCCGGGTGGGATTTATCATTGTGGACCTGAATAAGCTTTCTGAGCGGGGTGGAACACTCACTTTTTCCCGTTCTTCTCAACGTGTTCCAGCTTGGTGCTTTTCCCCGGCCGCTCTGATGAGAATTCCGTTCTCCACTCAGTACACCTTTTTTTTGGACGCATTTGAAAGTTGGCTTTGATGCACGTTTGAGGCTTTCCGCTTTTACAGTTACTTTCCTCGCATGTGCCCTGCAGGTGGCCAGACACTGCGTTCCTTTTTGTCCAAAGTCACTTTTACACGACGGTTTATTGGTTGCAACCCAACCCTTTTTCCTCGGACCCCATGACTACGAGCCTTCACTCTCCTGCTTCGACCCCATCGGCCGCCAGGGCCATGGCCTCCCCCCCCAATCATCCACGGTCTTGATGTCGACAGCCTTCCCCGGAGGTTTTTATTTTTTTGACTTTTCTTCGGCGGGACAGGAGCAAAGCCTTCAGGTCTGCCCCCGTTTTCCTAATGCTTGCCGAACTGTTTGAAGATTTCCGTCTCCGATTTTTTTTTCCCCACCGCGGGACTGAAGGCGTTTACGTTCAGTGCACTTCTTTTTTTCTGTTGCTTCTGATTTGCTCTAGCTTCGACGCCGATTTTTTTCTGTCACTCCCTTTTCCCCACCCCATTTTTGCGTACTCCTCCCTTTGTGTCAGGTCAAAGTTTCCTCCTTTCGTCTTGTGTTGTTTTTTTTTTTTTAGGGCCCGCTCAGATTCATCTGCACCCTTCTCTACATCCTTTTTTCGAGCCCTCGGGATGTTGAGTCAGTGGTGTTTTTTTTCTCATCCAGAAGCTTGTCTTTTGTTGGGGCTGGGGTGAAACCTTTTTTCCGTAACGTTTCTCCGGTAGTCCGTTCTTTCCAAAAAGTCCTTTTTTCGCCCAATCTCTCGGTTGCGAATGTTTCTTACTGCTTTCGCATTGGTTTTCACTTTTTTTTTTTTGTTTTTGTCTGGAAATTGCTCCCAACGAGGAAGGGTGTCCCGCTTGCCTCTTTTCACGCTTCCGCCCCCCGGAACACTTCTCACCTGTCTCTTTGTCCCCGACGTGTGATTTCTCCACGGATTGCTGTGCAAACTTTGGCCCCCCCCGATCCCACCGCTCTCGATGGTCCGAGCTTTTTACTCCGACCCTCGTGCACCCCGCCTGGCGATCGAAGGTGTTGCCTCTTTTTTCCCAATGCTTGCGCCAACTTGCACGTTAGTTCCCACGGTGTTTGCTCTTTGCAGTGTGTGCCTTTTCCCTACTTTGATCGAGTTTCCCCAAAAAACTTCCCATCCCTTCCGCCTGCCTAAAAGCATCGGGGGTTTGTTGCCTCTGCTTTCCTTTTCCGTCGTGGTTTTTCTTCCCGTCTTCCCCAAAACCGTGGCTTTTTGACGTTTGCGCCGTTTGCCGGGTTGATTGCGTGGTTTTGTTGAAGATAGGACGATCGTTTTCGTGCGACTCCCTGTCCTGGTTAAGTTCAATTTTCCTTCGGTTTCGTCGGTCTCAAAGCATTGCGCTTTGTGCGCGGCTCCGCGGATCGGCGGTCCCTGGTTCTTGCTTCGACTTTCGCTTGGCCCTGCAGTTGTTGCGATTATCTCTTTTTCCTTCCTCCCCTCGTTTTTTTGGTTTGCTCTCTCGTGACCTTTTTTGCGCGCCTTCTTTTGGGGACCCGGATTTTTTTTCTTTCGCCCGAGTTTGCGACCCCCTCTTCAACCTTCCCCACGACCTGCGACCTGCTATTACCGATATTTTCGAATTCGGAAAGCGATCGTCTCTCGCTCACCACGGACACTGGCATTCCCCGCGGCCAGCCCGTCCCCCTCCCTACCGTAAGAAACGCTTGAGCTGCACACCCCCCCTTTCCTTTTTTAGGACTTTTTCCCATCGTACTTTTTCCCCGTTTCACTTGGACGTTCTCCCAAATCCTGACCTGCACCAGACTTCTTTTTCCCGTTGGTCCCCCAGAACCTTGCATTGCCGAGGTGGCGTCGGAGGGGCGTGCTTGCCCCCTTTTGTTGTGGCGACTCTTCTTTGTGGTTTGGACCTCGACTTTTCTCCTATTTCGGCTTTGCCAAGCACCCTCCGGTTCGTTGAGAAAGACTTTATGTCTAGATTTGGAGACATTCAGGGAGTTTTGATGTCCAGCCTCTTTTTTCCCCCATTTCTTCCCTTGACCCACAGTTTGCCCTGCAATCTACCCCCCTTATCCCTTGCAAAACCCCTCCCACATTTCCCCCGGAATTTTTAGGTTTTCCCCTCAGTCTGACGTTCTTGGGGAAGGGATGTTACTGCCTTTTCCTACCTCCCTCTTTTCAATTTCACGCCAAAGTCGCTTCACCTTTTATGGGATTCGCTAACCTGTGGTCTGATTTCCCAGCTCTAGCAAAAGGGGCTTTTTTTTTTTTTTTGCCCTTCCTGGTGGCGGAGATGCCAATCGATCTGACTGACAGGCAAGTATCCGTGATGGAGTTAAGATGATTCCTTGCGACCGCATTTATTGCTTTTTTTTTTTCATCCTGCATGAAACTCCATTTTTTTGAACCGTCTTCCTGGAAAGCCAACTCAGAAGCAAAAACCAAGGACCGCTGTTCCAGAACCCCTGTGGCCGTACTCTTTTTTTCTGGCGGGTCAGTTTGGGGAAGGCTATCACCCTTTCGTTTTTTTTTCGCGGGTCCAACGGCTTGCGGCCGTACCCCACGGGACCATTTCCACCCCCCCCTGGCAGCTGGTGAAAAAAACTCGGGCTAAATCTTCCGTCAATTAATCAGTGTGATATTCATCACTTCCAGCCCACGAGCCCGCGACTGACATGGGTCTTGTGGATCTTTATTGTTCGTATTCCGTGCGGTTTGCACATTTAATTTTTTTTTTACCCACCGGGGGAACCCGCTAAGGGCCCTGTCCCTGTTCTGTTTGTGGCGCCATCGCGCGCTTGTTTGATGTTCTCCTGACGGCCGATTCCGCTCTGCTTTACCTTGGTCCCAGACCTCACGGTTTTTTTTTTGTTCCACACATTTCCCCGCGTTACGGGAGGCTGGCCCCCTTACTCCCCCCCCGTTTTACCTTTCCAACAGGTAGCTGCTGTTCTTGCCCGAAAGCTCCATCCCGTTTTTCGCGCTGGAGTCCTTGGGTTTGTCCGTGCCTTAAGCTTCCCCCCCCTTCTTCTCTCACCCTTTCTACCCCTCCCCCTGGCTTTCCCAAATTGCGTACCATACATCGAGAAACATTTGGCCCCGGGCTTTCCACCCAACTTCTCCTATACCAGGGCCTGGCTTTTGGACACCGGCCGTTTTGCGTGCATAGGTCTAAGGCAGCGGGTCTCGCACCCGTTTTCCTCCTATTCTTTTTCCTTTGGACGCGGTTCGGCAAATTTTCCTCCCACAGCGTTTGTCCGCTTGTTCACCCTGCCCGGAAAACGTTGACCCGCCCGCACTTCAAACATATTTTCGTCCGCGCTCTTCAATGCTGGTTCCAGCCTTTGTCGAATTGATCCCCGGGCAAACAAAGTAGATAGATCTTCACCGTGCAGCCCTTTTTTCTGGTGCCCTTCCTCTTCTTCATGAAACCTCCGCCCTCGAATTCCTAGCGTTTATGCCGACTTGCGTCGCTTCCTCCCCCATTTTTTGACTTAGGCTCATGAGCTTTCCCTTGGGGCCTGGTGAAACTTGATTTTCCTCAACCCAGCTCGGTTGGCACTTGGCTGTCCTTGCTTGCCTGAGAAGGCATCCTCATAGACCTGCAGGCAAGATGCCCGTTGTGGAAGGCTTCGTTCCCCCCGCCCCTTTGCCTCACGATCTCGCCATTTGATTCCTTTTCCCGTTTCCTAGGTCCATCTTCTGGCGGCATTGCCCTCCTTTTTTGCACACTTGTTGCGTCCTTGCCGATTTTTCCATCCGCAATCCCCCAGTTAATCTCTTTGCGTTTCCAATGTGCGGGGCGGCGGTGTCTTTCTTCCCAGCACGGGTTTTTTTTGACACACCCGTACCGTCCCCGAACCTCCCCCCCTCGACAGCTCCTTTTTTTTTCGTTAGTGCCGAGGCTTCAATATAACTTTCTCCGGTTTTTCCAAAGTACTGAACTTGCGTTTTCCCCCCAAATTTCATTCTTCATTTTTTATTGCACCCAGGCATTTGTGCAGCAGTCATAATTCCCCCAATTGACTTGGTTCCCCCCCCCTTCAACACTACCGATGCCGAAACTACAGTTGGTTTCCCCCCCCCTCTCTTTTGAAACTGCTCGCATTCTCAGTCACTCCCCCTCGTGTTGTTGTACTTCTGTATTTTGTCACCCCGCGTCCATTGGTTATTCACTTGGAAAGCATCTGTGACCTTGTTCCCACGTTTTTTTTTTTCCCACGCCTTTTTCCCCTCCCACCTGCACCAGCTGCTGTGTCTTCACCCGAAAACCTGGTTTATTATCTCAGGTTTGCTTTTTCATCCGGGATAAACCCCTTCTTTTTTTCCCCGTGGCAAAATTCCCCTTATGTCAAAAAATTGGGTTCCCCCCCATTTCGGTTGTCCTTGTTGACTTTGTTTTTCACCCGCCGCCCCAAAATTCTGGCTCATCCCGCATCCCATTTTTTCTTGAACCCCCCCCCTTCTTTCCCTTTTGCCCACTATTGGTGGGCTATCGTTGGAGTTTGGGCCACCCAACGTTTTTTTCTTTTCTTTCCCCCTTTTTCTCTACTGTGGAGCCGCATTGTGCAAGATTGTGGTTTTTTTTTTTTTTTTTGGCCCCTGTTTCTTCTCGTTAGCTGGTGTTTGATTACCGGTAATTCCAACCGTGGGCTATGTGAATCTTTATTAAGCAAGTTGGTTGGCCCTCTAACCAAACGTTTCCCCCCCCTCCGTCTTTGCAATTCAGTATATGAGTGATGCTATCCAGGAATCCTGCGGCCGACGTATCGTTCACGGTGGTTGGGGTTGGGGTGTTTTTTTTTTTTTTGGTTTTTTTTTACTGTTTTGATTTGATCGCCTCCCCATGGCGGCTTCCCATTTGAGCCTCTCCTGCCCCCCCCCCCCAAAAACTTCCGGCCGCAATCGACCCCCCTTTTTCGCCGGTATGCCCCACTCCCGGGCTGAGGTCGGATTGGTGGTCAGTGTATTATTGCTTCTATTCCCCGCCCTTTTTTGGGCGGTGAGGCCAGGTTGAAAGGGATCTTTCTTTTTTTTCTGGTCTGCTTACGGCCACCCCCAGCCCATTGAAGAGCTTTTTTTTGGGCTTGAGTGCGAGTCTTCCTGTTTGAAGTTTGCGTTGCCGTTGGGGCGCACCTGTAAACCCGCTTACCCCCAATTCCCCCCTTTAGCATTGCCCGTTCCCGTGTCAATCAATACAAGGCCCACTGTTTTCCTTTTTTTTTGCGATTTCCTTCGTGCGCCTCTTCCTATGCTCTTCTGTTTCCCCCCCCCTCCCCCCACCTCTTGGTTTATCAATGCTATTTGTTAATCCCACGCTGTTTCTTACTCTGTGTCTTGTTTTCGTAAATTGCCGAGGCCCGGGTGGCGGGTCCTCAGGGTGTGGTCCCAGAGGTCGAATTTTCGATTGTCTTGTTTAGGGCACGGTCGTGAATCGTTTTTCGCTCACCCAGGATTTGCCCGCTCCAGGTTTTTTCTTAAATCAGTCTTTTTTCTTTTTTTCTCTGACGTGGCTGGCTTGCCATCCGCTCCGTCCCATAGGGACCTTCCCCCCTTTTTCCTTTTTCTGGGATGCACGGTGCCTTCTTCTGTGAAGGATTTCCGATCCGCACGCCTCCTTGGACCCTGTCAACCTGCGTCGCGGTGGCGCCAAAGTTCTCACGGACATGATTGACTATCTTAGGGGCGTTCCCGTGGCCACATCCCATGGGTTTTTGCTGCCCTCGACTCCCGTGTAGTCACCGTATCTTCCATTTTGCGTCGTCACAATCGTCCTGCTTGTTTTGTTTTTCACACGTTTTTTTATGCAAAAAAACTATTCCCTCACCCGTGGGGCCGAGCGTCCCGCAGATTTCTTACCCCAGGCCTCTTTTTCAGTTTTTTTAACCGTTTCTGTCGGGGCGTTGTGAGGGCACTTCCCCTTTGACGGGTTTCTGCCCTTTCCCCCCCCTGGCGGCGACCACGCCGACCCTGTCGCCAAAGCTTAATATCCGTTTCTTTTTCCCCCATGACCTGTCCTCCTTTTTCAGGCTTCCTGTTTCGCCCTTGCCTTTTTTGTTTGCTTTTTTCTTATTTTTTTGTCTGTTTCTCTCAGCTCTTCCCATATTTTCGTCCATGTTTCCCCCCCCACCCCGCACAATTCCCAGTGACCTTCCGGGACTTCGTCCTATTATCTCCTCCATCGCATTCGTTGTTTTTTTTCCTCTGTTTTCTTTTCCTTAGATTCCGGGTTTGCCATCCTCGCCTCTGCGACCCTTTTGGTCGATATTTCTTTTCCCTTTCTTTGATCTGCCCAAGTGTTTTGGTTATCCCAGCGCAGAAGCTTTGTGGGTTCAAAACCCTCTTTTACTGTTACCCTTCGGTAGTCACCCGTGAACGGGTGGGTTTTTTAGTCCCGTTTTCTTTCCCCCCTGCATCTCGCCTGCCGGTATTTCATAGTGGTTCATTGTTTTGTCCAGTTTTTCGTCTTTTTTTATTGGAAATTGCGGTTTCCCCGATGTGGGCGGTCCCCAAGGCCCGTGCCGGTTTTGGAAGATTCCCAGCTTTCGCGTGAATCTTTCCCCTCCCCTTCAATAATCAGACGATCGCTTCCTTGAAACGGGGTGGTAGCGATTCCCATCTCGGGAGTCCGTTTTTTGAAGCCGCTGCGCCACCCCCCCCGGGCCCCTCCGAACTCGATTGGACGTTTTTCTCGGCCCCATGTGATCTGACAACCTGTCACTGATCCCCGGGTTGTGGGCTTGGTGCAGGGCTTAGGCTTGCAGAAGTACGTCAAGTTTCCAACTTACCACCGCGATGGCACTGTCCATGTGGGTTGTTCTCCTCTCCACTCAGTTTCATGTTTTCCCCGTCTAACGTGGCTGTTTCGACTCCTTCGCACTGTCCCTATTTTCCCGGGGGTGAGGGTTTTTTTTTCTTATTAGTGAACGATCTTTTTTTCGTTTTTCGGAAGGGTTATTCGGTTCCGTTTCCGTCCTTGGATCAAGCGTCAGCCTCTTGGCGCGGGGGCGATCGGAGGGGGGGTTGTTTCTTTTAAACTTCTGTCCGCGTGACGATTTTTTTGTTCGTCTATAATTTTCTTTTCTCCTTTTCTCACTCCTTCCCGTTGTGTTTCTCATTCCTTGCACCCCTTCTTTTTTCGGTCTCCTTTTCATGTACGCATTCCCCCAGGTCACCGCGTCTTTCCGTATCATGCGAAGGCGGTGACCGTTTGTGACCGTGGACCGCTATATCCCCCTACCTGCGAATTCGATCAAAACCTCCCGATCGTCTATTTCCATCACCCACGTACCACACTTTTTCCGGCCCTGCTTTACCATCCCCCCCCCGTGAGTCAGACACGCGGGGAACGCGCTATTTCCCCCCCTGGCTAGGCAGCATCCTCTGGGCCTTTTACTGGACGTCTTTTGGGCAAATCCGCGCCCTTGTTCACCAAGACGCACACCCTGTTTTGGATTGTATTACCTCTTTGCCGTCTTGATGCTCAGTAGGGAGGGGGGGGTGGGTTTGGCGCTCGGCTTCTTGGGCTCGGACCTTCATCTAGATGGGAGCTTGCCCCCTCGGTTCTTTGAGAAGAACTCGCGCTTTTAGTCTACCCTGTTGGTGGATATTTCCGCTCTTTGCCGCGTGATCTCTGCACGAATCACATTCGTTTGTTTTTTCCACTTTGTGCAATTACCCTGTCTTCCAACACCCCCCCCCCAACCCTCACGAACGCAGGATTCTGCCGGCGACAATTCTTTCCTGAAACGGCTAACGTTTTTGCCCGGTTCCTTACTTTCCCAGCGTGTATCACTCCTTCACGCCGCTCAGTCTCTTTTGATGGTCCCCCACTTTTTTTCTTTCCATACTCTTAAACTAATTCTCCACCTTTGGGGCGTGTCGAGGCAAGTTTGTTTTTTTTGAGATGCTTTCTTTGCTGGTCGAGTGCCGTTAAGGACTGAGTTTCCCCGCTGTCTTGTGAAGAAACTCTTCCGGTCTGATGAGTCGATATTGCTTTGGCACGGTTTACATACAACCGAGCTGAGAAAATTCCCGCTTCTTTTATGAGTGTTGCCAAGAAGCCCAAAAACCTCCCCCCTGAATCCTGTTGATTGGCTGAAACGGGTCCGGCCTGTCCTGAAGTCGTTTCCGTCTCATTTGTGAATTTCATTTGCTTTCAAATCTTTTTAAAATTCTCCTCCTTAGGGCCGGTTCCCGTCAAAACCTGTTGGAGGAAGTACCCGTCCCGAACACACTCCTTTTTCCCAGTATTTCCTGTGATTCGAAAATCTTCGCGGCTAGGGTCCTCTTTCTATTTCTCCCTTTGCCCCTCCAGTCGCTTCCGAGCTGCCCCCATGGTAGATGAGTGTGATCTTCCTGAGTTCCGCGCCCATTTCCCTGTGGGCACCGTGGGCCATAAGACTTTTCATGTTTCCGTCTACCCTTTTTTGTTCCATGCCCCATCTTCGGCGTCTTTTTTGGGTGGCCCACTTCTGCCTTATGAGATTTGACTCATTCCCGTTCCGTTTCTTTTTCCTCGGCGCATTCCCGCCTCTTCGTTGTACGATCTCTTCTTCCCAGAATTTAATTCTCTTCCTCCCGAGCTGATGATTTTCGGCCTTAACAGCTTCATCCGTCGCGAAGCTCGGATCTCCCCCCTCGTTAACTGGGCCACCCCGCTGTTTCTTCTCTTACACATGGATAATAGGCCAATTTGTCTTTTCATGCGCGAAATTGGGCCTCCCCCAAGCCCCTTTCTTTTTTTGATTCCCCAATTAGCGAGTCCGTTTTCACCAGTCTTGTTTGGGGACACACCCGAACTCCAGTTAGAGGACTATTTCGTGAAATATCGCCCGGCCGTGATCTTCTTGCTTCAGCCGGCTTTCCGCCTTCCCTGTCTGAGTTTGTGTCCGGTTCCCGTGTTTTGCAACGACCGCACCCTGCCACTTCCCACCCTGACTCCTCTCGCATCCTGCTACTTCAATGTTTGTTTTCGGGTCCCTCTCCCCCAGGCGTGAAGACCCCTTCCACACCCTTTTTAAGTTGACGTTTCACCTCTTTCCTGCGCTCGTCCCTTTTTGCGGTTTGATTCTCCCGTCCTGCACTATAGAAAAACTCAGCGGAGCTTTCCTTGCGACTTTGGCCTCCCCCTTGCTCCTTGAGTTGCTCACCTTATTTGGACGGATTGCCTGGCCCAATTCAGACCTTTCCTTTCCCACCCACTCCTTGCCCAACGGCCTTCGTCCAGGATTTTGATTCTGCACTCATATTGTACCCATGAATTGGCAATACTTTAGTGCCCCCCTTTGGTATTATTTAGCTCCCCCCTTCCCTTCAATCCGATCTCCCCCCTCCTTGATCCGACGTTGAATCCGATCCTCCCAGCTAGCTCCTTTCAACCCCCAGAGTGATGTACCCCCTATTCCCCCAAGGTCGAGCAGTTGCTTCAGGTTTTTTGCGCGTGTTTTGCCCTCCGCCCCCCTCGACCCAAGAGTACTCCCAGCGTCTTTTTCTGACAACCTCTTTGTTGGGTTTCGGTGGGAGCCCATTTTACTTTCAGGCGGTTTTCCCCCCACCCAACGTGCTTCCCAATCATCCCCACCCCCTTTGATTGTACAAAGCCCGCCGTTCATTTGGCGTCGTGCAACTTTAAAATTTTTTTATCACTGGTCCCAACATTGAATGGCCCCCCTTTCCCCCCCGCTACACAATTTCATTCTTATTTTCAGCACCGGCCTTTGCTGTGCCGTACCCCCATTTTTCCCCCATGAGGTTCCCCACGTGTTTGGTCACGGTACATCCCGATTCCTTCGGAACGTCCACGAGTTTTCAGCATATGAACTGTCGTGCCCTCTTATCCCTGACTCTCCTCTGTTTGTGTGACGAGTCTTGAGTCTTTTTTCACGCTTCCTTTTTTTTTCATCGATTTGGTTACTCTACCCTTTCCCTTTGCTTTTGGACGTTAACCTTGTCACCCTTTGGTCCCCCAGATATATCTTTGTATGTTGCCCCCCCCTCTGCTTGTGCTTTGCAAAATAGCATGAATTTTTGTTAACCCTGCAGGTTGGCCACCCTCTTTTTGTGCTCACAAAATTTATCCCTTTTCGTTGCTTTTCCCTTGCACACTGCCCCATTTTTGCTGCTCGAGGTTCTTTCTGTTTTTTGAAGCCTTTTTTTTGGTTTTCCGACCGCTTTTACTGTCTCCACTCCCGCATCCCCTTTGCGGCAAAGCGCCTTGCCCTCGCTCATGCGATGTTCGTGTGTTCGCTTTTTTTGCTTATTCACCCCATCGTCATTTTGAGCCACACAAACCTTACTCTTCTTGTAGTCCTCATTGCCCCCCCTCCCCGTTTCTGTTCCCGCATGAATCGTTTTTTCTCGTTTTCGACATTAAACTGACACAAATTTCCAACTCGTTGGATTGCATCTTCCAGTTCTTTTTCCTTGACTCCTACCCTTCCTTTCCCCACTTTTTTGAACCGAGCCGGGAAAAATTCAGGTCCCCCTTTTTCTTTTTCTTCTATCTACGTCATCCTTTTTCCCCAGGAACAGTCCGTTTTTCCGCCCCCCCGTCCGACTGTCTTTTGTGATAATCGATTCAGGTGACTGTCCCATGAGCGTAGCTCTTGCAACCATTGTTTGGAAGGTTTGAACCTAAGAACCGGGCTCATTTTCCTTGTGAGGATTCTCTTATTGAAATGTTTGCAGCGATTGACTATCCCCCCCCCCTTTTGCCCCCTGTAGTCTTTTTTACCAGGTTCCTTTGAGTCTTCTTTTGGCGGCTATCCGCTTCACTTCGGCCACTCCTGCAACCCCCCTTCCCCATTGCGAACTTGCCGCTTCTTTTCTCGCTTAGATATTGTGTTGACATTGGCTTTTATGCTGTTTGAACCTTTTTGACCACAGCCCCGTAACAAAGGACCTCTTTCTACCCCCTCTTGACTGCTGGACCCACAGATTTTAAAGCAATTTCCCCCCCATTGTTACCCCCTTATCTCTTTTTTTCCATTTCGTTGTGCTTATGAATTATTTTTCCTATGAGTTCCCCCGTCGAGGCTTTTTTTCCCCCCCTGAAAATTTTTTTTTGACTCGCTTCTGCCTGTTGAATCCACCACTCTTGGGGTTTTTGCCCTTCTTCTATGTGCTTGGTGCATTGGTTTTCCCTACCCCTTTTTGCGGATGATCCCGGTGGAATCAGCCCTTTTTTCCCTTTCTCGGCTGGTTTTTTTTCGGGTCAAAGTTCTCATGGAAATCCTGTCAGCGTCCTCCCCCGAGTTTTTCA
>Ga0179593_1467262_pt1 | contig 12509 bp, 12 predicted proteins | sample CZODoug2_1_08_16_FD_185931 | JGI IMG/M metagenome (GOLD analysis project Ga0179593, IMG submission 185931) | Vadose zone soil fungal communities from Angelo Coast Range Reserve, California, USA - CZODoug2_1_08_16fungal (PacBio error correction) | ecosystem: Environmental > Terrestrial > Soil >... | reverse complement strand
GTTCTTCTTCGCGGTCTTTTTTCCACGACTCGATCTGAGTACCGCGGTTTTTAGGCGTGCGTTGAAGATTATGATCAGGTCTTTTATCTTCTTCTCCAGATTTGCTGACGGTTGGGTCTGCCCTCTTCTTTGAAACTGATTCCTGGGGAATCCCTACTATAAATTCTTCCCTCCCCCCCCCCATTTCCCCCCCCTTTTTCCTATTGAATCTTGATTTGCAGTGTATGAGACTACTTTTTTTCCCTCCAACATCCCAGGCGCTGTGGAAGGTCTAGATGCTCTCAACGCTGCCGGTTGGGGGAGTTTTCCAGAAAGTCGACTTGCGCTAAGAGCCTCCGTGAGGTTATGTCTTTCGGCCCTATTTGTTTGTCTTTGTCTCCTTATTCTTCTTTGTTATCGTTTTTAAGGCCACCTTGCCCTGTTGACTGCGTCTCTTCGACCTGTTCCCCGTTGCTATCCCCCCCTTTGGTGGCTGTTTCGGCTCCCATCCTCTCTTTCTGCTTACCTCCTATCCCTCACTTTTTCTCCGTCCTGGGCATGTTCTTCTCTCGACGCTCCCCCGATTCTATTCAAGACGCGGGCTCCTTGTCTTCTTCACTGTCTCTTTTCGCGACCCTTCCTGCGTCGCGATCCCCTCCCTCCTTGTCCTGGCGTTCCCGTTCGAGTTGTTTTGCGCCCTTTCTTCCCCCCGTTCCGTTTCTTTCCGGTCTGCTCCCCCCAGCACTTTTTGAAGTTCCTTGCTATCGGTCCGCGCCGATGAGTTGGCGCGTACCTTCTCACGCTGATCATCTTTGTTTGTCGCGCCTCGGGGTGAAAACGATGTCGCGCATCATTCTCTTCATAGAAGGGCCCTTTACTTTTTTTGATCCTCGCGTTTTTTGGATCCCCCCTGCTGATGCGCTGTGATCCCGACTTTTCGCAATTTTTACCGGCTGCTTCAATATATGGCTGCTCGGTTTTTTGAACTTTGCATTCTCCAAAGGTCCATATTTCTCTGCTTCACCGTTCTATAGTGTCCGTCCTTTTTTTTTCTCGCTGTATCCTATCATCCTCAAACCTCCTTCCTCTTAGCTTTTGCAGTGATCCCCTCGTGTTTGCCGGTTTTAGTTCCCTTGATTGCCCAATTGATCTGCCCCGTCCTTTTTTCCGCTTTTAGTCTCATGAGTACACCCTTGCTAGTATTTTCTCCTCCGTTGGCTCCCAGTTCCCCGGAGTGAGAAGACCTCTCCCCGGCTGGGGCCTGATGTCTTTTCAACACTTGCGCACTTTTACCCGCTCCCGTTTTTTCGCGCGCTGCCCTTGATGTCTTTTAATGGCCCCTCCCCTTCCCGATTTCATGTTCTCGGACGGTTTGCCTCCGTCGTTGCGTATTTTTTTGACAATCCCCCTAGCTCTCCACTTCTCCCCCCCCACTTGAACGAGTTCGGTTGCCGTTTCATTTCCGGCCGATCCGCTATCTGGCTTTGCTCCCCTCTCCTTTCCATGGGATGGTCAAGCATTGCAATTTGCCGGCCTTTCACCCGGCATGCCCTTGTTTATCTCCGTCTCTTTTTTCCGTCCCGTGATTCGCTTCCACCCCCCCGTTGGAGACAATTCGGAGCCAAGTACCACAACGCTGCTGATAACTCATCACCCTCCCCTGGATCACATCCTGTTAGACTGGTCCTTGTTTTCCCCTGTGTTGTTTGACCATAGTCCCCTACATCCCCTCCGGTGCAGTGGGTTCCAGGACATCTGCATAGTCCTCTTATCCCATGTAGAGCGCCACCCATCAACTTTCCCCCGAGATACCTTCTTGTTCGCGGGCGCGTGTTTCCTCTTTTCTCTCAATTCTTTCTGTTCTGGATCTTGTGGAGAAGCTTACGATGACGCCTCCCTTAAAACGTCTCTCATTTTTCCCCATCGCCAAACGCGTACGGCCCGCGGGCTGCCGCTCGATTCCTCCGTCTTCGTCAACTTCTCCGCGCTCGCCCCAAGTCGTCTAGGCGCACTGGTGCTCACATGTCCCCCAAGGCCAGATTTTCAAGCCGAAATAAATCGCACATTCTCCTCGTGTTGGTTGAGGCGTTATGTACTGCCATGTCTCCTTTCCTTGTCGGGACGGCGGAATCCCTGATATTAATCCCTCGCCCCGAACTAACCCCTTGGAGGTCCCCCCTTCTTTTTCTGCCCCCTTAGTTTTCCTCTTTACCTCAAAATAAGCGCATATTCTTTTTCGCCAATCCACTCAATTCCCCCTCTCCCCTATTCCCCCCCCTCTAATCAACCCTGGCTTCCAAGACACCCGCTTTAGCCCCCTGAGAAGTTTACCTTTCCTTACTGGCAGCGGCACTCGCTTTGATGCCACCCACGAAAATCAAGAAGTCCGAATATTCCCATTCCCCTTTCCTTCACGTTGTTTGTTTTTATTGCTTAAGACTGATTTGCGACTTGGGTCCTCCCCTCCAGCAGAGGTTCCCGCGCGACTTCTTGAGCAACGTCCCTTGAGATGGTTGTCTTCCAAAATGCGCGGGGTGGATTTTGGCCCTTTGGTATTTATGACAGGTCTGTCGCCGGGGGGATATTGATGGGGGCGGATCGTCCCGACTTTCTCCTCCCTGGTCGGCTTTCTAATCGCCGGCCTGTGGCTTTTCCAGTGATAATTTTGTGTGTAGGGATGTGGCCCGGTCCTGATGTAAGATCGACCTAGCGCCCCCCTGACCGAAGTCCCCCCCCTAAAATAAAACAGCTTCCTGACCCGCTGCCCCCCCCTGGTTTTAGTTTCTCGCCCGATGAAGGTCACGCTGTGAACATGAGATCGTCTCCTGATCCTTCAGAACCTGTCCTCTAGACCTTTGTAGAGCTCCCTTGCCTTCTTCGTCGAGTTATGAGCCACTCTCGTTTCTCTGGCGAGCCGGGATTGTTTTTGGGCCGCCTGCGCTTTCTTTCGTGCGGTTTTAGCTCCCGTTCGAACGCGAGGCTCACCCTTCCGCCCTCCAGCATAGGTCCGCTGTCTTTTTCCGTTCCGCTGAAAGCCTGTGGACGCTCGTTTGCCGAATTGCGAGGTTTTCCGACTTGACGGATTTGTCTGCCGCTGCGCACAAACCACGCCCATTCTGAAACTGCGTTTCCTCCGAACAGGCCCAATCTGTCTCCCGCTTGTCGCGTGGTCCTAGGTTTGATATTTGCCTTAATCTGCGGTTGGTGGTTTCCGCCTCCGTTTTTCTCCCTGACCCGATTCATTTTCGCCCTTTGCAACGTCTTCCCAGCACTCCTTCATCCATCGATGGTCCGAGGCGGTTTCTTGGAACCCCCGACGGCTTTCACCTTGACTGAACCCCTCCCCCTCAGCTTGCGTTCCAGGGCCGCCGCTTTCTTGAGGTTTCTTCTGTCCGGTTCACCGCCTTCGTTGTTTCTGCCGAATTTCTCATTGCTCACCATCGCCTTTGCCAGCCCCGTCCCTTGTTTTTAGGTCTACGATCTCAGTCTGGCAGCTCGGGTCCCCCTGCGGGGTGTAGATCGTTCGCATTTGTTGCATCCTTTTCACCGAGGCCCGAGTTAGAATCCTGAGCCCGGAGGTGATTCATCGAGACGCTGCTCAGCCCTGGTCGCACTAGCGTTTGAAGATCTTTTTTTGCCCACGTCTCGAGCCCTCCCTTCTGTATGTGAGCCCGTTGCGCCCGTCCCCTGTGCGGTGGCTTCGAATAATCATCCCCGATTTCCGTTTGACTCGTTATAGCGCGCACTATTCGTATAACCCTTTTGCGATGGAGATGGACTGAGCCTCACCGGCACCGAGCGCTCCTTTTGACCCTTTCATGTGAGCAGTCCATCGGGAAATGCGAAGTCGTTTACAGACATTTTTTTTCTCCCCCCGCCTCAACCACTTCTGCTCTCTGTCGTGATTTGACGCCAAGGTGCACACCCTTGTTCCCCCCCGATGAAAAGCGCCCCCCAGGGAAGCCGTAGTCTCCTTGAATTGTCGCGGTCTCGAGTCACTTCGCCGCCGAGCTTCCCGTTGCACCTTTTCTTCTTCCTTTTGAGCTTTTTTTCTTTATAAATTGAAAGGGTGGAGTGATCTCCCCCCCCGGCTTTTTTTTCGCCAGCCCCTACCCGTTGGACAGATTCTTGATATGAAGCCCTTACAGCCCTTTGGACTTTGTTTTAGTCTTCAGACGGTTTCCTTTTCTGCTCGCACCCCCTCCCGTATTGACGCAAGGGAAACTTTTTTGGAGCGCTGGCGATGCTCCTTCGGCCTATGGAATGCGAGATCTCGAGAGCGAGCTTTTTTTTCGATGACATCTTCTGAAGAGTCACATCCGACTAGCCCCCCCTGGATCTTTTTGCCACTTGCAGCCGCGTGCGTCGCGTGGAGACAGCCTACTTTTTCCACAGGCATTCCGGAAACCTTTCACCACCAACCGGTCTACTACTGATCGAGCAGAAAGATTCTAGTGACCTACACGTTCAGGTTTTCTCCCCCGACTTGTCCGAAGTGCCCGCCCCCCCCTCCCCCCGAATTGTGAGAAGCGCAATGCCTCCTTTGTTTTATGTCGTAGACTCTTTTCCCCCGCTTGTCCTCCCTCCCCAATGACCCTTTCTCCTCCATGTTGATGGCGGGCAGGTATAACAGCTCCAGGTTTGATGGAGTCTTCTGTTGCTTTTCTCGTCGGGCCCCGCGCAGTGGCGCAGAGTGCTTCGGATGATAACCTTCCACGTGAGACCCCTCTGCCCCGTTTACGCTCCCTCGCCGCCTAGGAGAAAAATTATCGAGTTGATTCTTTTAATAGCCCCCTCTATCCAATAGATCTATTTTTCTCGTTGTTGTTGTGTCGAGAGGCGTTTTTTTTTTCTTGGACGCGCCTCCCTTCCGCCCCTGGTGTTCCCCCCCGAGATTCGGTGTCGGCGTCTCTTTTCCTCTCTGTATCACCGGCAACGTGATGTGATTCTCGACACAGTCGGTTAGTTGCGGAGGGTATCCGCTACTTCCCCCCTTGCGGCCGTGGAGCCTCCTCCTTCCTTCTCACCCCCCCCCATGTCTGTCAATCACGATGGGAATTTCCCCTTGCTGAGAAAGGAGCTTGGTTCTTTTCCCGAAAATGGGGTGGCATTCGTGCTTGAGTTCTTGGACCAGGCTTGAGCTTGGGCTCTTTGACCCTTCCCTTTTGGAAAAGGCCCCCTCGCCACCGCGCTCGTAATTGTCTGTGGTTTATTGCTATTGCCATCTGCTAGTGAGACCCATAATGATTGTCCTTTTTTCTAGTGCCACGGCCCCCCTTCTACTTGAATGCCGGCGATCTTCCCCCCCCGCGCCTACCTTCCCCGCTGCTGCACGGAACTCTTGTTTCGCGAGTCTTCGTATCTCATCTCATAGTTACTTCTCCTTCCCGACCTGATTCCCCTGAGCCTCCGAGGACATGAGAATGGTCGGCCATTTGCCCGAAAGCTAGTAAAGTTTATTGCCGGGAAGTGTCTTGGCTCTCTTTTCGTCACTTTTCTTCGCGCCCTCCCCCCCCCGTCTCAAATGTTTCGCTCTCTTCTCTCACTCCCCGATAGTAACTTTGTCTTCGCTCCTCTTTTCGATCGTGGGAGATCCAGATCTATTGATCGACGCTCCTTTGTTTCACGGGACGATCGGACTTTTCACTTCCTACGCCGTGTCATGAGCTCACCAGATTTCACTTTTTCCCTCTTTCACGGTGTCTTGTAGAATTTTTCCTCGGTTGTTCTACTTTCTTCCTTCGTGGATCCCCTCAGAATACTTTTTTGGAGGCTCTTTCGTTGCTGGCCCTTTTTATGCTCTTTTTTTTTCCGATTTTATTAATTTAACTCGTTTGTTGCTTCCCCTTTCGCTTGTGCTTCGCGCATCCTTTTTTCAGTCTTCTCAATTCCATCGTACGCACTTGCTCGTTCCGTCTAGCGCGCGTTACTACTGTAACCTCCGATAGGTCGTTCTTTTCCGCTACCCGCGGCCTTTTTCGTCCCGACAATCCTAGTGCAAAGTTTCGCCAAAGTTCTGGGAGCTCTCGTCTATGTCATACGCTTATTTCACTGTCCCGCTCAGGGGCTCTCCTCCTTCTCCTCGGAGGTCTTTTTCGAGCCGAAGGGCTTGATGTATCCCACCACGCCTCCGCGATCTCCCATACAGTCGATGGTCTTCCTGCGCTGCCCCCATTTAGTGTTTCTTATGACCTCGATCTTTCACCCTTTGTCCCCTCCTTTTTTGCGCTATGGAAGTAGCAATTAGCCCTTCAAGAAAAATCGACGATCTTGTTTTTCTTAAATCTGCTTTCCCGCGATTTTGCATTTCTCCCCTTGTCCTTCGGTTCATTCTGGTAAGCACTTCCCCCGGTTCCCGCAAGGCCGTCCTGTTCCCCCCCCACTTGCCATTTTCGTGGGTGCCGTCCGTCGAGCGTCCCGACGTGGTCCCAGGGCGCGCCCCTGCTTTTCTTCTCCTCTACTGGGCGCCTGCACCTTCCCCCCCACCGTTAATTTTCTCTGATAATAAATCCGCCTTCATTTTTTCTCTTAGAGAAGTGGGCTCGGCTGAGTAGAGAGCGTTTCATAGTTTTCAGCCTTGTGCCATGACAGCCCTTCTGTCCCGCTTTTAAATCCGCGGACATTGAGGACCATCGCTTCGGAAGACCTTCTTTCCATAGGGGGCGGCGTCTTCCCCTTTCTCTTCGAAACTTACTTCCTCCGGCGTGGTAGGTGCTCTCGTTCGCTGCTTCGCACGGCAGAAAGATATCTAAGGGTACACCCCAACTTCCCCACACATCTTTCACTCCTTCCCGTAGTTTTTCTGGATCCCTACTCGCCCGAAGCGTTATTTCGCCCCGCTTTTCTTCCTAATGTTCCTCAATCTACTCTCCCCCCCCCCCTGATCTCAGTTGTTTCCTCCCTTTTCCCCATCTTCATGACCATCTCAAAAGTCGATCAGCTGGTGAGGTGTCGCTTCAGGTCTCTCGGGTTTTTCGGTTTTTTGTTTAAATCGATTGGAAGACAGTCCCCTTGCCTCCATACCATGCCCTTATACCTCCCCCATGACCGTTCGTGTCCTGTTGCCAACCCCCGAAAACTTTTCCCGAGAAGATTTCGTCCCAGACACAATAAAAAACAGACCTCTTCTTGACAGTTCTACCCTTTGCCCTTCCACCCCCCGCGATTTGCTCCCAAATGACGCTCAGTTGTTTTTTTTTTGGTTTTTGTTGTTTTTTTTTTGAAAGGACGTAGTGAGCTAACCCCTAGCCTTCGTTCCCCAACCTCTTAACAATCCCCCCGATCAGGCCATTTTCATCTCGTCTGCGTTATCGCTTAGGTCCCAGTATCATGAAGGATCTCGGAGACCCGAGATTTTAAGGTGTTGCCAGTAAGTTGGTTTAATCCCGACGTCATGTAGCCACGGGCATGTGATGCCACTAGCGGTGGTGCTTTGCAGCGGGCCTTCTTTCCCCTTCAGGTCTTTTAGCAAGTATGGGATTGGGCGGTCTTAGCCTCTTTTCCCCTCTATTTTAGCATTTGTTGTCGGATCCCCCCCATAGACGTAATCGAGGCTTAGCCAGTTCACCTCCCGTAGGCTTTTTGAGCGCGGTGGTATTGAAGATTCCCCGATTCTCGTGCCTTACCTCCGGCCTTAAATTTAGACCCCCCAATCAAACCCCCCTACGCGTTTCGACCTTTTATTCCCCTCAGTTTCGTCGTGCGATGCTTCAGCGAAGTCTTTCTTTCCCTCGTCCTTGAGATGAGTTTTGCAGTTTTATCATTATGCACTGCTGCATTCCAGACTTGTAGATCTTGAGCCCTTGGAATTAGTCGATACTTGAGACCCCCGTTCTTTCGTCTCGAGATAGCGCGATGAATGTTGACCATTGTTGCTGGCCGACTTACTGAGTTTTTGGTGGTCTTGGAGGATCGTTAGATTGTTCCCTTCTTAGACCTCCGCCTCAGACCGTTCCTTGGACCCTCCCCGCCGATAGAATTAACCGCTATTTCTCGAATTTCACGAGAGTTCCCGACTTCGATTTGTTTTCCCCTAGACTGTACTTTAGGATTTCCGAGAGGACCCTTCGTTTCCGGGAACCACTGCCCCCCTGCTTTCTCCAATTAGTCAGATCGGCGGTCCGACGCGCCCACCTTTTCCCTTTGGGATGTTCCGGTCGATTGATTTTTTCCGAATGATCAGGCTCGCAGGGTTGGTGGATGAAGCGCCCTTTTTTTCCCCTCCCCGTGAAGATTGAACTCTGTTCTTCCCTTCGTCCCCCGTGCCCTTCGACGACCCCGATGTTTTCAACGCTGATTCTTCTACGAGTTGAACTTGCGACGAAGCCTGATTTTCCCAAATGAACAGAAGATAGCTTTGAAATTTCCCCCAGATCTCTTAGCTGATTCATTTTTGATCCCCACCCCTTTCTCTATTGTTTTATGGGCCGGACGTTGCTTCCTTGATTGGCTCAATCGCCAGTACCTCAGATCCCCGGTTTCAGATCTTTCCCTTCCCTCTTTCCTCACGCCGGTCCCCTCAGAGGCGACCCCCCTTTTGTATCGCTGTGGAAAGTTGTTTGTGCATCCCCACATTTTGGAGTTCCCGCTTCACTCCCCCGATTCGAGTCCAGTCTCTCGTATTCGAGGTTTTCTTTTTACCGTTTTCTTCCTTTTCCCGGTTTCACGTCCCTCCTCTTCTTGACCGTTTCGAGACGTTCACGCCGTTTTCTAGTGGAACGCACCTGGCCTCCCGACACCAGGTTTCTCTCCCTTTCAATACCGCCCTTTATGTGTGGTGCCTCTACGGAATACGATCTCCCTCCCTTCGGCACGATTCCCCGTTGAGAAGACGATGTTTCTTGAAGTTCGGCGAGCGTGAAGGACCCCAGCGTTTTCGTGAGCATGCACCGAGGGCTTCCGACGAACACTTATCTTCCCCCGCGCTCCCGGTGTTGCCTCCTCCCGAAATTCTAGTAAAAATTGATCTGTTTTCAGCTCTGAAGAGGTAGAAGACACCCCCACCGTTTTTGTAAAACCTCGTTTTCACATTTTTTGGGGTGGTTTCCCTTCTTTGTTTTTTTCCGAAGCTACAGTTGAGAGCATACGACGTTTTTCTGAATTGTCTCTTAATCCCTCTCATCGCGGACGAAGGGGAAGCCTTATACTTCTTTTCAGAAGATTTACCTAAGCCCTGAGGGTCTCTAAAAACAGGAGATTCCTAATATCATCCCTCATGAAATCGTGAGTTGATGTATGCTCATTCTCGCCGCCCGGTCTTCAGGTTTCTTGTTGTCTCGACGTTCCCTTCAGTGATTGTCCTTTCTTCTCCCAATCTCCCCGGCTTTGTTTTTTGGTACTAATCTGTAGAGCGCTCGCTCTTTCATCACTGAATAGGTCGGCCCGCGACTGATCCGGTCATCGCAGCCTTAGTCTGAGCTGTCCTCTCCTCAGAAGACCCCAGCGCGAGGCACCAGTATTTTCCCCCTTCCCAAGCAGTCTTAAGTCGCGCTTGCCAGTCCATCTCCGCACAAAAAGGTAGTTTTTCCTTGAAGGCGAACCGGTTCTCGACTCTCAGAGCCGCCCTATCTAAGACTCTACGTGCAGAAATCACCCTGAGTGATCGCGGTTCTTTTCACGACGTTCCCCTTCCCCCTGCCCCCACTCGCTCAACCCTTGTTGCTCTCCCCAGCCCCTTCACTGAATTAATTGATCCTCCTTTACCAGCGGCCGGGAGCCCCCACTTCCCCCTCGGGAGGAACCTTCCTTGGTGTCTTGTTCAGCTGATCTTTTTGTTCTCGGTGCGCGGTTTCGGCCCTCCCCTTTCTTGTCGTCCGTCGGCTCGCTTCATTTCCTGGTTTGAGACTTTGCAACATTTTCCCCATGCTCGAGCCAAGTATTCCTGCCATTTTTCTCACACCCTCTATGCGCGTGAGGCACCTTATCGAGCGGGTAGTAGCTTGAACCTTTTTCCCTCTAGAATACATTATATCTATTTTATACTATGTTGTTTATCGATGATTTTTCGTCGTGGACTTTTTACCCGGCTCCCGGTTTCTTCTTTCCCCCTCCCCCCGTCTTTCTCGGTGGTCTTCCGTAAGAGTGCCGCCTAACTTGCTTTCCCTTCCTCGTATTTTTGACACTCCTTTCTCTTTGATCTTGTGTTGCCCGCCGACCGGGATTGGCCTTTTTAATTGAGGCCCCGTTCCTCCTCAGTCCGTCCGCCCCTCCATCCCCACTTTCCCCTTCCTCGATGTTTTTCCTCATGCGCGCACCCGTGAGTCTTGGTTCGCCTTACACGGTATGAATTCGTGTTTCGATTTCGACACCCTTCTTGAGCTGAGTGGGGTTGTTCTCGTGTTTGTCCCACTTCCCCCTCCAAAGCTTAGACGTTCGGGTCTGCGCTCTGCTATTCCCTTTATTTTTTCTAATATTGATCCCTTAGACCCGTTTCTGGCCCGGCACCTGTTTCCTTGTTCCTTCCTTATTTGAGCGACTTGCTGCTGCTTCACTTTTACTGGTTTTTTCCTTCTCTTTTTTTCTTCGTCTCTCCATGTTCTCGTGTGAGACCGCTATCTCTATCGAATCGAGTCCCGGAGAATAGTCCGCCGACGCTTGCCAAGGCACCGGTGACTTCAAGCCGTCTGGCGATCTTAGCAACTCCGGCTGACCCCCTCCTAGACCCGTCGCTTGTTCCCCCCTCTCGCTATCAAAATCCTCTTTTCTTCGGCTGATTTCTTCGCTCCGGCTTTTGGCCTCTCCCCCCTCCTGACCCTTTTTTTTCCCCGATCCCCCTCTGGTTTCTCAAAGCCGACTCTTTTCCCCTGGCATCCTTCCCTTTGGTTATGAGCTCGCTGAATTTTTCCAGCCGGCTCCCTTTGAGGTCCTTCTTCCGTTCTTTGGTGACCAGGTGTTATTGCCATTCTCCGGTGAGTTCCCCTTTTTGCTATTTTTCCTTTGCTATATGGGTCCGGCTTGGATAAATTCTTTTATGTCCCTATATGATGTTTTTATTCTGAATCCATATTTGCTTTGCACGCCCTCTTCGCTGCTCCAGGTGCCCTTCCTTTTCTCAATTTTTTCGTCTCGCAACGTTTTTTTTTTTCTTGCCGCAGCCTCGTATGTCCTAGATTGCGTCCACCGACCCCGAAAAGGTCGAGTTCTTTTATTTTCCTTTTTTCCTCCCCATCCTGTTGCGTTTCGAGTTTGAGTTCAATTCTTTTCACCCTCGTGCACGTGTTAAAACGATGGGCGAAGTTTTTATTTCAAAGATTATCCTTGCTCTCTTTATGATTCCTTAGCTCGTGGGCTTTCTTTTACTCTTTGTAGTTTTCTTTCCTAAGTATCTCATTCCTTTCCCATGATACCCATTCTTGCTCCCCCTGCGTCTATCAAATCCATGCCGATGGTCGCCGCGCTTCCCGGCTCATGCGATATTTTGAAATAGATCTCGTTCTTCTTGTTTTTCGATTTTGGTCTTTTTTTTTTTAACTAACTTTTTTTCTCTTCCAAGGACCCTTTTTCGGTTTAGGACAAATAGAGACGAACCCTTCCTGATCTCCTTTTCTTCAGCTGAATGCTTTTACTTTTTAAGAAGCACCGCGCAAGGTCCCCCCGTATTGTTCAAACTTCAAATTGCGTTTGTGTTGTATTTAGTAGTCTTTCTCCTTGGCCCCATTCTAACTTCTGTCTGTACTTGCTCGTTCCCCATTCCCATTTCTCGAAATAATCAGCTTGGCCTCGGCCCCCTAACTTCTTTTCTCCCCGGAGGTCCTTTTTTCGCTCGCTTCTGACCCTCCCTTTTTTTCGCAAAGCGGTTCCTATGTGTGTTTGTTCAGGGAAAGTATGCCTTCAGTCCCTAACTCCTCCTTAAGTGGAAAACATCCCTTCGACAGAGAGTAAAAGGTATCCGCTTCTCTTCGTCTGCCAGCCCCTTATCCCTTCTGAGGAGGTAGTTGATCGAATCGTAGCTGACGTATATCTTAACGTGACAGTTCCCTTCCAAGAGTCAACTTCAAGGTCCAAAATCTCAATTTCGGGCTCCCGCGCTCTTTGATCATTATTCTCTCTCTCAAGCAGTGCCATATTACAGGAGACTGATTGGTTTTCTCCTTCCTTCTTTCTGATCCTCCTGTCCCCCCGAGTCAGCTGACCTCATCCCCCTAGTAGACCTTTATTTCCATTAGTGTCTCTTTCCTGTTCCTTCCGGGTATGGTTCTCTGATCTCGGTCCATGTTCGCCGCCCCTGGTTCCGGCCTTGTATTCTTCACCTTCCGCCCCATCCCTTACACCTTCTGGCACTGCTAGCCCTTGGCCGTACTGTTTCCGGACAACCCCGTCCCAGTTTTCCCCCTCTTCTTTTTTCCCTTCTCTCCCCGCCCAACTCCTCCCATACTCCGTCACTGGATGCAGTTTATCCCCAACAGTGCAAATCTTTTCCACACGTTCTTTTTTTTTTTTTTTGCTTTCAGTCGTCCTTTTTGCTCCATGACGCTTGCAGCGGACAATTCTGATTTGCATAACTCGTCAAATCAATCAGTCCCCTTTGTCAT
>Ga0179593_1287111_pt1 | contig 12509 bp, 13 predicted proteins | sample CZODoug2_1_08_16_FD_185931 | JGI IMG/M metagenome (GOLD analysis project Ga0179593, IMG submission 185931) | Vadose zone soil fungal communities from Angelo Coast Range Reserve, California, USA - CZODoug2_1_08_16fungal (PacBio error correction) | ecosystem: Environmental > Terrestrial > Soil >... | reverse complement strand
CCCCCTGTGAAAGCAGTTTGAAGAAGACGACAACCAGTATTTCTATGTCCCCTCTCCGATCAGGTGTCATTTTGAAGAAATCTAGAAGTGCGTTATACTAAATTGGTATCCCTGGCTTTATCGTCGGGTAACTGATAAAAGAAGTAAAGCCCAGGAAAAAATCGCCCCAAAATCCTCACTAGACTGATCTGGCCACATCGTTCTGCTTTTTTGTTCGCTTTCAGATTTCAATTGCATGGATTGTTATGGTTGTGAAATTAACTCCCGTCTCCGGGGTCCCCGGTAAGAATGGAGAAAATTCAGGGTAACCCATGCCCTTGTCCTTGCCGGGTCGCCCTGTGCTCCGACCGGATTTTTTTAAGAGGAACTCTCTTAGGACCCGGGCCCTCTCCCCTCTTCAGGTACCCTGTCCCGGCCCCTCCGAACCACTCCTCTGTTCCAAACCCAGCGACACCACTCCTGAGAGAAGCTCCAACCCTTAGACACCGGAAAGGAAACAGAGACCCCTTCTCTAAGCTAAACTTGGTGCCACGCCCGGGGCAGAACGAGCCTCTTGCAACTTTAGTCATAGCCGGCCCACATCAGAAGGGAGCTGTCGGCGGCATTTGCTTGTTCCCCCCCTGTCCCCTCGCTCTCAAGTTCCTGGGCCCCCTGGTATCCAGAAGGTTTGAGAATTTCAGAGACCACCCACAACAATGAGAAGGTCGGTCTAGGAGAAGATGGTGAGGGGACCCCCTCGTAACGAAGACATTTCCCCCTTGATTCTCTCCCTACCTTTCGGTTCATCCAAGAGAACCGACCGTTTTCAACGGTTTCCCCCTACCATCAGGATCTTACCAGTAGAACTTGTGCGCAACGTCGGTTCCGTGTCCTTCCAGTCTCAGGACCGCCCTCGACGCACGGGGCGATCCCTCCCCCAACCAGGTCTCCGATTTCCGCACTTACTCCTGAGGGCTCTAAGGAAGCGATCTTCCAGGATTATTTTTTTCTCCTCCCCCCCCAGCTGTCACGGAGTCCCTTTTGACTCTCCATGAGTAACCCTGGTCTTTAAAGGCTATCTCTGATTGAGGCCAGTTAGAGATACCTCCTGCCTCATAGAGCAATATCGCGCTTTCGCCTCCCGTTGTCGGAAGCGATATATCGACGATCTTCCCTGCGATCGCCTTTCTGGCCTGTGACCCAAGATCTCCCGCCCGGCTCGTTACCGTCGGTCCCCCAAGCCTCTCTGCCGTCTCGCAGCCCGCCGTCGACTCCCGACAAACACCTTTCTCTGGCCAATTTTGCCTCGTCTTTCAACAGAAGTGATTTCTTGGGTTCGTTCGGCCACCCGTTCACGTCCCCACTTTTCTGGACCCCCGGAGGGTGTTGAATCAGTAATCTGGCCCTCTCACCTCCCATCCTCACCACCCGGCCGCTAACGATAGCTCTTCCGAGCGAAATGATCAGAAAGTACTACGTTCCCATGGTCCCCAAACCCTACCTCCGCCTACCAGAACTTCAAAGGGCCTCACACTCCCGACTTCATGATGATGAAGACATCAATCACTGACCCCGTTCCCTGCCCTACAGCCACCCACGCCATACTTCCCCCCCGTCGATTGAACTTAGAAGGAAGGACTTTTTGGTGATTTGTGGTACTTCCTTGAGCATGTCTCAGACTCTTCCGGCAAAGAGTATATCCCTTTACTTTTTCATTTCTGTTTAGGAGGCCTGAGGCACTGGAGTGGAGAGAGCCTCTCTGGTAAGGAGTCAATGTTTCTAGTGGTTAGTCCTGATGGAAACGAAGAGGAATAGTGCAGCGTGATGTTGGATTTGTCGAACCCATGAAGAAAGGAATGGCCCTTATAGCCTAATTTTGTTAAGAAGGGTTCTTTGGTCATGTCGCTCTTCCCACCACTCTTTCTTGAGAATGTCTCAAGAAGTGTACCAGTCCTTGCTTTTTCCGAGGTGACGAAGCTTGTAGTCCGGAGTTAAGGTTGCATGAAGGATTTCTATTGGGTTTACTTTTTTTAGTTAGCAGGTGGTTGTGTTCGGCTTTTCAAACCGCCTCGTCGCCTCGTGCGTATCCGGATCTCCCTGCTTCACCCCCTCCCCGCGGTCGTGGGGAGACTGATTGCTTCGCGGCAGCCCCGACTCGGTATGTTTTGGTGTCCTACTCGTTCTGCCCGGGTTTGGCCCCACATTTTAAGTGGAGATTGATGAGAAAGCAGATAGGGTAATTGGGGGGCTCCTGATCCTTTTCTCCCGGCGACCCGAGCGCCCCACTTCTGAGGCTTCGTTCTCCACACGCCAGGTTGTTTCGTCCTGCTGCCTGGCTTCGTCCGACCTAGAATCAGGTGTGATCCCTTCCGTTGTTATCGTGATAAAGGCGGATGACGTCTATAGGACCGAGTAAATTGAAGGATATAAATATTCTCTGATCTTGGCCCCCCGTTCAGATGGAGCATTTGCTCGCCTGCGAGTCAGGTATCTCTCCCACTCCCCGTCACTTCCGGCTTTTTTGAGGCGTTAGCTCCGGGGCGTTTCCCATTCTCTACTCTGGTTTTTGTTTTCTGCGTTGTTTTTCCCCCCTTTTCAGCGCACCTGGACCGCTGCCGCCGGTGATATTTCTTTTAGGGAGCTCGGACGCTCTTCCCTTGCTCCACCCTTCCTCATGTTTTTCTGCTCGAGCTTTTAGTCTCGGTCCACCAATCCGTAAGGGATCACTTCCCTTGTGAGCGCCCACGATCCTCGTGCTTTTGGTCCTTCCGGCAGTTTCTCGGTCCAAAACCAACCTGTTTTGATTGTCTACGAAAGATATCGCTTGGTTCCCCCCACGTTCTTTCCCCCCTGCCCTCTCCTTCCGGCCCTTGTATCGAGCCCCGTTTAATTCTTTTCAACTAAACGGTTTCTTTGCGTGAAAAGACAACGTCCTCCCGCTACGCCTCTTTCCTGCGCATCGAACGAAAAAGATGTCTCGTCAGGGGAGGAGACGACTTCTTCAGGAGCAGGGCCCATGCTTTTGAATTTTCCCTGGTTTGACAGTGTGTGACCATAACCGCGCTCGTCATCCCCACACCCTTCCTGCCGTTACTCACTCAGTTCTGTTCCGTCGGACTCGGGCGATGACTTTGGAGGTTTCGCGTAACTTTCCCCTCTCCGTCGTTTCACCGTAGTTTCGTCACCCCTGTCGTCGTCCACCGGCCGCCGAAGTCCCTCCTTCCGGTTCTTGACACTATGCTTTCCCGGCTACGTCAGCCCGCCTTTATAGAGTACCCTCTGCCTCCTCCAATGCTTTCCGCGCTTTAAATAGTAGCTCGAGTAGATAGTCCGAATACGATTGGTTTTTTTTTTTTGGCCCCCTCCTACGACCCCTTCCTCTCCGTGCCGTCTCCCGGTTGTAGTTTTTGTGTGTTTCTTGTAAGAAGTTTTAGTCAGGTTGCCTCCTACTGCTGGCGAGACGTGTTCCCCCTTTCGGCGCTTTGAGAGGATGTTGGAGTTCCTTTCTTTTTCTTCCTTTTAGGCCGAGCGCTCTTGTCGAGCTGCTTTCGTCGGTGGCAGAGGCTTCGTTCTAGATTATTACCGGAATCTTGTCCAGACGCAGGCCTGTTTTTCCCTTTTCTGGCGCGCCCGACCCTTTTACCGACGACAGTTCCGTTTATTCGAGGCCCACCCTTGAACTGCCCAGACCGAAGAGTGTGCGGGATTTTTTTTAGTGGCTTCAGTAAGTCCCGATGTCGAGCGTCTTTGCCTGAGAACCCATATATATTAGTGAGTTTGAGAGCTGCTTTCCCTCTATTGACGTGATAGTTTACCTCTGCTCCCCCCTGCCATCCTTCAGCCAGCGCATGTTCTCTTCTTATTCCTTCAGTGTTTATAGTTCCCCTTCCATCTCCACTTCAAAGCCCCCCAGGACCGGCCTGTTTCGACTTTTTAATCGTCCGCACTCCCGTCGCCTTTCTTTTTTCCTCCGTCACGTGTCCAGTCCGCTGAGCCCCCGAGTCTTTTGGTCCAAGTCTAAAAAAGACGCCTGATTTCCTTGCTAGTGTTTGGCCGATCACTGCTGCCCCCCCCTCGTTGCTCACCACTTCTTGGGTTAGCAAAGGTTTTTCCTTTTGTACGGGAGCCTTCGTTGATCGTTTTTTAAGGGACTCCTAGCCCACTGACCCCTTCCCTTCGGCGGCGGTCCCGCGGTCCGCCCCAAGCATTTGGGGCCGGGAACGCGCACTGATTCGATCGCGGACGGACTGTCTCATGTAGAACGTAGTAAAGTCACCGTTTTTGCGCGAACGTTTCCGCCAGGCCTTCTAGTGATTTCCCTTTCGCCGATGTTTGCGAGGGTAGCTTACGGTAAACAAGCGACGCCTTGTGTTGTTTCGGCCTGATGCGGGTGCCGTCGTTTTTGCGGGTTTTATTCTCTCTTGGTTGTGTGGTGGCCCGTGGCCCTCTTGCCTTACGTTTAAGAAGATGTTCGATGCTCACCCCGGCGGTTTCTTTCGGCACGCACCCTGTCCTTTTTTTACGCTTTTCGTCCTTTTTAGTTGGCCCCTCCCTCGTAGCAGTTCGGACCGTCCGCCGTCAAACGACAATAAGATTTTTTGTTTTTTTTTTTTTTTTTCTGATTTCAACGCCCCGCCCTGGCGACCCCGCAGGATTGCGATGCACTTTTTTTCTTTTTGGCGAGTCTGCATGGCTTTAAGGGCTGGGGACAGCTCTGAGCGACGCCTAGCCTTTAGAGCCAGAGTGAGTGAATCTCAGGAGCTTGCCTGTGCTGCCACTGTCACCAGAGTCTTCTTGTCGCTGACTCTACCTCTTTTCTTTTTGCGAAGCTATTGTTCAGTTCATCTCAAGCCGTGTGGTGTGAGAGTTATGAATGTCCATCTGCCAATATTCGTCGTCCCCGCCAATGTTGGATCGGTCAGCGAGCCTTAAGGTGGAATCCTTCTTGCGTAACGAGGGCCTCTTCGTTTCCGATTTTTCCTCAGGCGTCGTCCCCGCGACCCCTCAGTCCAACGATCTCACCTAGCCCAGGCAGCAGTTACTCCTTGTTCCTTTAAAATAGTGTGTTGGTCAGCATTTTCCCACGTTGTCCTTATTCTTACGGCTTTTGGAATCGATGTAGGAGACGGGGTTAACGACGGCATCCCCACCTCCCTTCGGCGTCAACTGTCCCCTTTGTCCGGAGGTCGCAGGGTTTGCGCATAGTCCCCCAGGTTCGCAAGTCTTTCTGTGGACCACCATCACCACTCAGCGCGACGTAAACCTTTCTGCGCCCCGGATCCTCCGACCAACCGACAATGTGCTGCGGCGATGGTTTCCCCTCATCTTCCTCGACACCGTAACCCCAGGAAGGCTTTCTTGTGCGGGCGGCAACGTCGCGTCCATTCCTCTCCTTTCCTCTGTGCTCCCCTCCGTTCTCAGCCGTCCGCTGGCGCCACCCAAATGCCGTGTTCTAGACTCGTTTGACATCGGTAAGGCCCTCCGTTACCCGCTTCACGGATCGATAGGTGTCGCGGGTGGGTGCCCTACTTGTTTCATTCTAAACTTCTACCTAGATTTGGCGCCAAAGAGCGAGACTTGATTTCCGTCAAAGGAGTTGGGTCCCCCCTCCCTTCTCCCGGCAGCACCGGCGCCTTTCCGGCCGTCTCTGAAGTCCGTAATTGCTGCCAACTCATAAAGCCCTCCCTTTTTATAGGCCGCGGTCCTTCTCCTCCCAGGTCCCCCCCTTAGCTGCCTGGTCTCCAATGTCGTCCAGGTGATTTCCCCGGAGGATCGGCTACCAGTCTTGACTTCTCCAGTTTGAGCGCGCCCCTCTGCTTGGTCGCCCCCGCTACGCCGGCCTAGCTCTCCCCTTGATGAGTTCCGCGTGTTCTCTAAGCTCTCTGCCTCTCCCTTCTTCTGAGCCGTTTTTTTTGCATTCCTTTGCCCTCCTTCAAGATAAAGAGAGCGGAGACGGGACTCCCCGAGTGAAGCGTCCCCCCAACGCCTTCTCTGTTGCGACGCCCAGCTACTATACCCGTAACTCTCCAACATTTATTGCGTTTCCCTGGCCGAGGCTCACCGGTAACGGTTTCTGAATTTTGGAGTGATAGACCCCCTCTTCCCCCCCACGGACACCCGCAGGCACGGTTGGTGGGAATCTCCTTTGCCTGAAGAACAGATACACATCACTGTCCTCTCTCTTTTTCTGCGCGCTCGACATCGCGCACGGCCCTTTCATTTAAGTGACTGCGACCCACCCAATACCCCATTTTCCCTCGACTGGCCCCACCTCGCGCAGCCGTTCTCGCTCATCCTCCGGCCCCTTCCCCCCCTTGTCACGCTCCCAGTAACCAACCCCCCTGCACCAGATTAAAAAACCTTGATCCAACCCCCCCGCCTGCTCTGTGTCCTGATTGTAATGGGTGAGTAGGGGATCGGTCAGTCTGGGATTTTATCTATCCTCGGCTTTTTGTCCTCCTGGCGGTTAAGTGCATTTTTTCTGCTGCTCTCTTTTTTCCTCTTAGGGCTTCTTCGGACGGACCCTTGGTAGCGGATGTTCAACTAAAGTCTCCGTGAAGATGGTTGATAGATTCGCGACTTTCTGTTATGACCCAATGTTCAACACGCCTTTATTGTTTTTCCCTTCTCTCCCGACCTTCCGCAACCATAGTTCTCCCGTCTTACCGCATCCGAACATACGCATTCGTGCCCGAACGTGGGGACTTTATGGGTCTTGCTGAGAGAAGGTCTTCCCACTTCTTTCCCCCCCTATCCTCTTTTTTTTGTTCCCTTTCGATGTAGAGAATCAAGACCAAACTCCTGAGTGATCTGCTGCGCGAATGCTCCCTCCCGATTCGGTCTTCTACGGTTTGCGTTTATTCTCTCTCTTTCTTTTTTTTCCCCTCTTTGCTTCCGCCCGGCCCGTCTTCGTATGGGTGGGGCGATACTTTGAGGAGTATCCTCCAGCGATGTCTTTATTTCTAACCATCCCCGAACTTTTTTTCGGAAGATGGACCCTTCTTGCTCGTTCCCCCTCTACTCTCTGGTGAGCGCAACTTTCGATGTCTCGTGGATCTGTATAGTGGAGGCTGAGGTGCTATATTGGAAATCCCCTCCCTCTTTTTCTTTCCCCCCTCTATTCTCAAGGGGAAGATGCGACCTTTCTGATCTCTTCTCGTATCGGGATTACGGATGATCCGAGCCTCCCCTGACCCCCCTTTCACAGTGGACTGTGATAGGAGTGATCCTTTTTTCCCTCATCTATATCTACCTCCTCCTTTCCTTTTGCTAGATCTGAGCTTTCCCCCTTCTGCGCCCGAAGCCCTCACAGCAGACGACGGTTGTCTTTTCTTGGCGTCTCTCTTCCCTCCCGGCGACCTCTCTCTCCCTAATGCGACTTCTCCTCTTCCTGCCTGCCTTGGGTCTGAGTAGAGGGAGTTGATCGGTAAAGCTCCCCTGCAACGAGAAACGGGTCACCCTCTCCTCAGCCCCGGTGCTCCTGCCCCCACATCTAGAGTGAGCGGGGTCCTCCTCCCTCTTTAACTCTCGCACCCCCCCTGGCTTTCGTGTCCAGAATCGCGGCCGGCGTGGTCAGCACGTTTCGAGCCCCCCACCGGCCCCAGATCTCTTTCCGGCTCCCTTGTGTATCCCTTTTTTTTCACAGCATTTTCCTTGAGCCTGCACTCCCTTCTACTTCCTCCCTTATTGAACTCTACAACCACGAAGCACGAGTTTTTTCGCTCTCGTAATCTTCTCCCGGGAACTGTCCCCGAACTGGTGGCTTTTTCGATTTTCCTCCCCCCCTTCCTCCCAACCCCCCTTCTTCCTCCCCCTCAATCGTTTTATGGATTGTCACATTTCTTAGGTTCAGCGTTCCGAGTGGCTGTCGTCCTCTCCTCCTTTACAGATACCGGCGTTTTTTGTACCTCTTTTTCCCTCTCCTCCCTTTTTTCGCAGTCCTCTCCCCCCTCCCGCCACGGTTAGCTCCGGCCCCCTCTAGACCTTCGGACAGCCTTCCTCGGTCCTCCCAGGCTTCTTTTTTCCCGCAACCTCTTCGGCAGCCTCAATGCCCTTCCCCTCCCCCTCCTCCTATTCTCCTCGGCGCGACGTTTTCTATCCATCTCCTTCCTGATCCCAGAAGTAGAAAACTGTCTCCCGACACTTTGCCGTCGAGTGTTCTGGCCCTTTTTCGGCTCGGTTCCAGTTTGTTTTTACTGAGCATTTTCCTCCGTTCATTCTGCCTTGCTCTCTACTTCCTTCGCGCCCCCTTTTTTCCCTTAGGAGAAGGTCGAGGTGTTGTGTCTTTAGGGTAGTCTCCGTGCGTTATTTCGAGCGCGCTCCCCTTTTCCCTTTTATCGATTGAGGTCTTTGCACCTTCTGCTATCTTTCAAAAGCCCCCGTTTCTAAAGATCGTTCACTATACAGGCGTCTTTTGACGTTTTGGATCTGACTCCACCTTCCCTCAGCCTTCCTCTATAGATCCACTTGCCTTGGGCCCCTAGAAGTGTTGTCGCGATACTTCTCGTAGACTGGGCTAGATTCTGCATCTGGAGATCGTCTGTGTGGCCCAACTTTCCCCTCTCTCCCCCTCCTCCGATCGTGCTCTTGCGAACTAGTCTTTTTCCTCTATCGAATTACGTTCGAGGAGTCGAGATCTCTAGACATCGCTGCATCCGGAGCAGAGACTCCCTATTTTCATTTTTTTTTTTTCTTTTTTTTTTTTTTTTTTTTTTTTTTTTTTTTTTTTTTTTTTCTGTCCTTTGTTTGTTTGAGCGGGGCGTACTTACTCCCGTCTCGCTCAATCTTTCGCTCCCTTCTTGTCTCCTGTCCTGCGCCGGCCCCTTCTTATGCTAAGTGAAGTTACGCTCTCAGCTTTCCGTCGATCGCGGTCTCTTACGGTACGTCTAGTCCACGGCTTTTCTGCCTTTTTATCGCCCTCTTCCGTCTCCCGTCTGTTTGAAGAAACCTGGTATACCCCCCATCCTTTTCTCCCCCCCGTCTCTCCGCAGGCTTTGTCTCCTTCCTCGTGTGGCCTTCTACTTTTCTCCCTCGACTTTACACCTGACGATTCACTTGTCTTTTGGTCTTCCGCGGGCCTCAACCGCGGCGCCGAGTCCGAGCCCAGACCTTCTCGTTTTTGTTCGCGCGGCTTTTTTGCGAGTTTCAGAGTTTTTGATTCTTGCGGAAGTTGCCGCCCTTTATCTGCCCTTCGCCCTTTCCGCGATTGTCCCGATTGTCAGCGCTTCAAACCCCTCCTCCAGCAGTGTCTTTTTCGGCGCTCTCTTTGGCGCCGTGAAGGCTTGGTGTCCTTGAGCTGAGGTCTGGTGCGGGCTCCGATTCCCTTACGGGCGGCCCTCTTTCCATGCCAGATGCTCACATGCGACCTTTATAAGACCACTGGTAAAGGTTTTCGCCTGCGTTTCAGGTGTCAGGTTGACCCGTCCCCCGTCGCCCTTTCAGTCACCCATCAGCAATTGCCTTTATGCACGCCACTTTTGACAACCTATCCCCGGAACGGGAGATGTCAAGTTTTTTGGTTCTTGTGCATTGTCGGTTACTGGGGGAAATCTCTCCCCCGACGAGAGCAGCGCATTCTAAGAGAGAGTCTGATACTCGTCGTCGAAGCGTGCTGCAAATGACCATCCCTGCGGTTACCGATCCTACGTGGGCTCTCTATGGTAACGAGGTTGGGACAGAGATCTATTTTCCTCCTCCGTTGTGGTTGTTGATCTCGATCCTTCACTCTTTTCCAGGCTTCCCTGCCGACGCCCCAGGAGGGCCTCCCCTGTCTCGCACGCTCCTCCGTGTCATGAAGACAGCTTTCCCCTGAGTGTCAGGCGAGCAGGCCTCCTGTTTCCCAGGCGCTGCTCTTCGTCGGCGATCTCCCTGGTCAGCCATTAAACCAAGACCAACTACCACCCCCTGTAGAATACGCCGTCCGACTCCGGGTTTCTCCATGTGTGCAGTGCGCTCATTTTCCGTGGCGGATGTTGGAGTGACTTTTCCGATTCCCGGCGACGGTTCCCCTTCGGCTTTCGCCTGCACCGACCGCGGAGTCCAAAACTGTACCAGTTGGTCGTTTCTCAGGGAGGGTGAACTGGCCCTTGTGAACCGTTTTACGTAAGTTAATCAGGCGCCAGGGCCACCATTCACGCTGCGCGTCGAGTACACCCGCTCGTACTGCGACCCTCGACCCCGCAACCCCCCGGACAATTTTTTTTGATTTTTGGGAAAGCGTCTCCCCTCTTTCCCCTCTCTGCTCCCTCCCATGAACGTTAAGGTGTCGTTTGCCGGGGCTTCCCCAGTTTCTTCTCAAGAGACTGTTCCATAGTTTCTCTTAGTTATCACCTCCATTCCGCTCTCACACAACCCTTCCCCTATTTCTTTCCTCTGGCGCCGATTTCCGTGGGTTTGTCCGCGACCTCGCTAAGGATTCGCTCATTAGTTTTCGGTACCTTTCGTACCATCCGAGCATCGACATGGTCTGCCACGTAGCTTTGCGACCCCAGTTTCTCGCTTCTATTTTTTTCTCCCAGGCCTTGTCGGGTACCTTCCCTTCCAATGCGCCCTTCCCCCCGGATTATAAGAGACGGCCCACAGCGTTTCCCGGTAAGTGACCGCCCGCCTATCCGATTTGCTCGGTGACCCCCAACCCAAAACAGTTTTACTCTGCCGGACTTACTGTTTAGCTGCGACGTATTTCCCTGCGCTCTTCAGGGACCGTCGTTGTCTTCAGGAGGTTTTTTTTTCTGCGACTCCCCGGCGCCCCGTCAGCCCTTATCTTCCTCTCTCATCTCCAGCCCCGCCTGTCTCCCTGAGTTCCCTCTCTTTTCTATCCTCCCCTCGTCTCCTATCCTTAAGTTCTATCTCGGCTGCCGTTCCCACTCTCACGATCTGCGATTGGTGATTTTCCCCGGAGGTCCCACCAGGACGCCTCAGATTCTTCCCTCTCTCATCCGCCGTTAGTCCCTTACCCCCCCATCATTCTCCGTCTGGCACACTAGCTCGCCTTAACCTGGATTCGTTTGAACTGTGGTTTGTACGGCAACCCTATTTCCCCCCTCCCCTCCATGTCTTTGGAAAGAGCTTCCGTCTTTTCTGAATCCCTGCAGCTCCCCCAAGAAAGACCCAATACTCGAATGCCTCTCAGTCCCTTGACCTGATCCATTCTTTTCACCTCCTTAAGACATGACCTTCCCACCAAAACCATCATTACGCGCTGGAAACGGAGCGCAGTCTTTTTGAATAAGATCCCTTATGGACTTTAACTTCTCAAAGATCACGTACACCCCCCCTCCCCCTGTACCCACACTCTCTTTTTCCCCACTTTTTCCGGTGCGGGTGTTCCTCTTTCCGGTGAGGAGTTTCTTCCCCCCCTTGCTTTGTTCTATCTTCGCTTGATCTTTCTTTAAGTGGTCCCTCTTCGGTGTTGGCGTATCTCTCTAGCCCCCTGCGGAGTCCCTAGATGTTGTTCTCGATTTCACCTCCCCTGCGGACGACTCCTTTTTCCTCGGTCTTTTTCGTCGAAGGAGCGAATTCCTTTCTCGACCCTTTTCCCCCACAACGAGTGTTCCATTGGTCGCGTCTCCGCCACAACGCCCCGTTCTACAGACTCTCCTCTTATCGGCCCCCTTCCCCTCCATCGGTCTTCTGAATTGTTATTGTTGAAGTGAGAATTGTTTAGTCCAACAATCGTCCTGCTGTTCCGGCGTCTCCCTTCTATTTCTTCCCCACTCCCTTTCTTGGTTTGTCCTTCGATTCCTTTTGACGGGCCTTTCTTCTTTTGAAGAGCTAATGCCCGGGTTCGTTTTTAACACGCCATTTCCGCGGCGAATCGCGGATCTTTTTGAATTTTTCTCTCACGGGACCCTGATTTTCAGTCTCGCCAGTGTTTCTTTCGGTAGTACCCGGCCTTTGCTCGTCAGCGCACTCGCCACTGCTCGTTGCTCCTCCAACCTCTTTTTCGATGATTCTGTCTTCCCTCCTTCTGGGTCTGTATTTTGCGTTACTCCTCACCCCTCCCCCTGTGATGGCGATGACCTGTTTGCGCAGAGTCTTCGCTCTTCGGCCGTACTTCTGCCCTTTTCCCTGACTCCCGGCGGTTTGGCGTGTGCGATACTGGTCATGCCCATCTTCAGTGTGTTTCTTAGAACCCAATTTGGACGGAATTCCGCACAGGGCCTTTTTTCCGGTGCTTTTTTTCCCCCCCTTCCGCTTTTCTCGTCCCTTTTCTCGAGCTTCTGGCTCAATGCGCCTGCCGACTTCTCTTTCGGTTAGTTCTGGTACCCCCCCTCAGCCGGCTAACGTCATGTATCGCGTAAAGGTGTCGCCCGCCTCGTGGACTGCCTTGGGCCTAGGCCGAAAACCCCCTTCTCTTTTAAGAAAGGAACCCCGTTCGCCCCGTCTCCAGTCGCCGCCACCGCCCGCATCACCGATCGTTTAATGGCGGCCGCACCGCCCCAACTACATTCCTGATGGGGGTGGTTTTTTTGTTTTTTGGTGGGTTTGTTTTTTTTTGTTTTTTTTTGTTTGTTTTGGTTTGTTTGTTT
>Ga0179593_1639057_pt1 | contig 12510 bp, 16 predicted proteins | sample CZODoug2_1_08_16_FD_185931 | JGI IMG/M metagenome (GOLD analysis project Ga0179593, IMG submission 185931) | Vadose zone soil fungal communities from Angelo Coast Range Reserve, California, USA - CZODoug2_1_08_16fungal (PacBio error correction) | ecosystem: Environmental > Terrestrial > Soil >... | reverse complement strand
TCTTTGATTACCGCGTGAACTCAAGGGACTTTGCCCCCTTCTCCAGGGTCACCAGTGCTTTTTCACTGGAAACTGCATATTGCTCAGCAGCGCCCGGGCCATGAATCCTCTGCTAAGATCTCGTTTCCAGGTCTTTGAGGTTGGTGAGCTATATATCGATGCTCCCCTCGATGTGTCTTCCTTACTGAGGCGATTTCCCTGGAAGCATTTTCCTGCACCCTCTTGTTTTTGAGGGATCTGTGGCCCTAGAAACTTTTCCAACTCCCTTCTCTTCCAAATCGAACCGAGTATTGATCTAAAAACTCTCGGTCCGAAAATGATTCTGCAGTTTTCTTAGGGGCTTCCTTTGTATCCCCCCCCGGGCTGCCTCTTACTTCCGGCAAATGGGTTGGTTGCTTACGCATTTAGATGAGTTCTTCGACTTTCTAGGTTGGTTTTCTTGGGGACGGTTGGCTTCAGCACCCCCCCCCGCTTTCAATTCTCAGTAATGGCTCCAGTTTCCCCCCTTCACTTCTTCGGATTTCCGTAGACCCTACCAGATACGTCTACGCCTCCACGGACCTCAACCTAGCCTCATCTCCCCTTTCTGCCCAGTCAAGGAGGTTCCCCCGTACTGAGTTTCCCCAAGCTTTCCCCCTTTCATATACCTCTCGGGTGTGGATGGAACCCACCCCCCCCAGGTTCCCGCGATAATGAACTGGTATTTGTCCCGTTTTTTTAGTACGGACCTTCATCTGCTTAAAGTGTGTCATGTCTTCCCGATACCCCGGCCTCGGGATGTGAAGCCACGTCCTCCCTCTTCCTCATTACCCATTCTTTTTTACCCTAACTTGCCTGACCGATTCGAATAGCTCGACCTCAGGATTTAGCAATTCCCCTCTTCTTGCTCCCCTCTGATACGTCTGCAAGGACTAATAGCTGTGTAGGGCTTTCCGATCTGTTTTTTAGCCCGTACGCCCACTCTTGGTGTTTGCTTTAATCTCTTTTAGTTTGCTTGTTCCTTTGTTGTTCCTTCCAGAAACTTCCTCTCCGGTTGCTTTTTGCAATGCCCCAAGTGGGACCGAAACATCGAAAAGGTTTACTCTCTTGGCTTAAGTTTTCTTTACCCGTCCACCTCCCTGCCATCCCGCCCTTCCTTTCCTTTCCCGAGCTACTCCCCCCTACGATTCCCCTTTTTATTTCCTGAGCATCTCGTGCCTCCCCGTCCCTGCCCCTGACTCTTCCATCGCTGTCTTCCGTTCCTTCGGCCCCCGAACAACCCTTTTGCCCCCCCCCTAATATGACCCCCTTTTCCCTTATTCTATATCTCCCTGAACATTCCCCGGGCTTGGGCGGGTTAAGAAAAAAACTATCCCCTCCTTCTCGTTTCGTCTCATCTCCCTCCGAGCCACTCTCCTTGCCTAGATGTGGCTCGTTTGTTCTCATCGGCCTGTCCTTTTTTCAAGTTTTTTCCCCCTCCCTCCCCACGTCCCGCCTCAGAATTTATTGAATTTCTTTTTATCTCCTAAGTTTTACAAAGTTTTTCCTTTTTTCTCGGGATTCGGTGGACGTTTCATTCGTTTGCGATGCTCGTACGGCAGTTTTCCTTTTTTTGAGGGGCCAGTTGGCCTCCTCACTCCCTGGACCCATCGCTATGTTCACTTCAGGGAGAAGCCTCAGACTTTGTTTTTTGCCACATTTTTTCAGCGGCGGTTCTTTAGCGATCCCTAGACCTTCCACTCCGGGAGAGGTTCTCCATTTAGCGCCCACCTTGTTCCTCCCCCTCCTTTTGAGTTTTCTCGGCATTGCAATCCAATCCCCCCCTACGACCCTCTCAAAAAGGACCTTCCTCATGTCCCTCGTTACGTTCTTCGCCTTCCCTTAAGCATAGTCCTTCCAGAATTTATAGTTGTGAGCTTCTTTCCCCCTTTCAGCTATTTTCTCTCTTCCCCTTTCTCCCGTGAATTTAGACAATACCCGTTTACGGAGGCCCTGCTTCGTCCGTTTTTTTTTAAAGAATGGCTTTAGTAGCATTTTCTTGTCCCCATTTCTCCTTCGATGATTGTGTCTCTTCTTTTGGGAATTAAAAACCAGCCATCGGTTCCAACCTGTGGGGTTCCACTCCCCACCCCTTTGGTATAGGTCGCTATTGAGTATCCCTTCTTGGAGTCCCATCCTCCCGGAATATTTTTTCTTTCCGGGAATTTCTTTTCGTGCGTAGCTGCTTGAGCTTCCTCGATATTCTCTTTCCCCATACAATTCTTGCCAGTCCAGCGAAATCTGTGCCCCCCAAACATGGCCCGCCTCCCAATTCAGTCCTATGATAATTTTTTTTTCGTCCCGTTTGTGCGAGGGCCTTCGATGCCTCTTACTCCATTTCCCCTCCTGGCTAAACTTAAGAAACTGCTATGAATCTGGACGGAAGATAGGCCAGCAATCATTCAGTGTAATCCCTCCCGGTGGCTCTTCGCCAACTGCCCAGGTCCGATTTCCGCTTCCACTGTGCCTACGCTTTAGGTACTTTCCTAGCAATAGATCCCCCGGTATCCTTAGTGTCCCCACTCGCTCTCCGCGGATCCCATGATGTTTCTCCGCCTTCCCCCTCCCACTCTCGCGAATCCGCGGAAGTTCTTTTTTATTTATTCTTCTTTGGTCAAAGGATGAACGCGCTTCTCTCCTCAGATTCCCACGCCCAGCTGTCCCATTTGGTGAGATGCGTCTTCCTCTTCTTTCCTTCTGAATTCTCTACAAGAATCCCCTTCCTCATTCGTTGTGATGTTGACTATCTTTTTTTTTCTGATTTTTTCGCCTATGGACTGGACGAAAAACTCCATTTCCCCCGTTTGGACGACAGCTGTCTTTCATGGCTCCATCCTCTCTCCCCCGAGATTAGCCTCCAGATAATTCTCCATGTCCTTAGAGGGAATGGTCGTTCGTTTTCAGCGGACTCATCCGCGCTCTTTTGCTGATGCAATCGTCGATTTTCGTAAAACTCGAGTTTCTTGATTGTAGGCAGTGTCTTAACTTTTTTCGATGGGGCTCGTCTTTTTTTCTCCTTAATTCTCTTTTTTTCCCCACTGTCACTTATCGTGTTGAGTTGTACCCTCTAACCACCCACGATTGGCCGTATGCCGAGAGGATGGTCGTTTTAAAGGCCTTACCCTTGTCGGTAGCCCCCTCGCCTTCTTTTGGGTCCAAAACCCCCCGTCAGAGGCGTGGTTTTTCATCCGTCTTTCCCTTTTTGGTTCGAGTCCCGCCTGGCATTTACGTTCTCGGACGCTTCGCCCCGTCTCTTACGGTCGATACTCAAAGCCGAGCTATCTTTTTTTTTTTTTTTTTTTTTTACGGTGCCTGGAAATCCCCCCCCCCTCTGCCCCCGATGAGACCGAAAGAGCTACCACTTGCAATTGTAGATGTTACCTGCATCTGAAATGTATACCCCCCCATTGTTTTTATGGACCCCCCTCCCCCCCGGTCCTGCTAAATTCCCGTAGTGTAATTCCCCACCACTAAGAGACACAGTCTCTAGCTTGACCTTTTGGAAGACCTGAAATGCTTCCCCCCCTAGACCAACCCGTTGATGTAAGGACTTGAAGAAAAATATGCATCCGTCCGTAGTGCTTTTATACGTAAACTGGACGGCTCCGCTTTTCCCCTGATTCGTCTACCCCTAATTCCAGGGTCAGACCCCCCTGCTAACCCCCCCCGTTCAACTTCTCCGATCTTTACCCCTTCCCATTTAGGTCCATCTAACTTCGGATTCTCCTGAACGTCTCAATGACAGAGTTGATTGTTTTTTCTTTTCTGGAGAATAGATGTTCGTGGCTGGCCGCCTTTCCTAGCAAAATTTCCCCGTACTTTTTGACGCTGGAAGGGAAACCCCCACCCCCCCCCCCCCCTCTAAACGGTAAGCTCATTATCCCCGTGCTTTCAGGGTAGTTCCCTGACCATTTACAGTATTTCCCCCCTTGCTCGCAACCTTTTTTTTTCCTTCCTTGCATCTGAGTGCACCCTTTCTGAATTCAAGTTCCGGTGCTCCTGATTTTCTACCAGTTCCCTTGCGTCTCCCCCTTTTCTTTATTCCGGCCTTCGGCCCCCACCTCCAATATCCACCTTCCCTCTTAAAGTGGACAAATATGATCCAAACCCCCAAGCACTTTCTTTGCGGGGTCTCATTGGTGAACGCTCTTTTCCCCCCCCCTTTCTTTCCCGTACTACCTCCAGCCACCCTCTTATTTTTGTTTTTCTCTCTTTTTTTCTGCTTCTCTCCGACTCGCCCTTGCAGAAGGATGTTCAACCTCTACACGCCTATGTTTGCGAATTTCATGTCGTGGTAATTGTTATATCCTTACTCACGTCTTCCGGGGTGTTGCCGGGTAGTCCGTCGAACCGCTGAGTCCCCCCCTTTCCGGGGTGCGGGGCAAGTCATTCCCAGGACTTAGTTCAAGGGAAAAAGATTTTCTTTTTTGCACCTTTTGTTCCGACAAGGTCCTTTTTGGCACAATTTTGTCCCTCGGTGTAACGGTCATTCTAGACCCCGTTAGCGGGCGTATTTTTCACCTTTCTCTTTTTAGTCACCCCATGCTCCACCTTCCCTGCAGTTTTTTTTATTCCTGTCAGATCCAATGACCAAGTATCCCACGTCAACCCTGCCCCTTTCATTGGCGTACGTTATTCCCTCCATTTCTCCCACTTCAAAGTCTCCGGCCGTGACCAGATCGGATCTTGGAGTAAGATTTGTGAGAGATTTTCTGTCTCTTTTTTGCTTTTGATGATCCCTCTTCGCAGGCAGTTAAGGAACACCCCTGTTTCTGCCGTTCTTCCTACCGGTTTACGCTTATCGTAGATTTTCCTTCCCCAAATTTTCATCTCTACCTGTCCGTGTATATGCGGGTTTTTTCCCTAACAACCAGTTTTGATAAGGTGGACCCTGTGCGGGTCCCCCCACCCCTGAGCCTCCTAGGTTCCACCTCCCCTTGCCCACTCTTCGTCTTTAGGAAGCTCTTTCACTATGCACGAGCGTTTTTACCTCCAGCGTATTCTTCTGAGGGTTCTCGACTTAGGTCAGATCTCCTCTTTGTCCCTAGAGCAGTTCCCCCTCGGGAATAATCGCTTCACCAAAAATTCCCCGCCCGATGAAAGAACGTCAGCTGCCCAGATTGTGCGCACAGCCACTTCGTTTTTCCTTTTTGCTGCCCCCATAAATGTGTTCCCTCCCCTCCCCCCCGTCCCCTCCCTGCTCCTCTTCATTTGATTATTTTGTCTCTTTCCCCTACCCTCCTGGGAAATCGGATTCGGGTTTGACCCCCATTGAACTTTGGCCTTTTTACGGGTTCGGAGGCCCGCTTCTTCCTACTTTCCCCGCGCCCGCGACGGCAGACTCTTTGAAGATTCTTTCTGAGTCTCCAGTGTTCCGTACTCACGCCGAGACCATACAGAGGACGTTCAAAAACCCTTGAATCGCATGGCCTCTTTTCCTGCTTCTGCAAGCGGATGCAGTGTTAAATTAACTTCCCCAGCGTCTCCCAAAACGGGTCGATTCCTTTTTTTCCCGCCAGTCCCGGCAGGTCTCCCTCGTGTCATATCCCGAATCTTTTTCTCCACCTCCTTTGTTGTTTCGATCCTCTCTGTCACCCCGCCGGCCGGCTTTCCTCCGGGACTGGCTAACACATCCCCCTCTCCCGTGTGGAAATGAAGTTCTTTCTGTTCCCTGCTCCCCCCTCCTCGTCAGCCCCCCCTTACCCAGCTTCCTGCTTCTCGGTTACCCCAATTTCCCGGTTTTCATTGAGACGTGATGTCTTGACGCATCTGCCCTTTCAGATGCTCTTCGATATGTTCTTCCACTTTCTACCGGCCTTTCCCCCCTCTAAGTCATTTCGTAAAGCGTGAGGCCATGGCGGACCTTTTTTTCACAAGTTTTTAATCTGTCTCAGATTGTCGTGGATTGCCCCTCGCCCCCCCCCCTAGGCGTTTCTCTTTTTTAAAGGCGTTGACCCTTGAGTTCTCCCTTGGTCTACTCCTTGCCCATTTTCGTGCGCACAAGCACGAGGCCTGGACGTTCTTATCTCTTCTTGACCGTTTGGGCTTTAAGAACACTGCGTTAATCTTTCTTCCCCTTCCCTTCTCTTCTGAGCGTCTTCCTCTTCCTATACCCCCTCCTCTCCCGATTTTATACGTTTTGGCACCTCGGAGATTAAGCGATGCTCCCCTGTCCCCTTATCCCGAGTGGCTTGCTGTTCCCCTTCTCGTCCCTTTTCTTTACCCCCAACAGGTTTCCCCCCCTGATCTATTTTTATTCCTCCCTCAGAGACCGGGACACTTCCTTTTTTTTTTTTCACTTCTGACCGAGAAATGGGATACTTGCCCCGCCCACTCTTTCGGGATTTCCGAAACGATGGACTTTTCCACCCTCCATTAATGTTTGCCTTTTGAGCAGCTTCCCCCCGTTAACCTCCCCTCTAAAATCGAGTCTCCCCTCCCTTTTTGACTCCCTAATCCTTCACGGTCCCTATTTATTCTTTCAATATGGATGAAGTCTCACGGTACGTCGATGGATTCGGCTGTGATTCCTGACTAACGTAGGGTTCTTGGCCGCCGTCCTAGCCCTGGAAATCCCGGTGACCCTTTTTCAATGAACCAAGTGGGCCACACATCTCTGTTCTTCCCCCCTTTTCCTTTTCGGTACTGACTTTTTTCACCCTTCCCCGCGTGTCAATTTTCCCAGCACCTTTTCCCGTCCTCCTGATGCAAGCCCCCTCTTTTCCAGATAAAGAAGTCTTTCTAGGACTGACGCTTCGTTCCCTTGATTCGCTTAGAATGTCAACCGTGGCCCTTCGGTCCACCCCCCCCACAATATTTACACCCCCCCCTATTTTGACCTTCCCCTTAAGGCGCTTCCAGATGAACGAATCAAGTTCGCTTCTTGTCGTTTTTTAATGGACCGCATAATATTTTCCCCACCCCCCCCCTCATGTCGATGCGGGGACTATGCAACAATTCTCTCTTTCCCCTCCCCCCTCCGTCATGTATTGTGCTCTTCTTTTTTCAGTTACGCACGCTTTACCCTTTTTCTTTACGATCGTTTCAGACCATACCCTCCGTCTTTTCTTGACGTCGTTTTCCCTCTGTTCTTTTTTTTCCCGTTCAGTGTTGTTGCCCTTTCGGGTTGGTTTTTCCGAAGGGGTCGAAACACGATTCGATGGAATCATTTTCTTTTTCTTCGTGATGACCCGGGGCACTTTATCAAGTCACTTGCTGTCAGGAAAATAGCTTTGTGCCTCACTCAGGATGTCCTCGTCGCCCACCCCTGGCTTGCGTGTAATTTTGCCCCCTTTTTTTTTGTCTGAGCCTTTGAATTCAACCCCTCGCACCGGGAACTCTGTTGGCTCTGAGTCTTAACTTTTCCTTTTCCCCTTATTGACACCTCACTTTCTTAGAACTTAGTGAACTCGCCCACGACCTACTATTCTTATTCAGACACACCGTCCCGAAGAACTCAATATGTGTCTTACCATCATTTACAGTCCCTAGATATGCCGGACCATTCGGTCCTTCTTGAGTCACGGCGAAGATTTTTGTTTTTTTTTTTTTTTCTAAACTCCCGAGCCATCCTCCTTTTCTTGAGGTTGCTCGGTTTAACTAAGAAACCTTTAAGTGTTCGGTTTTTTTGCCTTTTTATAGATTGCCGTGCTGCCCTCTTCTGCGGGCGTGTCTTTGTGCAGTAGCTCGTACCCCCTATAGATATCTTGCTGGTGTTGTCGTTCCCCCCCAACCTTTTCCCGTTTCTAGGGGAATTTGATTTTTCCCCCAGGTAGAGGTTTGCCTTTGAAACATCTACTGCTTCCCCTTTCGCCTTGCATGTTAATTGTCCCGATTCCGACACGGCTTAGATCGTATTTGATTATTGGCGTGTGTCTCCCCTTTTTTTTTTTCCCTTTTTCCTCTCTTCAGACCTTCAAGCGCCTAATTTCACCCCAAACGGTCCCGCCTCGTTTCCGAACGTCAGAGCTTTGTTCTGCACCTCCCCTTTGCCGCGATTTCGATCGGGCCCCCCGGCCTTGTGAGAAAAGAGAACCTTCTATTCGGCCTTTTTTGCCTCGTCTTTTTTCCCACTCCACTCCTTTTTTGACTTTTTGCGCCTCCCTGTGTCACCGAAAAGGTCGTGGTTCCCCCCGGTGCTCTCCCCCCGTTATTATGCCCTCTCGCCTCGCGTCTCAGTTAAGTGAACCTATAGACGATTCTTTTCTTTCCTCCCCGTCTTTCCCGCTGCTTGATTTACGCTCAGCATTTATCTCCCCCCCTTCCTTCGGTCCACGAGCCTGCATTTGAGAGTAAACTAACTCTTTTCTTCCCTCTTTGAGGCCGTTTTCCATTCGACGAAGGCCCCCGAGGTATTTTAGACGTACCGGAGGCATTCTGGTCACCCATCCAGCTATCTCTTAATCCTCCTTTCGCGGACGCGCGCTTTTGTAGATGACCCTCTTCTGGCCCCCTTTCCTGGCCCCTTTTTTAAAAAAAAGACCCCCTCCCGGTTTTGGAATAAGAGGCATTTCCCCTGCCCCCACCTTCCCCCCGGCTTTGCAGATTCGTCCCCTTCTCAGATTTTCCCGGGTACAACAGCCTCCTCGTGATTGGTAGCGTCTCCTTGCTGGCGGACGAATCATCTATCTACTTTTTTTTATCGTAGCGCTTCCAACTCCCTGAGGACGCGTCCGTCCTCCATGTTGGTTTAACGGTTGTGCGGGCTATTTTAGTTCCCCAGTTACAGGTTTTTTTTTTTCCCCCCCCCCCAATCATTTTTTTCGTCGTTGGATTGACCTCCTTGAACCCCTTCCAGAATCATGAGAGCTTGCTTCTCCAGGTTTTCCCACATGAGTAAGTCCGAGCCCCTCTCCCTGGCCTTTTCGGGGGCGCCCAGCATTTAGCAGTCTTACGTTATTTTATCGATTTGTTCCCCCTTTTTTTCAGCAAAGCGGATCTTGTGATGGCCTGGCTTCGTACTCTATAATCTTCTATTGAGACTTTTTCAAGCGCCCTACGTAACTCCTTTCCCCTTTCCCCCCCATCCTGAAGCTGAGACCCAGGAGCGTAAGTCTTGCCCCCTGTAGTGTTTCAACTGCAAACGACCTCTTGGGATGGTCCCCCTCCAGGCCCCCCTCATTTTATTTGTAATTCCGTTCCAAACCCTCCCTCCGGACCTTTTCCCTTTACGAGCTCCAGTGTGTTTCAGCTACTGCCCGAGACCGCCAGGCTTTCCGGCTTTTCCCTCCACGTCCTTTTCCCGTAATGTCTTTCCTTCTTTGCGTGCCTCATCGCGAGCCCACCTCGAAATCACTTTTATTTTTTCTTGCTCACACTGGTGGACCCCCATTGATCCTGGTCGTACAGTTCTTAATGTTGTCACTGCCTCCCCCCTTGAATGTGAGTCGTCTTTTGTTGAATAAGATTCTTAGTTTTTTGTATGCTAACTGTGCTAACCGGAATAATCAGGTTCCCTGCCTTCCCCCCCCTTCCCCCCCCCCTCGAATTTTCCTTACTAGCACTTCTCGTTTTCTTTTTTCCTTTTTATCCCGCACAGTTGTCCAATGCCCGAATGTACGCGTTTATACTGCCGTGCCCCCGCCCCAATACGATTTTGATTCAATCCTTTGTAGAAATCGAATTTTTTACTTCTCCTCCCACATCGCAGCTTTCGACTCCTCTGCTCCCCACGAACATCCCTTTCCAACCCTTGAAACGTTGACACTTTAGGATGACTATCACACGCAGAAATTCCTCGGAAGCTATGGGAGTATAATTTGTACCCCTCCTCCTTCCCTTTCTAAGTTCCCTTCTTGCGGCCTTTTCTCCCCCCGAGCCACACTCTTCTTTTCCTCTTTGTTGTGTTGACTAGTTTATCGGAGTCTCTTTCCGGCCCTTCCCATTGCGATAATCCAGCGAAGATGCCGCACGAATTTATTGATTTCTTTCCTAAGTTGTCCCCGTTTTTCTTTCCACTTTGTTCGGGGGTCGCCCGACCGGCCGCGTTCTTCAACCGCTTCTTTGCCAGATCTGGGGGAAGCGTAGGTGGGCAAGTATTCTTCCTTCACTTTTCCCCTGATCAGTCCCATCGCTTTTAGTGACGTGCTACTCTTCTCTTCTCAGGCTTTGCTTTGACTTCGTCTCCCCCCCGGTCACCGTCTCTAACCGGCACCTTAGTGCGCTTTCCCCTGTTGTCCCCCCTCGTTCCCAAGGCCCCATTTTTTTTCTCGACCAGTCGTGGCCGAAGTCCATGCTTACCTTTTCTTTAAAGTAACCTTTCCACTATCCATTGGCGTATACGTGTTTTCTCCCCTTTTTTCCCCTTTCCCTAAGCTTCCCTCCTCTCTTTAGTATGCGGAGTGATCCGGATTCGTTCCTCGGGATGTCTCCATTTCGGGAAGTTAAGGATCTACCGTTACTTCCTTGTTTTGGTGTTTCGGAAAATGTCTTTTCTTAGCATTTCTGCCGCGTACACTTTCACCGTAATTTTTTCATAGTCGGGGTGGTAAACAATACCTTCTGGGGAACCTTGTTTTGCCCGGGTTGAGGTAGACTTATTGCCTTTTTTCCCCCCTTTCCTTCTCGTTCTTTTCGGACCCTCCGTTCATTGCGAGAGTTTCCGGCACCTCGATTTTCTCTTTTGGTATCGAAACGTTGAATCGGAAGATTGGTCCGAGATTTCCCTGAGCCAGTCCCGACTTTCCCTTCCCTTTCCCCCAAACCTCCCCGCCTCATAGCGAACGTCTGCTTGGAAAAGAAGGGGAAGCGAGGTCCCTCAATGTGTCACAGGCATTTCTAAAACGAGAAACTTCCTCCACTTGGGTGGCAGTTTTTCTTCTCCAACGGCATTGTATTCTAGGCTCCTCCTGTGAGTTCCCCCGGCCGGAGGTCCTCTCACGAGGCCCACTTTACGTTCCTTATGACGCTTCGCTCTCGCGGGTTTTCTTTACCTCGAGATTATATCCGAGGATTCCCCCGTCTCCTTTTTCAGACGCTCAGTAAATTCCTCAGGAAGTCTTTTCTAATCGCCGGTTTTTCAAGGCTGACCTTTATTCCAAGGCCTTCAGTGCCCATACGACGAAGATGTCTTTTCAATTTTTTTTTCTGCCTTTTTTTCGCCAGTCCTTGATTCTTTCTTTTCTTCAAGTCTTCTTTTCTTTTCCCTCCTCCCATTTGGTTGATCTATGAAATACGGCCTCTTACGGTCCTGGCACGACCCCTACCATTTCTCCCTTGGAAAGCAGATGCGGGCGTAATTTGCCTTTCATCCTACTCCCGTGCTTCCGTCCCCGCCCCTTTTTTTCTGTTCTCTCGTCGTGCTTTTTGGCAATCCTGCTTCTCCTAGGGATGAGATTCTTCTTTCTTTTCCTCCCCTGTACCGGAGCGAGGCGAGGTGAGCAAGTACTCCATCTCGGCCCTTTTTCGGTCCTCGACCTTTTCCTCACAGTTCTATGATTCCCTCCCAGATCGATGATTTCCCCCCCCCCCCCTTGCCTTCCCATGACAGAGAGAGGTTTTTCTCCTTTCTTCCCCCTTCCGATGGCAGCCTAGGCCCTTCGCTTTTTATTTGTTCGCCGCTTGTTAGAGAGTCTCTACTTTCCTTTGGATTGGGTGAAGCAAAGTTTTTGCTCCCTTTTCTTTTTTGCTCGAGTTTCATAAGCTATTCCGCCTTTTTACACTCCCCTTCGCAGACCCCTACTTTTTTTTCGAAATCAAGAAATTTACTCTTTTTTCCTTTGACCCCTCTGAAAGAGTTTTCCCAAGGTATGGCTTCACCTTGCCCCTTCTTACCTTTTGAACCTCTCACCCTTTCACCTTCCATTGTAATTAAGCCACAACCCGCCGGCTTTTCCCCCTTCTTTTCAAAGTGTGGACGCAGAAATGCTATTTCCCCCTTTTGGATGTTTACACGTCCGCCCGTACGGGTAGTTACTGCTTTTTCCTCGGCCTAATCCGAAGAATAGCTCGCATCAAGGCTCCGACCCTTCCACTTTCTCCGGACCCTCCCAGAATGATCCGATTGTCTCTCTCCCTCTTCTTTCGATGGATGCCCGTCTCACGCCCTACGCACCTTTTTTAGTCTTTTTTGCTGCATAATAATCGTAGGTTCTTTTCCTTTAATGCTTCTCAAAAATGCATAATTTTGTCCTGCCCTCCCCCCCAGTTTTTTGGAAGTACTTTTTTTTTCCCCCCTCTCTCCTGCCCCCTTTTTCTGTTGACTTTCCCTCCCCCGCACATGTTTTTCCCACCTTTGCACAGTGTCTGACGTTGATGATTGCACGCACTAGCTCTTTTCCATTGCTTCGAGCCTAGACTTGCTCTCACAGTTCCCTTCTCCCATCGCAGAGTTAGAGTCGTGGAACCTCTCTCCCCCCCCCTCAACCTTGACACAACCCCCCTAATCTGTCCCATTTTTTCCCTTTCTCAGATTTTCATTTTGCAACCACGCATTCACCGAATTCGCCGTCTGGGTTTCTGGACTTCCCTCACTACTTGGTGCGGATATTACTC
>Ga0179593_1629107_pt1 | contig 12510 bp, 11 predicted proteins | sample CZODoug2_1_08_16_FD_185931 | JGI IMG/M metagenome (GOLD analysis project Ga0179593, IMG submission 185931) | Vadose zone soil fungal communities from Angelo Coast Range Reserve, California, USA - CZODoug2_1_08_16fungal (PacBio error correction) | ecosystem: Environmental > Terrestrial > Soil >... | reverse complement strand
GGGTACTCATTCCCCCCCCGAGACGTAGAGTGGCACCTGTAGGGCGCGTTTCCGCGTCAGCACTCCTTCAGATTTTTTTCGCTCTCCCTGACGAATGCAGACAACCCTTGCAGACCCCCCCCCTTCTTCGTTCACGCTCCCCCTTCAAGAACGCCGGGTGCTTTGCACCTGATCTCCGTGGATTCTCCTTTTTCCTGATTATGATCATGTCTTTGATCCGCCCCCCTCCCGTGTTCTTCTTCAGCCGGTCGTCTCGTCGTTTCAACCGAAGTTCGGAGTGATAGCGCCCATTTGTCTCCGCTTTTTTCTTCATTCTTCCGTTTCCTCTCTGGAATTTCGCCCGTTGAAACTTGCTTCCCCCTTCTCGGTAGAACCCGGGGCCCTCTGACGCGCCACCTGCACGACGGGCAGCGGCTTTCCGACCGCCGGTGATAAGATATTCTTTCCGGATGGGCGACGTACTGTTTTTCCTATCCTCGGCCCCCATTCGTAGCGAATCCTTCCCCCCAACGGGATCCCGAAATTGATTCTTTAAGCTGAGAAGGTCGAATCCAAGGCGCGGGTGGCTCTTCACATGGTCTGAACGCAGTCATCGTCCCAGTTACTGCGCCGCGTTGCCAGCGTGGTCTTCACTAGGAGGGACCCCACCACCGGAACCGTAGATGTTCTTGTTCTTTTTGCACCTCCCTCAGCCGTGGTTCAAGGTGCGCCTTGGTTCAGCGTCCGGGGCCCACCTATGCGCCGTGAGTCCTTCTCTTGCGATGAGGGAGCCTTCTCTTGTGGGGAATCCCCGTGGTGACCGAGTTGTACGGGATGTTTTTTTCCCGGCTAAAAGCGGCTTGCTTGTTCCAGTTTTCTTCCTCGAACCGTTCCCCCAGAGATTCCTTCCCACGTCAGCATTGCCCCTTTTGCTCTGCGATGATGACAACTTCTCTCCTTACGGGGCTTTCGCCTGCAGGTACCGTTCACTTCTCTTTCCTTTCCTTTCCTTCTTTAAGCTGGGTCGAGCAGCATCACGGCGTTTAGTCGGACTGATGCCCTTCGTACTGCAATTCTTGGGCTGTCGTGGTTTTTCTCCACCGCAAGGAGTTTCTTTTCCTGCCTTCCACCCGGCGGGCCTTGTCGCCCAGATGCGAAAGTGCTCGTGCTCAGACTTTTCCCTCAGGGAGTTTTTTTTTCCTTACCTCGGGATTTTCTTCTTTTTGCGTTTTCCGTGGGAAGAACAGTTCTCGTGTGGGACGTGGAGTCTTGGGGCTTTTTTGGGCCAATACTTGCACGGTCCTTTCCCTCCCTTGTGTTTCCTCCCTTTTCCCCTAGATCCACTCCAGAGTGGTGACACTCCGCAGCGACGAGCAGCGTATCTCCGAGTCTGTTGAACAATGAATTGCATTTTTCCCGCCACCCAAAAGTGTTTTTCCAAAAAACTTCGGTGTCCCACAAGGGTGTGGGGTCAACTCTTTTATTTTTTCGGTTGTCCTGACATATCATATCCTATGAACTACTTGGCCTCCCTTTGTCCCTATTCATTCTCCGTTATTCTTTATGCCCTCCCACACACTACTTTTCTGCGACGGTTCTTTTTTTTTTTTTCTCCTTAAGACGGGAATGACTCTTTTTTGAAAATAAGCGGGAAAGAAGGCCTTGCTCTCTCCCTGTAAGGTTGCTTCCTCCTTTTGTCTCTGTGGAGATCATGGCCAATTCTCTCCGTGTGACGTTGGCGCTTGATGCAAAGGGCCCCTTCCAGCACTGGAAATCGTTCCCCCCTCGAGCTTGAAGCTCTTTCTTCTTCTTCGTCCGGCTTTTTCCCTCTCTGTTCGCTCACCAGCTAAGTACTTCCGGCCCATTCGAGTGATGCGTCTGAGGACCCATCTTTTTGTTCTTGCGAACAGCTGACCGCTCTCAGGCCGTTATCTCTTGTTACGGCGAGTTTCTCGCCTCGTTGTGAGCACGAAACCCGCCGTGTCTGCTCATTTTTTTTGGGCAGGGGGCTGTCTCCTCTTGAACGACCCCCTGTCTTCGCCTGGCCGTCCTTTTTTCTAGGCTTGCGCCGTTACTGCCCCTTTTCTGACGTGAGTGGTTTGTCGAAGGTAATCGCCGCCCTTTTTGCTTCTTCAGTCCAGGGATCTCCTTTCTTGACAGCGAATCCTTGTCTCCGTTGTGTTTTGTCTGGGTGCTCGCGACCCCTGCCAGGTTTGCCTTCTTTTCAGCCTTCCCCTTCCCCGAAAGGGATGGTCTTTGATCGGGTACGCTCACTCCGCCTTGCGAGGAACCACGCGTAGCTTACGGTACAAAAATCCACCGTTTCTGGACGAGCCTTTGCCCGCCCTTCACTATCTTTTACCCCCTTCTTACCTGCCTTCCTTTAACGCGGGGTCACCGTCCCTTTTCAGGTGAGAATAATCGTTTAAACGTCCCTCCCCGCCAAACTTCCTCATGTCCCTCCCTCTTGCGCCTTGCATCTTTTTCCATAAGGTTCACGTTTTTAAGTTAGGGGTTGCATTAAGTTCCTTTCTCTAACAGAAGCACTTTCCTTGCCCAAATCCCCATCCTTTTCCTTGGGTAGCGCCCCTTGTTCCGTCTCTGGAGAAAGGACACTTGGAGATTGTTTCCCATCTTGACCTTTTCGAACATGATGTATCTTGTTGCACCTCCGTGATGCGGTGGAATGGAAGATCTTCTTTCATGTAAAGTCTCTTGTCCCTTGGTTTAGTCGTTTTTTTTTCTTTGGGCAAGATCCTTTTTTTTCGGTCTTTTGGGGGGATCTAGGGGGCGGACAATTGCGTTCTTCGCCGTCCTCGATTTACCTTTTGTGACTCCCCTGGACAATAGTTTCCTGCAGCTTTCCCTCCTTTGGTGGCCACGTTGCGTCGATCGCTTTGCGTGCCCTTTTACCTCACTCCCCGGGGCTGCCTTTCCCGTTTGAAGCTTTTTTCCTTTTTTTCTTCTCCCATCCCTCCGGGAGGGGGCACTGAGAAATAACATAGTTCCTTTTTTTCGGCGATTTTTTCGGGGGATTTCGTTTCGGTTTTTTTCTCTTTTGGTTTTTCCGAAAATTAGAAATCCTTTTGGTAGTCCCCAGCTCCTTTCAACAGGGCAGGCGGATCTTGCCTAGCGTCAATTTGCACGGGAGAAACTCTCACGCCTGGGACTGCCCCGGCAGTTCACCGGACTAAAGCCAGATATATTCTTCCTTTGTTGTTGTAGAGAGATTGTTCGTCGTGCCGGTTGAATTTGCTTATTCCTTTCGAAGTCCTTCTTTTTTTCCGCCGTTCCCAGGTGTTGCGGGGCGTGCTACCCGAAGTCCCCCTTGGCCGCCGGACCACTTGTTTTTGACCCGCAGGCTTCCTTCGAGTTTTACAAACCATGCCTCGATCGGTAACGAACGCATCAAAGCCCCTTGCGCGTTTTCCCCCCCATTGCAAACTTATTCTTGAGTTTTTCTTTTTCTTGATTGGAGAATGGGCCCGCTGCTGGATTCTCGGAGACATTTCGCTTTCAGGGTCAATCCCTTCCGCAGAGCGACCCCCCCCTCTATTCACGCGTCCCGGCAGGTCCTATTACAAGTCAATGCGTCTCCCCCGACCCCCCTTCATCACTGTGATTACCCCCCTTTTTTCCGCGACCCTCCCTTCCCACGAGGCTTTAAGCCAACAAGATTCCTTCAGGGGCCTGCTTTTTTCTCTGCAACACGCAGCCCCGCTTTTATGCCGACAAAGATCCGAGTGCTGAAACCCAAGAGAAATCCACGGAGACCTAGGACACTTTCTTTTTTAGAAGGTAGACTCGGCTTCCTCCTCCCAAGGGGCTTGAGCAACGTAGACACGGAAAAGATTTTTGACCCTGATTAATAAGGGTGGGTCTTTGCCCCTGTTGGTCTTCTTGTTCTACCATGTCCCTTCCAGGCGCGCACCCATAACTCCCCAGCCAGGCTTTTTTCCCCTTTCTGCGATTCCCTAAAATCCCTCATTCGCCCTGGTGACCGTAAAGGCCTTTCTTTCTTTTTGCATACGTTTTCCCCTGATTCGCAACTGTCATTCCCTTTTACACGAGCTTCTTTTATCCAGGGAAGAAGGGGCCCTTCCCCGGTAACGATCGTGGAACATTGTCGAGGATGCCGGAAGCTCACTTCCGCAACCTTTCGTTCGGGATTTTTCTTTTGGGGTAAGTCTACCGGGTGTTTCCTCGCCTAATTTTTTTTTCTTCCTCCCCCGATCACCCAAGCGCCCCCCCTGTCTATGGAATCCTCCTCTTTAGGTCTGATCATTAATCCTTTGTTTTATTGTCAATGGGCGCAAGGTTCGTCTCCGAATCCATGTGGCCCAGGCTTTTTCTCAGCTGAGCCTGTATGAAGAAGATGAAGAAGGTCCTCGAGTGCAGTACACCTCCAAAGTCACACAACTTCATTTTCAGGCCCCCCAAGTTCCTTTTCCGCATCTTGGGCAGGCCACTCTCCCCCTTTTTTATTCAGAGGGCTACCCCCCCGAGTGGATGAGCCGCCTTGTTTCCCTATTTCCGGTGGAGCTTCCCGTTTCTTTTCACAAGATCGAGGCGCACCTCCCTAGGACGGCATGCGATCTAAGCATGCTTTCAGCGGGGACAAGGAAGGTGCCTCGACCTCCACGTCGGTCATCATGGGTTCGGGGCTGCTTTTTTCTTCTTGGTGAGCGCATCTGGATGCCGGAACTCTTTGCAGACGATCAAAGTTTTCCGGCAAAGCTCCCTTCTCTGTCCTTTTGGCCAACTGGGCACCAATGGACCTCCCAAAGTTCCTCGTTTAGGTGCCTCCCCAAAGACAAAAAGTCTTTTGACTGCTGACACACCTTTCCCTTTCTTGCTCCTTCCGGCGTGACCTCTTCTTTGCCTTTTTTCATTCACTGTTCTTTGAGGGAAGAAACAGTCCTTGTTAGCAGAGGTGGACGTGGCTTGCCACGAAGGTGGTTTCTCCTAGTTTTAACAGAAGACGGTTCTTTTTTTTTTTGGACAAAGAGCCTCCAAATTGGCATTCATCTTTTTATCGATCGAGGCCCACCCCAGTGGCCCCCCTTCCCCCCTGTGGAACAACATAAGTTTTAGGCAGGACCGTGACACAACCGAGTTTCGGGGGAGAAACTCCCACTTATTTTCCTTCCTCTTTCCTCGGAGCGTCTTCCCCTTTTCCCACGCAAGGGCTAGAGGAGGTGTGCAAATGGATCTAACAAGGAAATTTCGATTTATTACATTGATCTGGCAAACAAGGCACCAACATCGCCCCCCCCAAGATGCCAATTTTTCTTTTATAGGCCACTCCACCCTCCAATTTAGAGAAGAGGTCCCCAGGCGAAAGAAGAACTTCTCCTCCTGCTGAAAGGCCTCCAGTCGGGACCTGGCGACGCACAGAAAGTGGGTGGTATGAAAATGTTAGCCTCCATCCGGTTCAGGTTTCTCCCCCCCATCAACCCCGCATACCGCGAACCAATCTGCAGTAAGTCCTCCTCGGCCGCCGTTTTCTTTTTTCTGATATCCACGCCCTAAGACCTTACTTAATCCTTCTCGCGGAAACTTTGCACCGCGTGCCTGTACCCTCCTCCCCACCGTTCTCATCCAGCAGAGGGAAAGATCTCCCTGGCTTCCTGGAACGAGCCCCGTCTTGCGCTTCTCCGAAATGGGAAATCCCTCCTCAGAGTGAACGGGCTACCTCCCCCCCTCCATTAACCTTTTTCCCCGGGCTTCAAAAAGGGTTTTTCTGAAACTTTTCTTTCCCCTTCATCCTCTCGCCAGCGGTCCGGCCTCGGTGAAGATTTTTATCGAAATCACCGTTCAAATTCTTTCCCTTTGAGTACTGGGCCACGCTTCCCCGCTTCCCCTTGGTGGCCTCTTGGTCCCCTTTTTTCGTTCGACACGATGTTCCCGGATGCGAGCATCCCTTTAACTCAGCGCCCTTTTTCCGCTTAAGACCAGTTCATCTTCCGTCTTCTTTGGGCTAGTTCGACGCTCGAACCGGAATCATGTCTTCCGTGACCAGTGACTTGCGCGCCGTGGTCGAGCACATTTTTTCTGTTTCGATGCCATCTTTTTTCTCCTCATCTCCCGACAAATGGACCCTCTTAGAAGAGTCGGTCCTGGGCCGGGCCGATGACACGGTTTTTTCTCGTAGAGGTTCCTCTCCCTCCCATGCAGCCGGGGAAAGAAGGTCGAATCTCTTGGCCTCCCCCCGGCATTCATGACTTTCTCCGGCGGAGACCGCTTTTGAGAGTTCACGACCTACTTGGGTGAGCTCTTCGGACCTGGCGGTCGATTCCCGTCCGCGGGGCGGATCCCCCTGAATTTCATCTTTTTTTTTTCTAACGTCTATCCACGGGAGATCGGGTAGTACCCGCACCCGCAAGTGATGGATCGGTGGTAGGAGTGTCCCTTCGCTTAGGTCTGTCCTGGGCTGCGGCTGAGTTCGGGCGCGTGATTTCCTTCTCTTCTTTCTGCCGCGGCCGGATGCCGGTTCAAGTCTACGTTTCGTCTTTAGTAAAATCTATCTCTTTTCCTCCTACCTCTGAGAAGATGGGGATCGTACCAAGAAGACTCTCGTTTCCCTTTTTCTCGATCGGCCCCCTTTGATGATCTTTCAGCGCACCGACCGGACCTCCTCCTCGCCGACATGTCCTGAAGCGACCCACCGGCCCCTTCCCGGCAGGGTGCGTGGACTTCCCCTCGATCTCCGTGGAGAGAAGGTTCTCCCTCCTTTATGATCATGTTTCTCGGTCGTAGGCAGTGTAGGTCTCGACTTTTTCCTCGCTCACCAGCCGCGGGTGCTTCGCACGACGTAGGCTCCCTCTTTTAATAGCATCATGATGCAGTGGTCGGCCGAGAAGTTCGGTCCCCCCCGGCTGCTTTCTTTTTCGTTGTCGACCCCATGGGGCCGCTTTTGCGACCTCTATTTTTTTTTTTTTTTGCCGACTCTGATCAAGATCGTCCGTGGTTTTATCGCGTCAGGATGGGCGTACGTCCGTTCAGGACCGTAGCCGATGGTCCTCCCCCCTGTTCTCGCAAAAGGTCTCTGGCTACCTCCATGATGCCCTTAGCCTTCTTTCGGTCGAAACTCCTCCCTCGTTGGGCTCCGTTCGGAGATGAACCGGACAAAGAAGTACGCGGTGAAGCGCTCTTCCTTTACCTCCTGGCCACGGTCCTCCTGGTACTATCCCCCCACTCGCTTCCCCCCCGTCGAGGACTCTAGTGCCAAGAATCCTTAGAGAAGTGGTCCCTTTTCCCGTTGGATGCAGTCCCTCCCACCGATGAAATTTCTGTCCGCTTGTCCCCTGAGCGGTTGCCGTGCGCATGGGCCCCCCTGGAAGAAAGTGGTGACGGTTGCTCTCTTTTGCCAATTCTCTCCTCACCGCGGAGGCGCTGCTTCCACTTTCTTTTCTTCTCTTCCCGCGAGAGGCCCCTCCACGTAAGCATGACAGGTCGTTGCTTTCTTTATGCTGAAAATTCTCCCCGGTCGGGGATGATCGGCATCCTGTCCGGTTTCCTTTCCTCGAGCCCTCTCGAAGTAATTTTTATTGACAGCGGTCTTAAGCAGCAAGAACTGCCTTCTCCCCTTTCTGCAAGCCCCGTGGGTCGCGGCCGGCGGTTCCCCCACCGCCCCTGTCTGGCGAACATGAAGCCCAATGAGGCAGTTGTCTCCTATGCCGACGTGTCGTCTTCCTCTCCTCTAGGCCATCATTTTTTTTGCCTCCGGACCCTCGGCCCCGCCCTTCGCGTGGCGAGCCCGGTTAGAACAGGCTTGTGGGCCGGGCGTGCCTTTTTCCACTACCTGCTCCTTTCTTCCCTCGACCCTTCACATGTCAAACATACTGTTCCACGCCTTTCCCCTCCGCCGACGCTCCGGAGTCGCCTCCCCCCTCATGTTGAAAATGAATTTCCTACCGAAAAACAAACGCGTTGTGTTTTCTGCGGACCACACGGGCGGTCTCCCCCCAGTTTGGGCAAGTCGGGTCACGGTTTCTTTCTCTATATTGATCTGAAATGGGCCCACTTTTCCGAGGTGGTAAAAAAAATATCCATCCGTTTCTTTCTCAAACCTTGAGCAAAATTCCCTTCCTTCTCCAACGCGGAGACGGTCTTTTTTCCCATCGTGAGCAGTGAATTTTCGACAGCGTTCAAAACCCACCACCCACCCCCCCTCTTGCACGCCCCCGGCATTTTCACTGAGCCACCTTTTTCCTCACAGCCCTGGTGTCTTTTTTCTGAAAAAGAACGGCCTTTCTCCTGGTGAAGGTGGCTCCCTTTTTCCCAGTGGCCCCGGATAGATCAGCCTTTCCCCCTTTCCGCGAGCTCTCTTATGCGTCCGGTTCCCCGTCATCCCCCTCTTCTCTCACCATTCCGCTAGCCGCGGCCTTTCAAAATTGATGAAGAGTGTGGGGTAGAGTCCCCTTTCCTTGGCCCTACCTGCTGACCGGAGTTTTATTTGCCTTTTTTCCTATCTTATCTTTCGAGCCAGCAGGTACCTTGGCAAGAAAAAGGCTACATTTTGGCTCCCCCTCTTGGGGCGTCCCTTGAAACCAAGGGAGTCGTTGAATTTTTTCCATCTGAGATGGTAGGAAGAACGGTGTTTACGTGGGAGGAATGCCGCGCCGTAGGGTTGTGTTTTTTTCCCCCTTTATACTCCGACCTGCTGCTCTTGCTCTCCCCGACCTTCCCGTTGCCAGACGTTTTTCAAGGGGGATGCGTTTTCTCGCCGCAGCATGCCCTTCGTGTCCCCCTCGGAGGTTCTCCCGTTCCGGACAAGGCATCGAGCCCTTTTTCTTCGGGGTCGCTCCCCTTCTTCAGGAAAAACGCGTTAGCTTTGTAACGACAACAATCACACATCACGCCGTTGCGTTCCCTTTTCCGATTTTCTCGAGACCAGGTCCCCCTATCTCCCTTCCCCCATTCTCCCTTGCTCTGAGCATCGCGGGAAGTTCCTTTTTCACATCGGTTGTACCCTTCCCCCTCCGCCACTTTCGCTAAATTACTGAGAATTTTCTTTTCTGGACCCTTCTCTTTCTGGACGTTCTTTTTCTTACAGTTCCGGTTCACGAAGAAAGACAGTTGCCCAACCAACAGCCGTCTGCCCCTCCCTTTGTTGTGGTTACGTCGCGTTATGGCGCCCCCCAAGGCTTTTTATTCTTCTCCTAGGAGAACTTCTTCAGTGTAAGACGATCGCGTGATGAGGGTTTCCTTTCCCCCTCCTCTTTGGCCTTCCCGTTAGATCTTCCACCACTTCTCCGGGTAGCTCTCTAGGAAATGGAGGATCTTGTTTTCGGGGATCGCTAGGGGCTTTTGACTTTGTCGCAGTTTCTTTCGACCTCCAGTTGAGTGACTTTTTCCTAAGGACCCCCTAAACGGCCCTTGGTGCAATCAGTCTGACGCGCTCCCTGCTGCTTTTCCCTGGAATAGAATGTGCAGCCGTCCTTTTGAGCCGCTTTTTTTTGGATTCTCCAATCAAGGCGGGGCACGTCATGCGAAACCCCCTGTTCTGCATGTTTTTTTTTTCCTGTGATGGCTGTCGTATTTTCTCTGGAATGGTTGGCCCCTCCTAGAAATCAGGTCGCCTTCCAAGTGCCCCAAGGGTTCTTCTCCTCTCGGACTCCTTTCCGCCGCGTCAAAGTTTCCTTCCCTTTCACCAGCAGTTGACCTGCAAACGGCAAGCAAACCACCGGCATACCCTCCTCTTCTTCCTTGTTTTGTTGAGCTCTCTCTGGTATGGATTTTTTTGCCTTGAGGCCTTCCAGTCCCAGGCGTTTGTGAGCGTGTTCGCTTTCCCCTTGGACGACCCGGCTCTCCATTGCGCCTGGCGCCTTCTTGCGGGTTTGTGAAAAGCAGGCGACTGGCTATTGGCCTGGGCCCCCCCCCTCCGCTGATCGGGATGCAGCCCTCAGCAGGTGCCTCCCCCTTTCAACGATTTTCTGTTTTTTCTTTCGGAACCTCCGTGCTTTTTGGAGAACACGCCGGCTTCGGCCCGCCTTTAAAGGATACCCGGCCCCCCTTCCCCCCTTGGACAGTTGCGCGCGAAAGGAGATTGCACCTTCGCCGGACTTCGTATAAAGTTCCTTACACGATTTTTTTCCCCCTTAGTTTCACTTTTCCCGAGGAATGGCTCTCCAGAAGGGGCCGCCCCGAGGCGAGCCTAGGCCCCCCCTCCATGGCATGCTGTGAGCTACCCTGGTGGACAATCGCTTTATGTGCCAAGATCTAGGCACCCAGCTCTCCACAGTTCTCCTCCGCGGCTCCAGCAGGTCGCCTTTTCTTCTGGAAAACAAATCGGGGCTGCTAGTCCCCGCGCACTTAACGATGGACCTTTCTTTCCTCCCGTCGGTTGTTGTTCATGCTTCTTTCAGATCCAGGCCCTGAAGGCGAGCCCAGAACGTCAGCCTTTTTTTTTCCCTGATTGCGTTCATCTGCAAGTTTTCGCATCTTTCTTTCCTTCCCTGACCGGGGGGCGGTCTGGGTTCTGGACGTGTTACACTCTTCCGCACCTGGCACGGCCGCTAGCGGGCGTCTTTCTTTGGGAGACTTCTGTTAATTTTAACGTATCGGGGAAATTGTCGCGGCTTTACTTGCCGCAAACGTTTTTCGTTGCGTTCTTTTTCCCTTTCTTTCCCCCCTTTGCTACCTCGTGCTCGACTCCTTTTTCCCCGATCCCCCCCCCCTTCTGAATGAGTATGAGAATCCTAACGTTTAGTTCGGGCTAATCCTCTTGCCCGCATGGAGCCTCTCCTTCTGCGAGCACCCCCCCCACGGAGCGACTTGTCGTCTGTTCCCCTCATCCTTTAAACTCTTCCCTGCCCTGTGAAGCAGGGCGGCGTACACTTACGCCAACGTACCCAACCATCCGTCCTCTTTTTCTTTCCCCCCACGGACAAGTCCTCATCGTCATCTTCACTGCGCTCTCCCCCTGGGTCGTTCACAGGGATACAGCCCCCCTCTTGGCGAGCGAAAGGCTCTCCGTTTCGATGCTCAAGTACGGGTCTTTTCCTCCGATCTGTAAAAAGCATAGCCGTACAATCCCCTCTTCCCCCCCCGCAAGACGGTTCGCCGGCCGCTGTAGCCGGGCCAAGGAATGGTTGACCCGCAGAAAATTCTTTCCTTGTGTGCTTATCACTCTTTCTTTGCTGGTGAGTTGTTTTGGTTCCTTTCTCACGATCCCGTTGTATTTTTCCAGCTAGCGGCAGATTTAAAGGGTGCTGATCTTGTTTTTTTTTGGGCATCCCTTTTCCAACGTCCTCCTCCCTACGCGTTTCGTGCGGCACCCCCCCTCTCGGTGACTTTTCCCAAAAGTAAATGGGCGCCCGCAAGGACGGCTTGCCCGCGGTTTGAACGTATAAAGCTCTTCACGTTCTCGGGCTTCCCAGAAGACATCTTCCCCCCCGGCCTCTTTCCCGAGTGGGATGGGTTTCTCTTTTCCCTCCGACGGAGGGCCGTTGGTTGGGACAACGTGCTCCACCTTGGCCTTTCCCTCTTTTTCCCTAGAGGATGGGCAGACAAGGAGGCCACGTGAACAAGTGGGCCCCCTTTTCCCCCTTTTTACCGTACTCCCGTTTCCACAACAGGGTGTGTTCTAATCATGTTCAACAGGGAATTCTTTTTGCGCGACGCGAGCGGAAAAGGGACCCCCTCGTGCGTGTTTCACTCTAGGTTTGATGGATTTGACGCACCCGGCGGGTTTTGAGCAGTAGTTTTCGGCCCAACACGCAAACAGAGCCGGGCCCAACGATGACCTTTTCCCTGTTTGCCACCTCTCCGACTTTCGACGCCCTTTTCCCGGCACCCTTTTTCCCCTTATCGCTTCCTCGTAGAGAAAGGCGCCAGTCGGCATTATGGGGACTCCTTCCCTCAAGGTTTCCTCCAGTTCGCCTTAAAGCCGGCTGTGATGCGGAAACCCACCCCCGCCCTTCCCCCACCTTGTCCGTATCTTGCAGAAGGTCATGACGTAGCCCCTTCCCTAGCACCCTAGCGTCAAGACGTCCCCTTTTCCCCCGCTCTTCTCGCTTGAAACCATGCCCCTTCCTTTTCGCCCTTCCTTTAGGGCAATGTACACCGTGCGAGACACGTTGTCATTTCCTGAAGAGAACTCCCCTCCCTGGACTTTTTTACCTAGATTCCTCGAGTCTTTCAGTGGCTCCGCAGAAAGGACCTCCCCCTCTACGCCGCAGGTGAGTGGGCGAGTGGCCCCCCTGTACACCTCTTCTTACCCCCCAAGGTGGCCGTTTCATCCCCCCCCCTGCTATGACCCCGCGGCCCAGAGAATGCCGTGACGTTCTATAACTTCTACCACTTCGGCGTTCCTTTGCGTCATCTACTTGCGCGCTTGTCACCGAAGAGTCAGTTCGCCCTTTGTCAAGATTCTTTTTTCCAGGTTTCACCGCGCGGTCTCGTGAGTCCCCCCCCCCTTTCTGCCAACCGCGCTCCGTTCTGACATGCGCAGATTCCAACCGGAAATAATGGCGTTGCCTTCTCCCCCCTTCAGTGATGCCCGGGGGGCTGCCCTTTTCGCGGGAG
>Ga0179593_1522279_pt1 | contig 12510 bp, 14 predicted proteins | sample CZODoug2_1_08_16_FD_185931 | JGI IMG/M metagenome (GOLD analysis project Ga0179593, IMG submission 185931) | Vadose zone soil fungal communities from Angelo Coast Range Reserve, California, USA - CZODoug2_1_08_16fungal (PacBio error correction) | ecosystem: Environmental > Terrestrial > Soil >... | reverse complement strand
GCCCCGACTTAGTTAGGCCTTTTAGGGTTCTCTACTCACTACAGCGCTTCCTCGCCTTTTGCGTTTTTTCCCAGTTCGGTCAGGTAGTAGCGGAGCTCCTTCGCACTCTTTTGACTTTTCTGCTTTATCGCCACCAGTTCCCCCGCTGGAGATTGCAGCTTCCCTTGCCATCAAGAATGCTGTGCTCCCTCTTTTTCTGATTGCGGTTCAGGTATGTAGCCCTCTGGCCGGGTTCTGGCACATTAGATTTTGTTCTCCGTTTTCGTTGCACCGATTTAAACGCTCGCCATCTCTTTTCTCCCTTTTGTTGCGATCTGGAGGATCTTTTTTTTCTCCTTTCCCAGAGCAACCTGAGCCCTCTTTCTGAGATCCAAGGTTTTTTGGCCTTTTCTCGTTCCCCAAAGACCCATCGAACAATGTAGCACCGTGCTTTCTTACTTCCCCCGGTCGCTTTCTTCTTTGACACTTCCTTTCCCCCCTTCTAATTCCGATACGACGTCCTCGAACGGAATACACCACCCCCCACCGTCTTTTCTCTGCTCCCGCACGGTGACTTTTAGGACTCCTGACTACCCGTCGCCTGGCGCTCTCTCTTTCTCTGGTGATGGATCGACAGCCTCCACTTACCCCAGCACCCCCCTTTGCTTGAGTTTTCGGTGCCCCGGTTTTTAATTCCTCCCTTCGACCGCAACAGCCTGCCGCGACTCCTCACGTCTGGCACCTCCTCCCTTTTAAGAAAGAGCTAGCCGACCCCCCCACCCAGACCTCGCTGACACGCGCAATGTTTTGATGACGTCCCACACATCGGTGAATGAGCGTGCGATCCTCGCCGTCTATCTTTATACGTGCTCTTTTTTCTAGAAATCCCTCTTACTGATTCCTCTTGTTTTTAGATTTTCCTTAGTGCCCAGGTTACCTTCCCTCTAACGTTCGCAGCGTCCTTTCTTTCCCGCATGACCCTTCCGCGCCCACTTCACCCTAATCCCCTCAGCGGAAAGAAATTAACCTTTGCGACTTTTTCCAGGCCACAGTCCAATTCTTGCTTACCGGTGCTTTTCCTTTTCCGTCTCGGCCAACCCTCCTCTGAGAAGGTCAAGCCGCGGACGGAAACTGCCTTCGATCTCATCCGCCGCGACTCTCTCTATTTTCTAAGACCCCTCCCCTAATACTCTTCGAAGAACTTTCCGCTTCCGGACTTGTACCCTGCTTTAACCAGAGTTCAAGATTTAATGAGGAGGAAGACTCGAGATACTTTCCGACTTGACCTCTCTGCTCCGGCCCAACAATTCTTGTACACAGAGGGTTAGCCCGAGGCCCATGAGGGGTAACTATACCCAGCGTCTCTCTTGGATTTACCCTGAGGATCGTCGCCGTTTTGAACCTGCCCTCCTTTCGGCCGTTCGTTTGTCTCTTTTACTTCCTTCAGCCAGTGAAATCCCTCCCTTGAGCCTCCTCGCACACTTCGGCTCATGCCTTTTTTCTTCAATAATGCCCCCTGCAAAGGGTCTATTACGTTTCTCGCATTTGTCCAGTACTTTTCGAGCCTGCTTTCTTTAGTTCCCCCTTCCCCCCCTCCTTTTATGAGGCGGTCATCTCTCTGCATTGAGCCTGACCCGTTTTTGACCTGTCCTTCAACTTATTTCCTTCCTGATTCACGTATGGCTCTTCCACCTGCCTCTCCTTCAATAGTACCCAGGCGCCACCTTCCTTTCTATTGCCTGTCGCTCCCTGGACTACATCCTTTGCCGGTGGCACTACCTTCCCATCTTTGGGTTCTCCCCCCTCTCCTTCCCCATTCCAGACACGTTTTTCTTGGTTACGTGAAAAAGAGTGAGACGTTGATTGAATGTTTAAACCTTTGACTGAAATTGCGACGTGACCATCATTACACTTAATTCCTGTGCGGCGGATTCTTTTTTCAAGTTAACTTCACGTTTCTTTCTAAACTTAACCCTCCTACTGACTGATACCCCCCCCTTACGGACCTTTGCAGTTCTTGTCGGGGGTCAGGCGGCGGCTGATTTAAGGACTTTTCTGACCTTTACTCCCACCTGCTATTGTCCGCCTTCGAAATCCCTTTTCTGAAAGGCCATCACATTGACATGTCCATTTGAAAGATCCATTGCTTCCTTTCTGAGGAAAATTTTGATGTTCCCACCCTTCCTACTCCCTTTTTCTTCTGCTCGCTTCCGTTTAGCCCTTCCCCTGCCGGGGAGGGCCTCCCCCTGTGAAATTTTCCCCTCCAGTACTTGGGACCTTGTCGGGCTTCTCTTTTAAGCCCCAGGGCTTCATTTTTCTGTCTCCCCCGTTAAGCGATTTTACGCGACCGTGAGATTTTTTGACGCCTCCCTTCCTCCGGCGCTCCATTTCACCTCCCGTATACCTTGGCTTCTCGTATCGTACTCTTTTCCCAGAACGATAGTTTCGCTCCTCGAATCAACTGGCTATTTTAAGTCAATTCACCCCGCACTCTCTCCCCCCTTCGGAAACGCGTCTTGCTCTCTTTTTTAGTTTCACACCATCTGACATGACTCTAACAGGCACTTACGAAAACCTTCCCTTCAGAACTGACGTCTCTCTCCTTCTTAGTACCTTCGCTCCCTTTCTCTTCCTAGCGTCCGCAGTTGTTCCAGAATGGTAAACACGCCCAGCCTCGACGGCCTTTTTCGTGCCATGTAAGAATACTTTTCCACCATCTCCTTTCTAAAAGCCATTTTCCATGGCCCTGTTTTTGACACTCCCCCCCCCGTCTTAAGAAAAGAGCGACCTCTCTTTACTACGATTTTGTTTTCTTTCTCATTTCGAGTGTCGTTCGGTCTTGGTTCCATCAGTTCCCTTCTTGACCTTCTTGACGTCTTCTTTCTCGCATTTTATGAGGAGTTTCACCCTTTTTTCGTTATCTTGCTATCTTTCCCCACGTAGTATCCTGTTCTCCCCCCATTAATACTTCTTTCCTCCTCGTCTTTTTCTCTTTAAGAAAGTGAGCCTCCCCCAGAAGTATCTTTTCTTGTTATAAGAGCGTAGGTTTTTTGCCTTTGATTTTTAGAAGGTATGATTTCTCCCCTCTAAGAGGTCACTTACTTCTGTAAGTTGACGTTCTTCTTCTTGTGTTGAAGTTTCAACTGCGCCCGAGGCCTCCTTTTTCTTTTTTTGCGGTCGGTCTGTGTTGACCGAGTCCCGGATGGGTTTTGTCAGTTCTGTAGATATTTACTGCTTTTTGAGATTCTTCCTATTGTGACGGAGATCCCCCCGCGTAGTCCCCTCCGATTTCTCCCTGCGCCTTCTTAGTCTTAGCCTGCTCCCTCTGCGCTTGTGACCCTTTCGCCGGCTTATTTCTCTGTCTTCCTTCTGCCCGTGGTCTTGCCCGGCCCCGTCGTCCGCTCACCTTTTGCGACTTTTTCCGAAATGCCTTACAGGAGCAGTAGAGCTTTTGCAGCAGCACTCCTCCGAAGCTGACCTGCTCTTTCCTGTGTACTGATGGCCTTTTCTCACAGGATGAGAAGGGAACGCCCCTCCTCTGGAGATTGTTTTTCAGCATCTTCCCTCAGCGACGTTGAATCTCCTCCGCAGAACACCGGCTTGGCAACCCTCCGTTAATTGACAATTCTACCCGTCTTCAGATTCCTTTCGTATTCACTAGTGAACCTTTTTTTTTTCCTCTTTCCACGTTGAGGTCCGTCGTTAAACGTTACCCCCCCCCTACTTTTATTAGATTTTTAAGTTCCAGTTTTCTCACTTCTAGTTTACCCGTCTTGGCGTTCGTTCGTTTTTGTTCCTCCCCCATCCGCCTTGGATTTTTCGGGATTCAGGGTTTTTCACGGCCCCCTCTTTTTTGTTACCGGTTCGCCATTCGTGTTCGTGTAAGTCATGGTTCCAGGCAATCTTCCTTCCTTTCTCCTTGTGCTTGCTTTCTCGTTTGTGTTTGGTGATGCCCCGGCCTTGGCGTTTTCCTAGCGTCTCTTTGGTCGCCTTTTTTGATTTCCGGTCGTCGATATGCTTCTTTTCATGCACCTTTGTCTTTTCCGCCGGCGCCTTCGATCCCCCTTTTTCTTTTCTGGAAAACCTCTTGATCCTCCGTTTCTTTTCCACAGACAACTGGTTTGAGGGTGGTGAAAATTAAGGCATCCCGAAGTTCTTTCTCGTTTATCCTTTTTCTCAGATCTCGCCCCCCCCCTACCGACTTAACTTTGCCGGTTTCGATTTTTTCTTTTTTTGCATCCCGACGCCGGTTATAGTGGACAACCCCGATCGACGTTTTCTCCTTTCTCAATTGTTTTTCATTTTTCGTCCTCCTCCTTGATAAAGGAGGAAGAGTCTGTTTTTGAAGATGTCTCCATTTTCTCCCACGGATAGGCCGAGGCGGTTCGAGGGCGGAGTAGATGTTTTTTCGTTTCATTTTATTTATCCTTCGGAGTCCCTTCCCCTCCTCTTTCCCCGCGTTGATTGATGAGGAGCTTTCTTCACTTTTCTTTTTTTGACAACCGGTTCGGTCCTTGTTGTTCTTGACCCAGAACTTGCGAGACCCTTCTCTCTTTCCTTGCATCATTTCTTCTTCTTTCCTTTTCGGGAGGTTCCTTTTTCTCTCTAGGTCCCTTGGTTACCCCTTTTGGTCCCCTTACGGCGCGATGCTTCTCCCTGGTAAACTGTCGCTATCTGGTCAAGCGGCCCTTCGTTGGCATAAAAACCTCTCTCACTCTCTCCTTCTCTCCAACTTCCTCTCTCATCCGGCCAAAAGATTCTCTTAGACACCCGAAATCTGGGTGGCCCGTGGTTGGTAGTTCTTCTCTGCTCTTTTTCCCTTTCCCCCTTTTCGTGAGCGGGTAAGTGATTACCCGTGATTCTTTTACCCAGTTCAAATTTTATCTCTTTATCTCCCCTGAACATTCGACCTTCTCTTGTTTCGGAGGTCAATGTGAGTCCTATCCTCTCCTTCCAGCCCATTTCTCCCCCATGGTCTTCGTCGCCCGGCGTCCCGGGAAGAGCTCTCCTTTCGATGTCGGTGAAGTTTCTCCCCTTTGCCTAGTGGAGTTCCTTTTATCTTTAATGGTGACCTTCTCTTTCTTCCACCCCGAACAGGCCCTCCCCTGTCGTCGTGGCGAAACGGCCCAAGCAGGAATGCTTTTGTATATTTATTTGAGGTCTTTCTGGCGTTATTTGACGATTCGTTTCTAAGTTGAAAATTATAAAAGAATCCCTCTCTTCCTTCTTTTCTCCCCTAAGGTTGTTTTCTCTCTTCTTTCTTCTTTCAATCGTCAGTAGAACGGTCCCCCCCCAATTTATTCGCTGACCTTTGGGGCGATTTCTCTTCTTCCCATTAATACGCCCATTCGCCCATTCTTGTACGTGAATTCTCTTCCTTCCTTCCTTCCTGGTCGTGCCCGCGTTACTTTCCCCCCCACTTCTCGCTATGAAGATAGCTACTACCTTCCGACGATCACCTTATTTCTGAGTCGACCAGCCAGCTGGCCAGGTTCGTCTGGAAGAAGTCCCTGACAGGAGACATGGGCGTAGCGCTTCTTCTGGATAAATTCCTCCTACCCCTCCCTCCTATTTTACAGGTTTCTTCTTTCCTTCTTGGCAGAAGAGTGCAGGGTGGCCACGCTCCTTTCCTTTCATTATAATCACGGCTCAGTAGAAACGCCGACGTAAGTACTAGAAGACCTTCCAACCCATTTCCTTTTCAACTCCCCTTTCCTATCCCCTCCTTCTCCTTTTTACTATTGGGTCGGATTTCTAGTACGTTTGGATCGAAATCAGCTACATACGGTCGCGGTTTCGAAGATCGGCCGGTTAACTGTCTCCGTCATAAGTTCCCCTTTCCTTCACGAGACCCTTCGAACCCTTTTACACCCCGCAGTGGACAAGAACCGACCGGCTACCGACCCCGGCCCAATTGATGCTTTGTCTCCTCCCCCTGCTTTTCCTTTTTCCCCTAGCCCCCCCCTCCCTTGATGTAGCATACTCTTTTCCGCAGTCCGATGACTTTTGATATGCGAAGCGCAATGGTGATTCGAGCGTCGTTCCCCCCAACGACCCCTTCCGTGACGTCCTCCTCCTTTTTTTCCTCCTAGGCCCCTTTAAGCACGCGCGTTTCAGCTGTTTAGCTCTCCTCTCCTTCCTATCATCCTGGCGTCTTTGAGCTATGATCCTAACGTACCCCTTCCAGCCCTCCATAGGGTTGTCTTTTTCCAAATAAACGCCTTCTTTCCTTTTTCCCCCCAAATGCGGATGGCGACTTAGTTTCTGCGTTCCTCTTTTTTTTTTGGTACTGTGCGCCTCTTTTTCCCAGTAGCTCTTTGAGAGCTCCCTGCGTGCGTTTTTCTCCCCCCCCCCCTCCCCCAAGATTTTTGCGTTTTTCCACTCGACTTCTTAGTCAAGGAAGTTTCCTAGAACGGCTTGAATTTTCGGATACGATTTATTGCGTGAGGCTTAGAATTGTCTCCCCCTTCGACCTCATTCTTTCCTCTCCTTCTTTCTCCTCATTAGAGGTGAGTCCCCCCCCCAGCGACTCATAAGCCTCAAGCGAACTTGAATGAACGATCGTACCCACGCGGGTGCCACTACTGCTCCTTTTGCCGGCCCCATCTTTTTCCTCCCCTAAACGTGGCTGTCTTTGGTCGATTTTTTTTTCCCTTACCTTTTGAACGTTTTTTTTTTTAACCGTGAAGGACTTGAAACGTGATTTCAGCAATAGAAGGTCCTTCTTCTCTCTTATTCCTTTTTTTTTTTGCGTTTTTCCCCGTCAATTCTTTTTGCATCCTCCTAATAGACCAACTAATCTTGTCTCCCCACCTGAACGGCGGTGGAAGACGTTTGGCTTCTCTTCTCTTTTTTTCCCTTATTCCTCATCCTCCTCCTGACGATCTTTCCTTCCCCTGTTAATAATGTGAGAAAGGACAAACCTCATGCTGAAGTTTTTCCCCTCCAAGAGCTGACCTCTCTTTCTGTGTCCCCACTCTTGCGAGATGTCAGGCAGGTGGATACCAGAGGTTCGGCATACCACCTTCCTCTGATGCCCTCTCGTTCTCCATGGGTGAGGTCTTTAGGGGAACACCCTCCTCCGAGGTATTGCATCAGATACATTTCGTACGAAGTTGACTGGCCGAACCTGACTCCTTTTACAGGGTGAAGTCTCTTTCTCCCTCCCTTCCGAGTCTCTCCTCCCCCTTACTAGAGAAGACATCTGAATCGGTCACACCGTTCCAGATTCTTCCGAAGACGCGCTCTCCCGTAGAGGCTCTGGGTCCACTTCTTCAACCCCTGATCTTTCCAACTCTTAAAGACTTCCCTTTCCCTTTTTCCCTCTCGGGTTCTCACCCTTCTAAGTGACAGAGCCCCCAACAGCCCCTAAAATACTAAAGCTACTTGACTACGAGACCTCCCTCTTTGTTCTCTCCCCTGGCTGTCTCCCTTCAGGTAGCCTTCTTTCTTTTTTCGTAGACCTTTTTCCCCCCAAACTACGGCTCCAGAGTATGTTCGTTTGAAGCTAAATTCCCCTGCGTCCTCCCCTGAGTACTACACCCGCCGGTGGCCCTTTTTCCCTGCGGCTCTCTTGTCCCTAGAGGACACCAACTATCTCTTTTCATAATACTTGTTTGCTCTCCTTTTGGAGCTTTTCTTCGGTTCAATCCAGTCGGAAGCAGTAAAATTTTATGGCCCCCGTATGTAGCTCCGTATGTGTCCGTGTTAATGTGGCACGCCCCCTGGCAGGTGTGTCCGTCTTTTCTTCTTTTGAGAACCGCCACCCCCGGAGTAGTTTCTCCTTAGACGACAGTGTGACAGCCGACGTTATCCCCTTTCCGCTTGTTGACTCCTTTTCTAATGATTTCTCCCCTTCCGTGGATTTTCTATGTTCTTTCTTTTGCCATCGGGCGCGAAGTTGGTACCCTGAGTTTGGGGTTGACTGTTTTGACTGAGATCTTCCCCAGTTTTCTCTTCTTCTCTTCATCTTTCCTTTCGGTTATTTTTCTGGGTGTTTTCAAGATTATCCTTCCCTTCGCGAGCAGGTTGATTTTCGTTGATATTTGTCTCATCTGAGGCCGAGTCATAAGGCGATCCCCCGTATTTGATTTCATTCTCCTTCTGTCTCTTCTCCCCGGCTACTTTCCATTTATCGAGGAGTTTTTTTTAAATCCTCCCTGTCAGATCCTGACTTTTTTTATCCAGCTGCTGTGGGTCTGACCGGCGTGCTTTCTGAACTTCCTTCCTTGAAGTCACAGACTGCCCCAAGGAGAAGAAGACCTTTGCTAGTCTACCCTCACCTACTCTCCCATGCTCTCCTCCTTCCTCTTATGGCTTTCGAAAAAGGAGGGTTTTGCCGTGTTCACACCTCGGAGGAGTTGGAGTTTTCCTTTACCAGGTCCCTCTTCTTGAATCCCGCCTCCGACCCCCTCTTGCCCTTCCCTTCGTTTCTTCCCCGTCCTTCTTTTCCGACGTCTTACCCTCCCTCTCCACGTTAAGCGTGAAAAGTGCGGCTTTCTTTCACAAGCCCAACAGTAAAGCGTCCTGACAGCTTTCTTAATCACCCTCTTCAACCTCTTCCTTTTCTCTTTTCACAGTTCTTCAATTCCCTTCTTTTACCCCTCCCCCCGCTGTGGAGTAGTGAGGACTGGTTGTGGTCGAAACAGAAATTTAGTTTTCTTTCCCCCCGTTTACCCTTCTTTTCCTGGCGGGTGATGATCTTGGCGACCTCGCTTTCAGTCCTTTCTCTTAGGCGGGTGATTCTCCCCCCTGGCCATTTTTAGTCTCCATATTTCTCTGATTTCGCCCTATTTCTCTTTTGCCTATCTGCTGAGGGACGCCCCCTCAGCCCCATTCCGCCGGACCGAGTAAGGCCTCCTTTTTTTCGATCCTGACGAAGACGTCCTTGAGGACCACGATCCCTCCTGGGTTTCTCCTTTTTGCGAACTTACGGATCCTTTTTCCTAGCGATAGTGGCTTTCCCCGTCCTCTCCTCCCCCCTTTCTCCCCCTCCCCTCCCTTCTCTCTTTCTGGTATAGGCGACCCGAACTTTTGCAATCCCGCAGTTCCCTGATTCGATGGTTAGGTTGACCAGTCCTCCGATCCGCTTATACATTTATGTACTCGCCTTTCGTCCCATGACACTCTTGCAGTCTTCCTTCTTTCTATCTTTTCTTTTCCCTCCCTCGATGGAACAGCTGATTGAAGGCGTTGAGGACTTTCCGATGTTCTTTTCGATGAAGGATTCGTACGCAGATTGAGTTGTTGGTAGCCCCGTACTCCCTCTTTGAGAGGCTCTCTCCCTCCCTCTTTCCCGCTCTCTTCCTGTTTTTTTCTCCGGTTTGTTGGTCAGAGCCCTTCCTTTTTGAGTTTGGTTTTTTTTAGCCGCAGCGATTGGTATCTTTTTGCGTTGGGCGGTCCCGTTCGCTGTCTCTCTTTTTTGCCCTGGTCTTAGGTTTTCCTTCCGTTGTCCTGTTTTTGAAACTTGAGCGGAGCGATTCTTCCATGGACCGATCCGGAGAGATTTTGACCAGGGAGGTGATGGGCTTTCCCCCCCCATTTTTTTCACTCTTTCTCATACCCCCCCTCGTCTTCTCCGAGGATAAGTAAAAAGAGTTTTATCCTCTCCCCACCACCTTTTCGAGTTTCTTAGATGGTCGTTGTAGGCATTCTGCTTGAAAGGCGTTCTTTTTTTGATGAACTGTGCGGAGATCTTGTTTTTAATGTTCGCCCGTGAGAGCATTCACGCAGCATCCCTCTTTTTTCTCTGACTGTGCGGCCCTTTTTTCCGATCCTATCACTTTTGCTCGCACGCCAGTGTCGCCCGGTCGTGGTGGTCTCTCTTCATAGTTTTGGCTTTGCTTCTCTCTTCTCTGCCCTTTCCTCCTTTTTTTGGATCTCTTTTCCCCGACCCCCATGGCGAGGAGAGTATGGCCGTAACGGACAGCAAGTTTTTAATTTGTGCGCTTTTTTTTTTGAGGTCCATGGTCTGTAGCCTCGGCCCCCCTGTATGGATCAGCGACCTTTTTTTTCCTTTTCATTCCAAAGACGCCCCTCTTTTTCTTCCTCCAGTTGTGGTGTTTTGTTCTTCTGGGACCTTTAATTTTTTTTTGAAGCTTCCCTCCCAATCTGCTTTCTCCCCCAATAACCCGTTGGGCGAGGGCCTAAGCATTATTGGCACCTCCCCGACCATCCACTCATCCTTTTCTTTTTCCTTTTCCTTCCCTCCTCTGCATTGTGGATTTTGTTCCTCCTCTACCTTGTAAAAGGATCTCTACTGCAGCCTCCCTCTACGTTTCTTTTTTCCAGCCGGTAACCAAGCCCCCCTCTTCCGACTCAGTTGCGGCTGGAGGACTCGCCCGACCATCTTCCCTGGTAGCCATTGCGTGGGATCTTCATCTCCATTCTCCCCGTATTTGTCACCTTCAAGTTTCTGGTTCCTCCCCGTGCAGTTTTCTTGGCCTCAGGAACCCAGATCAGCCGAGATTCATCTCTGACTTCTCAGCCTTTGCCAACGCGTCAGTTAAAGACGCTCGCCCCCCCGCGACCTCCCCCGCCTCCCCGGTTTGCGTATAAAGAGGTGATCGGGCCGCGGCGGATCGCTTGTTTTCAGAAGTTCTTTCTCGGTTCCTCTTTTTTTTATCCCATCCCCCTCTCTTCCCTTTCCGGTGAGGATAGAAAGAGAGCTTTTCCTGTATTCCATTTCAGCGTAAGTTTCCGTTAAGGTAACTTTGACTCCCCGTGCCCCCACATCCCCCTCCCAGTCTTCAAAAGACCGCGCCGACCCCTACCGCTCATTCCCTCGCTTTTGCTCGTTCCCATTCTCATGTCGGCTTTTTTACTAGTACTGCTTTGCGGTCGACAATATGATATCGGATTAGCGCACCCTCGCCCTCTTTCCTGAGCGCGTGATCCTCCCCCCGGATACCAACTACTCCAATCGTGAGACCTCCGCTTCATGACGGCACCTTCGCCCGCCTCCTCTTCCCAAGATTTTTCCTCTCTTCGTGAAACTCCTTTCCTTCTTCTCCGCTCTCTCTCTGGCTACTATGGGGCCCAAAAGTTTATTCCCAGCCTGTTCCTTCCTTCCCTTGGTTAACTATAAAAAGTCCTCTCTATGCGACTTGATCTCGCGCTCCCGGCGCCAGCTTCCTTGCGTCATATGAGTCTTCTTTTCCTTCTCCCCCTGAAGCCCCCTTTCCCCTCGCCCTGCATGAGGACTCCTGGAAGCCTCCTTCAACCCCCAGGTTTCGCGTGCCTCACGCTCTCCCTCAAGGAATTTCTGAAGAACTGGCCTTCGCGTTTTGGGGTGATACCTGTGAAGGCTTCAACTCACTCCTGTTCTGAGTGAGTGTCTATCCGAGCTCCCTCCCCCCCGACTTTTCCTCCCCTCAATCTCCGCGATATGAGGCCAGTCGAGCACACCATCCTCTCCTTCGCCCGTCCTGACCCTCCTCCCTTCTGTCTTTTCTCTCAACTAAATCACCCCTCCCCGGCGTGCACCCTTGTCCACGGTTTCTTTTTTATACCCGGATCCCCAACACCTCCTCTCCCTGTTTTTTGGTTTTTTTTGACCCAAGAGTGACCAGACTTTGAATTACTGGAAACGTTCTTTTTTTTTGAAAAGAGACGTGCAGAGTGACCCACTCGAAGGGCGGTTGGACGGTTGATTTCTTTCCTTTCCCCTTCCTTCCTTCCACGCGTTTCCTCTCCCAACCCAACAACACCATTTAATGAATTCATGTCTTACACAATTTCCTGAAATGGAAGGTGTTCTCGGTGGCTTGCTCGTCCCTATTCCTAGCTGATCCTTTAATTCCTTAATCTCCTCAATGTATCTGGCATTTTCACTTTCTTCCCTCCTGTGGAAAAGGAAATACCCCCTTTCGGTTTTCCCGCTCCTTTAGCGTCTCGGCAAATTTGGCGCTGCTGCGATCCTGATGCTACTTTGATGCTGTCTTTTCGCGTGGACTTACATCCTTTTCTTTCCCGACACATATTCTGACCTCCCTTTCTCCCATGCATGAAGTTTGAAGTCTTGGTGAACGGTGTTGGGCTGTTTTTTTCTGGGGTTTGTTGTAGGTGGGGGGGTTGGGGGTGGGGCTCTAATCCTCTTTCCCTCATAGTCGACTTCATCCGCCTCCGTATTCCCCTCTGGTTCTCCTTCGATTTTTACTAGGTGAGTTGCTACCTTCCCTAGCAATCACTGAAATGCTGCGAGCAGCCAGCGCCTCCTGTCCCGACGCCTTCCCTGAATCGACTCTCCTCTTTCCTACCTCTGTATCTCCCGGTCCACCTCTTCCCCCGACTATGCCTCTCCTAGACGACGTTCCAATCTTAGGACTGCGACCTCAGTAATCCCCGCCCCGACTGCATCCGTCCTTCTTTCTTCTTTCTCCCCGCCTACCCCTTCCCCTCTCGTACCGGTGAGGTTCTTCACGCTTCCATACGTTAAATTGGACCCGGCAGGCGTTCAGATCCGATGTGAGCACGCTCACCAAGCCGGAGGAACTTCCTTTCCCTATGAGCTCCCCCTTCCCCTCCCAAAAT
>Ga0179593_1499026_pt1 | contig 12510 bp, 11 predicted proteins | sample CZODoug2_1_08_16_FD_185931 | JGI IMG/M metagenome (GOLD analysis project Ga0179593, IMG submission 185931) | Vadose zone soil fungal communities from Angelo Coast Range Reserve, California, USA - CZODoug2_1_08_16fungal (PacBio error correction) | ecosystem: Environmental > Terrestrial > Soil >... | reverse complement strand
TTTTTTTCCTTCTGCTTGAGGCCTTCACCCATCCCCCGCCAAACCCTGTTTCCCGGTTATTGACTACGCCTGTGGATGCTTGTACATCATCTACACTCTGCCCCGACAACCTCCGACGTTGATGATTTCGACACGAGAATTTGGCATATCTCTTTGTCTCGTATCCGTTGACACCTTCGTTTGTTTTCACCCCGGGTTATTCTGCAGACCGTCTTTTCCCGAATTCCAGGTTTCCCCGTGCCACCCCGCCTTTATCGCACCCCTTAAACCATCCTCTCGGTCTTTCCAGTTTACTTTGAGCGACTGGGACACTGACTTCAAGTCATACCGCTCCTATTGCGTATCACAAATTTGGTAGGCCCACGTTTCTCCGACACTCTCCATGCATTCTCCTACCTTTTTCAGCTTGTCAGAGATTCTTGTAACCCGCTCAGTCCCGCGCCACACCAAAATCTCTTGGTATCTATAAACCACTTTCCGCCTTTTTACCACTAAATCCTCCATTTCTCCAATAGGCTCCGTTTAAGTCTACTCTACATGGGCTTCTATCTGTTTTAAAACCTTCTGATTCCCCCGTTGTTGCCGAGCGCGTTTGATAGTGGTCACCCGTTGAGAGCCACAAATGTTGTTTGTTTCGATCAATTCATTTCGACACACATAAGGATTCACACGACCATATTTTTTCTCGTCCTCCGATGTTTACGAGGAGATTGACCAGAAGGCTTTCATCTTTCCGCGTGCCCGTGCACAATCCCCTCCTCTCCGTAGCACCTAATTGAAATTAGTTCCTAACCCTGAGGGCCCATCCACCCATTATTGCGCAATCTTGGTTAAGGCTTAACAGTAGGTCCCCCCCCTAAACCTAGCGACTCTCTTATTTCAGTAGTCATTACATTCTTTGCTTCTACATATGTTCCTGTTCGGCGTCTTGCCTTCAGTTACATTATCCCTTTCGCGTTTTCCCCTTAAAGCTGAGAAAGGTTTTGTATTCCAATCACACCGAAAGATAAGAGGTTATGGGCACATTTTTTGTATGTCTTGTCCCCCATAGCGAGACGTTGCGATGCTCTATTTCCACTTCGTGCCACTGTCAATGTCGACGTATAGGTTTGTCGACAAGAGATCCCTGTCTCATCCGTCACCGACCTTCGTGGCCTACTTGTCTTTCTGGGCCTAACCTCTTTTTTTCATCACCAGATTTTTGTGCACTTTTCAGTTACCACCATCTGTCTCGCCCATGTCAACTCCTGTGCTAGGCTTTTACCTCCTACCTGGGACCTCGATACACTACGTCGTGTCCCAACCCTTGTTTTTAGGTTGCTTACGCGCCCTATTATATGTGCACTTCTCACTACGCGGATTCCACCCGTAGCTGGGTCCCCCCATCGGGTTCCCCCCTTCGCCTCGCTTCTGTGTTTTTCCCGTCTCCTGGGTTATTCTTTACCTGGCGCTCTGCTTCTCCCCGTTCTGCGACTCATCTTCTAGACCCAAAGGTATTCTGATGTCCCGTGTGTTCGCCGCTCCGACTCTTTTTTGACTGATGTCCACCTTCCTGTTCAATACATTATTCCTCGTTGTGGCTTTTTTTGCCTCCCGTTGGTTAATCTTCTCATGGTACATAGGAAGTCTTTGCCTCCTGCATTCTGGCGTCGGCTGTCTCAGCGAGGCCGGAACTTTTCCTTGGTTTATTCGGTACGTGGGCGCCAGGTTCCCCGGTTCCAATCGTCAATTTTCAGTTGTGGGCAACATTACACGGCCATCCCTGCCCCGCCGCAGATTTTTCCGCCGGTGGAGTGGGGATATTAAGCGGAGATTCGCCACGTGTCCTTCCCCCGTCTGCCCCCGTCCCACAAGAGTGCTCCTGTCGTTTTCATTTTATTCCTTTTTTTCTTCGTTGTTTGAGAACGTTTCTTTTTCCGCAGACTTCGCCTGATCCTATATACTCCCACTTGTCTCCAACGTTACCCTCCTCGCCACTGCGGGTTTTTTAATGCTTTCCCTGTTTTCATAGGAGCCTATTTAATCTTCAGGCGACCAAAGTCGTTTTCTCCTAAGGCCATCAGGGCATCCGCCACTTTCTCACCCTTTTACAATAGCCTCTCCTACGACTGGATATGGTGGCTTTTCCCCACCGGTGCATTGTTAGCTTGCTACTCTAGTTTTCGCGAAGGTCCCCTAGCTTCTTGAGGTTGTGCTCTTCCATTGATGTCTGCTCACCGCTGGACGCACAAGACCCTCTCTCTTTCCGACATTATCTCTCTGATAGAACTAGATGTCCTAGTTTTCTTATAGTTGGTTTGGTCAGTCACTTGTTCACCTGGTGTTTGTATTAGCGCGCCGAGCAGTTGTTGTCATGTTATATATTTCGTCTAGTGTCTCGTATATTAAACATTCTTTCGATTCCACTCATTTTGGCTACTTTTCCTCTCCCGGTCCTCAACCAACTCACCTCTTCTTTCTCCTCTTCTGTTTTCTCTTCTTGATATTCGGGACTTTCCGTCAACTCATCACCCATTAACTAAGGGACTGGTGCATCTAGTTACGTTTCCTTCTCTTGCCGCGTAGATGGACTGGTGTCTGCCCCCTTCGGTTCGTATTGCCCGCGAGACATTTTAGCCTCCAACTTCGGGCCCTTGTGCGCGCTGTTGCCACTCCCTTTTCTCTACATTATCTTGAGTCACCCCCATCTGGCTCACCCCGTACCTGCCGCCCCGTCCTCCCCGCCTCCTTCGCGAGGCTACGCCTCGCCCTAGGTTTGGTTCTAAGACCCATTACCGTGTTCTCTTCCTTTCATCTACTTTGTTCACAAGCACTGACTTAGGCGCCACGCCTTGTCCCCCCTTGGTCGCAAATTGATCCTTTGTTTCTTATGGCAGTTTTATTAGTGTTTGGGCCTGGACGTCATCTTTCGATGATTATGACGTCCACGATTCATGATTTTATTGTTTTTCACAGGTGCGTCCATCGTTACGTTTGTGGAATTGATCATGATATTGATCCAAAGGGGAGTTTTAGACACGTTGTACTGGCGGTCCACACTCAGACGCCCCCTTCCCCGTGAGTTCTCCGTCCTTCAGGGTTTACTCCTTCCCCCTCTGTGGCTCTTAGAGAGTGATCGTTTTTCACTCTTCTCGACAACAACTGTTCATCTACACGGATGTTTCTGGACCCAATCTGATTTCATGTGGCCGTGCTCCCTTCGGAGCCAGGCTCGGTCCTCACCCTAGGCCTTATGTCTTAGCTTTTGACCCTCCACCCTTTTCCCCGGTCAGCAAGAATGAGGCTAGGCGCTCCTTTATAGTAATCCAGCCGACCCAGCTCGTGACGGTGAGACACCACGGGACCCCAGTCATGGTGTACAATCCCTTATTTCATTTCGTTTTCTTGCGAGGATGAATATCTTCTGCTAGTGAGAGATATAAGGCATGTCTCTCCCCCCCATTCAGCGAACGCCTGAGCGTTTAGACATTTCAGGCGAAGTGTTTGACGTACTAACGTATTTAGACGGCTCCACGGAGATCCGTTTGTTGCCTTTTATCCATAGATGTTAAACTGTAATGTGATTACCCCCAGTCGTCCGCGTACTTTCCGGGTCATTGGTCTGTCTTTACGCCCTTCCCTCATTTTTTTACGGGCGACGCAAGCGCGATCCCCCCCCGGTTTAAAAGGGATCCCTTTCACGTCAGGGCCATGTCTTTCACGATATTTCGTGTGAAGGTATCCGCCGCGCTCTTTCCTTTTGCCGCCTTTTAGGTCGACTTCCCTCTTTTGCGAACGGGCCATATGGTTTAAGTCGCTAGTTATTTTAGAATACTAATTTTTTACCCCATCCTCGCCCGTTCTTATCTTCATTCCGTCCTCTCGCTATCTTTCTGCCTTCACTGCCCTCTTCAGGCATTCTCCTCTCAATGAATCTATTCGATTTTTCGTTTTGAGAGTTTCTTGAGGGTCATCCTTCCCACTATGTCGCTTATGTTTGAAGCAGCACAAGCGTTTTTGTAGCTACAGCGTGCTTACCGAACTTGTCCCCCTTGGTGCCGCCTGCCTTGCACTCCCATTTTAATATCGTACCTCCTCTTCCTGCCATTTAGGTAAAGGTCCAGTTTTTATTCTGATTCTCCGACTGGAAGACACCCAGTTTTATTCTCGGACTCCTCCTGAATAGCCCGACTTCCCCCCCCCAGTTGTGAGACTCATGGTTTTCGAAAAGTGCGTTACACATTTTTGTTAGATGCTGTGAGCCGTTTTTGTTTTTTTCTCCGTCGCTTGTGTAACGGCCATTTCTCACTCCGTTTTGATGTCTTCCTTCATGAAAGCTTGCCCGGTATATTGTGGACACCACTCGTGTCTTCTGGAGCTTTTCTCCTGCGACCTTAGACCCGCCCTTTTTCGAAGTTATGTAGTCAGTGCGAGAGAACGTCTGACCTGACTTCCTTGTCCCGGTCGCTCCCTCTCTTCCCACAGTTTCTTAGTTTCTTGTGCCATTTCCGTTTGCCTTTGTCCACTAAAACACCTAAGCACTTGGTTCTTGTACACCACCTCTGGGGTCCATTTCACACCGCGTTCGTTATACGGGAAATGCAAAAATGTGAGCTTCCCTGTATCACGTCGTTTTCGTCCCCCCTTTCTTTCATTCTTAGTCCCCCCTTCCGACCGACCCTTTCTTTTTTTGGATGTGAAAATAATTTGCCAGGCCCTTCACCCCTTTCGTTTACGTTTCACAGTTCCATGCCTAATGAATGAAGAGGCAGGTCCCACCTCCCCCCCTTTATTTTAATCCATCCATTACCCCACCTCTTTCTACCCTATGCCGCGATTTCTTGTTACGAGCCTCCGCCTAGTCAGTGATTGACTGGACCTTGTCATCATGCCCCAGTATCCCCCCTGTGGATATTCTCTCGTGTCCAGCTTAACTCTCATTACGTCATTGACTAGTGAAACCTCCTACCCATTTCATCCTCCCTTAATTGTCTACCGAATGTGTTGGCACCCCTATTTTCCCTGACCATCTTGTTAAGACTTTTTTCTCACCTGCGTCCACATTGATGCTCTGTTCGTGAGGTGCCATGGCCTTGGCTTCAGAAAGGTTTCTTTTTTCAAGCATCACCCCTTGTCCTTCCCGTCTCACGGAATCCCCCCCCTAACCTTTCTTTTTGAGTAATTTTTTTGTCGTCCCCTGATAAATGTACGCGGAGACGGATTGACCCACCCTCTGATCCTGCACTTCCTCGTCTTGGCACCCATACCCCCCGCTCGCTTCACTGCCCACATTTGGTTTCAGACTTCTGTCTGCTCCGTTTTGTGTTTCAGGTTTTTCTTTGGTATGGCGGCTCATTTACCGACGAACCTTTTGGCTGCCGTGACTCCAACGGGGCCCTTTCACCAACAGTGTGGATCCCACGTTTGGGTCTAGGCTCGGGCGCTTAAAAACTTCGATTATTTACGTTTGCGTACCAACTCGACGCCGCGTTTGTATGTGACCATATGCAAGACCCCGTCATCTACTGACGCGTATGTGAAGTGGCTTAAATGGACTTTGCGGCTTTTGTTTACTCAGGGCTGTCTCCCTTGTTGCGCCAAAACGCGTTTGCCCTAGATCTATGTCCCGTTTCAGGACGGGCTATCGCTATCCTCCTCTCTACCTTGATTATAACAGCAGGCTTAGTCCCCCTGGTTTATTAAAGCCGTTTGAGTCCCCAGTATGGATTCCAGGACCCTTTCCTCCCTTTTTTCACTTCTGGCAGCGGTCCTTCTCTGTGTTTCATGTAGAATGGTTTCGGAATCGGCGCCCCCCCTACCCTACAACCCCAAAGTTACAATCTTCTCCTCAACTATTGTTTCCGCAGCGTTGCAGTTCCTACCAGATCATCTTCGGCCCATTCCGATTTTTTGTGGCACTTTTCGCGTCTGCAACTCACCATTTTTCCCCGCCTTTCCCTATTATCCCCAATGCTTGATTGCGTTTTTCGTAGAAGTTGGAAACTCAAGGTTTACTACACTGCTCTTGCCCTGCCATCCGGTGTGTGCAACCGTTAGATTCCATCTGTCTTGGTAGACACAGTGATTGCGTCCTCTTTATCGCCTCTGTTGTCTTCCTTACCCGACACCCTGTGCTACGACCGGATGTTGGTTTGGTCCCCACCACACCGCTGCATAGACATTATCGGCAGAGTTGCACCTTAGTTTCCATACCGATATTCGTGCCTCTTAAGAACGTGCCTTTCCCTCCCCTCTGTCCGAGGCGGGTGCAGACTCAGATTTTGTCATCCCCTCCATATTCTTCACATATGGGACAGGGAGTCTGGTAATTCGGACCCAGGCTTCCCACACAGCTGTCCCCCCTCGGTGAACAGTGCACATACTAGCTTCAATCCCCACCTTATATCCTTACACTGAACATTTTGCCCACGTAGATTCTTATATTTGGCCCTTATCATGCATTTTAGAGGCAAGTGGGACCTTTACCCAAGGTCTTGTGATCCTTGAGAAATTTTGATATATCCTGTTGTGCCCCCTTATCCTAGTTTTTCCCGAATTATATGTCAGGAAAGCGTCATGGTTTTTTGCTCGGTATACAGTTCGGAACCCCACCGGCATTTTTGAAGTTTAAAGTCCGGGGAGGTTGAGGTTGTGGAGGTTTTCCAATTGGATGAACCTATGTTTTGGACCAGTTCATTGTTTTTCATGGGAAAAACAGGCCAACTGATTCCCACCAGTCGGGTGGCGGGGGTGTATGTGTGGGGTGAGACCCCCAAAGGACCAAGGGGTAGGGGAGTTTTTGCGCTTCCCCCCCAAAGCACTTTTCCAACGAAAAGAGGTGCTTTCCAGTTGTTCCGTTGTTCTGGGCGCGACAACAACTTTTCTTCCTCCTCTTTATTTTTGGTTAAAGGATTTCCTTCCTTGTGTCGCCCGAACAGAACGACGTACGCCCCCCCTTGTGACTCGTTGACCCCCGTCCACCCCGTGTCGGTTGACTTGTAGTATGATTCCTCCCCGGTTGTTCCTAATTTCTTCCACAAGAGGGTCTTTGCCGGTGGTTACCCGATAAATGTGCCCGTTAGAATCCATTCTTAGAGTTGTCCACCCCACGTTTCCATCCCTACGGCGGTATGCTGCAGATTCACTCTTCGCGATTTTACTGTGCGTGTCCACTGCCTTTCACTCGCCACCTCGCTGCCCCACCCTCCTCGGTTGCGTATTCTTGCCGTATGGGCGCGCTGATCCCACCCATTAGTGTAACATGTAGTGTGGTCTAGGTCCATGATTTGACTGGTTCTCACGAATTACTACACGCCCCTCTCGCTTTTTACCCCCCTTTCCGGACCTTAATCCTCTTCTTATTAAGGATATTGTTTCCGGGCCGGACTTCCAACGAGCCGCTTGCTTTTTTCACGCATTCGGATGTTCCACCACTCTCCTCCATTGTCTCCCCCCTTCATCCTTTTTTTTTGTTGTTCATGACGAAGCCCTTATCGGCATCCTGGTTATCGTGGTATCGATCGTTGTTCGCTTGGCGAGGCGCGGGTTGTTTAGAAGGGACACGGTTTTAGGTTAGAACCCCCCCCCTCCAGCTCCGGCACTGTCGTCCGGACACTCTTTCGGTACCCGTGCCCCGTCACTCGTCAACCTTGTTCTTCTCCCTTTTGTCTTACGTACTGTTGGTTGCTCGTGGTGAGGGGTTGTAAAGTTATTCCCCCTTCCCCGCAATTTTACGGGGGTGCTTGTTTGACCTCCTTCCGCCTTTTTGCTCCTGCAACTTCCGATTTTTTACGGCCCTACTACCTGTTCCAAGCATACTACGACTTCGCGAGCTTCTGCCTGTTCCCAGTTTCTTTTTTAATCGTCTACATTAGGGATCGAATGACAACGAACGGGTATGCCTTTTTTGGCTTTAAAAGCCTCGGGGATACGTGGAAACAGTGCAGAGACAATTTGACACCAGTTTAACACAGCCTTGGTCGGACTCGATCCACCCGTTTTGAGACTGTCATCTCGTGGCAGCCCCTGTCATTCGCCTCAAAACCCATACCGTGCCCAGAGGGATTATCCCCCTTTCGTTATCCTAAAGGCCCGGATGCGGCACCACCCCTCCCGTGCCTCTCAAAATCTCTTTCCGGCCACGATAGAGTTACTCTCCTTCTTCCAATGACTCCTCTTTTTGCCCCATTATCCCTTAGCATCGTCACTCTTCACCTATTCTCAGCGACCTGTCTTTGTATTACAAAATCTAATCTGGATAGTCGTGTTAGTTCAAGGAGGAGTCGTAAAAGGTCTGACATCCATTTGACACACCCCCCCGTCCCCAAGTCTGACATGGCCGTCATCTTTGTCTTCGCCTCCTCATCTCGTGTTGAAGCCCATGCACTGTACCCAGCCCGTGTCCAGGTCTCGCACCCCGGAGGCGGGTGAAGCATTTCGTTGAAATGTTGCCCAATGTTTCTACCCTCTGTCCATGATTCCTCGGTTCCCTACACACCCTTTAAGCTCATGGCGGGGGCATTTACGATCCTCCCCCCCTTTGACTCATTGAGCTACCGGGTGTGGGAGGGGCATGATGAGAGCTTTCACAGCGCACAACGCCTTCCTTCCTGAAAGGCCTTTTCGGTTCCCTTCGTCGTCCATCTCCCTCCTAACATCCTGCGCATGACCCCGAAACTCATCACGTGACATACCTTCGACAAGTGGATTGAACCGAAACTACCCCTCCCCGGCTCTAAATCATCGGCACTGGAAACCCATTATTCTAGTTCGCTAAGCAGTGGACATGATTCCACTCCCCCCCGAACCCAGAGGGGCGCCCCCCCTAGCGATGCGATGCCTTCCCTAGCATCCCTGTTCTGAAAATTGACGTAGGAGCCGATTTTTTGTTGTTGTAGTCTGGACATTTGGGCTTCTATGTCCATTGCGCTCACCAGTGCGAAGCCGCTGTTCTTTTCAGAGTTCCCTCTCTTCTTTCGCGTGAGCTTATTCACGAACCGAGGTCCCCAACCGTGTTTTTGATCTCCGGAGTGATGCACCCCCCGGCTCTGTAGGATCTTCCCCACGTCCTCCCCCCCTATTGGTCTGAATTCAAATACACCCTCCCCTCTTGTTTTTTCTCTTCTCTTGCCTGTTTCCGTCTCCAATTCACTGCCTAACCTTCGAACTACCCCCTTTCCTCATTTCGAGTTATTGTCCTTCCGTTTTGTCCCCGCTGCGTCTATTCGTTCCTGCCTGTACGACGTGTGTGTACCTCCGTCCCTACCTCCGGTGTTCCGTCCATGAATTCCGCACTCCACCCTTATGACGAGTGTTGCACCATTCTCATTTGGCTCTCACCAATTTGCAACTATTTGAGCCTCCGTAGGAACGTTTATCCTGCTTTTTTGGCAACCACTCCGAGTCCGAAGCTTCTCCCCCTTTACTTTCTCTTTCACTTTACCCGTAACGTCTGTCCCGCTTCCTGTGCCCCGAGTCTTTGTGTCCGTCCTGACTTCACCAAAACATACCTGACATGTGGAGCAATTCATTGAGGATTCTGAAGACTTTATTTTCATCGGTTCTAAGGTGCCCCCTTTTCTAGGAAACAGCGTAGGTAAGTGCCGCTCGTCTCACATTGGCCCCGTTTGCTCTTCTTGAGACAATCACCTTCCTCCCCCGTTTGCTAGTACTGTTACTCGGACACTTTGAAACCCCCCCAAAACGTTTACGCCTGAAGATGTCAGGGCCCTCGGGGCCCGGACTTTGAAGGGTTAGTTGCGCATTTTTTGTTCCCCTTATCGATGGGGCGTGTCCTTAGCCCCCCTATCTTCGTCCTCGCCGCTCTGTCGTCTACCCCCTGTCCCAAGGTTGTACTTGAGGATTACCAGAAGTTTCAGCCAGAGCCTTTCCGTACTACCCACCCTCTTCTCTACCGGACCCGCAGGACACATCGGGTCTCCCTGGGCGTGACCTTTCTGCCATGGATAGAGTGCTTCCTCTTCGTACATCCCCGTTTACCAGGAGCCGTTCCCCGTCCCATACCCCTTGGCATTTCGCCCGCGCTGCCCTTCCAGTTCCCCGAGACCCCCCTGCACCTACACTTGACATTCCCCATTTAATAATTATGCCTTTTTCCTCCCCCTCTTTGTCCGTTTTGCTGCTGCTGTTTACTCATCCCCCTCACTTCTATATGATCCCCGGAACCACTATCCTCACGTCTCCCAAAAAGACTTCTGTCGTCGGCCCCGACCGCGCACTTGGCGAGTTTCCCTTGGCCCTGCCTACGGCATGCCATGCTGTTTCTTCCCTATCCCCTTCCAGCGTGGGTGGACGGTCTATGCACTTTTTAGGCCGAAGGTCAAATCCATCGCTCACGACGTCCCCCATCCCCATCTAGCCTCTCCCTCTCCCCAGTTCGTCCCCCCACGTTTCGACAGATCACCTAATGTAGACTCACCCCGTGGTGTCAGCAGCAGTTTGCTTCCTTTATGAAACCCACAGTCACTACTAATAGGCAATGTCTTTTTGACCGTCTACCAGATCTTAACTTTTCGTTTGTATCCAAACCACCAGTCTCACCTCTTAATACGAAACTATGATTCAGTCCCCGTTTCAGCAGACCTTAAGGTCTCTGTTTGGCCGGATGTATTTACCCTTTTCACCCCTCGCTACAACGGGTTTTTCATTTCCCTCCACTACCATCACTCCGATACATAGATCCTCCCTTCTTCTGATTTCTCTTGGGCAGATGGTGCTGGACGCGCTAGGCGTCCCCGTCCCGGGTGGTGTATAAATTGTTCCACAACGTGCCCAATTCGTTCTTTCGTTCCCCCCCGCACCGGTACCACTATTACATCCGCCGACATTCTAACTCCGACGGGTGCTGCCTATACTCGCCAACTGGTGTGTTTATAGGAGCATACCCACATTCCCCATCTAATACTCAGACTCCTGTATTTGCTGTGGTTGTTGTGTTTGCAGTCGTCGTCCCGGCAAATTCCCAGCTTCCTCGGACTTGATGCTCAACCCGCCTCCGCAAACATTATCGTTTCGTGACTTCCCGAAGAAAGGTGTGCCACGCCCGGAGATTCGGATGACACCGTTTCCCCACCAGCATCAATATTCTTCAAGATTTCTCACCCCATCAGATCGCCGTTGCATACATATTTCAACAAGGTACTGCCCCTCTTCCCCTCTCGCGGGGAAGCAGATGAAGAGAGTTCCTGCGCCGTGCCCCCCGATGTTTTGAGTTTTGGTATGTACCCGACTTACGTTTCTTCCCCTGCTGGGTCGAGTTCCACCCTGGCCTGTCTCTGCGCCGTCTCTTCCCCTCGATACTGTGAGCATCCCCCCCACTTCCCCTTTCCCATGATACATTGGGGGTTTTGTGCCCTCGTGAACGTATACCCTTCTTTTTTCGTACTTGCCCTACCTAGAGGTCACCGGGTGCGTCCTGTTCCCTCCCGAAGGCCCCTTTTTTTTTCCCTTCTCGCTCTTGGTCAATAGTTCATAACCCTGCCATTTTTTCCTTAGTCATGGGTCTTCTGGCGATTGGCGTCGTTTTTCCCCCTCTCCTCTCTCTAAAACCCTCTTGCTCGGTACCGTGGTATAACGTCCTTTTCCCCCCCTTGAGGTCACCTGTCTTCCTCCTGTCTGTCTTCATTCCCGCGCCCAGTGCGAAAGCCTATCCATGTTTTCCCTTGACCCGAATGTAGCCCGATTACCCTATTCACACCTCCTTTATATGTTTTGATCTGTATTATGTGGCTAATCTGTACCGTCAGCGACTCCATACTAACTGACTCTCTGTTTTTTTTCAACCTCTGTGGTTAGATTTGTCGTGTTCCATATTTTTTTTTTTTTTTCATTAGTGTAAATCAGGTTTGCCTGGTTTAGCGTCACTAATGCCACCTTGTCCCTGATCTAGGTAGACATCATTATGTAGCTCAGGTTGCTCGCACCTATTTTCCGCTCCGGCCCTCTCTTCCATCGTGACCACGGGACCACCTTGCCCGGTTCTGTGCATTCCCAAAACGCTCTTTATAACCTCTCTTCTATGAGTGTATTCTGGCCCGATTTAGAACCCGATTCATGCCCCCAGTAGCCTCCTCGTTTTGGGTTGGCTTTTGCCCGGCGGCGTCACCTGCCTTGCTTTTGTTTCACACCCGGTCCCTACTAAACTCCTTAGATGGAACAATACGGTCCATGATACTCTTTTTGTACGGCGTTCCTCGTATCCTATTTTCTTAACACCGGCGCATGCCTTTCTCAATCTTGCCTCTCGCAACATGATTCGGCACTCGCGAGATCACCGTGACTCGTGTTTCCCGCATGGTCTGGCGGACCCCTATCCGGTTACTAAGCCTTGTAAAACCCACTATTTTTTTAAAATATGCGATTAGCTGTTTACGTTTTTCCTATATGCACTTCCATGTCCCTTCCCACTTTATTTCGCTGGAAGCATCCCACGTCAGTGGGGTCGAAATTTGCCCCATGGCCCCAACTGTCTCGCGAACCAGAATACTCTCAAGCCCCGCTCCTTAGCACTTG